>Ga0187778_10000959_pt1 | contig 20642 bp, 12 predicted proteins | sample 1015_Q2_SP5_20_M_FD_132418 | JGI IMG/M metagenome (GOLD analysis project Ga0187778, IMG submission 132418) | Tropical peat soil microbial communities from peatlands in Department of Meta, Colombia - 1015_Q2_SP5_20_MG | ecosystem: Environmental > Terrestrial > Soil > Wetlands > Peat | place...
GCGGGCCGCATCCGCGAGCAGCGCGAGGGCGTGAAGGAGACCGAGAAGGTCTGACGGTGCTCGACTTCACGGTCGAGCGCTCGTACTTCGGCCGCGGGGTGCCGTCGGTCGCGGGAGTGGACGAGGCGGGGCGGGGCCCGTGGGCGGGCCCCGTCATCGCCGCCGCGGTCGTGATCACGCCCGACTCGCCGTGGCTCGAAGGCGTCGACGATTCCAAGCTGCTGACCCGGCGCCGCCGCGAGGTCCTCGCGGCGGCGATCGTTTCCAGCCTCGCCCACGGCGTCGGCGGCGCCAGCGTGCGCGAGGTGGACCGCTTCAACGTGCGCGGCGCGACGGCGCTCGCGATGCGCCGCGCGCTGGCGCGGCTCCGCTGCACCGTCGGCCTGGTGGTGGTGGACGGGACGCCGATGGCCGAGCTCGGCCGGCCCCACGAGGCGATGGTGGACGGCGACGCCCGGTGCTACGCGGTCGCCTGCGCCAGCATCGTCGCGAAGACGGTGCGGGACCGGGTCATGCGACGGCTGGGCATGCGCTATCCGGACTTCGGCTGGGAACACAACGCGGGCTACGGCACGCCCGACCACCGGGCCGCGCTCGACCGGCGTGGCCCGACCCCGCATCACCGCAGGTCGTTCACGCCGGTCGTGCAGCGCAGCTTGTTCTGATCGCTACTTGACCGCCAGGTCCATCGCCATGCCGTGGACCACGTGGTCCTTCCCGTCCTTGGCGTCGGGGACGAAGCAGAACAGCCCGTAGTTGCCCGCGGGGAGGTTGACCACGATGACCTCCGACGCCCCGGGCGCGATCACGGTGCTCCCGCCGAACGGCTTGGCAGGCGGCGTGCCCCGCATCTTCCCCGTCTCCACCCAGTTCACCAGGTCCGCCGCCTTCTTCTTCGGTGCCAGCTGCGCGAGGAGCATCTCGTGCATCTGCGGCCCGTCGTTCACCACGCGGATCGTGTGTGCGCCGGGCGTCAGGGGCCCGGTCACGTCGAACCCGTAGTCCTTGAGGTGGATCGTCACGTCGGCCGCTGGCGCGCTCGCCGGCGTCTCGTCGCTGCGCGTGACCGTCAGCGCCCTCACCATGCCGTGCGCGAAGTGCGGGATACCCGCCGTGTCCGGAACCAGGCAGATCAGCGCGTAGTTCCCGGCCGCGAGGGTCAGATAGGCGATCGCGGTGTCCGCGCCGCTCGGGGCCACCGCGTTCGGGCCGCCCACGAACCGCAGCCAGCCGGGAGGCGGGCCGGGGTTCTTCATCGCCGCCGACAAGTCCGCCACGGTCTTGCCCGAATCCAGCGCGACGATCTGCAGGTGGTGCAACGACGGCCCGTTGTTCACCAGGTGGACCATCTCGAGCCCCGCCGGGATGCTGTCGGGCGCGCTGAAGGCGAAGTCCGTCGTCGCCACGATCAGGTGGTTGGGTCCGGCCTGCACGGCCGGCGGCGCCGCTTCCTTCTTGGCGCATCCGGCCAGGGCCAGCGCGACGAGAGCGGCGGCTCCGGGCGACGTCCAGCGCGTGGCCCGCGACGATGAGCGCATTGCACACCTCCGGTGTGGGGGGACGCACCGCGCCGGGCGCGGTGCGTCGGGTCGACCGATCGGCTTCGGGGAGCGGCGTAATGCTATCGGCGTCGTCGGGATTGCGCCAGCCGCCGGGCGCCCGCCGGCGCGGTCACCGCGGCGCGGGGTTGGGCGAGTCCAGCACCTCGCGGACCTTGCGCAGCAGCTCGGCGATGGTCCACGGCTTGGGGAGGAACGGCACGCCGCTGTCGAGCGTGGCGCGCTCCTGCACGTCGCGCGCGGCGTAGCCGCTGGTGAACAGCACCCGCGGGGTCGCGCCGGCGCTGCGCAGCGCCTTGAGCAGCTGGGGGCCGCTGGTGTGCGGCATCACCACGTCGCTGATGATCAGGTCCGCCGACGTCGGACGGGTCTGGATGAGGTTGAGCGCGTCGAACCCGTCGGTCGCGGTGATCACCGTGTAGCCGAACTTCTCCAGCACCCGCTTGGCCGTGCGCCGCAGGGTCGCGTCGTCCTCGACCAGCAGGATGGTCTCCCGGCCCTCCCGGATCTCGTCGGCGGGAGTCGGGCGCGCGGCGCCGGCCGCCTCGGCGGCGGTGGGGAAGTAGATCCGCACGGTCGTGCCGAGCCCCGGCTCGCTGTACACGTTGACGAATCCGCCGTGCTGCTTGACCAGGCCGTACACCATCGCCATCCCGAGCCCGGTCCCCTGGCCGACGGGCTTGGTCGTGAAGAACGGCTCGAAGATGTGCTGCTGGGTGGTCGCGTCCATCCCGGCGCCGGTGTCGGCCACGGTGAGGACCACGTACGCGCCGGGCGTGCCCCAGCCGTGGGTGCGGCAGTACTCCTCGTCGAGCGCCCCGTTGGCGACCACCAGCCGCAGGGTGCCGCCGCCGGGCATCGCGTCCCGCGAGTTGGTCACGAGGTTCATCAGGATCTGCTCGATCGCCCCGGGGTCGGCCCGCACCACCGCCCCGGGCGCGTCGACCTGCACCGCCACCTCGACGTCCTCGGGGACGATCCGGCGCGCCAGCCGCGCGAAGTCCGTGACCAGGCCGCCGAGCGGTACGGCCTGGAGCTCGAGCGGCTGCTGGCGGCTGAAGGCCAGCAGGTCGCGCGTCAGCTCGGCGGCCCGCACGGCCGCCTGGTGGATCACGTCGACGTCGTCGCGGTGCGGCGTCCCCGGCGGCAGGCCGGTCGCGAGCAACTCGCTCGAGGCGAGGATGGTGGTGAGCAGGTTGTTGAAGTCGTGCGCCACCCCGCCGGCGAGCTGGCCGACGGCTTCCATCTTCTGCGCCTGGCGGAGCTGCGCCTCCAGGGCGCGGTGCTCGGTGATGTCCTCGATGATGACTTCGTAGCCCTCGACGGCTCCGTCCGCGCCCCGGACCGCGCGCCCCGACAGTCGCACCGTGAGCGGCGAGCCGTCGCGCCGCTTCCACTCGGCCTCGAGGTTCTCGAACCGCTCGCCCCGCTGCATCACCTGCACGATCGCCTCGCGGTCCTCCGGCCGGCGGTAGAACGCGGTGGCCGTCTTGAGGCCGATCAGCTCGTCCGGGGAGCCGTAGCCGAGGAGCCGCGCCAGGGTCCGGTTGGCGGAGAGCACGATGCCGTCGGCGCTGCTGCGCGAGATGCCGAACACCGCGTTGTCCACGAAGCCGCGCAGGCTCGCCTCCGACCGCCGCAGCGCCTCCTCGGCCCGTTTGCGCTGGACCGCCATCGCGATCTGGGCTGACACGAACTCGAGGAGGTCCCGGTCGCGCTCCGAGTAGCGCACGCCCTCGGTGTAGGTCTGGACCACCAGCACGCCGGTCGTGGCGCCGCCCGCCACCAGCGGCACGCCCAGCCAGTCGAGCGACGGCGCGCCGATCAGCTCCACCTCGCCGCGGGCCTCCAGCTCGCGGCTGACCGCCGGGGTCGCCAGCAGCGGCTGGCCGGTGCGCAGCACGTACTCCGTCAGCCCCTTGCCGGGCGGCTTCGCCGCCGGGGTCTCGTCGAACTCGTCCACGAAGTACGGGAAGCTGATGATGCGCGTGTCGGGATCGACCAGCGCGATGTAGAAGTTGCGGGCCGGCATCAGCTCGCCCACGATCCGGTGGATCGCGCCGAACAGCTCCTGCAGGCTCAGCGCCGTGTGCGCCGCCTCGGAGATGCGGAAGATCGCGCCCTGGATCAGCTCGGCGCGCCGGCGCTCGGAGATGTCCCGGATCGCGCTGACGCGGAGCTTCCGGCCCTGGTGCGGCAGGCTGCGGCCCTGGACCTCGACGTGGAGCGTGGTGCCGTCCTTGCGCCGCGCCACGTGCTCGTAGCGCTCCGTCGACTCCGCGCTGTGCCGCTCCGAGACCAGGTCGGCGTGCTCGGGCGACACGAAGTCGAGCACCGGCCGCCCGATCATCTCCTCCCGGCGGTAGCCGAGCATCGTCGCCAGGTCCTCGTTGCAGTCGACGATCTTCCCGTCCTCGGAGATGCCGATGCCCTCGAACGCGGCCTCCGAGAGCAGCCGGAACCGCTCCTCGCTCTCGCGCAGCGCCTGCTCGGCGGCCTGGCGGGCGGTGACGTCCCGGACGATCGCCTGCACGTGCGCCTTGCCGTGCAGCGTGAGGGCGTTGAGCGAGACCTCCGCGTCGAACGGGACGCCGTTCCGACGCAGGTGCTTCCAGTAGAAGCGCTGCGGCCGGCCCTGCAGCGCGGCGAGGATGTACTCCAGCGCCTTCTCCCGGGAGTCCCGGCCGTCGGGCTGGAGCGGGGGCGAGTAGTCCATCGGCGAGTGCCCGACCATGTCGTTGCGGTCGCGCAGGCCGAACATGTCCACGCATTTGGCGTTGACGTCGATGAACAGCGCGCCGTCCATGAGGAAGATCGCCTCGTCGGCGGACTCGAACAGGGTCCGGAACCGCTCCTCGGCGGCCTGGCGCGTCTCGTCGGCGTGCTTGCGGTCCGTGACGTCGCGGGCGACGCCCTGCTCGCCCACCACGCGCCCCTCTTCGACGAGCGGGGCCGCGTGGAACTCGCCGACGACGTGGCCGCCGTCGGCGGTCCGGATCCGCAGCTCGTAGGGAGGGTGCTGCTGGCCGCGCAGGATGGCGGCGTACTTGTCGATGGCGCGCGGGAGGTCTTCGGCGTACACCAGATCCGCGAACGGCCGGCCGACCCACTGCTCGACCCTCCAGCCCGTCAACTCGGTGAACGCGGCGCTCAGGTGGTCGATCGTGCCTTCGGGGCCGCGGACCCGGTACATCACGTCCGGTACCGAGTCCCACGGCGGCCAGTCGCCGCCCGTATGCGCGGCCGCCGGCTCCCGCGGAGCCGCCCCTCGCCGGGACCGCTTCGGTGGCATCGTCCGACCCTCCCCTCGCTCCGGAGCGTCGTGCGGCCCGGCCGCGCCGCGCCTTTCGGGGAAACCCGCGCGCGCCGGCCCGCCCTCCGCCCCCACCGTACAGTCCGGGCGTCCGGGGCGCAATTCCAAAACGGGACCCCCGGCGGGGCGAATCGTTCCCCCCGGGCGGGTGCGCCACCCGCTCCCGGGCGGGGACCCGGCCCCGCAGGATTGCGGCCGCGCTGGCCGGTGCGGTCGCCGTGCCGTATGATGAACGCACCGCACCGTGCAGCCACTTCCGGAGCACTCCATGACACGCATCGGCCTCGCCGCCTGGCTGCTGGCGCTGCCCCTGGCGGCGGCCTCCGCCCAGAACGCCCACACCCGCGACGTGACGTACGGGCACGCGGACTCCCTGCGTGGCTCGCTCACCAGCCCGGCGCGCACCTGGTGGGACGTCACGTTCTACGACCTCCACGTCGCCATCCACCCGGCCGACAGCAGCATCCGGGGCTGGAACGCGATCAGCTACCGGGTGCTGCGCCCGGCGCGCGAGATGCAGATCGACCTCCAGCAGCCGCTCGAGGTCGACAGCATGGCGGCCGGCGGGCGGCGCGTCCCCTACCGCCGCGACGGCAACGCGTTCTTCGCGACGCTGCCGGCCGTGGCGCCGGTGGGCGCCGTGCGGGCCATCACCGTCTGGTACCACGGCCGCCCGCAGACGGCGGTGCGCCCGCCGTGGTCCGGCGGCTTCACCTGGACCACCGACAGCCTCGGCCATCCGTGGATCGTCACGACCGACCAGGGCATCGGCGCCAGCATCTGGTGGCCCAACAAGGACACCCAGGCGGACGAGCCCGACAGCCAGCGCATCGCGCTCACCCTGCCGGACTCGATGTTCGACGTGTCGAACGGGCGGCTGCGGAGCGTGCGGCCGAACGGCGACGGGACGACCACCTACGAGTGGTTCGCGGCGAATCCGATCAACAACTACGCGATCGCGGTGGCCGCCGGCACCTACGCGCACTTCGGCGACGTGTACGACGGCGAGCGCGGCAAGCTGACGCTCGACTACTGGCCGCTGGCCTACCACCTCGACGCCGCGCGGCGCCAGTTCGTGCAGGCGCTGTCGATGCTGAAGTGCTTCGAGCACTGGTTCGGCCCGTACCCGTGGTACGAGGACGGCTACAAGCTGATCGAGGTGCCCAACACCGGCATGGAGCACCAGAGCGCGGTGTCGTACGGCAACTGGTACGCGAACGGCTACCGGGGGCAGGACTGGTCCCGCACCGGGCTGGGGATGAAGTGGGATTTCATCATCGTGCACGAGAGCGCCCACGAGTGGTTCGGGAACAACATCACGGCGAAGGACAACGCCGACATGTGGGTGCACGAGAGCTTCGCCAACTACGCCGAGGGGCTGTACACCGAGTGCCTGATGGGGAAGGACTCGGGCGCCGTCTACATCCGCGGCAACCGCAACTGGATCCACAACGACCGCCCCATCATCCCGGCGTACGGCGTCAACGCGCAGGGCTCGGGCGACATGTACCCCAAGGGCGGCAACCTGCTGCACACGATCCGCCAGATCGTGGGCGACGACGAGAGGTGGCGCGGTATCCTGCGCGGGCTCAACCGCACGTTCTGGCACCAGACGGTGATGGGCAGCCAGGTCGAGCGCTACATCAGCGAGCAGGCGGGCCGGGACCTGGGCAAGGTGTTCGATCAGTACCTCAGGACGACGATGATCCCGGTGTTCGAGTACCGGATCGCCGGCGACACGCTCGGCTACCGCTGGACGAGCGTGGTGCCCGGCTTCGACATGCCGCTGGCCGTGACGCTCGCCGACGGGGCGTACACCGTCATCCATCCCCTGGAGGCGTGGCAAACGACGGCGCTGCACCTGTCGAGTCCGGCGGCGTTCAGGGTGGATCCGGACTGGTACGTCGTCCCGCGCGACGTGGGAACGCCGGCTCCCGCGGGCCGGTAGGCGCCGGGCCGGCGAACGTCCGGCGCGCCTCGCGCGTACTCCGGTTACCGCCGCTCGCCGGCGGCGGCACCGGCCGTGGCGGCCGGCGTCCTTCCACCATCAGGAGTGATCATGCGCAGAACGCTTCCCGCCCTCGGCCTGCTCGGCGCCGTCGCCCTGACGCCGGCCGCCGGCCTCGCCCAGGCGCATCCGACCTATCCGGAGCGGGCGATCCGGCGCGACATCCCGCTGACCGACATGATCCGCCGCGCGTTCGCGGCCGGCACCCGTGATTCGAGCGGACGTCCGGGGCCGCACTACTGGCAGCTGCGGACCGAGTACACGATCACCGCGCGGCTCGATCCCGCGACCGGCGTGGTGACGGGCCACGAGCGCGTGGTCGTGCAGAACCCGAGCGACAGCGCCATGAGCGGGATCACCCTGCGCCTCGACCAGAACCTGTTCGCTCCGGGCGAGGCGCGGGCGCAGGCCATGCCGGAGCTGTCCGAGACCGACGGGATGCGGATCACCAGCCTCAGCGTGAACGGCCAGGCGATCGATCCCAATCCGCAGCCCACGATGCGCACGGTCACCCGCGGCGGCCAGACGTTCCAGTTCATGGCGCCGCCGCCCTACGACCTGCGGCTGACGTCGGCGAGCATCCCGCTCGCCGCTCCGGTGCCGGCCCACGGCAGCTTCACGCTCGAGGCGGACTGGCACTTCACCGTGCCGAGGATCCCTCCGCGGACCCGCGGCGTGCGGATGGGCGCCTGGGGCGACTCCCTGTTCCAGGTGGCGCAGTGGTACCCGCGCGTCGCCGTGTTCGACGACCTGCGTGACGGCGGCTGGGACACCGAGCCGTACCTCGGTCCCTCGGAGTTCTACAACAACTTCGGCCGGTTCGACGTGACGCTCGACGTGCCCGCCGGCTGGCTGGTGGGTGCCACGGGCGTGCTGCAGAACCCCGCGGAGGTGCTGACCGCCGCGGCACGCGAGCGCTTGTCGCACGTGCTCGAGTCCGACTCCACGCTGAGCATCGTGGGCGCGGACGACGTGGGCCCCGGCAAGGCGACCGCCGCGGGGGACCGTCTGGTGTGGCACTTCGTGGCGGACACGGCGGGAGATTTCGCGTGGGCCACCTCGAGTCGGTACGTGTGGGACGCGACCCGGGCCACCATCCCGGGGAAGGGCCCGGTGCCGATCAACATGCTGTACGTGCCGTGGCGCGCGCAGCAGTTCGCGCAGGCGTCGACCATCGCGCGACACGCGCTCCAGTTCTACTCGGGCCTGTGGATCCCGTACGCCTTCCCGGTGCTGACACTGGCCGACGGCCCGGAGAACGGGATGGAGTACCCGATGATCATCTTCTCGGCCGCCGGCGCGTCGGACCACGAGGCGGGGCACGAGTGGTGGCCGATGACGCTCGGCACGAACGAGACGTGGTACCCGTTCATGGACGAGGGCTTCAACCAGTACATGAACATCCTGTCCGGCGCCGACCGGATGAGCCGGCCGGCGGTGCTCGACGGCATCGGGCAGTCGTACGGGATGGTGAGCGGCAACGAGCGGGAGGCGCCGCTGATGTGGGACGCGAATTACGGCGGGCCGATGTACGGCTTCCAGGGCTACGAGAAGGCGCCGATGATGCTGTCGATGCTGGGCGGCGTCGTGAGCGACACGGCCGTGCAGCGGGCGATGCGGGAGTACGCGCAGGCCTGGCGGTTCAAGCACCCCTCGCCGTGGGACTTCGCCTTCTCGATGGACCGCTCCCTGGGCCGGGACCTCGGCTGGTTCTGGTACTACTGGCTGTTCACCACCGAGGCGGTGGACGGCTCGATCGCGTCGGCGCGCATCAGCGCGGGCCGCGCGACCGTGACGGTGCGGGAGGACGGCCAGATGCCCTCGCCGGTGGTGCTGGCCGTGCACTTCGCGCCCAAGGGGCCGCGCATCCGTCCGATGAAGAACGCGCAGGTCGTGGACGACTCGACGGTCATCGTGACCTGGCCGGTGGACGTATGGTTCGGCGGCAGCCGCACGTTCGTGGCGAAACTGGACTTCGGCGCGCGGCGGATCGAGCGGATCGTGTTCGATCCCCACTGCCGCTTCCCCGACAACAACGTGGACGACAACACCTGGCCGCGTCAGCCGGCGGCGCCGCCCGCCCAGCCCGAAGGCCGCGGCGGCCGGTTCGGCGTGCCGGCGTGCCGGGGGTGACGGGCGCGGGCCGGCGCGGCCTGAGCGGCGCTCCAGCTTGACCAGTCCGTTCGCGCTCGCGGCCACCAGCCCCCTCAATCGTTGAGGGGGCTGGTGCGTTTCGGCGCTCGCGCGTACGTTCCCATCAACTGCTAAGGGGAAACGCCGTGGCCGCCGACCTCGAGCTGATGCAGGGGACGCTGGACCTGCTGGTCCTCAAGGCGCTGACGTGGGGGCCGATGCACGGCTACGCGGTCGCCCGCTGGGTACGGGACACGACGGAGGAGGACCTCCTCGTCGAGGAGGGCGCGCTCTACACGTCGCTGCACCGGATGGAGCGCCGGGGGTGGATCGCCGCCGAGTGGGGCCTCTCCGACAACAACCGCCGGGCGAAGTACTACCAGCTGACGGCCGCGGGCAGGCGCGAGCTGAAGGCGCAGGCGGCCGCGTTCTCGCGCTACGCCACCGCGATGTTCAAGGTCCTGCAGACCGCATGAGCCCGGGCCTCGATCGCTGGCCCGGCCTGAGGCGCGTGTTCCGGCTCGGCCGCGTGGCCGACGTGGAGCGCGAGGTGGAGGAGGAGCTCCATTTCCACCTCGACAGCGTCGAGCAAGACCTGGTCGAGCGCGGCCTCGAGCCGGAGGCGGCGCGGCGCGAGGCCGAGCGCCGCTTCGGCGACGTGCGCGCGGCGCGCGCGCGGCTGGTCGCGCTGGACCGGGGGCGCGTGGCCACCGAGCGGCGCGCCGACTGGTGGGGTGCCCTCCGGCAGGATCTCCGCTACGCGCTGCGGGGGCTCAGGATGAAGCCGGGCTTCACCGCGGCCGTCGTGCTCACGCTGGGCCTGGGGATCGGCGCCAACGCCACGATGTTCGGGATCGTGGACCGGCTGCTGCTCAGGCCGCCGGCGTACCTCGCGCACCCGAGCCGCGTGCACCGCGTCTGGTTCTGGCGCCGCACCTCCGAGGGCAAGGACTTCGCCGGTACCAACACGTCCTACCGCCGCTACCTCGATCTCGAGGCGATGACGACGTCGTTCGACGTCGTCGCGGCGTACGTCGATCCATCCGTGGCGGTCGGCGCCGGCGAGAGCGTGGAGGAGAGGCACATCCTCGGCGTGAGCGCCGGCTACTGGCGGCTGTTCGACATGCGGCCGGTCGTGGGGCGGTTCTTCACGTCGGAGGAGAATCGGGAGCCCACCGGCACGCCCGTCGTGGTGCTGGACTACGACTACTGGCGCTCGGCGTACGGCGGGCGCGCCGACGCCGTCGGCCGCACGCTGCGCGTCGGCCAGCGCGACTACACGATCGTCGGCGTGGCGCCCGCGGGCTTCATGGGCACGTCGATGGGGAACGCGGTGGCGATCCTCCCGATCACCGCGGCGCTGTTCGAGGCGATGGGCCAGCCCGAGATCCTGGGCAAGTATGGGTTCCAGTGGCCGGAGATCTTCGTGCGGCGGAAGGAGGACGTGGGCGTCGCGGCAGCCACGGCCGATCTCACCCTCGCGTTCCAGCGGAGCTACGCGCAGCAGCGCCTCGAGAACCCGGGCTATCCGCCGGCCGAGGAGTATCGCCCGCGGGCGGTCGTCGCCAGCGTGCTGCGGGACGCCGGGCCGGAGGAATCCAGCGAGGCCAAGGTCGCGCGCTGGCTCGTCGGCGTCGCGGCGATCGTGCTGATCATCGCCTGCGCCAACGTGGGCAACCTCCTCCTGGCCCGCGCTTTCGGCCGGCGCCGCGAGATCGCCGTGCGCCTGGCGCTCGGCATCAGCGGCACGAGGCTGATGGTCCAGCTGCTGACGGAGAGCGTGCTGCTGGCCGTGCTGGGCGGAGCCGCCGGGCTCCTGGTCGCTCAGTGGGGCGGCGGCGTGCTGCGCGGCACGCTGATCCCCAACGTGGACTGGACCAGCACCCTGGCCGATCCGCGCGTGCTCGTCTTCGGTGCCCTGGCGGCGCTGACGGCGGGCCTGCTGGCCGGACTGGCGCCGGCGTGGCAGGCGGCGCGGAGCGACGTCGCGCCCGCGCTCAAGGCTGGCGTCCGCGAGGGAACGTTCCACCGCTCGCGGACGCGCACCGCGCTCCTGATCGTGCAGGGCGCCCTGTCGGTCGTGCTGCTGGTGGGCGCGGGTCTGTTCGTCAGGAGCTTCGACAAGGTGCGCGGCGTGAGGCTCGGTTACGACGCCGACCGGCTGCTGTGGGTGAATCCGGTGATGCGCAGCGTGCAGCTGGATACGATGCCGGCGTCGCAGCTCAGGGACCGGCTCGCCGCCGCGGCGCTTCGGGTGCCCGGCGTCCAGGCCAGCGCCCGGGCCGGTAGTGTCCCGATGCAAGGGGGCTGGTGGTGGAACGTGGTGGTGCCGGGCCTCGACACGGCCTACACGAACCACATCGGCGGCGGCCAGATGCTGCTGCAGCCGGCGTCACCGGGGTACTTCCGGGCGATGGGGACGCGGCTGCTGCGCGGCCGTGGCTTCACCGAGGCGGATCAGGCCACCAGCCCGCTGGTGCTCGTTCTGAGCCGGGCCCTGGCGACCGCGCTCTGGAAGGACGCCGACCCCATCGGCCGCTGCGTGAAGATCAGCGCCGAGACGGCGCCCTGCCGCACGGTCGTGGGCGTGAGCGAGAACATCGTGCTCAACGACTTCGGGAGCGGCAGCGAGCTCAGCTACTACGTGCCGGCCGCGCAGTGGCACCCGGAGAAGGGCGGGCTGTTCGTGCGGACGCGTGGGCCGGCCGACCGTTACGCCGAGACCGTGCGCACGGCACTCCAGCGCGAAATGCCCGGCGACGCCTACGTCACGGTGCGGCCGATGGCCGACATCGTCGGGAACCGAACGCGGCAATGGGACCTGGGCGCGACGATGTTCGCCGTCTTCGGGGTCCTGGCGCTGCTCGTAGCCGCGCTCGGCCTTTACAGCGTCGTGGCGTACGGGGTGGCGCAGCGGATGCACGAGCTGGGCGTGCGCGTGGCCCTCGGCGCGGAGTCGCGCGATCTGGTGCGGCTGGTACTGGGCGAGGGGCTCCGCCTCGCGGCGATCGCGTTGACGCTGGGGCTTGCGGTGGCGCTGATCGCGGGCCGCTTCGTCTCCCCGCTCCTCTTCGAGACTTCGCCGAGGGACCCGGCCGTGCTGGCCGCCGTGGCGGCGGTGCTCCTCCTCGCCTCGCTCGCCGCCAGCGCCGTGCCCGCGCTCAGGGCCGCGCACGTGGACCCCAATCGCGCCCTCAGGGACGAGTAGCCGCCGCATCCGGCCGCGAGCCGCGTGCCGACGTGGCGCGCGCGCGTGAGGCCGCTCAGCGCCGCTCGACCTCCATCACGTACACGTTGGCCTGGCGGTCCTCCTCCGTGAAGTAGATGCGCCCGCCGCCCACCGTGACCTCGGGCCGGTACGAGGTGTGGCCCGGGTCGTCGAACCGCACCAGCAGACTGGGCGCCCCGCCCGCCACGGGCACGGACCAGATGAACGCCTCGCCGCGGGCATCGTGACTCTTGTAGTAGATGCTCCTCCCGTCGGCGCTCCAGCTGGGCACCTCGCCGACCGCGCCCACGCGCGCCGGATCCACCACCACGCGCTCGGGCCCGGAATCCACCGGGAGAACGGCGATGACCCCGCCCGCCAGGCCGTGGTTGAAGGCCAGCCAGCGGCCGTCGGGCGAGAAGTCCGGCCAGTAGCCCGAGGCGAAGCGCTCGACCGGAGCCTCCCAGCTCCCGTCGGGCCGGCGGCGCGCGATCCAGATGCCGCCGGGCGGATCGAGGTCGCCGAAGACCAGCGCCTTCCCGTCCGGACTCCAGTGCGCGACCGCTTCCTGTCGGGGAGACGACGTGACCTGCTGCACGGCCCCGCCGTCGAGCGGCAGCACGTAGATGTCGCGCGAGCCGGTACGCCAGGAGTGAAAGGCGATCTCGCGCCCGTCCGGCGAGAGCGCCGGGGCATAGTCGTCGTACGCGTCGTTGGTCAGCCGCTCGGGTGCGCCTCGGGGCAGGGCGATGCGGTACGCCTGTCCCTTGCCCGTCAGGTCGGAGTGCCAGGTCAGCCACTTGCCGTCGCGGGTGACGCAGGGCTCCTCGATGATCTGATCGCCGCTGGTGACCTGCACGGCCCCGGCCGCCGAGACCGGCGGGCGGGTCGGGAGCGGCAGGGACCAGATGTTGCTGGCCGCCACGAGCGGCGCGTACGCGAGCCGCGAGCCCTCGGCCGAGAGCGCGATCGACTGTGCGCCGAGGCCCGTCGTGAGCCGCCGCGGCGCGCCGCCGGCCCGGCCGCCGGACGTGATGCGCTGGGCGAAGATGTCGCGTGGCCCTTCCCGGTCCGAGACGAAGTACAGCCACCGGCCGTCCGGTGACCACGCCGGGCTCTGGTTGAGGCTGGTGCTGTCGGTCACGGTGGTGACGGCGCCGTCCCGGACGCGCACCACCACGATCCGGCTCGGGGACAGGTTGGCGAAGACGATCCCGGGCTCGAGATAGAAGGCGTTGCCCGAGGCGCACGCGATCAGCGCCGCGTCCGGCGACCAGCGGCACAGCGCCGGCTTGTGGAGCGTCGCTAGGAGCCGCTCGCGGCGCTGGTCGGACCACAGGAACAGCGAGTCGTCCACCACGTAGGCGATGGTCCTGCCGTCGGGCGACCACTCCGCGGACACGATCGGCCCGCCGGCCGGGGCGGGGATCTCCGGCCGCGCGTCGCCGCCCGACGACGGTGCGCTGTACACGCCTCCGCGCGCGAGGAACAGGATCCGCGACCCGTCGGCGGACCAGTACGGCTCCCACTCGACCTCGGTGCTGTCGCCGGTGAGCGGGATGGGGCGCCCGCCCGCGACCTGCCGGACGAAGATGCGGAGCGACACGGAGGTGCCGGCGGCGTACGCCACCGAGCGCCCGTCCGGCGAGAGCGCCGGCATGATCTGGAGGCCGCGGTCGTAGGTGACCTTGGTCGCGCGTCCGAAGCCGGCGACGGGCGGGCCGCCGCGCCGCATCACCGCCGTTCCCACTAGGAACCCGGCGGCGGCCAGGCCGAGCGCTCCGGCGAGGAGGAGCCAGGGACGGGTGCGGGGCCGGGCTGCCGCCCGCCGCGGCGCCGGTCCGGCCCTGCCGGCCGCTCCGAGCGCGGCGGCGAACTCGGCGGCCGTGGCGAACCGGTCGGCGGGCAGCTTCTCGAGCGCCGTGAACACGGCCTCCTCCACGTGCGCGGGCACGCGCTCCCGCCGCGACACGATCGGCCCCGGCTTCTCCGTCATCACCTTCGCCACCACCGCCTGCGCCGTCGGCCCCGTGAACGGCGGCTCCCCGAGCAGCATCTCGTACAGCACGCAGCCCAGCGCGTACACGTCCGCCTTGGGCGTGATCTCCCGCTCCCCCATCGCCTGCTCGGGACTCATGTAGTGCGGCGTCCCCAGGCTCATCCCCGTCTCGGTCATCCGCGAGCCGCCGCCGGCCGTCGAGACCGCCAGCGCGATGCCGAAGTCCGCGACCAGCGCCTGCCCCTCGTGCAGCAGGATGTTCTCGGGCTTGATGTCGCGATGCACCACGCCGTGCCGGTGCGCGTAGTCGAGCGCGCCCGCGACCTCGGTCGCGAGCCGGACCGCCTCGTCCACCGGCAGCTGCTTGTCGCGGCTCAGCCGGTCGCGCAGGCTCTCGCCCTCGACGTACGGCATCACGTAGAACACCAGGCCGTCGGCCTCCCCCGAGTCGTGCAGCGGGAGGATGTGCGGGTGCTGGAGGTTGGCGGTGGTCCGGATCTCGGCGAGGAACCGCTCGGCGCCGAGGATCGAGGCCAGGTCGGGCCGGAGCACCTTGAGCGCCACCTTGCGGTCGTGGCGGACGTCGTGGGCGAGGTAGACGGTGGCCATGCCGCCCGCGCCGAGCTGGCGCTCGATGCGGTAGCGGCCGGACAGGGCGGACTGCAGCCGAACCGTGGGGTCCGTGGTCAACCTGAGGCTCGCGGGATGGGGGAGCGCCGCAAACTTACCCGGTCGGGCGGCAATCATCCACGGCCCGGACGCCCGGCGGCCGGCCGGCCCGCCGCCGCGCCGCACGGCGCATCTGCGAGTGGAATCGCCGCTTGTGGAACCGGCGGCCGGCGTGAAAGTTCTGGCGGTGCACGACGCGTAGCCAACGGAGAGTCCCGGCATGGACACGCTCAGGGTGCTGCTGTCCCTCATCACGCGCGACAACGACTACCAGCGCGAGCAGGCATCGGTGGCGGAGGCGACCGCCCGGCGCCTGGGGATCTCACTCCAGGTGATCTTCGCCGACAACGACGCCATCGCGCAGACGCGGGCGATCCTGGCCGCGATCCACTCCCCGGAGGCGGAGCGCCCCCGCGCCGTGGTCGTGGAGCCCGTGGGCACCGAGATGCTGAGCGTGGCCGGCACGGCGGTCGAGAGCGGCGTTGGCTGGATCGTCCTGAATCGCGAGGCGGATGCCCTCGTGCCGCTGCGTCAGAAGGCGTCGGTGCCGGTCGGCAGCGTCGAGTGCGACAACGTGGAGGTCGGGCGGATCCAGGCCAGGCAGTTCGCCGCGCTGCTTCCGTCCGGCGGGACGGTTCTCTACGTCGAGGGTCCGGCGACGGAGGTCGCCAGGCAGCGCCGGGCCGGGCTCGACGAGGCGCTGCCGCCGAGCATCAAGATCCAGTCGGGCCGCGGGAAGTGGACGGAGGAGAGCGGGCAGGAGGTGCTCGCGTCGCGGATGCAGATGCAGGGGCACTCCGCGCCGAGCTGCGCGCTCATCGGCTGCCAGAACGACGCGATGGCGATGGGAGCGCGGAAGGCGGTCGAGGCGCTGCCCGCCGGACCGCAGCGCGAGCAGTGGATGAAGATCCCGCTCACCGGCGTCGACGGCGTGCCGGCCACCGGCCAGGTGTGGGTGCAGCGCGGCGCGCTCGTCGCCACGGTCGTGACGCCGGCGCTGACCGGCGTCGCGCTCGAGCTCCTCTCGCGGGCGGTCGCGAGCGGGAGCCAGGTGCCCGAGCGCACCCTGGTGGACGTGGCGTCGTATCCCACGCTCGAGGAGCTGCGGCGGAGGGCGGGGGCGCCGGCGTGATCCGTCGCGTGCCGCGCCACCTGCGTCAGGGGCGGGACTAGCGCGCGCGTGCGGCACCCGGGCGTCCGAGTGGCGGCTGGCTCGTGAGAATCGTGGGCGGACGTTTCGCCGGTCGCGACCTGGTCTCGCCGAGCGACTTCCGCGTCCGGCCCACGGCGGAGGTCGTGCGGGCGCAGCTGCTCGACGCACTCGCGGCCGACATCGGCGGCGCCCGCGTCCTCGACCTCTTCGCCGGGACGGGGGCGCTCGGGTTGGAGGCGCTGTCGCGGGGCGCGAGCCGTGTGGACTTCGTCGAGTTCCGGCCGGCGAGCCTGCACGCCCTGAAGGCCAACGTCGTGGCGCTGGGCGTCAAGCGGCAGACCCGCATCTTCAAGCGCGACGCGGTTCCATTCGCCGAGGCGCTGGCGACGGACAGCTACGAGGTCGCGTTCGCCGATCCGCCGTACGGCTCCAAGATTCTGGATCGCGTGCTCGCCGCGTGGCTGCAGCGTCGCTTCGCCAGGGTGTTGGCGGTCGAGCACGACCCCGCGCACGCGCTGCCTGCCGGAGCGCGCAGGCTCGCGTTCCCCGAGACCGCCGTCACGATCTACCGGCTGTGACGCGGGGCGGTTGACCGCGTCGCCTGGTGGTAAGTGTTGCAGCGATTGGAGTGTGTTCGTTCGCGACCCTGCCTTGTCGCGAGCATCAGCTGCGCGGCGGCAGGTGGAACCGCTGGAGCAGCGGCGGGAACCGCGGGTCGTCCCGGAGCTTGCTGAACCACGGCTCCACCCTCACCCACGGGACCCAGGCGTGGGGATGCGGATAGTCCAGCCAGCGGTACGCCTTGTCCTTGTCCCCCAACGATGCGTACACGGCCGCGAGGCAGAACGCGTCATAGGGATCGACCGGCTGGCGCTCCAGAATGGCGGCGATCCGCCGTGCCTCGTCACGGTGGCCCGCGAACGCGGCGACGTATCCCACCACCCAGAGCCATCCGGAGTCCGCCCGCACTGCCTGGCGCGCTTCCGACACGGCGTCCTCGTCGCGACCCCGCGCGAGGTCGACCTCCGCCGCGACGAGCCGCGCGACCCCGACCGTGGAGTCCAGCGCCAGCGCGTGCTCCGCTTGAGCCATCGCCTCATCGTACCGCCGCTGCCCGTAGTAGATGTGCCCCAGCCACGCGACGACCTCCGGGTTGAGCGGGTCCGCCGCCTCGGCGCGTTTGTGCTCGGCGATGGCGGAGTCCACCTGCCCGAAGAGGTACAGCTGCCAGGCATACCAGTAGTGGGCGAGGGACAGGCTGGGATTCAGCTCGATGGCGCGCCGGAACAGCGAATCGGAGGCGTCCCAGTCCCAGTACCAGTAGCCCTTGAGGAATCCCAGCGCCGCGATCGTCTCGCTCAGCGTCGAATCCAGCCGTAGCGCCCGGGCGGCCGCCTCCTGGGCCAGCGGGAACGCGTCCAATTGCGGGGCAGGACCATGCGCAGTGTTCACGTAGCCCAGCGCCAGGCCGGCGTAGGCGAGCGGATCCGCCGGGTCGTTCCCGACCGCCTCCTTGAGGTAGGCCAGGCCACGCGCGTTCTCCGCCGGGGACGCCTTCTCCAGGAGGTACATGCCGCGCAGGTACGCCTCGTACGTCTTCGGATTCACGCGCCGCGTGGTGCCCAGCCGGCGGGCCTCGGCGCTCGACAGCGACGCTCTGACCTGCCGGGCGACCGACCTCGCGACATCGCTGTGCAGCCCCAGCACGTCACGCGTGTCTCGGACATACGTCTGTCCCCAGACGTTCTGCTCGGTCGGCCGCGCGCGGATCAGCTGCACCCGCAGGCGTACACTGTCGCCGGCATGGGCGACCGAGCCTTCCACCACGGCGTCCACGTTCAGCTCACGGGCGATCTGCGGCACCGTCTTGCCGGGCCTGTAGGCGGACTGGGCGGAGGTGCGGGAGATCACGCGCAGCGCGGAGATCTGGTCCAGCTCGTCGATCAGCTGGTCGTACATCCCGAGGACGAAGTAGTCCTGCGCCGTGTCGCCTGAGAGGTTCTGGAGCGGCAGGACGGCCAGCGAGTGGATGCGCGGTCCGCCCGCCGCCTTCACGATCTTCACGGTCCCCCAGCCGATGGCGGCCACCAGCATCGCGCCAGCGGCGGTGAGGAGCGCGCGCCGTCGCCGCCGGGCGCGCTCGCGGCGCGCCTCGGCCGCGATCGACTCCGCCGTGCTGGCGCGGGTCAGGCGCTGCACGAACTCTCCGGCGGTGGCGTACCGCTGCGCCGCCTCCTTCGCCAGCGCCTGCTCCAGCGCCCGCTCCACGCCGGCCGGCGTCGTCGGCCGCAGCGCCCGCAGCTTCGGCACAGGGTCGGCGATCTGGGCCGCCAGCACGGCCTGCGGGCTCGGACCGGTGAACGGCGGAGCCCCGCCCAGCATCTCGTACAGCACGCACGCCAGGCTGTAGAGGTCGCTCCGGCCGTCCAGCGCCGGGTCGCCGGCCGCCTGCTCCGGACTCATGTACGCGGGCGTCCCCACGGCCAGGCCGGTCTCCGTGAGCTTCGCGGTGCCGGCGGTGCTGACCGCCCGCGCGATCCCGAAGTCCGCCACGACGGCGTGGCCCGCCTCGAACAGGATGTTCTCCGGCTTCACGTCCCGGTGCACGATGGCGAGAGCGTGGGCGTAGTCCAGGGCGTCGGCCACCTCACGCGTGATCCTGAGGGCGTCCTCCAGGGGCAGCTGCCGCTCGTGCTCCAGCCGCTGGCGCAGCGACTCCCCCTCGACGAAGGGCATGACGTAGTAGAGCAGCCCGTCGGCGTCGCCCGAGTCGTAGAGCGGGAGGATGTGGGGATGGCGGAACTGCGCGACCGTCGCGATCTCGCGGAGGAACCGCTGGCTCCCCAGGGCGAGCGCCAGCTCCGGATGGAGGACCTTCATGGCAACCTGGCGCCGATGCTTCAGGTCGGTGGCGAGGAACACGGTGGCGAAGCCACCTCGCCCCAGCTCGCGCTCGATGCGATACCGCCCGGCCAGCGCCCGCTGCAACCGCTCGAGGAGTTCGGGCACCCGAACCACCTCCGGCATCGATGCCGCGGGCAACAGTACGGCGCGCTTCAGGCCGAGGCAACACCACGGCAGCCGCCTGACGGGATGACGGCGGAGTTGCTAAGTTCTTATCCCGAATAGCCTGACCGGGTAGCTCAGTTGGTAGAGCAGCGGACTTTTAATCCGCAGGTCGTGGGTTCGATGCCCACCCCGGTCACTTCCAGCCACCACGAACCGCGGAAGGTGTCTGCTGCGGGCGAGCGTCGGCGACCGGCGGGCCTACTTGGGCAGCGACGGGCCCGCCGTCTGGAGCTTGAGCGCCAGGCAATCGTACAGCACGCGGCCACCCTGGTACGCGAGCGCGTTGCGCTTCATCAGCCGCCATCCGCCGTCCTGGAACGCGCCGTCGGACTCGAGTCGGTCGATGAGGCTTGGCGCCTTGTCGAGGAACTCGGCGAGGCCGGCGTTCTGCGTGAGCACCACCGGCCTCAGGCCGGGGCCGGCGATGACGGTGAACGGCTCGACGATCAGGTTGGACAGGTCGGGCGCCGCGAGCGCGGGTATGGTCTGCCGGCCCTGCAGCTGGATCATCCGGGCCCGTGCGTCGGGGCCCACCGTGTCCTTGGTCGAGCCGATCAGGTCGAGCAGGTAGTTGCGGACGTCGTTCAGGTCCCGGGCGGAGCGGAGCTTGTCCGGGTCCGCGTACGCCGTGAGCGCCTTCGCCAGCAGCGAGATCTCGCGCAGGTAGTGGTTCCGCTGGTTCGAAGGCACCAGATACATGGCGATGACCGAGATGGCCGCCCCGTCCGCCGCCCCGTAGTCGATGCCCGTCGGACTCCACCCCACGACGCAGACCAGGTCCTCCTCGAACGGCACGCGCGCGTGCGGGCACGCCCAGCCCCTGCCCAGGACGGTGCTGGAGACGCGCTCCCGCTCCATCACCAGCCCCACCACGTCGGTGCCGGGCGGCACGGACGGAATCGCCTCGAGGATGTGCGCCAGCAGGTGCAGGGCGTCGTCCCGGTTGTTGTCGGGCAGCTCGATCAGCCGGCCTTCCTGGAGGGCGTCCAGCAGGGAATCCATCGCTACTCAGCTCCGAACCGTCGCATGAACCAGGTCTTCACCACGTGGGTGAGCGCGGCGTAGGTGAGCAGGAATCCGGCGACCCAGGCCCAATACACCGATGGAAGAGCGACCAGGCCGAGTGCGGCCGCGAACGGCGAGTAGGGCAGCCAGGCGCCGATGCCCATCACGGCCAGGGTGGTCAGTGTCATCGGGAGCGATGCCCGGCTCTCGACGAACGGTATCCTCCTGGTCCTGATGATGTGGACGATCAGGGTCTGGGTCAACAGCGATTCGACGAACCATCCCGTCTGGAACAGGCTGGCGAGATGGACGCGCTCGGCGGCCCCCGTGGCCGCGCCCGTGAAGGCGCCGCACCGGAAGAAGAACCACATCAGCCCGAAGGTGGCGTAGTCGAAGATGGAGCTGATCGGGCCGATGAAGACCATGAAGCGCTTGATGTTGTCGATGTTCCAGTGGAGCGGGCGCGCGACCAGCTCCTCGTCCACGCGGTCGGCCGGGATGCCGGTCTGGGAGAAGTCGTAGAGGA
>Ga0187778_10000960_pt1 | contig 20628 bp, 16 predicted proteins | sample 1015_Q2_SP5_20_M_FD_132418 | JGI IMG/M metagenome (GOLD analysis project Ga0187778, IMG submission 132418) | Tropical peat soil microbial communities from peatlands in Department of Meta, Colombia - 1015_Q2_SP5_20_MG | ecosystem: Environmental > Terrestrial > Soil > Wetlands > Peat | place...
AATCGGCGCCTTCCTGCGCAAGACCAGTCTCGATGAAATTCCTCAGTTCTTTAATGTTCTGCGGGGAGAGATGTCCCTGGTTGGACCCCGCCCGCCGGTTCCGTATGAGGTAGAGTCGTACGATTTTTGGCATCGTCGCCGGGTACTCGAGGCAAAACCGGGGATCACCGGGTTGTGGCAAATCAAGGGACGCAGTCGCGTGAAGTTTGATGACATGGTGCGGCTCGACCTGCAATATGCACGAACCTGGTCGCCCTGGCTGGATGTCAAAATTCTGCTGCAAACCCCGGGCGCCATGGTGATCGGCGAAGGCGCTCACTAACGAATTTCACCTCCTCTCACCCTCCCTTCAAACTCCATCTCAACAAAGGAATTAAGAATGGTTACCCATCTGGCCAAACAGGAAAGCGTGTCTGCAGGACAACAACAAGGGAGTCACGTGGTGAAGTTCGGGGTTATCGGATACGGGTATTGGGGGCCGAATGTCGTTCGGAATCTGAACCAGTTGGAAGAAGCCGACGTGCTGACCGTCTGTGACAAGAGTCCATCGGCGAGGCGCCGAATTCAGAAGGCGTATCCCCACGTCAACGTCACAACCAACTCCAACGATCTCATCTGCTCGCCCGAAATCGATGCCGTGGCCGTCGTGACTCCGGTGTGGACACACTATGAACTCGCGAAGGCGGCGCTCGAAAATGGAAAGCACATTTTTGTGGAGAAACCATTTACGAGTAATGTGGCGCAGGCCGAGGAGTTAATCGAACTGGCGGCCAAGAAGAATCTCAAAATCATGGTGGACCACACCTTCCTGTTCACCGGTGCGGTGAGGAAGATCCGCCAGCTTCTGAACGAAAATGCGCTGGGTGGTTTGTACTACTATGACTCTACCCGAGTGAATTTGGGACTCTTCCAGCACGACGTAAACGTCATCTGGGATCTGGCGCCCCATGACTTATCCATCATGGACTACTTGATTCAAGAGAACCCTGAGGCAATTGTTGCGACGGGCCAGACTCACCTCAACGGGTACGAAGACATCGCGTTCATCACGCTCTATTTCCCCGACAAAATCATTGCCCACCTTAACGTGAACTGGCTTTCCCCGGTGAAGGTTCGCACAACCTTGATCGGAGGCGAGAAGAAGATGCTGGTTTGGAACGACCTCGAGGCGGATGAAAAGATCAAGGTCTATGACAAGGGTGTCAGCGTCACGACTCGCGAAGGCCTTTACAACCTTCTAGTAAACTACCGCTCCGGGGACATGTGGGCACCACAGGTCGAACAGGTCGAGGCGCTGCATCAGGAGCTGGCGTACTTCGTTGATTGCATCACCAAAGATGCACCCATGATTAACGACGGCCATGCTGGGTTACGCGTTGTCAAAATGCTGGAAGCCGCGTCCGAGTCTCTCCGGCAACGCGGAGCCTTGGTCTACCTCTGAGTTTGCGCGACAGAGTTTAACGGAACCCTAGCCTTAGCACCAGGTGCGGACCATGATCGAACGAGGAATGGCACGAACACGGAGGCGTCAGGGATGTTGAAGGCGACAGTCCTGGTTGCTACGACCCATCGTTGGTATCCGACGGTGCGGCTGGCTATGGCACTGGCGAAAGCTGGATGTGAGGTCGAGGCCGTTTGCCCACCAAGCCATCCGCTGGGGTTGACGCAAGCTGCCCGCCGCATGCACCCCTATTACGGGCTGGCGCCGCTGCACTCATTTCACAACGCAATCGCCAGTACCCGGCCGGACCTCATCGTTCCCTGCGACGACCTCGCCACGCAGCACCTTCATCATTTGTATGAGCGAGCGTGCCGCGCGGGTGAAAAAGGAAAGCCGGTTTGTGCACTCGTCGAACGTTCCCTGGGTGCGCCGGAAAGTTATCCGCTGGTTAGCGCCCGAACTGCTTTCATGGAGCTGGCCCACGAGGAAGGTGTCCGTGTTCCCCTGACTTCGGTCATCGAAACTAGGGACGAGCTCCAGCAATGGACGTCCCGCGTAGGCCTTCCCATCGTCTTGAAGGCCAACGGCAGTTCTGGTGGCGACGGCATACGGGTCGTCCACACCCTCGAAGAAGCAGAGCGTGATTTTCACCGGCTGCAAGCTCCTCCCCTGTTGGCACGAGCCGTCAAACGGGCGCTGATCGACGGAGATAAAACGCTGATCTGGCCTTCGCTGCGTCGTAATCGATCGGTCGTGAATGCACAGGCGTTTGTGGTCGGCCAAGAGGCCACCAGCACTGTCTTTTGCTGGCAGGGAGAGGTGCTGGCCTCACTCCACTTTGAGGTGCTGAAGAAAGCCAGGCCAACCGGACACGCTACGGTGCTGCGCCTCATCGAACATCCGGAAATGTCTGCCGCGGCGGAGAAGATCGCGCGCCGGCTCAATCTTTCAGGATGTCACGGGTTGGATTTCATGCTGGAAGCGCACACCGGCAATGCCTACCTCATTGAAATCAACCCTCGCATCACTCAGGTCGGGCACCTGGCGTTAGGGCCCGGACACGACCTGCCGGCGGCGTTATATGCAGCTCTCTCCGGCAACCCTGTCCAGGACTCTCCCAAAGTAACGGAGAAAGATACGGTCGTACTTTTCCCGCAGGAATGGGTCAGGGATCCAGAGAGTGAGTTCTTACGGTCGGGCTATCACGATGTTCCTTGGGAGGAACCCGCCCTAGTCAACGACGGCATCCGCAAGGGTCAAACCCAAAGGGGCTGGTACGCGAGGCAGAACTCCACCGTCCCATCCCCCTCCTTGCCATTAGGCGCGCGCCCTAAGAACCCCAGTGTGGAGGCAGATTGCGAAGCAAAGTGAATCCCGAGATCAAGCACAACGGTCCCCCGCGCAACCACCGGACTCTGTATGCGGAATCTGCACGGAACTCGGGCTTTTTGCCGAACGGCGCCAGCGACCGCGAAGTCGTCCGGATCAACCCGAACAAGCCGCTGCGAATCTTGAAATTTGGCGGCACCTCGGTGGCCGACGCCTCCTGCATGCAAAGGGTGGTCGAGATCATTCGAGCCGCCTCGAGAGAGAGCCAGCTCGTCGTCGTCGTTTCCGCGATGAGTGGTGTCACCAACAAACTCATCGAAGCTGCCGTCCATTCCGAGGCCGGCAATCGCGAAGCCGTTGCGCGGATCTTCAGCGACTTGCGTCAGCGACATGGTGCAGCCATGACTGGCCTGATCGAATCGGATAGCCAGCGCAATCGCATCGGCCAGCAGATACAGGAATTGTTCCGGGAAGGCGAGCGCCTCTGCGAAGGAGCCATGCTGCTGCACGAACTGACTCCTCGAGCCCGAGACGCCATATCGAGTCTGGGCGAGCGACTGTCGGCTCCGCTGCTCGCAGCCGTGCTCGACGAGAGTGGGTTGGGCAGCCAGTGCGTGGAGGCCACAGAATTGGTGGTAACCGACTCCTACTACGGGGGTGCCGAGCCCTGGATGGATCTGACCCGGGAACGCAGCCTAGGGCGCCTGCGGCCCCTCATCCAGCAAGGCCTTGTTCCCGTGGTGACCGGCTTCATCGGCGCTACCGAGGACGGAGTACTGACCACGCTCGGCCGCGGCGGATCCGACTATTCGGCCACGATCCTGGGTGCGGCTCTGGACGCCGACGAAGTGATCATCTGGACGGATGTGGACGGATTACTGACGGCTGACCCACGTCTGGTACCCGACGCGTGCCTGATCTCGGAAATCTCCTATCGAGAGGCGGCTGAGCTCGCCTACTTCGGCGCCAAGGTCCTTCACCCCAAAACGCTTCGCCCGGTCATGGAACAGGGCATCCCCCTTCGCATCCGCAATACCTTTGCCCCGGAAAAGCTGGGAACGAAAATCACCCCAGCGGGTTACGCCAACGGGGGCGGGGTAACCGCGCTCGCCGCCGTCACCGATGCTGCCATGATTAGCATCGGCGGACCGGGGCTGGTAGGAGTGCAGGATGTCTTGGGCCGCACATTCGCCACCGCCACGGCGGTCCGCAGTGACGTACTTCTGATTTCGCAATCCTCCTCCCAGAACGACATCTGTCTGGTAGTTTCGTCCACCCAGGCCAAGCGAACGCTCGAGGCACTTCGCCACGAATTCTCGCATGACCTAGCACACGAAAAGGCCGAGCACATCACGCTGGACGCGACCGTGGCGATCGTGACGGTCGTCGGCCAGAAAGTACCCGGTATGGCCGGAATTGCCGGCCGAGTTTTCGTGGCGCTGGGAAGGGAAAACGTGGACCTCCTGGCCGTTGCTCACGGGGCTTCAGCTTGCAACCTCTCGCTTGTGGTGGCCAGGAAGGACGTGCAAACGGCCCTGGCCGCCGCTCACCGGGAATTCCAACTGGGAGCCTTGGCTTCCGCCATGTTCCCAGTTAGTAACTCGGGCAGGCCGATCGCATGGGCGTACGAGTCGGAGCGCACCGGCTCCGATGCAGACTAAGCAGATTTCTCGCAGACAGACTCCCCCCTCTTCGTCATTCCTATCGCGGTAATCCGCTATTTGAAAGGGCCTCTTTGCCACCTATGAATCCTTACGTTTGTATCGCACCCGACGTCAAGCTGGGACGCGACGTCAAGCTTTCCAAGTTCATCAACCTTTATGGATGTGAAGTCGGCGATGAGTCCAAGATTGGTGCCTTCGTCGAAATCCAGAAGAACGCAAGCGTAGGTAAACGCTGCAAGATTTCAAGCCATACCTTCATCTGCGAAGGTGTCACCATCGAAGACAACGTGTTCATCGGACACGGCGTGACTTTCATCAACGACAGTTATCCTCGTGCGACTACTGGTGAGGGGGCTTTGCAAACCGAGGCCGACTGGGTGGTCGAGCGAACCGTGGTCAAGAAGGGATCGTCGATTGGTTCTGGATCGACGATTCTCTCCAAGGTCACGATCGGTGAGAACGCGATTGTAGGGGCGGGCAGCGTGGTTACTAAAGACGTGCCACCCAACAGCATCGTGGCTGGAAACCCAGCGAAAGTGTTGCGTTATATCGAACAGACCGTGGAGGTCTCAAAGTGAGTGTTCTTAATAACCCGCCCAATAGCATTCCTTTCTTAGATCTGGTGACTCCTCATGTGGAGCTCGAACAGGAACTCACCGAAGTGTTTCGCAAGGCCTTGCGGACAGCCGGATTTATCGGCGGTCCGATGGTGGAAGAGTTTGAAAAGGCGTTTGCCGAGTTTTGCCACACAGAACATGCAGTCGCGGTCAGCAGCGGAACGGATGCGTTGCGTTTCGCCCTGATGGCGTGTGGCGTGAGGCAAGGCGACGTAGTCGTAACCGTGCCGCACACATTTATTGCTACGACCGAGGCCATCTCGCAAGCAGGCGCATTGCCGGAGTTCGTCGATATCGACGAGCAGACCTATAACATGGATCCGGCAAAGCTCCGGACGTACCTGGAGAATCAGTGCGCGAAAACTTCCTCCGGCAGGCTGATCAGCAAGCGCAGCGGCCGGCCTGTCACCGCGGTGGTTCCCGTGCACCTTTACGGACAGACTGTGGATATGGATCCGATTCTGGAGTTGACGACACGTCACGGCCTTGTGCTTGTGGAAGATGCTTGCCAGGCCCATGGGGCTGAATATTTCTCCCGCAAGCACAACCGCTGGATGAGGGCCGGCTCGATGGGACGCGCCGCTGCCTTCAGCTTTTATCCGGGAAAGAACCTAGGAGCCTGCGGCGAGGCGGGAGCGGCCACTACCTCCGATGCCGAGATCGCGAAGACGATGAAGATGCTTCGGGACCATGGTCAGAGCACAAAATACTATCATGACATCGAAGGCTATAACGGACGGCTCGACGCTATTCAGGCCGGTTTGCTTCACGCCAAGCTGCCGCACTTAGCGAAGTGGAACCTTGCGCGTCGCGAACGCTCCGCCGAATACCGCCGGCTGCTTATGGATGCCGATTGCGGCGTGAACCCTCCGCACGAGCCGTCGTGGTCGAAAGCGGTGTACCACTTGTATGTGATTCGCACCAACGACCGCGAGGGAATGATGAACCACTTGAAGAAAGCCGGCATCGGCACCGGAATTCACTATCCTATACCGCTACACCAGCAGAAGGCCTACGCGCCCCGTCACCACAGCCTGGGAGATTTCCCGGTGGCAGAAAAAATTGCGGCCGAGATCCTGTCCTTGCCGATGTTTCCTCAGCTTACCAGCGAGCAGCAACGCAGGGTTGTGGAGTCCTTAGTCGACTTTGCCCGAACGTCATCTAAGCGTCGATCAGGCCAAGAAGTTGAGGTTGGCCAACAAACGGTTTAGCATCTCGCATCCATTTGACTAACCCATCTTAGTAAGGCGTCGACTTTGTTAGCGTCATACTTACTGCGAGCCGGCGTTGAGCCTTGACAGGCGCGGAACAAGGGACACTGTCCTTGCGGCCCAGCTGAGTTGTGTACTACTGACACCTAGCGGATTGGGCCACTGGCGGGCACAATCAAGCGTAGGGACCTAGTCCCCAGACTTTCTTCGCTGTCTTGCGAACCTGTTGGCGATGATTGCCACAAAGAGCATGCAGCCATATCCCCGGAGGAATGTATGACGGTTGTTCGACGGCTTCTTGTTCTTCTCGCCTTCACTGTCTTGCCCGCAGTCGGTTCGGCTTTCGCTTCCGCCCCTAACATTTACATCACGCAAAGTGGAAGCGCCAGCGGTAACTGCACGGCCAATGTGCAAACACCAGCTTTTTTCAATAGCTCTGCCAACTGGGGCAGCGGTGCCAGTCAGATCGGGCCGGGAACGACGGTGCTCATATGTGGAACATTCACTGGATCGGGCGGCGCCACGGAGTTTACTTTCCACGGTAGCGGCGTGAACGGCAATCCTGTTGTTCTGAAATTCGACACCGGCGCCCAGCTCACCGCTCCTTTCTGGTCCGCCAACGGCGCCATCAACTGCTCCAATCTGAGCTACATTGTCGTGGATGGTGGCACCAACGGCATTATTCAAAACACGGCAAACGGGACCAGCTTAGCCAATCATCAGACCAGTACGGGCTTTTTCGGATCGAACTGCACGAATTCTGAAGTTAAGAACTTAACGATCTCCAATATCTATATCAATCAAGGAAGCAGCAGCAATGCTTCCGACACGGGTGGTGCAAGCACTACGGATATCGTTTTCAACGGCAACGCTACCAACTCCAAGGTCGATCATAATACCGTTTCCCAGGCCAAGACTGGTATCCAGTTCGCTGGGGACCCGGGCGGAGACGCCAGCAACATTCAGATTTACTCGAACTCGATCAGCGACATGGACTGGGGCGTTAACGTAGGTGGCGGGGATTCTGGCGACACCTTCAACAATGTCTCGATTTATGACAACACGATCACAAATTGGACGAACTGGCAGTTTCCCACCGGCGCTTTCCACCAGGATGGGATCATTCTGTTCAACGTCGGTAACCCGTCAGCCGGAATCAGTGCCAATATCTACGATAACTACATCTATGGCAATTTAGGAGTCGGTTCTCCGACGGGCTTTATCTACTGCGCGGATTTCTCGAGCTGCACGATCTACAATAATTCCCTTGTTAATACCAGTAATGTGATTTACGGCCTGATGTGGCTTGGGCAGTCCTCGAATATGGGCCACAACATGAATGTGTACAACAACACAATTGTTGGTGCTACCTCACGCGATGTCTGCATCATGCTGAACATTACCGGAAAGGCCAATATTGAGAATAACGTCTGCACCGGTCCCAGCGGGATGTTTGCCTATAGTACCTACTGGGGGTCTCTCTCGCAATTCGAAGCAACCGTTACGACCAGCAATTTCAATGACTGGAATATTGGTAGCAATGCCTGGGGAAGCCAGGCCACCGGCTCGACAGCTTCCTATTCCACCTGGACTTCTGCCGGCTATGATGCCAACAGCAAGCAATCGAACCCTGAGCTGAATTCCACTCCCTACACGTTGCAATCCGGCTCGCCAGCGATCGGATTAGGAACGAACCTTACAAGCCTTGGCCTGTCAGCACTCGATACTGGAGCACCACAGACTTTCGGTGCGGGCGGTTCCTGTGGCAATGGATGCCTGACGCGTGCGGGCTCCGGGAGCTGGGATGCTGGGGCGTACCCGTTTTCTTCGTCTTCCGTGGGCACTAGCTCTCCGCCGGCTCCCCCTACCGACCTTTCTGCCATCGTGCAGTGATCGGTTGATTCTGGCCTGCAAGCGTAGCTGGGCTGTGAGTCGTGGAAGATGGCCGTTTCGAATTTGGAACTATGAGCTGCTCGGCGAATGTCGAATTGGTCTAACCTGAGGCAATAGCGGACAACAGAATCCTGTTGTCCGCTATCTCCCAAGGCTAGGTCCCCGTTCTTCTCCCCGCTTTCCGTAGTGCCGCGCTTCTCTCGTCACAGAAGACCTGTTCGAGGCAGCTCCGTCTCCTGCAAACCATGGCGTATCCCCTGGTCAGTGTAATTATACCCACCTACAATCGCTCTCTCCTTGTGGGTCGAGCTGTCGAGAATGTTCTCGAGCAGACCTACAAGAACACCGAGATCATAGTTGTAGACGATGGGTCGACCGACGATACACAGTCAACGTTGAAGCGGTTCGGTAACCGTATTCGTGTTATCGCCCAAGCCAACGGCGGACCTGGCGCTGCACGCAATCGAGGAGCCGAGATAGCACAGGGTGAAATTATCGCATTTCAGGATTCGGACGACCTTTGGATGCCCACCAAGCTCGAACGCCAGGTTGCGCTCCTCGACCGCGCAGGACCGTCGGTTCCCTGCTGCCTGTGCAATGCTCAGATGTACTTTAGCGGAAAGGCGCCGACGACCTCGTTTGACTTGGCTCCCATTCGTCCCACCGTCGACGAGGGCATTTGGAGCAACGTTGCCGAGGTCTTGGTGACAACCTTCATCTTGTTCAACCAGTGCGCCGCCATACGTGCGGACGTGCTGAGAAGGCTTGGGGGCTACGACGAACGCTTAAAACTCATGGAGGATTACGATCTTGCCCTGCGTCTGGCTCTCGAAGGAAATGCCTGGGCATTTATCAGAGATGCCTTGGTCGTCTGGCGCCAGGGAGCACCTGGAAGTCTCTGGCAGAGGGCTAAGAACGACGAGGTCGGCATGCGAGAGTGTGCTGTGAAGTGCCTGGAAGTCTTCAACGAGAAAGTGGAAGCTACGGAACAATTGGCAAGACTCAAGAAGATTTCACGGCAAGAATTGGAGCGACGGCGTCGAGAAGTTACCATTGCCAGAATGGGAGAACTAGACATTGTTGGTGCCTCCGTGTCGAGCTGGGCCCTCGAAAAGGTTGAGAAATACCGGAGAGTGATTCACAGGATGACCCGGCGGTATCCAGCGATGGCCGTGAGGATCCTGCAAACCTGATGGACGTCGCCGTCTCGATGAGAGAAAACCAATCACTGGAATCGGCGATAAATCGCCGGCAAGATCCCCTGATGTGGGTTTCACGATCTTTGATCAAAGCCAATTCGATTTGGCTGAAACTAACGTATGGTTTCGGCGGGTTCGGCAAGGGAGTCTCGATTCACTACAGCTGTGACATTCAGCGGTGTTACTCACATCAGATTCGAATCGGGGATTTTGTACTGTTAGATCGAGACGTCTGGCTCAATGTTCCGATCGCTTCCCAGAGATCCGAGCCTGCGTTAATCATCGGCAAGGGCAGTAATATCGGGCGTAGGTCGGTGATTTCTGCGGTCAATCAGATTTGCATTCAAGACAACGTTCTGTTCGCGCCGGGTGTGTTCGTGACGGATCATAATCATGAATACGCAGATCCCAACCTGCCCATCCATGACCAGGGACTTCGGCCGGGGGGCAGAATCGTGATCGAGCGTAATTGTTGGCTGGGATACGGAAGCATGGTGCTTTCGGGAAAAGACGAATTGGTGTTGGGGCGCAATAGCGTGGTGGGCGCTTACGCCGTGGTCACCAAAAGTCATCCTCCGTTTAGTGTCCTGGTGGGGAATCCGGCGAGAGTAGTTCGGCGATTTGATGAGGCATCCGGACAGTGGGTGAAATGCTGTGAAGGAAGGGATTAGCTTGGGCGACTCGGTTCCATTTGTAGCATCCGATGTCATGGCTACGGCGAGGCCATCTCTCACGAGACGCTTCGCCGGTCGGGTGCTAGGACTCGTTCCTGGACTGCGTGGAACTTTGGTTACCGACCGCATCATGGTTGCGGTCCATGGCAGCGCTTGGACCTTCGCTGGATACGGTACTAGCCAACTCTTAAAGTTGGCATCCACGCTTGTGCTGGCTCGCCTCTTGCTGGACCCCAAGGCTTTCGGACTGATGGCTTTGGTGAATGTCTTTCTGACCGGTCTGGAAGTACTCTCTGATCTGGGAATTGGGCTAGACATTGTTCAACACCCACGCGGGGAAGAAGAAGCCTTTCTCGATACCGCCTTCGCCATTCAGGTGGGGCGCAGTTTGTTTCTCTGCTTAATCGCGGTTGCACTGGCTGTGCCTTTTGCCGCCTTCTATCACCAGCCTGAAGTCCGCTGGCTAGCGGTGGTGGGATCGTTTTCCGTGGGCATTCGCGGATTTGCCAGCATGTCGATATGGCTCATGACCCGGCGAGTGCAGATGGGAAAGCTTACCACGGTCAATGTGATCGGGGACGCGACCGGCCTCCTCGCCGCGATCGTGTGGGCCTTGGTATCTCCTACTGCCTGGGCGCTGGTTGCCGGCAAGGTAACAACCGCACTTGCGTATGTTGTGGTCTCTCATATTATGGCCGAGAGAATGCCGGGATTGCGCTGGGAAAGGCAAGCGGCTCGGGACATCATGATCTTTGGTGGTGGGATCTTCCTTTCCTCGGCCACCTATTTCTTCTCCACCGAATCAGAACGTCTGATCGTGGGCAAATTCGCGTCGGTAGCTGAATTGGGGTGCTTTTCTTTAGCCCTGAGCATGTCCTACGCACCGTTTGGCATCGTACAGCGAGTCATCTCCAACGTCTTCTTTCCCATGATTTCCGATACAGCGCGGGAGAACGGCGTCAAGGCAGGGTTACACTTCCGGAAGTTTCGTCTGGTTTTCCTCCTGGCAAGCCTGACCATGGCGGTTGGTTTCATCACGCTGAGCCGTCCCGTCGTCGGGTTGGTGCTGCGACCTCAGTATGCCGCCACCGCCTGGATGCTGCAGTTGCTCGGTTTCCGCTCCGCCTTGGAGCTGTTCGGTTCGGCTGCGTCTGCCATGATGCTGGCAGTGGGGGTAACCCGATATGCCGCGATTGGCAATACGGCGAGGGTGATCTATCTAGCGGTGGGGCTGAGCATTGCCTTCAGTTGGTTTGGACTTCGAGAGGCGATCTGGGTGCTTGCGTTCTCTCCGTTGATTCAGTATGTAGTGATGCTGGTGGGACTTCAGAAACGGGTCAGGTTTGTACTTCGAACCGAATTAGCCTGCTTTGGGGTGTTTGCCCTGGTGGTGTTTCTTACGGTATTCCTCTGTCGTTCGATCGCACTGTTTTCTTGAACGAAGACTGTTGCCCTATCCAAATATCTTCCCACGAATGCCGGCGGATCGATGAACTCACAATACAGTTACGACATGCCGAGCAATTACTACTTCGGCGGAGGTGGGGACACCTCTGTGACGCTGGCGGCGCTGATTGTTCTCTTGGGGGCCATGGCGCTGATCATCGGTGTCCGCCGCAGGTTTGTGATCGTTGTTTTGCTGGTGGCCGGTCTGTTGCTGCCGTCGGAGACAACCATCGTCATCGCCGGACTTCACTTTCTCGCGCTTCGTGTCTTGTTGGGCACAGCCTGGCTTCGCCTAGGGTTGCGTAGAGAGATTCGCGTGCCGAGGATGAACTCGATCGACAAAGCGTTCCTGGTCTGGGCCCTTGGCGGTGCGACCTTCTTCTGCATTCTTTGGGGAACCATGAGTGCGGTGACCAACCGACTGGGCTTTCTCTGGACTACGCTTGGATCATATTTTCTGGTTCGTTTGCTAATCCGTACCAAGGCCGATGTCGTTCGCGTCATCAAGGCGCTGGCGATCACCATGAGCATCATCGCACCGGCGTTGCTGATCGAGCACTTCACGCAGCATAACCTGTTCGAGATCCTGGGAGCTCCGTCCCTTTCCGCGATTCGCGAGGGAGCCATTCGTGCGGAAGGTCCTTTCCGGCACCCCATTATCGCCGGAACGATTGGCGCGATGTTGCTGCCTATGTTCGTAGGGCTTTGGTGGCAGGGGAAGCGGCACCGAGCCATTCCGGCGATGGGCATAGCGGCCTCGATAGGGATGGCGGTCGCTTCCGCCTCCAGTACACCCCTGATGACCTGCGCCGCAGGGATCGGTGCTTTGCTCCTTTGGCCCTACCGGGCAAGGCTGCGAATGCTGAGGTGGGGCGCGGCCCTGGGAGTTGTGGGCTTACATCTGGTAATGAAGGCTCCGGTGTGGATGCTGATCGCCCGCGCGGGAGGCGCCCTTGGTGGCAGCGGGTATCATCGAGCCATGTTGATCGATAACTTCATTCGGCATTTCGGAGAATGGTGGCTGATCGGAACCCGGAACAACGCGAACTGGGGCTATGACATGTGGGATGTAGATAACGCGTTTGTCGCCGCGGGAGTGGGCGGGGGCCTGATTGCCTTTCTTGCATTCATCGCTGTGTTTGTTTATGCCTACAAACAGGTGGGCAAGTCGAGAAAGCTCCTGCGGAGCTCCCGCAAGGATGATCGCCTGATCTGGGCGCTGGGTGCCAGCCTTTTCGCCAATACCATAGGATTTTTTGGAATCATCTATTTTGATCAGAGTATTTTGGTGTGGTATTCCCTGCTCGCCATGATATCTGCTACACCTGCGTTCGTCGCAGATCTGAAGGAGACTCCTTCCGACGCGGAAGCTGCCAGCGCAACCGAGGAGGGAGTAACTCAGCCTTCTCTGGCTGTTTCCTCTTACGCTCCTGAGCACTTGGTACACGTACTCGAATGAGCCAATCCACTGCTAAACCCGACATCTCGATTGTGATCGTCACCTGGAATGGGAAGAAGTACGCCTTGGAGTGTCTAGATTCATTGCGGGCACTCAACAGCGCTCTTCGCATGGAAGTCATCGTGGTTGACAATGCTTCGACGGATGGAACTCCAGACGCGATTCAGGAGAACTATCCCGAGGTGAGGCTGATCCGGAACGAAGCGAACCTGGGCTTTGCCAAGGCGAACAACATCGGACTCTCGGTGGTGAAGGGCGATTTTCTCTGTCTGGTCAATTCGGACGTCGTGGTTCCGCCGGGATGCTTGGAGAAAATGATCGATTACATGAGGGCACACACCAACATCGGACTACTGGGCCCCAAGATGCTCAGTCCCACCGGTGGTGTAGGCCAGTCGGTCAACCGATTGCCGACCGTCTGGAACTATCTTTGTTTTGCCCTTGGCTTGCACGTGCTGGTACCCAACTCAAGGCTGTTCGGCGGTTATCTCATGGCCGGTTATCCCTATAACAAAACCGAAGACGTTGAGGTGCTCACCGGCTGGTTTTGGATGGTGCCGAGAGCGGCGCTCGAGCAAGTCGGAGGACTGGATGAACGGTTTTTCATGTACGGCGAAGACTTAGACTGGAGCTACAGGTTTCTGAAAGCGGGATGGCGGGTCGTCTTCTTTGCCGAGGCAGAGGCCTTGCACTACGGAGCAGCGAGCTCCGGGCAAGCCCCTACGCGCTTCTACGTTGAGATGGTGCGAGCCAATTTACAGTATTTTCGGAAGCACTATGGCTGGCTGGGTGGTCTAGGCTTTGTTCTGGCAACGGCCATTCATGATGCATTGCGGGTCGTCGTCCATAGCCTCATGTACTGCGTCAGTCGTTACCGACGCCCGGAGTCTGCGCTGGCGGTGAGTAGAAGCTTATCCTGTCTTCGCTGGATCACCAGCGAACCCCTGCTATCGTCAGAGCGCGTCGGCAAGTAATTCAGTCGACACACTTATATCATGAGATCTCTGCCTTCCTATGTCCTGGTAACTGCTGCTTATAATGAAGAGCGGCTGATCGAACAGGCCATCGGCTCGATCCTGTCGCAGACGATTCTTCCCGCCAAGTGGGTCATTGTCAGTGATGCTTCAACCGACAGCACCGATGACATTGTAAGAAGGTATGCGGCCGAGCATGACTTTATTCAGCTATACCGAATCTCTGAAGATCACGCTAGAAACTTTGCGGCCCAAGTCAATGCTATTAACCGCGGCCTGTCTCTGCTCGAAACCACAGACTACGATTTTGTCGGAAATATCGACGCCGACATAACTCTGGAACCCGAGTATTTTGCACAGCTGTTGGAGAGGTTCAGGCAGAATCCTCAGCTGGGGCTTGGGGGAGGCGCCATCTATGAGCGATCCGGGGATGGCAGCTTTGTTGAGCGACCGGGTAACAGCGTTACTTCCGTCGCGCATGGGTGCCAGTTATTTCGGCGAGAGTGTTTTCGAGCGATGGGGGCTGCTTATCTTCCCCTCCCGTACGGGGGCCCAGACACGCACGCCGAGATCATGGCGCGGATGAACCGCTGGCAGGTAACTTCATTCCCCGATCTGAAAGTGTTTCATCACCGTCGGACTGGCTCCGTGGGTGGCGTCCTTCGTGGATGGTTCAGGCAGGGAAAGATGGACTATTCTCTAGGCACACTCCCGCTTTTTGAGTTCTTTAAGCTTCTTCGACGGACTGTGATGAAACCGTACTTCATTGGCTCCATGGCCAGGCTCGCCGGCTTTCTCGATTCTTACTGGCACCGAGAGGGGAGAGCCATACCCGACAACGTCGTGGTGTATTTCAGACGCGAGCAAAGACAGAGGATGGTTAGTCTCTTTCGTGCAGACTAAAGAATTGTCCAATACCGGTGGCGTATATGTTGCGATTCCGGAGGGGCAGCGGCGAGCTCCCGGAAACGGCGTTCTGCGCAGAGCTTTCATGCTGGTCGTGAGCGCGGGTTTCTGGGGATATCTGTCGCTCAGGGATATGTTTTTGCGGTTGCTGGGACGGATCGCACCGCCGACCTGCATTGTTCTCTATTATCACTCCATTCCTTCCGAAGATCGAAAGGCCTTTGCCAAGCAAGTGGAGATGCTGGCTCGGATGGCGCGACCGGTGAGTGTCAATAAGATGCCCACTCTGGTACCGGGTACGCGGTATGCTGCCATCACCTTCGACGATGGGTTTGAGGATGCCATCGAGAATGCCGTTCCCGAACTGGTGAAGAGAAATGTGCCTGCGGTGTTCTTCGTGACCACCGGTGTTCTCGGAGAACCTGCAGCCTGGTGGCCCGAGACGGCCCCCGAGCGACACCGACCGATTGCCACGGCGGAGCAGCTTCAACAACTTCCCGGCGAATGGATCGGCTTGGGGGCGCACACGGTGAATCACCCCCGACTCTCCGAGCTCGATGAAGCACAGGCAAAACGTGAGATCCTCGAGTCTCGGGAAAAGCTGGAGAGTCTTTGGGGAGGCAAAATCGAGACCTTCAGCTTTCCGTACGGAGATTTCAACGATGCGCTCGTCCGCTGGTGTCGGGAAGCTGGCTATAAGCGGATCTTTACCACCCAGCACAAGAACGCTTTCCAACCTTCGGAAGAATTCGTCGTGGGGCGGGTAAAGGCCGAGCCAACGGACTGGAGCCTGGAATTTCGGCTTAAGCTCCTGGGTGGCTATCTGTGGAGACCATGGGCCTCTGCCCTGAAGCGCCGAGTTTTTGCAACTCCCCTTGTTCATCGACTCCGAGCTCTCGGATGATTGGCAGTGAAGGCCTTGGGGTCAGGGACCCAGGAGTTTGTCTTTGCCTCTGGCGCGAGAGTATTTCGCCGCTGTAGGTACTGTGATTAATAGAAAGACCACCGTCGTCTGACTTAACGAACAAAAAGGAACTTTATGAGGGTTAGTGTATTTGGAGTGGGATATGTAGGTTGCGTCACGGCGGCTTGCCTTGCGCGCGAAGGACACCAGGTCATTGGCGTGGATGTCGATCCTTTCAAGGTAAAGGCAATCAACGAAGGGCGCTCTCCGTTCTTTGAGCCCGGCCTTGAGGAATTGGTCCGGGATATGGTCACCTCCGGACGATTGCGCGCTACCGTGGATCACTCAGATGCAGTGAGTAACAGCGACATGGCACTGATCTGCGTAGGCACACCCACCAACTCGGATGGATCGACTCGCTTGGAATATCTCAAGCACGTCATGACAAGCATAGCGAAAGCTCTGCGGGAATTAGACCGCTACTACGTTGTGGCCTTGCGGAGCACGGTGTTACCCACCGCGTTCGAGGAGGTGCTGATTCCTCTGCTCGAGCAGAACTCAAAAAAGTCTGTGGGCAAGGATATCGGCTTTGTGTATAACCCAGAGTTTCTTCGCGAAGGGGTGGCATTGAAGGACTTCCAAGATGCACCCTGGACCATCGTTGGCTCAACCGCTGCGCGCGCCGGCGACCTTGTGGCCTCTCTGTACCAGAACCTGCCGGCCCCCATCGTCCGGACAGATCCCAAGACAGCGGCGATGGTGAAGTACTTCAGCAATGCCTTCCATGCGCTCAAGGTCGTGTTTGGCAATGAGGTGGGCACCTTCTGCCGCGAACTGGGCATTGACGGGGCGGAAATGATGGAAATCTTCTGTCGCGATTCAAAGCTCAACATATCTCCAAGGTACTTGAAACCGGGCTTCGCCTTTGGAGGCTCCTGTTTGCCAAAAGACATCAAGGCGATTCTCTCCGAAGTGGGCAAGCGTGGTCTTGAGTTGCCGCTACTGGAATCGATCCTCCCCAGTAATGAGGCTCACCTGAAGAGTTGCATTCGGATGGTGGCGGAGACCTCTAGGCGCAGGGTCGGGCTCGTTGGCCTGTCGTTTAAAGAGGGCACCGATGATTTGCGCGAGAGTCCGGCGGTTGAGTTGGCGGAACGGCTCATCGGCAAGGGCTTCGATGTGCGGGTTTATGAGCCAACTATTGCACCAGGAAAATTACACGGCACAAACCTGAGCTTTATCGAGAAGTCGATCCCTCACATCTGGAAACTGTTGGTCAGCCGCTTGGATGAGCTGATGCTCCATGCCGAGGTGGTCGTGGTGATGCAGACGCTAAAGAGAGAGGAAGATCTGAAGTGCTTCCGAGCGATGAGGTCCGACCAGCTCTGCATTGATTTGGTGCGGACTCTCTCGCCCCAAGCGGTCGGCGGAGAATATCGAGCGATGGACTTGCCACCGCGGGAGGCGATGAGCGCCTCCATTGCCTAAAGAGCCAGTTCTCGATCTCGGCTTCACGGTGTTACCTGCCTAGGTCACGGTCAGGCGCGGTCTCGCAAAACCACCCGAGGTCGCTTGGCCAGATCTCAGTTCACTCACGATCTCCGATACGACAAGCGTTATCAACGGACAAGCTCAACGGAGTACGAGGAATAATCGAATGGAAAGACGTGCACGGTCGAACTCCAGCAAAGTACTGATGCTGATAGAGAACGTTTCATTTCCTGCGGATCGAAGGATGTGGCATGCAGCGAAAGCTCTTCGAGGAGCTGGGTACGAGGTCAGCGTCATTTGCCCCAAGGGAGAAAATCCGGATGAAAAGTCCTCTTTCGAAGTGATGGGAGGCGTGAAGATATATCGATACCCAAAGCCGTGGGATGCCAGCGGGAAACTCGGATATCTTCTCGAGTATTCATGGTCGCTTTTTTGCACCGCCGTATTGTCGTTGGTGGTATGGATTCGCGACGGCATCGATATTCTCCATTCGGCAAATCCGCCTGATATTTTCTTTCTACTTGCGTGGCCGTACAAGCTGGTAGGCAAGAAGTATGTTTATGATGAGCACGATCTGTGCCCCGAGCTCTACGATTCGAAGTTTCAACGGAAGGGCCGGGTCTATCGGACGCTGCTCTGGCTTGAAAAGCAATCCTACCGAGCAGCCGATTTGGTCATCTGCCCCAATCAGTCGTACCGCGATATCGCCCGGGAACGGGGGAAACTTCCGGATACCCGGCTCGCGATCGTGCGCAACGGGGTTGACATTAAGGATTTCCATCGCCGAAGCCCTCGTCCAGAACTGAAGGCAGGTTTCGCTTATTTAGCGGTGTACCTCGGTGTGATGGGGAGGCAGGACGGTGTCGACAGAATCGTCCGAGCCGCGGAGCATCTGGTCCACAACCTTCATCGCCGCGATGTGCTTTTTGTGATGATCGGCAAGGGCGAAACCTGGAATGAACTGCGGGAGCTCAGCCGAGAATTAAAGGTCGACGACGTTATGCAGTTTGTGGGGCGAATCTCGGATGATCTTCTATTGGACTATTTGTCGGTTTCAGATGTGTGCTTGGCTCCCGATCCACCCGACCGAATGAACGACCTATCGACCATGACCAAGATCATGGAATATATGGCCTGTGGAAACCCGATCGTTTCCTTCGACTTGTTGGAATCACGCCGTTCTGCGGGAGAGGCGGCGGTTTACGTCGAGGGGGACGACCCTAGGCTGTTTGCGGCTGCCCTGAGTGAACTGCTCCATGACCCAGCGCGGCGGCAGAGAATGGCGCAAATTGGGATTGAACGGTCCATTCACCTCGTCGGGCTGGACCGGTCGCGAAAGGCATTGCTCGAAGGATATTCTCGGCTGAGCGGACAAGCCCCGGCTGCCGCGGGATCGGCGCCCGCCTCGGCGGAGAGCGTGACCTCTGGTTCGCTTGCCAAAGCTCCGGCTGCCGACCAGCTGACCTCTTGACATCAGGCTCTGCCGCGGCCAGCAAGTCCTCAGCCGTCTGAGACGGTCATGGATCACAGCCCAAGGATGTTAGGCAGTGTATGCGGATTGGTTCTATGCGGAATCTTAATCGCCGGACTGTGGCCCTTTCACGGCCCCAGAAACGATGTCGCCTGGTTGCCGGAAAGCAATGGTTTGACAGTCGGGCCCCACGGCAGCCTCGTCAGTGCCGGGGAATTCGAATCGAGAAAGTCCAACATTGATTCCTCCTGCACTATCGAACTGTGGTTGCACCCTGCGGTGGTTGCCGGCTCTGGAACTATCCTTGCCTTCTACCACCCGAGCGACTTCAGTGTTTCCCTTGCTTTGCGCCAGTCATTGAGCGACCTGCGGGTGGAGGTTGGTCGTCAGGATAATGGACATTCTCCTATCTACCTTCCGCGGATCTTCCTCTCACAAACTCCGGTGTTGGTTTCCATCACATCCGGCGCACGAGGTACAACGGCCTATGTCGATGGCCGGGAGTTTGAGAGATTCACGACCTACCACGTGCAGGAAGAAGACGTGAGCGGCAAGCTACTGGTCGGAAATACTCCGTCGGGAACACATGAATGGTCGGGTCGGTTACTTGCGCTGGCGGTTTACAACCAGGAACTGTCACCTCAGGAAGTCTTAGAGCATTACGAGAGCTGGACGACGCATAAGGCCTCGGGGTTAAGGGAGAGTGCCCATGCCGTTGCTTTCTACCCTTTCAATGAAAGCAGGGGAACAATCACCCATAACCAGGTCGATGCAGCCACTGACCTTTTGATACCGGAGAAGTTCTTCGTTGTTCACGAAAAGTTCCTCGCCTGGCCGTGGAATGAGTTTTACCTCGGACGAAATTATTGGAAAAATGTCGCGATCAACATCGGTGGCTTTATCCCGTTTGGCCTTTCTTTTTGTGCTTATTTGAGCGCGGTAAGGATAACATCACGACCGATATTGGTGACCGTCATTCTGGGGTTCGTGGTGAGTCTAACCATCGAATTCTTACAAGCCTTTCTCCCCACGCGAGACTCGGGTTTGACCGATGTCATGACCAATACGCTGGGCACTGCAGTGGGGGCGGTACTGTACCAATATTTCGCCCGCTTGGCATTGAAGTTTGCGGCGCAACAAGGAAATTTCGGTTCTTAGCCTCACCGCGATTGAGACCGATGGAGACATCGTGCGTAAACCTGCTTATGCATGAGATTGCCCACTCAATCGAAGTAAAGTTCCCCCATGGGGCTGCGGGAAGCATGGTTAGGTAACAGGAGACCAGCGGTACCAGCGATCTTCAGGAACTCCCATCTGACCAGCCTTTTCGCGACCTTCGGAATTGCTCGATCGGATGTACGTAGGCAAATCGATCTAGCTTGCGATCATACCAGGGGGGATTCAAAGAAATGAAAACAGAGCTTCATTCCGAGGACAAGATGTCCGCGGACCCGGTTACTAACTCGGTGACAACGCGAGTCTCATTGACTCTCGATGACACCACACTGCAGCTGCGTCGCATTTGGCAACAGCTCCTTGGCGTTGAGTCTGTTGGTCTCGATCAGAATTATTTCGATCTGGGCGGAGATTCCATTCTGGCAGTGCAGCTCTTCGCTCAGATCGAACAGGTCTTCAAGGTCAAATTGCCGGTAGCTACGCTTTTTGACGCACCCACGATCAAGGAACTGGCCCAGGTCCTTCGTCGTGAGAGCCCGAGTTCTGGCTGGTCTCCCCTGGTGACGATTCAGGCAGGCGGTTCACGGCCGCCCTTCTTTTGCATTCATGGAGCCGGCGGAAATGTCTTGATCTACCGCGAGCTGGCGCTCCATCTCGGTTCGGATCAGCCATTTTATGGTCTGCAATCCCCAGGCTTGGACGGCAGTTGTGCGCCGCTCAAGAAGGTCGAGGACATGGCCGCTCTTTATGTGCAAGAGATTCGGAAGGCACAG
>Ga0187778_10000963_pt1 | contig 20609 bp, 22 predicted proteins | sample 1015_Q2_SP5_20_M_FD_132418 | JGI IMG/M metagenome (GOLD analysis project Ga0187778, IMG submission 132418) | Tropical peat soil microbial communities from peatlands in Department of Meta, Colombia - 1015_Q2_SP5_20_MG | ecosystem: Environmental > Terrestrial > Soil > Wetlands > Peat | place...
AACTGCCGGCTATGAGACGTACGAGTTGCCAAGATGCCATTGGTCACGCTCCTTACAGGTTGGGGTTGTTCGAACTGGCGAATTGCCGCCGGTACGCGGCGTAATACAGCGTCGGGATGACCACGAGCGTCAACAAGGTGGAGACGAAGATTCCGAAAATCAACGAGATCGCCAAGCCGTTGAAAATCGGGTCATCGAGTATGAAAAAGGCGCCGAGCATGGCGGCCAGTGCGGTTAGCAAGATCGGCTGGGCCCGGGTGACGGCCGAGCGAACGATGGCCTGCTCGAACGGCACTCCCGCACGCACCTGCAAATTGATGAAGTCCACCAGCAGGATCGAATTTCGCACGATGATTCCTGCCAGCGCAATCATCCCGATCATGCTGGTGGCCGTGTATTGCGCACCCAGCAATGCGTGCCCCGGCATCACGCCGATGATGGTCAGGGGAATCGGTGCCATGATGATGAGCGGCGTCAGGTACGAACCGAACTGCGCAACGACGAGCAGATAAATGAGCACGAGGCCCACCGCGTAGGCCGCTCCCATGTCGCGAAAGGTCTCAAAGGTGACTTGCCACTCGCCGTCCCACTTCAGGGCGTAGTCGCCGTACGCCTCCTGCGGCGCGTGGATGAAGTATTCCTGCAGGCTTCCGCCGCCCGGCGTGTGCAGGCGGCCCAGTTGACTGCGCATCGCGAACATGCCGTACAGGGGACTATCCACTTTGCCGGCCATGTCGCCAACGACGTAGTTCACGGGCAGCAGATCCTTGTGGTAGGCAGGCTGCTCGCGCACGGTGTCGCTCACGGTCACAAGCTCGCGGATCGGGATCAGCCGACCCGAGGCGCTGCGCGCGGTAAGCTGCAATAGGCCGTTGAGATCGCCCTGGCGCCACGCCGGCAGCTGCAAGAAGGCGGCGGCCGGATACTTGGCTGCATCGTGCAGATAGGTCGTGGCGTCGCCCGAGAGTCCCGCATGCAGCGTGTCGACGATTTGCTGCTGCGTGACGCCCTGCATCAGCGCTTTGCGCCGGTCGACCAGAAGCAGGCCGCGGGGGGCGGCCGCTATGCTGCTGTCGTCGACGTCGACCAGGCCGGGGGTGTCCTCAAAAACGCCGCGCACCGCCTTGGCGACTTCGCGGCGACCGTCGGCTTCCGGTCCGTAGATCTCCGCCACGATGGGCGAGAGAACCGGGGGGCCGGGCGGCACCTCGACGACTTTCAAGTTGGCCCCGAAGCGTCGCGCGATTTTTTGCAGCTCCGGGCGCACGCGCGTGGCAATTGCGTGGCTTTGCGCCTCCCGGAGCTGCTTGGCAACCAAATTGACCTGGATATCGCCCACCTCGCCGCCCGCACGCAGGTAGTACTGGCGCACCAGACCATTGAAGTTGATGGGCGAGGCGACGCCCGCATAGGCCTGGTAGTCGGTGACCTCGGGAACCGTGGTGAGGTAGGCGCCAAGTTCGTGCAGAGCCGCCGTCGTCTGCTCCAGCGGCGTACCCGCGGGCATGTCAACCACCACCTGGAACTCCGACTTGTTGTCGAAGGGAAGCATTTTGAGCAGCACGAGTCCCGTTGCCGGAAGTGCGACGGAGACGATAATCAGCGCGACGATGCCCAGAGCGAGCCAGCCGCGGTTGCGAGCACCGAGGGTCGGATCGAGCAGGGGGCGGAAAATCCGCTCGAAAAGGGGAGCCAGTTTGGCCGACAAGCCACTGATGCCGTGGCCCTGCGCCGCGCCGTCTGCGGGCTTTAGCCATAACCGTGCGAGCCAGGGTGTCACGACGAAAGCGATCGCAAGCGACAGCAGCATCCCCATGCTGGCATTGATCGGTATGGGGCTCATATAAGGGCCCATCAGCCCTGTGACAAAGGCCATGGGCAGGAGCGCGGCGATCACCGTCAGCGTGGCCAGAATTGTCGGACCGCCCACCTCATCGACCGCTGCCGGGATGACCCGCGCCAGCGTCTTGCCCGGTTCGAGCTGCTGGTGCCGGTGGATGTTTTCTACGACGACGATCGCGTCATCGACCAAAATCCCGATCGAGAAAATCAGCGCAAAGAGCGACACGCGATTTAACGTAAAGCCCCAAGCCCAGGACGCAAACAACGTCACGGTCAGCGTAAGGACGACCGCGCTGCCGACGACGGCCGCCTCGCGGCGACCCAAGGCAAGGAAGACCAAGGCCACCACGGAAGCGGTTGCAAAGAGCAGTTTTTCGATCAGCTTCTTGGCCTTGTCGTTGGCCGTTGTGCCGTAATTGCGCGTCTGTGCCACCTGCACATCGCTGGGAATAACGCTATTGCGCAGCGCCTCGACGCGTCGCATGACCGCATCGGCAACATCAATTGCGTTTTCTCCCGGCTTTTTCGTGACCGCAATCGTGACGGCCGGATACTCGGCCCACGCGCCGCCGGAGGTCTTCGCGGGCATCGCCTGCCAAACGTAGCGAGCGGGCGGCAGCGGACCGTCGACGACCGTGGCGACGTCCTGCAAAAACACGGGCTTGCCCGCGTGCACGCCGACAATGAGCTCGGCCACATCGCGCGCGTCGCGAAAAAACCGCCCCCCTTCGAGGGCAAGCGCGCGGTTGCCGGAGAGCAGCTCACCCAGCGGCTCGCCCGCATTGGCCGATTGCAGCGCGGCGTGCAAATCCGGCACGGTGACGCCGGCACCCGCCATCCGGGCCGGATCGATCTGTACCAGCACGGCGCGCCCCGGCCCTCCTATGGTAGTGACCTCGCGCGTACCGGCCACGCGCTTGATATCGGCCTCGATGCTGTGCGCGACGCGTTCCAGGTCGTAGGATCCCACCGACTCGCGCGTGCTGTAGAGCGTGAGCGCCACGATCGGAACATCATCGATTCCTTTGGGCTTGATGATCGGCTCGAGCACACCCAGTCCCCGGGGCAGCCAGTCCGCGTTAGCGCGCACCGTGTCGTGCAGCCGCACCAACGCCTCGATGCGCGGCACCCCGACCTTAAACTGGACCGTGATGATGGCAAGACCCGGTCGCGACACCGACATCACGTGTTCAATGCCCGAGATTTGCGACAGCACCTGCTCGGCGGGCGACGCCACCATCTGCTCGACATCGTGCACCGATGCCCCGGGAAAGGGGATCAGGACGTTGGCCATGGTTACATTGATTTGCGGTTCCTCTTCCCGAGGCGTCACAACCACGGCAAAGGCGCCCAGCAACAGCGCAACTAACGCCAGCAGCGGCGTGATGCGGTGCGCGAGGAAGAAGGCCGCGATGCGTCCCGAAATGCCCAAGGGTTCGTTCATAGCCCGCTCTTAGCGCGCGCGCGCCGCGCTTTGCGGATCCAATGCAACGCGCTCGCCGACGGCCAGGCCGCTTAGAATCTCCACGCGATCGTCGAGCTGCTGACCCAAACGGACCTGGCGCAGCAGCGGCCGGCCTTTTTCATCGAGCACGTAGAGCCCCGTCAGCTCGGCGCGTCGGACGATGGCGCGCGACGGCACGACAACACGTGCGCCCGCCGCGCCGCCCGAAGGCGTCGCGCCAAAGGCCGCAGGTGCAACCGGCAGCCAGACGCGCGCAAACATTCCGGGCACGACTTCTGGCATTTTTGGGGGCAGATCCAAACGCAGCTCCACCGTATGGGTCTGCGGATCGACCGCAGGCAGCACTCGAGTGCGGGTTGCGGGCGGCGCCGAGCGCCCGGGGCCGAGCCCCGGGATCTCGATTCGCGGCGCAAGTCCGGCACCGAGCGAGGCGCTAGCCGATTCGGGCATTTGCGCGCTCACGCGCAAAGCGCTCGGGTCATACAGCGTCACAAGCGCCCGGCCGGGCAGGGCCATGTCGCCGACCGAAACGGGAACCTCGGAAACCACGCCGGCAAATGCAGCCTTGACGGTGTAAAAGCCCGATTCGGTCCGAGCGACGGCCGCCTGTGCCAATTGGGCGGAGACCTGCGCTTGAGTGGCCTGGTAGTGGGCCAGAGCACGCTCCATGGCACCCTGACTGATGTAGCTCTTTTGATACAGCTGCTGCTGACGCTCGAACTCCTGCTTTGCCACGTCGAGCGACGCTCGCGCCGCCTGCACCTGCGCCTCGCTCGCCGCGACATTTTGGTCGGCGGCGCGCGCATCGATGCGCAACAGAATCTGCCCCGCGCGCACGGTGTCGCCTGCATGCACATCGAGCTCCACGATCGTGCCCGGGACCTGCGCGGCCACGACACTTTGGCGAACGGCCTGCACAACCGCATCGAAACCGCTCCAGCTTGGCGTGGCCGCGGGTTCGGCCACGACGCTGGCGAGCTCTTCCGCGAACGCGCCTGCCCCGGCGCTTAGCGCGCTGGCCAGCACCCAGACGGCGGCAAAGCGCTTCGCTTTCATGCGGCCACTCCAATCATCGGGGATTTGTTTGTTGCGCGAACCGAATTTCTCTGGCTTTTTTGCGCGACTGGGGTTATTCTGCAACTGTTTAGCTATTTAGTCAAATAGCTTATGTCGAGAGCTCCGATGCCACCACAAAACAATCGAGCCGGGGATGCACCGGGCGCCAAGGCGAGCGCAGGGGCACGGGCTTGCGCGCGTATGGAGGGCCTGCCCCTCTCGGCCCTCGAGCAAGTGGCGGCGTATTTTCAGACACTTGCCGAGCCCACGCGGTTGCAGATCCTGAACCTCTTGCGGCAGCGCGAACGCAATGTCGGCGAGCTCGCACAGTTGTGCGGGTTTACGTCCGCCAACATCTCGCGCCACCTCGCGCTGCTCACCAAGCACCGTCTCGTCGCACGCGAGAGCCGAGGCACAAGTGTCTACTACCGCATCGCCGACCCGTCCATCTACGCCTTATGTGACCTGGTCTGCGGCACGATCGCGCACCAACTCGCGGAACAGAGCAACGAGCACAGAGTGTTCCTCGGTGCGCATGCCGGCGCGCGAGCGCCGCGCGCGGCCGCGCGGCGCCATTCATAGGATCGCGACGGTTGCGTGCGGAAACCCTGTCGAGAAAGACCATGACGTCCCCGCACCCCGGGACAGAGTCGCGTCTGCGGCGCCTTCGGGTGCGCCTTGATCCGCGACAACTGCGACAGCATTTGCACAGGCGCACCGAATCGCGCGTGACGTGGCGCAATCTCCAGACGGCCAGCACACGATAAATTGCATGCGAATCGGCATGTTTCCCTCCCTGAGCGAATTAGGACAACGACCATGAACTGCGTGACGACTCCGGCGCCCACGGCGCCCTCCTACCGCGGCAAGCGCAGGGCCGTACAGATCGCCTTCTTCTTCGTGCTCATCCTGATCCCGGCCGTTGGAATCTTCCGCATCGATCTGGCTACGGCCAGCCTGATGATTCTCGGCCATCCTGTGTACCTGCGCGATGTGACGGTAGTCACCGGCCTCGCGCTGGTGGTGGCGACCGCACCCCTACTCACGTATTCGACCATCGGTACCGTGTGGTGTGGGTGGGCGTGCCCGCAAAATACGGTGTCCGAATGGGCCAACAACCTGACACATCGACTCTTGGGTTCCCGTGCCAATGTCAATGTTGAGAGCGATGGTCTTCAGGTAGCGCCCTCCAAGAACAAACTGCGCAACTGGGCCGTTCTCGGGGCAAACTTCCTGGTGGTGTCCCTGCTGGTGGGCATCGTTCCGCTCTTTTATTTCTTTCCGCCCGACGTCGTTTGGTCGCTGGCGGTCTTCGGCGAGAACAATCAGTTCTCCCGATTCATGCACCGCCTGTATTTCGTGAGCGTCGCGCTTGCCTTTGTGGACATCGCAGTTGTTCGCTATTTCTGGTGCAATTACGTGTGCCTGTATCGCTTTGGTCAGCTGCTTTTCAAGACCGAGGACGCCCTGCACGTGGCCTACGACAAGAGTCGCTCGGCGGAATGCGCCAAGTGCAACTACTGCAAGATTTCGTGCGTTACAAGCATCAATCCGACCGATATCAAATTCTTCGATCGCTGCATCAACTGCGGCGAGTGCATCGATGCGTGCAATCGCCTCCATGCCAAGGACGGATCGGCAACGCCGGGTCTGCTCCGCTTCGACGCCGGGCGCAAGGCACCGGCCGCCACCTGGACGGGCAATGTGCAATTTGCGCTCGGGAAGTTGGGCTGGCACGGCTTGCTGTGCCTGGTGGGCTGTGCCGTCCTCATTTACGGATTGACACACCCTGCGCCCTAGTTCGCATGCGGCGCGTCGCCCGCGCCGCCATCGCACCGAAGCAACTCAAAAATCTTCGTCGACGATCGGCCCCACCTCGCGCACCGCGCCGAGCAGTTCTTCGGCGCGCAGCGCGTTGTCGGCGAAAATCATCCGGATGGAAGCGCTCTCGGGCAGCGGGCCAGCGCGCAGGCGACGGCATTCCAGCGACGCCCTGCGGTAGTCGTCGAACACACCCAGCGCATCGAGCTTGCGCACCGCCCCGCGCGTCTCGATCCGGTACACGTAGTAGGGCATCGGTCGCGGCACTTAGCGGTCGTCTGCGCGCGGCGTGCGGCCACCGATCCAGGACACAGGAAACGACACGTCCGGCGACGCCGAGCGCGCCGGCGCGGCAAGATAATCCGGCAGGTGCGGGACCGACACAGACGAAGCGCGCACCAGCCGGGCGATCAGGTCCTGGATCTGTTCGGAACACCACTCCTCCTGCCAGACGCTGGGCAGGAACTGCAGCTCGCGCACTCGCTCCGGAACCTCATCGCCTGGGTAAACCTCGTCGGCGGCCAGTGCGGCGGAAAAAAACGGTCCGGCCAGAAAGCGAACGCGAAACCCTCCACTTCCGTCGCGCTCCAGGATGAACACACGCGCCCCTTCCGCCGTTTCCCCGTCATCGCCGAAGACGGGGACGGCCGCGAAAGCGCACTGTCCCTGCGCCCGCACGAAGGCGGCCGCCTCGGCAAAGCTCATCCTTCCTTCATTTGCGTCCACAACGCCCGCCACCTTGACCGACCGGAGCCGTGGCCAACTACAGCCAGGATTGGACCGTATTGTGGCTCGTGACTAAGTCGACAAACCCCGCGAAGTCGACGAGTTCGACGCCCGTGGCGATGCGCTCCTGCATGCCGCGAGCCTCGATGTCCGGTGCGAGTGCATAGACCCGAAGCCGGCCCGATGCCGCGTGCAAACGCGCCTGCGCGGCCGCGGTCGTCGCCGCGTACACGCCATCTTCGATCAGTATTACTGCAGCGCCCGGTTGCGCGACACGCAGGCAACTCTCCAGGCTTGAGGACTCAAAGGGTGACTTGTTGATGATATGCAGCATGCCACGCATCCTTTCAAAAGCTCAACACGACGTCTTGCTGGGCGATGAGCTCGCCAATTTGCTTGGCGTCGAGAACCTCGACTGGCACAAGCAAGCTGTCAGCGGTAATTCCGCGCGCTTGCAACGATTCGCGTTCCACGTAGAGCTTGTTGACGTCGTAATCGTCGAGCGCGCGAAACGTCGGCGAAAAGTTCTTCACCTCAATACCCGTGGTCTTTTGCCCCTTGGCGAGCGCGTAGACTCCGTCGTCCAGAAAGACCAGGCTCACGTCCTGATCGAAGGTCGCGGCAATCAGTACGACCTCGAGCGCCTCCAGCGCGTAGACCGTTCCGTGGGGCGCGTGACGCGTGACCAACGCGAACTTTTTCGGACCGGCTTTTTTGCCCTGTGCCTGCTCTGCCATCGGTGTCTCCCTTATGCGCCGAACACGACCAGTCGATCGGATTTCATGCCCGTTTCGATCAACTGACCCAGACCCGAAATTCGGAAACCCGGCGCGAGAATCTGATCCTTGATTCCCCGCCGCAGCGCCGCTGCCACACACACGACCAGATCGATCTTGTGTTCTGCGGCGAGCGCCGACCAGCGCGCGGTTACATTGCGGTCGTCCTGCGGCGGCTCGGTAAGGCGGTTGGCGGCGTTCACGCCGTCGTGATAGAAGAACACGCGCTCGACACTGTGCCCCTTGGCGATTGCAGCGCGCGCAAACAGATACGCGCTGTCGTTGGCCTGGTGCGTGTAGGGGCCCGCACTTACCATGATCCCGATTTTCATTTGCTGTTTTCCCCTTGCTTGCGATCAGTTGCAGTCCGGTCCAGCGATCGCCGCCGCGCCCCAAGGGGGCGTGGCGGCGCGCTCGTCAGAACCGCATACCAAAAGCGATACCAAGCGACGTTTCGCTGAGTTTGATCGTTTCCGTTCCGCCGGCGTTCGGCGGACCGACCGGGGGTGCAAATAGCGCGTTAAACAGCGACGAGCCCGAGACCGTCTTGGATGGCGCATACATGTACGCCATCGTCAACTCGCTCTTGGGATTGATCGAGTAGGAAAAGCCCAGCGTGTAGTGGTCCTGGACCACGCCCGGCGCCAGAATGTTGAAGGTCACGTCTCGGGACAAAATGGGGTTTTCGCTATGGTTGTAGCCGGCGCGCACGATCCACGCGGGACTGATCGTGTACTCCACTCCCAACTTCGCGATATTCACGTCCTGCCACCCGAACCCCGGTCCGCCCGATGCGCCCAGCGGCGCCTGGTTCGTGCTCGGGTTGCCCACCGAGCTCACGGAGTTGTAATTGATGCGCTCCCAGTCCAGTGCGATCGTCCACGCCGGGGTCGGGTGCAACCCCAACCCAACGGTGTAGTTTTCCGGAATGTCAAATTCCCCTTGGTCGGCAAATAGTCCCTCGTAGCGGCTGAACTTGCGCATCCAGATGCGGGAGGAATACGAGGCTCCCAGGCTCACATACTCTGAAAAGCGCCCGAGATAGCCCAAACGCACTCCGGCGCCCGTCGAAGAGGCATTACCGAGATTCGTCAGGTTGCCCGGAGCGCTGCTAAACGGGGAAAACGCCTGCAGCCCTGTCACCGAGAAACGTTGGTAGGCTAATAGCGGGGCGATGCCGATACTCTGATTGGACGCGACCTTGTAGGCCGCAGTAGGCGCGATGATCAGCTGCTCTAGATTCACCCCCAGAGTTCCGCTGCCGCAGAGCATGTTCCCCGGCACGAAGCCCGCTGGCGTGGGGCACTGGAAGGTGCCCTGCGGATAGTCCGTGTTCATGCCACCGTTGCCGTAGACCGTAACGCCCAGCGAGAGGTCCGGGCGCAGCATCCAGTTGAAACCAAGCTCCGGTATGAAAAAATTCTTCTCGTCGCTGTTCACCGAACCATTCAGTGGTGCGATCGCCGCATCCGCGCGGTAGGCGCTGCGCGTAGGACTGAACCAGTCGACACCGATGTCGAAGCGGTTGCCCGCGAAGACCATTTCCGCCGGGTTGTTTGCGCCGCCGAAACTGTCGTCCGTGCGGGTGACGCTCGCCCCGCCCATGCCCAGCGATTTCATGCCATAGCCGTGGCTGAAGTACCCGTCGGTCGCCCAGGCGATCGAGGGCAGCAATGCTGCCGCAACAATCGTCCCGAGCGACCTACGCTTGCGCCGGCGAAACTTTGTGATCTTGTGCATTTGCGTCTCCACCTTTTCCTTTCTTGTCGGATTTTGTTTGCAGCGGGTACCCGTTTGACGGGACCAATCAAATAAACAGGCTGACGTCCGCCTTTTGTGCCATCGGCAAAAAGGTCGTTGCGCCACAGTACTGGGACACTTCCGGAATGAAATCCTTGGGATCGAACCCGAAAACGTCGACCGTCATCTGGCAGGCGATGAGCTTGACATCGGCCTCGATGCAGGTGCGGCGCAACTCCTCGATCGACGCTACCCCCTTGTTCTTGAACGTCTGCTTCATCAGACTCGTGGCCAGGGTCTCGAAGCCGGGGACGATCGACGGGATGGCATTGGGCATGTTCCAGCTGATGTCGCGAAACCACTGCGGCCCGAAGGGCATCTTCATCGGCATTGCCGGGTTGCCCAGCGGCGACACCTGTAGGCCCGAGAGATCGCGTAGCAGCAGCTTTAGGCCGTAGAACGTGTGAAACACCGCCACGTCCCAGCCCAAGGCGGCCGCGGTCGATGCAAGTATGTACGGTGGATAGGCCCAGTCGAGCGTGCCCTTGGTCGCAATGATCGTCATCGACGGTGGCCCCTTGGGTTTGAGCTGCGCCATCTGTTCCTCGACCTTTTTTGCAACCAGTTCATCCACGCGCCTGGCGATGAACTCCTCAAGACCTGCTGGAAAGTCCCCGGCTCCCATGCTTGCTCCTTTCGATCTGCCCGCCGCGAACTAAACGCCGACGGATCCGCGGGCGATACCCCATCAATTCTTCAGATAAAACACGTACTCCGGACCCTGGGTCTGCGAAGCGAGCAACTGGTGGCCCGTGGCCTCGGCAAAGGCCTGCATGTCGCTCACCGACCCGGCGTCGGTCGCCACGATCTTGAGCACCTGCCCCGCTGCCATACCGGCCAGAGTCTTTTTCGTCTTCACGATCGGCATCGGGCAGGCGAGCCCGCGCGCGTCCAGTTCCTTGTCAAAGTCCATGTTGTTCCCCTCCACGTCTATTCAGAAAAGTTGCAATGCATCGTGATAGCGCGCCCGAAACATCAGCCGCGGAGCCTGTGGCGCGTCAACGAAAGCCGTTCGGTTGTGCAGCACGTTAGCGCACAGCAATCCCATGCCCGATTCCAACCGCGCTCGCAGCACGAACGTCGAGTGCGAAAGAATGGATTCCAGGCACGCGGCCGCGGCGCGCGTGCGTGCATCGTCACGCCAGCGGATGGAACGCGTGCGCGCGGTGTAGCGCATGTGCAGCCGTCCGCTCACCGGATCGACCGAAAACACCGGCCCTGTCTGCTCGCAACGCGCTATGCCCTGCTCGTCGCCGCGCGCCGGAATCGTCATCGCATCGGGCGCCGATAAAGCGAGCACGTGCTCCGGGTCCTCATCGCGCAAGAGCAGGTAGGCCATCTCGTGATCCAGCAGGGCATTGATTCCGCCTTGGGCGGCGGGTCTGGCGCAATGCAGAATCAGCGATCGCACGCGCCGCTCAGGCGAGTTGTAGTAGCCATCCGTATGCCAGCTAATCGGTCGGTCGGTGTACGGGATAAATTCGCTGCGTGGCTCTTTCGCGCTCACTTCAATACGGCTCACGCCGTCATCATCGGCAAGCCAATTCGCATCCAGGCAATTGAGACCGAACTGTCGCCCGAGCGCCCGGGGAATTACCTTTTCGGCCAACGCAATACCGCTTGCGTACACCGCCATGTTGGCACGCCGGCAGCGCTCGGCCAACGCGCCGTGCTCGGCCGCCGTCAAACTTCGGGGATCGCGCACCTCGACCACAATCTCATCGATCGTGCGTGGGTACCGCCGCAGCTTGCCTTCGCGCCAGTGCAGATAGGAGTCCATGTCCTGCAGGCAAAACGGACCACGCGCTGCCTCCGCTACAGCCACCGGCTCCTCGACCACGCTCATTCCCCGCTCACTTCCCGCTGCCGCCTGCGCTGGCGGGGCGTCTCGTCGAGCAATCCTTCGATGCCCCTCTCGACCAACTCGATGGCCTGCGGCGCCTCGATTTCCATCACCTGGTCATGCACCCAGACCGTATCGCGGGGACCGACCACGTGCGCGAGCTGGCCTGCGAAATACCGCAGGCAACCATAGTCCATCGATTCGAAATCCGCGTAGTCGGTAAGGCGCAGATTCAGCAAATCGATAAACCGCTCCTTGATTTCGGCAGGCGGCGCGTCGGCCAGCAGGTCGCCGCGATTGTCCGCGAGCATCTCGCCGAGGCGATTGGCCAAAACGGTTGTGAACTCGACGCGCGCCTCGCCCAGGCGCGCCCATGCCCTACGGTCGGCGCACTGCACCAAGAAAATCAACCATTCTGTGAGAAAGTCAAAGTACTGCGGTCCCGTGTTGATCTCGAAGTCGGCGCGCCGCATATTGCGCAGGGCCTGTTGCGCCACCCGCCACGCGATAAATGCCACTGCCCCGGCCACCTCGGCCACGGCTTTCGGCCGTTCGCTCTTGAACCAATGGTTGCGGATACGCATACCCACGAATCGTGCCTCACTGATCTGCATCGACTCAGCGACCGGGCGCCCTTACCAGGCATCGATGCGTCGCGGGGCCGACAGTTTCTTGCTTGCTCATCATTCGATCGCCCCGATCCGCTTGTGCGGCACGAAGATGCCGCAACCCAATCCCCGCTCGGCGCCCAGCCCCGATTGCTGCAGTCGCAGCGAGCTCTCGACGCTGCAATCGTGCACTACGACCGGAAATCCAATGAGCTCTCTTGGCCCCGCGTGCAGAGTCTTGCGACGGCCCAAGATGTAACGCGGCCCGGGAACGCGGCGCGTCAGTTCCTCGGCCAACGCCTGCGCGAACGCCACCTCCTCCTCGGTCTCCAATACGACCATTTGGGAATACACGGTTGGGGTCGGCACGAGCGTCCTCGGGTGCGCCTGCGTGATCTCAATCGACTCCGACCCGAAATCGATCCGAATGCCGACAAACCGCTGGGCCTCAGCAAGCCGCCTCGCGGGCACGCGCAGCGTGAGCTTGGCGCGCCGCGACAGTAGCGCTGTGGTGCCGCCGGTGGGTGTCAGGCCGATGCCCACAATGCCGGTCTCGGCTTCCTCCTCAACCCAGGGCAGGGTGCTGCGCAGCGCGTTCCAGAGCACAAAGCGATAGTCGACCGGAATATGGCTGCCGCGCACCCCGAACACCAGATCGATCATGGACGGTGGAGTGTCTGACATCTCAGATTTCGCCTGCATTTGCGGGTCGATCGCCCAGTTGGCGCGCCGCCCAGCCTTGCATCGCAGCGCCCCAGGACTGCGCGGTTGCCGCATCGATGTCAAAGATCGTGAACCGTCGCCCTTCCCGGATGCGCACCCGCAGAAGAGGCGCACCGCCCGCGGCGAAGACGACCTGCTGCAACTCGATCTCCTGCCGGCCCCAAGGCACGGTGAAGCGCTCGATCGTCGTGAACTGTTCCACCCGGTCGGTTCCCTGTGCATGCGGTTTCAGCGTGCCTCCGGGTTCAGCTCTTGAGTTTCATAATGCCCAGAGCTTTGAGCACCATCTTCTCGAAGAGCGGCTCGGAGGTCCCCGCCTTCATCTTGCGCAAGAAGTACTTCTCGAAGGCAACCTTGGACAGATGGACCCACTTGCCCTCGCTAAACCAGTTAACGTTACGCGGCGGAATCTGCGGCAGGGCCACGAACGCCACACCTTTATCGCCGAAGTCCGCGAGACAAACCGCATTCCAGGTCGCTCGCTTTGACGGTTCGCGCCCGTCGAGGATGGCCCGGATGTTGTGGGCAGCGGCCGTTACCATCGACTCGATCATGTAGCCCGTCTTGGGTGCACCGGTGGGCACGGGAGTCGCCTCCACCGGCGGAATGGCCACGCACACGCCGACGGCAAAGATGTTTTTGAAGCGCGGATTGCGCTGGTGCTCGTTAATCAAGATAAAGCCGCGCGGATTGGTGAGTCCCTCGATGCCGGCCACCGCGTCGACGCCCTTGAACGCCGGCAGCATCATCGAGTACGAAAACGCCAACTCGTGTTCCTTCTTCGGCTTGCCGTCCTCGTCGTGCTCCGTAACGAAGACCTTGCCCGGCTCGACGCGCGTCGTCTTGGCGTTGCAGATCCACTTGATGTGGCGCTCGCGCAGTGCCGACTCCAGCAGACCCTTGGAATCTCCCACGCCGCCAAGGCCCAGGTGCCCGATATACGGCTCGGCGGTCACGAAGGTCATCGGCACCCGGTCGCGAATCCGCCGTCGACGCAAATCCGTGTCCATGATCATTGCGAACTCGTAGGCCGGACCGAAGCAAGACGCTCCCTGCACCGCACCGACCACGACGGGTCCCGGCGCGGCGATAAAGCTCTTCCAGGCATCCTTGGCGCGCGCAGCGTGCTCGACGTGGCAAATCGAGTGCGTGTGCCCCGAGGAGGGGCCGAGTCCGGGGACTTCGTCAAATGCCAGTTTCGGGCCGGTAGCGATGACCAGGTAGTCGTACTGCAAGCTGCTGCCGTCGCGCAGCTCGACGCGGCTTTCCTCGGGGTGAAGCCGCTTGGCCCCCATGAATCGGAAATCGATGTTCCTGCGCCGCAATATGGGTTCCAGCGCGAGCTCAATCTGCTCGCGGCGACGCCAGTCGACCGCGACCCAGGGATTGCTGGGAACGAAGTGAAACGTGGCCGAGTCGCTCACGACCGTGATCCGGTCGCCTGCGCGTGCCAGGTCGCGCATCTCGTAGGCCATCGGCAAGCCACCGATTCCCGCGCCCAAAATTACGATGTGAGCCATGCCCTTGTCTGTTCGCGTTTTGATTTAGCGATATCGAGTTGCTGCCGCGGCGAAGTTGCATTGCAGCAATGCTGCAACCATACCGGTTCGCAATACTGCGGCCCGCGGCCCCTCTGCGCACGATGGTATTGAGCGCGTTCGAGAGCCGTTGCGTCTATAGCCGAGCAGAGTGATCGAGCCCGTACTCCATTCGGGTAGGCACGCGATGCCCGTAAGGGCTAACTGCGACTTACCGCCCAGAGGAATGGTTGCCCCCGCCCCGGGGCCCTAGGATCCGCCAAAAGATTCGCCGGGGTTTCGTGCCCGATTGCGATCGCCGACACCGAACGGCGGCAACTCGATTCAAGGAGACTGCGCATGGCCAAGCCGATGCATCCCACCCCAATGCTCGACGCGCTCGAAGACGGGCCGTGGCCCAGCTTTGTCACCGGTCTCAAGCGCCTGGCCAAAGACAAGGACTACGTGGTCGACGTGCTCGGACAGCTCGAGACCTCGTATCGCACGCGCAAGGGTTACTGGAAAGGAGGCACGGTCGGCGTATTCGGTTACGGCGGAGGAGTGATCCCGCGCTTTACCGAGCTCAAAGACGATGCCGGCCAGCCCGTGTACAAGGACGCGGCGGAGTTTCACACGCTGCGCGTAATGCCGCCGGCAGGCATGCACTACACGACCGATATTTTGCGCAAGATGTGCGACGTGTGGGAACAGCACGGCTCAGGGCTGATCGCCTTTCACGGGCAATCGGGCGACATCATGTTCCAGGGTGCAACGACCGAAAACGTGCAGAAGGCCTTCGACGCGATCAACCAACTCGGATTCGACCTGGGCGGCGCGGGGCCCGCCGTGCGCACCTCGATGTCGTGCGTGGGAGCGGCGCGCTGCGAGCAGTCGTGCTATGACGAAGCGCGCGCCCATCGCACCGTCATCAACAGTTTTCTGGACGACATCCACCGCCCCTCCCTGCCGTACAAGTTCAAGTTCAAGTTCTCCGGCTGCCCCAACGATTGCATGAATTCGATCCAGCGCGCCGACATGGCCATCATCGGCACATGGCGCGACAACATCCAGACGGACGAAGCGCTTGCGCGCCGCTATTTCGCTAACCACGGCATGACAGAGCTCGTCAACAATGTTGTGGCGCGCTGTCCGACCAAGGCGATTCAGGTGGTCGACGCGCGTCAAATCAAGACCGGGCCAACGATTTCGACCGTCAAGGTCGATGACCAGCACGCGCTGCAGATCGAGAACCGCGACTGCGTGCGCTGCATGCATTGCATCAACGTCATTACCGGGGGCCTCGCGCCGGGCAAGGACAAGGGCGCCACGATCCTGGTGGGCGGTAAGCGCACGCTCAAGATCGGTGACCTCATGGGCACAGTGGTTGTGCCGTTCCTGAAGCTCGAGACCGACGAGGATCGCGAAAAGCTCGTCGAACTGGCGCAAAAGATCATCGATTTCTTTGCCGAAAACGCACTCGAGCATGAGCGCACAGGCGAAATGATCGAGCGCATCGGGCTGGTGAATTTTCTCGACGCGATCGGACTGGAGGTCGATCCGAACATGGTTGCGTGCCCGCGCACCAATCCCTACGTGCGCACGGACGGCTGGGACGAAGAAGTCGCCCGAATCGCTGCCAAGAAAGTCGCCTAAGGAGAATTCGCGATGTCCCAAGCGCAGGTCCAGGACAAACCACGCCGCGCGGTCGAATGCGGCGTGCCCGACAACCAGCAATATCTGCACCCCCTGCTCAAGAAAAACTACGGCAATTGGAAATACCACGATCGGCCGCGTCCGGGCGTGCTGCACCACGTAGCCCACAGTGGCGAGGAGGTCTGGACGGTACGCGCGGGCACGCAGCGCCAGATGGACGTGCACACGATCCGTCGGCTGTGCGACATCGCCGATCAGTACGCCGATGGGCATGTGCGCTTTACGATCCGCTCCAATATCGAGTTCATGCTGGCGCGCCAGGACCGGGTCGCGCCACTCATCGCCGCCCTCGAGAAGGCGGGATTCCCGGTCGGGGGGACCGGTAACTCGGTGTCCATGATCGCGCACACGCAGGGATGGCTGCATTGCGACATTCCGGGCACGGACGCATCCGGTGTCGTCAAGGCGCTGATGGACGAACTCTTCAGCGAATTTAAGCGCGAAGAAATGCCCAATCGCGTGCACCTCTCGACGAGCTGCTGCGAGATCAACTGCGGCGGACAGGCCGACATTGCGATCATCGTGCAGCACACCAAACCGCCGAAGATCAATCACGACCTGGTGGCCAATGTGTGCGAGCGGCCGGCAGTGGTGGCGCGCTGTCCCGTGGCGGCAATTCGTCCGGCTCTGGTCAACGGCAAACCCTCGCTGGAGGTCGACGAAAAAAAATGCATCTGCTGCGGCGCCTGCTATCCCCCGTGCCCGCCGATGCAGATCAACGATCCGGTGCACTCCAAGTTTGCGGTTTGGGTCGGCGGCAAGAACTCCAATGCACGCGCCAAACCGAGCTTCATGAAAATGGTCGCCTCGGGGCTGCCCAACAACCCTCCGCGCTGGACGGAAGTCGCCGAAGTCGTCAAGAAGATCCTGTACACCTACAAGGAGGATGCGCGCTCGTGGGAGCGGCTCTCCGACTGGGTCGATCGCATCGGCTGGCCGCGCTTTTTCGAGAAGACCGGTCTGCCGTTTACCAAGTATCTCATCGACGATTGGCGCGGGGCGCGCGCCAACTTGAACGCGTCGACGCACATTCGTTTCTGATCCCGCGCGCCGGGCACGCTCGAATTACTGCAAACTAGGAGGCAACATGGGGACCATTTCCGTCGGCGACAAGAACTTCGAGACCGACGAAGAAGGCTATCTGGTGAATCTCGGCGACTGGAGCGAGGACGTCGCCAATCACATCGCCGAGAGCGAAAACATCGAGATGACGCCAAACCACTGGGAAGTGGTGAACTTCCTGCGCAAATACTACGAGGAATACCAGATCGCGCCGGCGGTTCGCGTGCTCACCAAGGCTATCGGCAAATCGCTGGGACCGGAGAAGGGCAACAGCCAGTATCTCTATGAGCTGTTCCCCTACGGGCCCGCGAAGCAGGCCTGCAAGATCGCCGGGCTTCCCAAGCCCACGGGGTGCGTCTAAGAGTCCTCCGGCACGGGTGCGGCGCCTCCACTGGTGGCAACGACGCACCCTCGGGAGCCTGCGAAGGTGAGCATCCCAAGCGTCGCATTCGCGGTCGTGCTGTACGCGGCCGCGGCCGTTTTTTTGGCCGGTGTCGGCCGCAAGATCGTGCAGTACGCGCGCGTGCGCGCGCCACTGAAGATCCCGACCACCCCGGCGCCGACGACGCGCCTAGGGGTCGGATTGCGGATGGCGCGCGAGATTGTCCTCTTCGAGAGTCTGTTTAAGGCAAACCTCTGGACCTGGTTGTTCGGCTGGGTCTTTCACGGCGCCTTGCTGCTGGTGCTGCTGCGCCACCTGCGCTACTTCGTCGAGCCCGTGTGGCAGTGGTTGGTGTGGGTGCAACCGCTCGGAATCCTCGCGGGCCTGGCCATGGTGGGCGGCTTGGCCGGATTGTGGGCGCGGCGCGTTCTGGTCGAGCGCATCGCGTACATATCGACACCGTCCGACCACCTGATGCTTGCCTTGCTGCTTCTCATTGCCGCGTCCGGACTCACGATGAAGTTTGTCGCGCACACCGACATTGTCGCGGTGAAGATCTACTTTCTGGGCTTGCTGCGGTTGGATTTACAGCCACTGCCGCCCGATCCGGTGCTCTATGTTCATCTCGCGTTGGTGAGCGCGCTGCTGTTTGTCTTTCCGTTTAGCAAGCTGCTGCATGCGCCCGGGCTGTTGTTTTCCCCGACGCGCAACCAGACGGACGATTCGCGCCAGGCGCGGCACCTTGCACCGTGGGCCGCAAGGCTGGAAGCGGAGCGCTAGATGGCAAACGCCCCCACCGTACAGGCGCCGCCCCTGCGGCGAATCCCGATCATTCCGCAGCTCCAAGCCCAGGCGATGGCCGCGTCGCGTCCGTACGTGGCCGGCGAGGCCGTGCAGCAGGCCATCGGCTTTCCGCCCAAGCTCGTTGACGACTGGCAGGGCGTCGCGCTGGCCAAGATGGGCGAGCTGCTGGGCAAGTACCGATCACTACAAGTCTTTCTGGATGCCTGCGTGCATTGTGGCGCGTGCACCGACAAGTGCCATTATTTTCTCGGCACCCACGATCCGCTGAACATGCCCGTTGCCCGGCAGGATCTCATGCGCGGCGTCTATCGACGCTATTTCACGCTCGCTGGACGTCTGTTTCCCGGGCTCGTCGGAGCACGCGAACTCACCCGCGAGACCCTCGAGCAGTGGTACACCTATTATCACCAGTGCTCCGAATGTCGCCGCTGCTCCGTGTTTTGCCCCTACGGCATCGACACCGCCGAGATCACGATGGCGGGCCGCGAGATCCTCGATGCCGTCGGATTGGGACAGAAGTATTCCAACGAAATCATCGGCAAGGTGCACCGTATCGGCAACAACCTCGGCTTGCCCGAACCTGCGCTGCGCAACACCCTCGAAGGTCTGGAGGAAGACGTCAAGGACGATACCGGCGTCGACGTGCGCTATCCGCTCGATGAGAAGGGCGCCGAGGTGCTTTTGGTAACACCGTCGGCCGATTTCTTCGCCGAACCGCACGTCGAGAGCCTGATCGGCTACGGCAAGGTCTTTCACGCCGCGGGCATCTCCTGGACGCTGTCTTCCCGCGCTTCGGAGGCCGGCAACTTCGGAATGTTCATCGGCAATTACGAGCAGCTGCGTTCCATTGCTTTGCGCATTCGCGAGGCGGCGCTGGAGCTGGGCGTCAAGCGCATCGTGGTCGGCGAGTGCGGGCATGCCTGGCGCGTCGCATACAGCTTTTGGAACACCCTGATCGGCGCGGGTGCCGGCGGCAAGGATCCCTTTGCTGTTGCGCTGCAATCGCAACTCGATGCGCGCTACCGGCAGCCCATGCATATCTGCGAGCTCACCTGGGATTTGATCCAGCGCGGCGCGCTCCAATTGGACAAGGAGGCCAACGACGAGCGCGTGATCACCTTTCACGACTCCTGCAACGTGGCCCGCGCCTCTGGCATGGGCGATGAACCCGGCGGGCAGTTCGAGATCCCGCGCAACATCATTCGCGCAGCCGCGAACCATTTTGTCGAGATGGCACCCGAGACGACCCACGAGCGCACCTACTGTTGCGGCGGCGGCGGCGGGTTGCTCACCGACGAACTCCTCGAGCTGCGCGTCAAGGGTGCTTTGCCGCGCATGGAAGCGCTGCAGCGCGTGGTCGACAGCCACGGCGTAAATTTTCTCGCAACCATCTGCGCGATCTGCAAGGCGCAGTTTACGAAGGTGCTGCCGTATTACGGTTTCAAGATGAGCATGGTGGGCGGTGTGCATCAGCTGGTGAGCACCGCCATTCGGCTCAAATAAAAGAGCCCCCGCAACGAAGGGCAATTCCAACAAGCAAGTCGGAGACAAGTGATGTCAGAGAAGCGGGAAGCGAGTGTGGGCCGGAGCTTTCGGCGCTACCACGAGGGCGACAACAAGCCCCCATCGTGGCGCGAATGGATCTTCGATGCCGACCACAGCTACAAGTGCCCGACGTACGTACAGTCGGCGCCGCCCTGCCAGGCGAGTTGCCCCTCGGGCGAAGACATCCGCGGCTATCTCGGGATCGTGCGGGGCACAGAAAAGCCACCGGCCGGTATGCCCTGGCAGGAGTACGCCTGGCGACGCCTGACGGCCGCCAATCCCTTCCCCGCGATCATGGGCCGCGTTTGCCCTGCACCCTGCGAAACCGGATGCAACCGCAACGAGGTCGAGGATCACGTCGGGATCAACTCGGTCGAACATTTTTTGGGCGAATACGCGATACGGCAAGGTCTCAAATTCGTGCGACCCGAAGCGCGCAGCGGCAAACGCGTTGCCGTCATCGGTGGGGGCCCGGCGGGATTGTCCTGCGCCTACCAGCTCGCGCTCAATGGACACGAGGTCACCATCTTCGAGGAGCATGAACATCTCGGCGGAATGATGCGCTATGGCATTCCGGGTTTTCGGACCCCGCGCGCGGTGCTCGACGCCGAGATCGCGCGCATCCTGGAGCTGGGTGTACAGGCGCGTACCGGCTGCCGCATCGGCCGGGACATCTCGCTCGAGGAAATCCGGCGCACACACGACGCCGTGTTCCTCGGATTGGGCGCCCAGTCGGGGCGGGCGCTACCCATTGCGGATGGCGACGCGCCCAACGTGGTCACCGCAACCGCGTTTCTGCGAGCGTTCAACGACGGGCGATTGCAGCACGTGGGGCGCCGCGTCGTCGTCGTGGGCGGCGGCGACACCTCGATCGATGTGGCGACGGTCGCACGGCGCTTGGGCCACATCGAGCACGCGAAACCGAC
>Ga0187778_10000964_pt1 | contig 20553 bp, 16 predicted proteins | sample 1015_Q2_SP5_20_M_FD_132418 | JGI IMG/M metagenome (GOLD analysis project Ga0187778, IMG submission 132418) | Tropical peat soil microbial communities from peatlands in Department of Meta, Colombia - 1015_Q2_SP5_20_MG | ecosystem: Environmental > Terrestrial > Soil > Wetlands > Peat | place...
ACCTGATCCTTTGGGCTGTACTTGATTAGACTTAAACAGGGCAGTGTTTTTCTTGAATCGACGCTCGCGAACGAATTTAGCCATTGAAACGTCTGCAAATAGGACTTCGGGCTAGTGTTGCGTTGAGCCCACCGCGTTAATCAGACATAATCTGCGATGCATCAACAAAAGAATCCCGCCGGGGATAAGAAATGCGAATAGTGGTGCAGGTATGTCCATAAAACTTGACTAAAGAGTGCCACTCAAGCCGTAGAGCCTCCATTAACCTATTTCGGGGAACGCATGATGCACAGACTATGGGTTAGCACTCTTTTGCTGCTCATGATCCTGCCGACAACACTCGCGCAGGAGAAGGCGCCGGTCGCCACGAGTGATAAGGCTTATCCGCCTCAGCTATCAGGAAGTGTCTTTGACGTGTCTGGCGGGGTGATTGCCGGGGCTACCGTGCAGGTTCGAAGCGCGAACGGTACTGTACAAATGACGACGCGGTCGGACGCGAACGGCTCCTTCAGTATTTCTAGACTGTCGGCAGGTAACTATCGGCTGGTGGTATCTAACCCCGGTTTTGAAACCAAAGAAATCCCCGTCACCATAGGGGCCACTGAGGCGCCGGCCCCGCTGCGCATCTCTCTGGCTGTGAGCTCCGTGAGCACCACCATCAACGTGCAGGGCCGGGAGGATAGCCTCATCGGAATTGCCGATTCCGCCACCCAGGGAACGGTCGGTGCAACGGAAATTCAAAGTCGTCCGATTCTTCGCTCGGGGGAGGTTTTGGAGACGGTTCCCGGTGTCGTCATCACGCAACACGCCGGCGGCGGCAAGGCCAACCAATATTTTCTTCGCGGCTTCAATCTCGACCACGGCACAGATTTCGCCGTTTTCCTCGACGGTATGCCGCTTAACCTGCCGTCGCACGCGCACGGCGAGGGGTACGCGGATATGAACACCGTCATCCCGGAGTTTGTGGGGCGGCTGGATTATCAGAAAGGTCCGTATTCCGCAGATGTCGGCAACTATGGCTCGGCTGGAAGTGCCCATATGGTGTCTTTCAAGACGCTGCCCCAGAACTTCTTCAAGGTCGAGGGCGGTCCGGAGGGCTATGGGCGGGCCGTTTTCGGCGTATCGCAAAAGCTCGGCTCGGGCAGTCTGCTGTACGGGGGAGAAGCGTATCACGATGACGGCCCATGGAGCCATCCGGATGACTATTACAAATTCAACGGCATTCTAACCTACAGCCAGGGCGGAGACGCCAATGGTTTTAGCATCACGGCCCGCGGCTACCATGGAAAATGGAACTCCAGCGATCAAATCGCCGATACCGCCGTACCCTTAGTCGGTTTCTTCGGCACACTGAACCCGACCGACGGGGGCGACTCCCAGCGCTATAGCTTGCAGGCTGAATGGCATCGCCAAGACGCAAATTCCGAGACGAAACTGATGGCCTACGGGGTTTATTATGATCTCGATTTGTTTTCTGATTTCACTTACTACCTGACGGACCCCGTTCGCGGCGACCAGTTCGAGCAGCAGGACAGGCGCTGGGTGGCTGGGCTGGACGCACGCCACACAATTTTCAGCCGATGGTTTGGCCGCAAGGTGGAAAATAGGTTCGGCCTGCAGGTCCGCAACGATTGGATCCACAACGGCCTTTACCAGACGGAAGATCGCGTGCGCGTGGATAAAACTGATTCGTCCACTGGCACCACGCTGCCAGCGACCACGCAAGCCGATCGCTTTACCGACGCGCAAATAGGTTTTTATGCGGAAAATAAAATCCAGTGGGCGGAGAAATTCCGCACGGACGCGTCCCTGCGCGGCGACGTGGGACACGTTGACGTCACCAGCTTGGTTACCGCGGCCAATTCTGGCACGGCCAACAAGTTCCTGCCCAGCCCAAAATTAAGTTTGATTTTCGGCCCTTGGTCCAATACTGAGTTCTATGTACAGGGGGGCTTCAGTTTTCACAGCAACGACGCGCGTGGGGCAACGCAAACGGTGGAACCGGTTTCGGCGGCCAATCCTTACCCCAATACGCCCTCCTCAAAAATTCCCCTTCTGATCCCAACCAAAGGTGCGGAAATCGGCGTGCGCACTCTGGCCGTCCCACATCTGCAGAGCACCCTTTCGCTCTGGTATCTCCACAGTGCTTCCGAACTGCAGCAGGATGGCGACACCGGAGGCACGGTTGCTTCACAACAGCCGAGCAACCGCTACGGCGTCGAATGGGCGAACTACTACACGCCACTCGAACATTTGGCTTTTGATTTTGACCTCGCGGACTCCCGCGCCCTTTTTGCCGCAATAGACGCACCTGATGCGGCGCCGGGCAGCCCGGGTGGTAAGTGGGTGCCCGAAGCGGTTGGGTGGGTGATTGCATCGGGCGCCACACTGCACAATCTCAAAGGCTTTTCGGGGAGTCTACGCCTGCGCTACTTCGGCCCGCGCTATTTGACGTCCGACGCAATTTATCGCTCAAACGCAACGGCGTTGCTCAACGCGGAGGTTGGTTATCGAATTAACGAGACATGGCGTGTTTCGGCCGAATTTTTGAATTTGCTTAACCGACGCGATCACGACATTGACTACGCCTATACCTCTCGAATAACCCCAACAGCCCCGCCGACATTCACAGACGTTTTGCACCCCGTCGAACCGTTTGAGGTGCGATTCCGGTTACTAAAAACATTTTGACAAATGCCTCAGTTGTCGACTCTCGGCAGGTCCTGGTTAATTGCATAACCGGAAAGTGAGCCACTAGCAGAACTTTCGGTTGGTGGATTAGGCAGAGGAAGGCAGAACTTGGCCGAGGTGGGTGAGGACGACGGGCCAGGCTTGTTCGTGGCGGAGGCGGGATTCCTCGTCAGGGAAGCCGGCGTGGGTAAGGCGGAGAAGCGTGCCTGCGTCTTGCGGCGTGAGTTCGACGGTGACCACGGTTTCGGCTCCGTTGGTGCCCGGCGAGCCCGTGACCCAGGTCATTTCGACGAGGAGGTCGGGTTCGAGGCGAAGGAAGCGGCCGTAATGAGGATGGCGCTGGCCCTCGAAGTTCGTCTCGAAAAAGAAGGCGGTGTTGACTTCAGGCTTCATGATGACAGTGCGGGGAGCGGCGAACCAAAGGCCGAATTGCTCGGTCCAGGCGCGGTAAAGCGCGGCGGGAGAAGCGAGCATGGCGCGCTCGATTGTGACGCAAAGCGGTCTTGAAGAAAGATCGGGCGGGGCAATCGTGGATGGCATGGGGCTTCTCCGCGAAGTTTTAAGTCATAACTCCTAAGTAAAAGAAACAGAATTTTCTGCTCGCGAGCCATTGACGCGCTCGACGGGGAAGCTTAGAGGGCGGGGGAAAGATCCCGTAGGGCGATAAAGGTTAGCTGGAATCCGCTGAATGGAGCTTCGGAGATTGATGAGGTAATGCCGATTTGTCGAAATGATCAAACGCAAAGTTATAGGCCGTGGGATGCCAGGAGCATGGGCAAGGGGCGGAGCTCGCGTTTCATGGGGTCGAGCATCATGCCGAGGGCTTCGAGAGAGACGGTGCCGAGCAGAGTGCTGTCCTGCTTTTCGCCGAAAATGACCGGAGCCGCGCCTTGACGGCCATCGAGCCGGAATAGCACGTCGCCGATTTTGCGAGTGATTTCGGATCCATCTGCCAGGGTGAACGTGCGCTTGGAGTGAGGGCGGACGCCGAGTTTGCGAAGCAAGGCTGCGGGAATGACGGAATAGACGGCGCCGGAGTCCACTAGGAAATTGAGCTCGACCGCGCGTTTTGGCCTCGCAGGGTTAGCGATGTTCAGTTTGAGGTGAGTCAGGCCCATCGATGGCCTCACGAGTCGAGTGTAGTCCGTGATATGAGGTGCGTCAAAGGGAATGTCGACCCTCGGCAAGCAACCCGCGTTCAAGGTCGAGGGCCGCTTGCGAGAGGTCGGAAGAGCGGCCGAGGTCGCGCCAATAATATTCATCCGCGCGAAAGGCGAGGATTTTTTCGCCTCGGGACGCGAGGCGGAGATAGGCGTCGATGATGGAGAAGACGCCGGTTTCGGTGAGCAGGGGAAGGAGGCGAGGCGAGATGATGTGTATACCGGAGAAAGCCAGGGGAAGAAGCGAGGAGTCCGCTCTTTCTTCAAACTCGCCACTCGTCACTCGCCACTCGCCACCTCCGCTGCCGATGCGGCGGCCGCAGAGTTGGAGTTGATCGTTGAAGAGGAGGAGACGGGAGGAATCGCGCGACTGGACCGCAAGGGTTGCGAGGGCGCGGTGTTCGTTGTGGAATTGGAGCATGCGGCGGAGATCGATGTTGCTGACGACGTCGACGTTGTGAAGTATAAAAGGCTCGTCGAAACGGTCGGGGTCCTCAAGGAAGAACCAAGCGGCTTTTTTGAGCCCGCCGCCGGTGTCGAGTAGGAGATCGTCTTCGCGCGAAATTTCGATGCGCATTCCGAAATTGTCGTGGGATTTGAGGTAGTCGACGACCATGCCGGCGAAGTGATGAACGTTGACAATGACTTCGGTGACGCCGAACGTGCGGAGACGGGTGAGAGTGATTTCAAGCAACGTGCGGCCAGCGACTTCGACGAGTGCCTTGGGGCGCGAGTCGGTGAGCGGGTGAAGACGCGTGCCGAGGCCCGCGGCGAGAATCATTGCTTTCATGCCGCCGCTTTCATGGCGTGGCTGCCATTTGTCCCAGCGATTCCAGGCCGAGGTGCCGGATGACGACTTCGACGCCGTTTTTGCTCCGCAAGCGTTTCGCGAGCTGCTCGGCGAGATAAACCGAGCGGTGCTGGCCGCCGGTGCACCCGAATCCCACCATTAAATTTTTGAAGCCGCGGCGCTGATATTCGCTCACGCTCGAATCCACCAGCGAAAACACGCTCGCGAGAAACTGGTGGACGCTTTCCTGTTGCTGAAGATACTCGATGACCGGCGCATCCTTGCCGGTGAGCGGTTTGAAGCGCTCTTCTCTGCCTGGATTTGGCAGGCTCCGCCCGTCGAAGATAAACCCACCGCCATTGCCTGTCTCGTCCTTCGGCAAACCCTGGTGAAACGAAAAGCTGAAAATGCGGACGACGAGATTGTCGGCTTCGCTGGCGAGCCCCTGTAGTTTCTCCGAGGCAAGCATGCTTTGAAACGCGCCGAGCAGCGTGGGCAGCTCGATAGGAAGAGTAACGTTGTGGAGCAGCCAGCGAATGTTTTTCAACGCGTAGGGGACGCTTTGCAGAAAATGGGCGCGGCGCTCGAAAAAACCACGATAGCCGTACGCGCCAAGCGCCTGCATGATGCGGACATACACATAAGGATAGAAGTGTCCGAGAAAAGCCTGGCGATCGAGCTTGAGGTAGCGCGCCAGCGAGTCGAGGTAATGATCGAGAAGCTGCAATCGCAATTCCGGCGGCAGGTCCGCTTTGGCGTCATAGAGTAGCGAAGCAATGTCGTATTGAAGAGCGCCTTTACGGCCGCCCTGGTAGTCGACGAAAAAAGGCTGGTTGTTGCGCAGCATGATGTTGCGCGATTGAAAATCACGGTACAAAAAATAATCACGCGGGGCAGTGAGGAGGAAATCAGTGAGACGATTGAAGTCGTTTTCGAGAGCTTGTTCGCTGAAAGGAATCCCGGCGAGGCGGAGAAAATAGTATTTGAAATAGTTGAGGTCCCAGGCGATGGATTGACGGTCGAAACTGGAAATGGGATAGCAGACGGAGTAGTCGAGGTCGCGGGCCGCTTCAACCTGGAAACGCGGGAGGACTGCGACCACTTGGCGATAGGCATCGACGACAGCGGGAGCGACGTTTTCGCCGGAACGATTTTTCGACAAAAATTCAAAAAGTGTCGTGTCGCCCAGGTCTTCTTCCAGATAAGCCCCGTGATCGAGATCTTCGGCGTAGATTTCCGGAACGGGCAAGCCGTGGCGTCGAAAATGTTTAGAGAACGCGAGGAACGCGGCATTTTCTTCGCGTACGCCATAGAGAATGCCGATGGCGCTGGATTTGTCGTTTGCGAGACGAATGATTTTGCGGCCGGAGCCGCCCAGTTCTCCCTGAAGCGGAACGACGCGCGTCGCAGGCGCGTGAAAATGCTTCTCGAAAAGTTGTTTGAGAACTTCCATGAAAATGAGTTCCGCTTCACCGCTTTGCAATCTGGATGAGGCCGCGCGTTTTCTAGAATAGCCGAAACTTGCAACAGTGGATAACCTACTCCGCAAGGTGTGCCCAGAAGTGTCAATTAGTATCAGGACGCGGCTTGGGCAATGAGCCTTGGTTAGGCGCGGATATAATAAGAGCGATGCCCACGCCCCTTCGAGTATCCAGACAAAAAGAACTGCGAGACACCGAGCAACGGAATCCTGCGTCGCGAAAGCTGGACCGCATGGCCGCACGCGGCATCGTGGAGTTGATGAACCGCGAAGACCGCGAAGTGGCGGCAGCGGTTGGGCGGGAGCTTCCGAAGATTGCTCGCGCGGTGGACGCGATTGTGGCGGCGATTCGAAACGGCGGTCGGCTGATTTATGTGGGCGCAGGATCGAGCGGAAGGATGGGCGTGCTGGACGCGGCGGAATGTCCGCCGACTTTTGGAACTTCGCCGAAGCTGGTGCGTGCGCTGATCGCGGGTGGCCGGCGGGCGATTACGCGGGCGGTAGAAGGCGCGGAAGATTCAGAGCGCAACGGCGAGCGGGATTTGCGTGCGCAAAAATTGTCGCGCAAGGACGTGGTGGTGGGAATCGCCGCCAGCGGGACCACGCCGTACGTTTTGGGAGCAATGAAATACGCACACAGGCTCGGCGCCACGACGATTGCAGTCACTTCGAACTTGCGCATGCCTTTGGGCCGCATGGCCAAAATTGTAATCGCTCCGGAGGTCGGCCCGGAAGTGCTCACGGGCTCGACGCGGCTCAAGGCGGGCACATCGCAAAAAATGGTGCTGAACATGCTCACCACCGCAGTGATGGCCCGCCTCGGACATGTCTATGAGAACTTGATGATCGACATGATGCTGACGAATGAGAAGCTTGCGGGCCGCGCGCTGCGGATTCTGGCGGAGGCCAGTGGCAAAAGTGTGTCTACGGCGAAACACGCGTTGCGGGCAGCGGGACGCGATATGCGAGTCGCGCTGGTGATGTTGAAGGGCGAAGCGGATGCGCGTGAGGCGAAGCGGCGGTTGGCGCGAGCTAAGGGGAATTTGCGGTTGGCATTGCAGGAAAAAGAATAGGAATCAACATAGAGATCACCGAGAACGCAGAGGACACAGAGAAGAAACGGAACGGGCCTAAAGGTCCGCCACTACATGCGAGACAGGGCAAATGGATAAGTTCCTCATTAAGGGCGGGAAGGCGCTGCACGGCACGGTGGCGATCAGCGGCGCGAAGAACTCCGCGCTGCCGGCAATGGCGGCAGCGCTGTTGACGAGCGAAAAGGTGGTCGTTCGCAACGTGCCGAAAGTGCGCGACCTCGTCACCATGAGCAAGCTGCTCACGTTCATGGACGCGAAGGTTTCGGCGGAGTCGATTCCGGCGAGCGATTACGTGATCGAAGCGCCGACACTAAATCATGCGGAGGCGCCATACGATCTGGTGAAAACGATGCGGGCGTCGATTCTGACGCTGGGGCCGCTGATGGCGCGCGTGGGAATGGCCCGCGTGTCACTGCCGGGAGGATGCGCGATCGGGGCGCGGCCGGTGGATTTACATTTGAAGGCGCTCGAGCAAATGGGCGCCGAGATTGTCACGTCACACGGGTACATTGAAGCTAGAGTGCCGGGAAACGGTTCGAAAGGACGGCGGCTCAAGGGCGCGCACATTGTCTTTGAAAAAATCACCGTGACCGGCACGGAAAATATCTTGATGGCCGCCTCGCTGGCCGAAGGCGAAACAGTTCTGGAAAACGCGGCGCGCGAGCCGGAAGTGACGGACCTGGTCGTGATGCTGCGGAAGATGGGTGCGGAGATTTGCGGCGACGGAACTTCGACGCTGCGCATTCGCGGCGTGAAGGAGTTGCACGGCACGGAGCACAGTGTGATTCCGGACCGCATCGAGGCAGGAACCTTCCTCGTGGCAGGCGCAATTACGGGCGGCGATTTGACGATAAAGAATTGCGCCCCGGGGTCTTTGGGCGCGGTGATCGCGAAGCTCCAACAGGCCGGAGCGCGCATTGATGTCGTCGATGCGACCACACTTCGCGTGCGTGGTGCAGAGAGATTGGTGGCGGCAGACGTGACCACCGAAGAGTATCCGGGTTTTGCGACGGACATGCAGGCGCAATTTATGGCCTTGGCGACGCAAGCGGAAGGCACCTCGGTCATTACGGAGAAAATTTTTGAAAACCGATTCCTGCATGCGAGTGAGATGATGCGTATGGGGGCGCATATTTCCATCGAAGGGCATACGGCGACCGTACGGGGCCCCTCGGCGCTTTCCGGAACCGTCGTGCAGGCGTCGGATTTGCGCGCCAGTGCCGGACTGGTCCTCGCGGGCTTGGTGGCGAGCGGCGAAACGATCATCGATCGCGTCTATCACATCGATCGCGGCTATGAAGCCATTGTTGAAAAGTTGCGAGCCCTCGGATCTGACATCCAACGCGCGCACGCGCCTGCATAAGCGCTTTCTGTTGCCAAAAGGCCCCGCGATAAGCAATCGCCCCGGCTCTACGGGCGCTCTTCGTGCCACTCGAGCCACGGCGCCTTGTCTTCTTTTAGAAAAAAGTATTCCAGGGCGCGCATCGCTTCATCCGTCGTGATGTTCCAGGAAGCTGGATACTCATCGCGCTGGCCGTTCGCCAGGTAATACTCGATGACCGCCTTGGGTGGCCCCGAATACTTCGGATTGCGCGTTGAAAAGCCCGCGTCACCGTCGTGCCGTAGAAACATCAGCCAGGCGGCCTCGCCATTGATCAGCGCGGAAATAGAAGGCCAGTTCGCCGCATGTTGCATCCAAATTTCCGCGAACTGCCGGCGGCGCGCGTGCATGAGATGCACCTGAAGCTCATTCAATTCGCTGACTTCGTACAAGACCTTGTTGATCTTCAGTTCCATCAGCCTTCGCCCCAAGTTTGCGCGGCGCTTTTGATTTCTTTGTACACCTGGATTCGAGTTTGAGGAGCACGCGGCCGGCCGGCGTTTCCAAGCATTCAACACCGGATTAGCGGCACGAGAGGAATTGGAGTGCAACTTCGCGAGCCATTCGTGTAGTTTCGCTAGTCTGCCTTTGGCTTGCTCCAGGATGGGGAGGTCAGATCTTTCGACGCACTCGACTTGCCGCTCAAGCGGCTGTACGATGACGCGGCGTTTTCTAAGAAAGGCTCTATATGAAACGAATGTCAGCCTCGGTGTGTGTGGCCCTCGTCGCCGTCCTTGCAATTTCTGGATCACCGACCTCACAGTCGCCGACGCCAACAAAACTAGAACCGGAACTCAGGAGCGTCTTGCGCGAACGCTGGGCGGCTCTGGGTCGAAAGGATGCGGAAGCCTATGGTGCCTTTTTGGATGATGATGTTCTGATCCCAGACAACGGTCTGCTCTATGACAAGAAGTCCTTGATGGAACGTGCGCGCACTCTGAAGGAAACCAGCAGCGAGCCGCGTGATGTTCAGGTACATGGTTACAAGGACGCCGCTGTGATGGTCTATCGCACAACCTCACGCGAGCCGTTCTTAGGCCAAGAAGTGACGGAGGAGTGGAGAATTGTCGAAACCTATGTGAAACGTAATGGACGTTGGCTCCTCACAGGACGTGCCGAGAGCGAAATCCCGAACGCAAATCGCGTCCCAGCAAAAGTAGACCCTGAACTTCTGAATGAATATGTGGGCGAATATCAGGTCAGTCCGGGGAACGTCGTGAAGATTACTCGCGAGGGGGATCATCTGATGGAGCAGGGGCAAGGCGACCCGAAGCCGGAAGCAGATTTGCCGCTGTCGGCGAGTGCCTTCTTTCAGCGCGAGCAACCCGGTGTTCTGACCTTTACAAGGTCACCGGATGGAAAAGTTGACCAATACGTGCTGTGGATTTACGACAGCACCATCACTGGGAAGAAGGTTAAGTGAGCAGGAGAGGTTGGGGAGCGGCTGGTGCGTTGCCGCCGCCGCACCGACCCACGCGGCGGCGCGGGTTACCAGATGCGCACGCGGTCGGCTGGCGCGAGGTAAAGTTTTTCTCCGGGTTGGACATCGAATGCCGCATACCACGCGTCGAGGTTGCGCACAGTCACCGGCCGGAACTGGTCGGGAGGGTGGTCGTCAGTCATCAATATCTCCCGGAGGAAAGCTTCACTCCACTTGGATGCCCACTTCTGCGCCAAGCCAATGAAGAACTGCTGGTCGCCCGAGAGACCGTTCTGGACGGGAGCCGCTTTGCCTGCTAGGGAGGCGCGGTACGCATCGTAGGCGGCGGAGATGCCGCCGAGGTCGGCGATGTTCTCGTTAAGCGTTTGCTTACCATTCACCGCAAGGTCGGGAAAGGGTTTGTAGGTGTCGTACTGCGCGATGAGGCTGGCGGCGGCCGCGTTGAAGTGCGCAAGGTCAGCGGGCTTCCACCAATTGTGCACACGCCCCGAGGAATCGAATGCACTGCCTTGAGCGTCAAAGGTATGGCTGATTTCGTGCCCGATGCTAGACCCAATGGCAGCGTAGTTCACCGCAGCGGGAGCCTGCGGGTCGAAGCTTGGCGGCTCGAGATACGCGGCAGGGAAGTAGAGCGCGTTTTGCAGGGGCAATTCGCAGGCATTGACGGTCTGCGGATACAAGCACCAATCTCTGCGATCGACGGGATGGCCCAGACGGGCGAGTAAGCGGTGGTGATCAAACAGGCCGCCGCGCCACAGGTTGCCGAAGATGTCGTCGGCCTTGACTTCGTAGGAAGAATAATCGCGCCAGGTCTCCGGGTAACCGATTCCCACATAGAGTGTGGTGAGCTTGGCCTGGGCTTCGACTTTGGTCGCTGGATCCATCCAGGAGAGTGCATCAATGCGGCGCCGGAAAGCGGCGATGATGTTCGCAACCATGGCTTCAATCTGGGCCTTGGTCTCGGGTAAGAAATAGCGCTGGGCGTATTCTTTTCCGAGAGCATCGCCGAGCAGACTGTTTACCAGCGCTGCGCCGCGCAGATGACGCGGCCGCTGTTCCGTTGCGCCTGAAAGGATCTTGTCAAAGAAGGCGAAGTGCTCGTCGGCAAGCGCTCTGGGCAATACGCTGGCGTAATCCTCAATCAGGTGGAAGGCCAGCCAGTCTTTCCATGTGTCGAGCGTGACAGAGGCAACGGTAGCGGACTCTCCAGTGAAGGCTGTGGGCTGCCAGACGATGAAGCTCGCCTGGTTACTGAGACCGGCGCCGCCAAAGTATTCCGCCCAGTCGAGGCCCGGGGCATTGGCAGCGAAGTCGGTTTGCTTCCAGGTGTTGTTCGCCTTATAGATGTCGTGCGAATCCGCCAACGGAGTATGTTTTTCGGCGATGGCGTGCTCCAGTTCGACGATGTGCAGAGCGCGAACGTCCGAGTCGGCGAAGCCAGCAAGCTTGAGCAGAGCTGAAACGTGCGTCTGATATTTGGCGCGGATTTCGCGCATGCTGTCACTCGCGGAAAGGTAGTATTCGCGATCCGGCAATTCCAGCCCGCCCTGCAGCAGGTAGGCGGCATAGTGCTCAGGGTCATTAAAGCTGGGGCCGACCCGCAATCCGAAAAGGTTGGCAGTATGAAAGCCGTCGACGTTCAGGCGTCCCGCTCGCAGGCCCTCACCCAAAGCGCGAGCCAGTTCGTGCTTGTCGCGGATAGCAGCAATTGCATCGAGGCGTGGGCGAAGGGGAGCCAGGCCTTTCGCTTCGATTGTGGTCTCGTCCATGTAAGAGCGATAAAGATCAGCAATTTTGCGGGAATTGGAACCGGCAGGCGCGTTGACCTTGGCTGCTTCTTCAATCAAGCCCGCGATACGTTTGCGGGTCGAGTCGTTCCAGTCGTCGTCGATATCGCCGCCATAGGGGTCAATGTAACCGCGGCCGGAAGGAATGTCGGTGCGTTTCAACCAGCCGCCATTGGCGTAGCGGTAGAAATCGTCACCGGGCTCGACCGAGCGATCCATGTTAGCGACGACAATGCCGTGAGCTTCTAGTGTGCCCGCTTCCTGCGAATAGGCGGCAAGCGGGACGACGGCGAAGAATAAGACAGCGAATGCCGCGGTTCTTCGGGGCAAGAATCCAGATGTGAATCTCATGAGTTTTCCACCAAGCGGACGCCCAACTTCGACGATGGGTAGTGCCAACGGGGATTTCCGATTTGGACTTCTATCCCGCGCATCGTATGCTCCTCCTACCCCGAACGCAACGAACTTTGTCACCAGGGCAGGCTCCAGCGAGGTCGCCGGGTTCCAATGGGCTCGTTTTGCCCCTCTGACCAAGCGCCGCTTGATGTTGCGGAATCGATTTCTCAGACACTGCTTCGACCCACTTCCCTCTACTCCAGATTTTTTGGTTCTTTGTACACCTGGATTCGAGTTTGAGGAGCACGCGGGCGGCCGGCGTTTCCAACCCTTCAACACCATTTCGTGACGTTCCAGCCTGTTCTATCGTCTAAAGTGTGACAAGGGCGGGGTCTGCCCGGAGCTCTTTTCTCGGGCAAACGCGGGGTGATCGAGCCATGAAAACGAGATGGATTGCTTTGCGAATGCTCTGTGGATTGCTTCTCCTTGCCGCCAGCCTGCCATCGTCCGCCAAGGCCCAGCAAGCGGCCAGTCCTCGTCCGGCCACTGACGGCTGGGAAACGGCAAATGCCGCTTCGTCCGGCTTGTCCGCGGCACGCCTCCAGGCGATGGAAACGAGCATTCGCAGCGGCGAGTTCAAGAAAATTGGAAGCATTTTGATCGCGCGGCACGGCAAGCTCGTCTATGAAGCGTACTTCGATGATCCGGACGCCGCCGCGCTCCGCGACACGCGTTCGGCGACAAAGTCGGTGACAGACATCCTGGTGGGCATTGCCATCGACAAAGGCCTGCTTTCCGGAGTCGACGCGCCCATTCTTTCGTTCTTTCCCGACAAGCAGCCCGTGCAGAATCCGGATCCCCGCAAATCGAAAATTACGATCGAAGATTTTCTCACCATGAGTTCGCTCCTCGAATGCGACGACTGGAACGATTTTTCCCGTGGCAACGAAGAGCGCATGTACATCATGGAAGACTGGATTCAGTTCACTCTGGACCTGCCCATCAAAGGGTTCGCTCCGTGGGCAAAGAAACCCAGTGAGTCGCCTTACGGGCGCAGCTTCAGCTATTGCACCGCCGGTGTGACGACGCTTGGCGGAGTTCTCGAGCGCGCGACAAAGACACCCGTGCCGGAATTTGCGCAGAAAAATCTGTTCGCGCCCTTGGGCATTCAAAAAGCCGAATGGAAATTCTCGTCGCTGGGATTGGCGCTGGCGGGGGGAGGATTGCAGTTACAAAGCCGCGACTTGCTGAAGCTCGGCCAGCTCTATTTGAATAGTGGCGTTTGGAATGGATCGAGGATTGTTTCGGAGCGCTGGGTGAAAACGTCCACGGAGGCGCATGCGCGCATCGATGAGCAAACCGAATACGGCTACCTGTGGTGGTTAAAGAGTTTCAAGTCAGGAGAAAAATCGTACCCCGCGTTTTACATGAGCGGGAACGGAGGAAACAAAGTCGCGGTCTTTCGCGGCTTGGACATGGTGGCGGTCCTTACCAGCACAAACTACAACGCCAAGGGCATGCACGAGCAGACCGAACGGCTTTTAACGGGCTACATTCTCGCTTCGCTAACGCAATAGCCAGGAAACGTCGCTACGCTGCGGAGCTCTTGATGCGCATGCCGTAGAACGAGCGGTAGACGAAGAAGAAAGAGACGATAAAAAATGCGGCAGCAAGGATGTGCGCGAGCGTGCCGCCTTGGCTTGCTGTCAAGCTGACTGCGAGTTCAACAGCGAGCAAGCCAAACAGCGTGGTGAACTTGATCACCGGATTCATGGCCACCGAAGAAGTGTCCTTGAACGGATCGCCGACGGTGTCGCCAACGACAGTGGCGGCGTGCAACTCCGTGCCTTTCTGTTTGAGCTCGACTTCGACGATTTTCTTAGCGTTATCCCAGGCGCCGCCGGCGTTGGCCATGAAGATGGCTTGATACAAGCCGAACGTCGCAATGGAAATCAGGTAGCCGATGAAGAAGAACGGTTCGACAAAGGCGAAGGCCAGCGTGACGAAAAAGACGGCGATAAAAATGTTCAACATGCCCTTTTGCGCGTAACGCGTGCAGATCTCGACGACCTTCTTGCTGTCCTCGGTGCTGGCTTTCTCCACGCCTTCCAGCTTGATATTGGCTTTGATGAATTCCACGGCACGATAGGCGCCGGTGGTGACCGCTTGCGTGCTCGCGCCGGTGAACCAGTAAATCACCGCGCCGCCGCTGATCAGCCCGAGGACAAACGGCGCGTGGAGAAGGGAAAGCTTGTCCACGTTGGCGGTAAGGCCGTTGGTCAGCGCCATGATGATGGAGAAAATCATGGTCGTGGCGCCGACGACAGCCGTGCCAATGAGCACCGGTTTCGCCGTCGCCTTGAACGTGTTTCCCGCGCCGTCGTTGGCTTCGAGCAAATGCTTGGCGCGCTCGAAATTCACGTCCATATTGAAGTCCTTCTTGAGTTCTTGCTGGATGCCGGGAATTTGCTCGATGAGAGAGAGTTCGTAGACGGATTGCGCGTTGTCGGTCACCGGGCCGTAGGAATCCACGGCGATGGTTACCGGACCCATGCCAAGAAATCCGAATGCGACCAGGCCGAACGCGAACACCGGCTCCGCGACCATGAGTTTACTGAGTCCTCCCTGCGAAACCAGGTAGGCGATGGACATCAAAAGCACCATCGAGAATCCCAGATAGTAGGCGGAATAATTTCCTGCCACGAAGCCGGAGAGGATGCCCAGCGACGGTCCGCCTTCCTGGGCCGAGGTAACGATTTCCTTGGTGTGGCGTGACTCGACCGACGTAAACACTTTCACGAGTTCGGGAATGATCGCGCCGGCGAGCGTCCCGCAGGAAATAATCGTTGCTAACTTCCACCATTGCGTGGAATCGCCGCCGAGCGTCGGAATAATCTGCGAAGAAACCAGGTAGGTCAGGCCGATGGAGACAAACGATGTGATCCACACCAGCGAAGTAAGCGGCGCTTCGAAATTCATTTCGTCGGCGTTGCCGTATTTCGCCTTGGCGATGAAGCCATTGATGAAATACGCCGCGGCGCTGGCCACCAGCATGATGACGCGCATCACGAAAATCCACACCAGCAACTGCACTTGCACGGTGGGATTCTTGACCGCCAGCAAAATGAAAGTGATGAGCGCGACGCCCGTGACGCCATACGTTTCGAAGCCGTCCGCAGTTGGCCCGACGGAATCGCCGGCATTGTCGCCGGTGCAATCGGCGATCACGCCCGGATTGCGCGCATCGTCTTCCTTAATCTTGAAGATGATTTTCATCAAGTCGGAACCGATATCGGCGATCTTCGTGAAGATGCCGCCTGCGATACGGAGCGCTGCGGCGCCCAGCGATTCGCCAATCGCGAAACCAATAAAGCATGGCCCGGCATAATCGCCAGGAATGAAAAGCAGAATGATCAGCATCATCAGAAGTTCGACGCTGATGAGCATCATGCCCACGCTCATGCCCGCTTCCAGCGGAATGTGATTGATGGGGAAAGGCTTCCCGCGCAGTCCGGCAAACGCGGTGCGCGAGTTCGCGAAGGTGTTCACGCGAATCCCGAACCAGGCCACGCTATAGCTTCCGCCCATGCCGACCAGGCTAAAAAACAAAATAATCGGCAGAGTAGTCGCGACGGATTTGCCGGGCACCGGCGCGAGCACGCCGAAATAAAGAACAATTACAATCGCGATGAAAACCCAGAGCAGAAGAAGGAATTTCCCTTGTGTCGTGAGATAGGTTTTGCAGGTTTCGTAGATCAGCTCGGAAATGTCCTTCATCGATTTGTGGACGGGCAGATTTTTGAGGCGCATGTAAATCGTCATTCCAAACGCCAGCCCGAACAGGCAGAACAAAATTCCGAAGAGCAGGAGCTTGTGGCCATCCATGCCGAGAATAAAGCGGACCGAAGAGAGATCGGGGAGCTTCAGATTGGCTTCACCGCCAGCTTCTTGCGCGGATGCGGAAGCCGCCGTGAGCAGCAAAACTATTGCGGCCGCTGCGGCAAATTTCATTTTCGAGTAGCCTTGAGACCAGGCATTCGCGAGCCAGGTGCGCATTCACAATCCTCCGTACGTGCAATATTCGTGGAACAGTTTCTGTCCCCGGACAGTCTTTTGCCGCACACTTTTTCGCGCGAGCACTGTCCGGCTCGATCGCGGAGCGACTTTTTCTCATTCCACCGGGAAGAGGCTGCCGCGCGCCGGTCGAGATCACCCCAGATACCGCCGGCGAAGCGCCATAACCTTTCACTGACATGGACAGGCAGGAATGCCTGTCCTACATGAACCGGGCGCAAGGGCAAGCACAAGAAGCTGATTTATAACATTTTGCCGGAGAAGGGTCAAACGGGCGTCCGGCGTGGCCTGGAATTCCAAGACGACAAAAAAGGCCCACTTGCTGCATCGGGTACCAACGTGTACCAATCCCTACTTTTTTGCCGCGCTGATGGTAACATGCCAGAATCCTTGGTGACACTTGAGACCGGACTTGTCGGGAGTCATGCGCAGCGAATCAGTGTTGGCCAAAACAACTTGCACGAACCCCTGGCGCGATGATGCACGAAGATGCGCCATGGCGGGGCGTGCATGAGACATCATTTTTTCATCACAGGAACAGATGCGGGCGTGGGGAAAACAGTTCTCTCCGCGCTGCTGTGCGCCGCCCTGGATGCGGTTTACTGGAAGCCTATCCAGACCGGCACGCTCGAAGGCTCCGACCGCGTTACGGTGATGCGACTCGCAGGCATCGGTACGGACCGCACGCTTGATGAAGTCTACAAATTCGTGCCGCCAGTTTCGCCAGACCTGGCTGCGCGCTGGGCCGGAGTGGAAATCGACCTCGGGCGCATCAACATGCCGAGCAGCCTGATCAATGATTGGCTGGTGGTGGAGGGAGCGGGCGGCGTGCTGGTACCCATCAATCAAAAGCAATTCATGCTCGACATGATGGTGAAATTCAAGCTGCCGGTGATCGTGGCGGCGCGCAGCGCGTTAGGCACGGTGAATCATACGCTGCTGACGCTGGCGGCGCTTCACGCGGCCGAGCTACCCGTGCATGGCGTGGTGCTCATCGGCGATCAGAACCGCGAGAACCGGGAAACCATCGAGCGATTCGGGCACGTGCGCGTGATTGGAGAAATACCCAAGCTGCCAAATTTGCACCGCACCGCGCTGATGCAAGTGTTCATGAATCATTTCGACCGCGCCGCCTTTGCGCAATAAGTCCGAAATCCGGGACCGTCGTGTAGCGTAGGCGGTCTTGTGTCTCAGGTCTTATTGGACTCGCGCAGGCGTGGCAATTCTATTGCTCAGGACTTTTTCGCCGAATAGTAAAGGCGCCGTAAGTTGTGCCCCTGTAAGAGATATTTGACATGTAAGGGAGTCGCGATTGCCGCCCAGCTTGAATACATGGAAACAGAAAGTAGTGGCGTTTGCCGGCGGGCTGGGAGCGCCGGGACTGTTTCTGATTTCGTTTCTCGATTCGTCGGTGCTGACGTTTCCGGTAATCAACGACCTTCTGCTCGTTGAATTGTCGGTTCAACACCCGGCCCGCATGCCGGTTTATGCGTTTTTGGCGATGCTTGGGTCCGTTCTCGGTTGCGTGTTGCTGTTTTTTATTGCGGAGAAGGGCGGAGAGGCGCTGTTTCACAAGCATGCCGGCAAGCGGGCGCAAGCGATTCACAATTGGGTGGTGCACAACGGATTTGGCGGCATGCTGATCGCTGCGTTGTTGCCGCCGCCGACTCCATTCAAGGTTTTCGTGGTGGCGGCAGGCGTTTTTGAGGTGCCGATAGCGAGCTTTGTTTCGGCGATTACGCTGGCTCGGGCCATCCGGTACTTTGGAATCGGGTATTTGGCGATCCGGTACGGGCACGACGCGCTTCCTTATTTGGCGCAGCATAAATTGCGCGTGGGAGTGGTCGTCATTGGCGTCGCGCTGCTGAGTTACCTGCTTTCCAAAGTTATCCTCAGACATCGACCGCATCCGGAAGAGAAAGCGTGAAGAGACGCGCCCTTCGTCAAAGTAAAACACTTTTGCAACGACCTTAAGTTCAAGCTGGGGATCGGTTGAGATCCTTCGCTTCGCTCAGGATGACAAATCCCGGAGTTTGTGGCTGTTGTTTGTCTGGTTAGTGGAGATGCAGGCCAGGGAAGGTCAATTCCGGCAGGAGTTAGCGCCACCAAAACTCCCGAGACATGGGCACCCAAGCGAACTCTTGGGAGAGGATTTTGCCGGAGGGATCGGTGTCGATAAAGGCTTGGACGCGCCGACCGGAGGTGGCGTCACGGCTGTAAGGGAAGTCCCGCATGATGATATGGAAGCCCTCGGAAGTTTTTTCAACGGAAGCTTTGGGGAAACGAGCAATCTGGAGAAATCGGCGGGCCACGGCCGAATCGCGCGCGGCGTCAAGGGCGGGAGAGGGCTCGGGTTTGAAGCTGCTGATGGCAGAGCCTGGGTCGAACTCCATGCCTGGACCGACCGGGACCTCAGCATCATAGAGTGCGCGCTCGGTTTCCACGACGCCGTGCCAAAGGAATGGCGTGCCAGGTTGGGCGAACGCCGCGACCCTGCGGGGATTTTCGCCGCGGTAGGTGCGCGATTCCAGAGCAGCGATGGCGTTGCCGTGGTAGATAAAACGGACAACCAGGTAAAGAAACAGCGCGGCGAACGCGATGGACGCGCCAAGCCGGCCACGCGGCGCTTTGGAACGAGAGCCGATTTCTTCCGTGACCAGGCCGCTAAGCAAGGGGAGGAGAACTCCGGCTAGGAAGATGGCAAGGATCCAGAGATCGGTGTGAGCGACCCAATCGAGGGCGAAGCGCCGAGCGGAGAAGGGCCAAAGCAACTCGACGCCGGTGCTTTGGCAGAGGTCCATTGCCAAATGAAGAATGCCAGCAAGGAAAGCGGCAATGAAAATGATTGCGAACGAGACTTGTTTTTCCGCGTTTTTGGATTTGAAGAAGAGAAACGGGAGGGAAACGACGAGGCTGAAAAGCATGGCGGCCGCAATGGAGTGAAAGTAGGTCCGGTGGAACGCGAGATAGGCGGAGGGGCCAAACGAACTGCTGGACGAGTCCAGGTCCGCGACGGTGCCCGCGATAACGATGGCGAGCGTAGCGGATCGAGGCAATCGGGGGAAGGCGACACGCTTCAAAGAGTAGGAGGCGAGAGCGTGGGTGAGAGGGTCCATGGGAGGAGGTTAACCCATCGCACTGGGGCAAGTCCAAAGGCCCCGATCGTGGCGAGGTATGTGCAACTGAAACCGCAGAAGCGATCATCGGAGGTAGGCAGCGGGCGGGTGGACAGCCTGTCTGGGGAACCCACTACTTAAACGCGAGAATGCCCAGTGGGCTTGGCCTAGCGGGGTTGCGAGGGAACGAGCAGCTTGAGGGCGCGGGGGACGATTTTGAATTCGACGGGGAGGCGAGCGAGAGGTTCGCCGTCAATTTGGGCGTAGATGGGATTGTTGTCGAGGGGCTCGCAAAGGACGGAATCGGTCTTGAAGAAATCGACGCCTTCGGTGCCGCGGAGCTTTCCCATCCAAAGAGTAGGAAGATAGCTGAGGTAGCGGAAGCCGCTTTGCGTGGTCAGGGTCATGACTTCGAATTGGTTCGAGTAAAGATCGGCCTGGTCCGTGATTTTGAACGGGCCCCCGTAGTTTTGCGTGCGGCCAACGATGACAAGGGACGCATCAATCTTGCGATCGCCGCTGACCACTCGAAAATGAGGGAACTTGTAGCGGAAGACCTCGCGAGCGCCTTCCAGCCAGTAAGCAAGAATGCCGACGCGGGCTTTGAGTTCGAGATCGATGGAATAGACGATCATGCCGTCCGGGCCGGCGCCGGCCACGCTGAGAAAATATTTTTGCTTGTCGGGTTGTTCGACGGGAGTGGCGAGGCCGAGGGCAATTTCTTTGACGGTGCCGCGAACGAGCTTTTCGGCGGCGCTGGGGATGTCCCAGGGAAGATCGAGTTCCTTGGCGAGAATGTTGGCGGTGCCGCCGGGAAGAAGCGCGAGGGGAACGCGGTGACCGTTTTGGTGGGCGGCGAGGCCGTTGACGATTTCGTTGAGCGTGCCGTCGCCGCCGCAGGCGATCACGAGGCCGCGGTTTTCAGCAGCGGCGCGGGCAGCGATTTCGGTGGCGTGGCCGGGGCCGGTGGTCTCGGCGAGTTCGGTGGCGATGCCGCCGTGGGCGAAAATGTGGCGCGCGGTGTCGAGCGTGCGGCGGCGGGCGTCGCCGCCATTCCCGGCGTTCGGGTTGTGAATCAGCAGCGCGTTGTGGAGTTCAGCGGTCACTCAGCTTCCAGTGTTTTTCAATGCATTTCCCAAAACAACCATTTTATATAATATCGAGCGATTTAGCGCGGCGTTTTCGGGTGCGATGCGCGAAAAC
>Ga0187778_10000965_pt1 | contig 20532 bp, 17 predicted proteins | sample 1015_Q2_SP5_20_M_FD_132418 | JGI IMG/M metagenome (GOLD analysis project Ga0187778, IMG submission 132418) | Tropical peat soil microbial communities from peatlands in Department of Meta, Colombia - 1015_Q2_SP5_20_MG | ecosystem: Environmental > Terrestrial > Soil > Wetlands > Peat | place...
GCTATTCGATGGGCTTGTCGATCGACTTTTTTCCCATCAGCAGGCCACGCAGACCGAGCAAAAGCAGCCGCGGCTGGCGCAGGCAGACCCGCCAGAGCAGCTTCCAGGCCTCATCGCGCGAAGACTCGCCGAGAGACTGCTTGGCCGGGTCATTCAACAGGTCGACCAGATGGCTGTAGTCCGGCTGCTGAAAGTGGTGCAGGGATCGGCGTAGCAGAAGGTGAAAATCGAGCTCGCGGCGGAGCCGACGCAGTTCACGGCTCGCCCCACCATTCAGGATCGCCTCGGCAACGCCGAGAGCGCCGCGAAAGCCGGTGACGATTCCGCCAACGGTGGATACCTTCACCTGCGCGGCCGCGTCGCCAACCAGATAGACCGATCCATTTCCGACTCGCCTCTTCACCGGAACCCAGCGTCTGTATACCGGAATCCGAGCGCCCTGAAATTCGATCGGCTCGAGTCCGCGTTTTTCGAGAAACTGCTCAAGACGCCGCCGCGTCTCCGGGCCAGATTCGCCAATCACCCCGAGCGCGCCGCGCACGGGCGATTCAGGAATCAGCCAGTAAAAGTACGGCGTGTCCTGCGGAACAAACCAGACGCGCACAGTGTCCGGCTCCATCTTTGCCGGCAGCGGGACGATGGCCTGCAGGAGGGGAACGGTCTCAAGCGGCGCCCAACCTGCCGCGCACGCCACATGGCTGGTGGCGCCGTCGCCACCCACCACAGATCCGGCGTGAGCTTCCTCCTGGCCGCCGTCGGCCAACCGCTCCACCTCTACGGACAAACCGTTGCCGTTCGCGTGCAGGGCGCGAAAGCGCCGCCCCAGCTCGATGCGCGCGCCTGCCTTCTGTGCCTGATCCGCTAGGGTCTGAATCAACCTACGTCGTTCGACGACCAGATCGGGGCGCTTGAGCGCAATCGTCGCGGCCCGCCCATCGGTAAACAGTTCGAAACGACGAATCTCATTGAGGATGCTGGCTTCGGCGGCCTGACCCAGGATGGCGCGCATCCTGTCCGTAACGATCAGCGTGCGCTCGGTCGGCTCGAGTGCCTCGATGCGTTCAAACACTCGGACCGATACGCCTCGCTCGGCGAGCAGTGAGGCGGTGAACAAAGCCGCTGCCGATCCGCCGATGACCGCGACGCTTTGCTGACCTGTGTGTAAACGGGAAATGGAATTAGCCTCTTCTGGCCGTTGCCCTTGCGACTGTGTTTCAGCCGCCCACCGGCCACGTGTTCGAATTTTGTCACTGGGAAGCGAAACTAAGGATTGCCGCAGGATGAGCTCCTTACTGCTTCCGGCCAGGAGCAAATCTTCCAGGGCGACCGCTTTCTTTCAAGCGCCACCGCAGAAGTATAACGTACGACCGTTGTTCCGCCAACGCTGTCACGCACCTGCTATCGCCGCTCTCTGGCACGCAGCCTTCGATCGTTGTTCGGCTGTACCAGCGGTGCAGGCCCGTTCTGGCCCGCGGCTTAGCTCGAGCACCTGTCCTTCTTTCGGACCTCAGGCCCGTAGTCGAGCAATCTCTGGCAGGCGTAGGCTCGGCGGGTATGCAAGCCACTGGGCCCCGGGATCCCCGTTTTTGGTTCGCTTTCTTCGCACTCTTTTCCAAAACTCCGTTTCACTTGGAAACACCATTTCGCCCAGTGATTCGAGCGAGTGTTTTGCTGCTTACGCTCGCGGCGACGGCTCCGGGCGGAAGGGCCCAGAGGCATGCTTCTCCCCAGACGAGCATCGACAACGAACGGCACGGCGGTGGGGGTCATTCGGCGCTCGTTGCAAACCCCGCCAGCGCGTCGATTAGCGCAACCGTCGGATCCAGCAGTTCGCAGACGATTCAATTGAAGAATTCCCGTACCTCGAGCCTGACCATTTCGGGCGTGACAGTTCCCCCGGGAGGCTTCAGTATCACCGGCTTATCGACTCCGCTGACGCTTTCCGGCGGTGAGGCAACCACACTGAATCTCGTCTTCTCGCCCACGGCCACCGGGGCGGTCAGCGGCAAGCTTTTGATCGCCAACACATCGGGGACGCTCAGTCTAGCCGTCAGCGGAACCGGCATTGCGGCATCGGAGTCGATCTCAGTTAGCCCGACGAGTTTGAGTTTCGGCAATGTCACGGTGGGAACGAGCGCCTCCGGGAGTGTCACCTTGACCAGTAGCGGAAACGCGAGCGTGACCATCGCTGCGGTTTCAGTTTCGGGCACAGGGTTCAGTGTGAGCGGCAACTGGAACGGCACAATTTTGAATGCGGGTCAGACGGCCCCTCTCAACATGGAGTTCACACCAACGGCGGGGGGAAACGTTACGGGAAGCGTGACGGTCACGAGCAATGCGACGAATTCTCCGACGACCATCGCCTTGTCCGGCACAGGGGTTGTCAGCACCTCCTATTCGGTCGAACTGAGTTGGTCTCCGAGCGTGTCGTCGGGCGTGACCGGGTACAACGTCTACCGGGGAACCGTCTCCGGCGGACCCTACTCGAAAATCGATTTGACGCCCGTCTCCGGTCTGACCTACACAGACACAAACGTCCAGGCAGGCCCATACTACTATGTCGTCACCTCCCTCACCTCCAGTGGGCTCGAAAGCGGCTACTCCGCGCAGGTCGCCGCCTCCGTTCCGTAACGCGGTAAAGCTGTATGACCGCTTCGTCCGCCCTGTGCTAGCATCGACACAGGAGAGAGTCGGATGGCTAGGTTCGTCATCGCGCCGCACATGCGGCTTCACGAGTGGGTTGCCGAAGAGAAGGGGTATTTTGCTGCAGAGGGCCTGGATTATGAATTTCACGAAGCGCTGTCTTCAGCCGAAGGGCGCGGTCACCATCTCGGCGACAAAGTCGGCGCCTTCCAGACGTTCGAAAAAGGGCGCGGTTCCGACATCGGTTGCGCCTGCCACTGGACCGTAAATGTTTCGGCTTCCGTCGGCCACGGAAAGTTGTATGCGGACGCCTATTCGGTTTCACCCGCCGGAATTTTTGTGCCACCCGAATCGCCGATTCACGAGCCAGCCGAACTTGCGGGCTTGCCGATCTCTGTCGGATACCAGTCCGGCAGTCACTATTCAGCCATTCAAGCACTGGAGCAGTACATGCCGCCCGCCGACATAAAACTGTCGTTTTCCGACGGCCTGCTCTTTAGCCGAATGGAGCGTTTGATCGACCGCAAGGTTCCCGCGGCGTCACTGTTCAGTGGCCCCTACTATTTCCTCGAACAGCTGGGTTTCCGCAAGATCATCGACACGACCTTCATGATGGCCACATTGATCCAGCGCGATCCGGACATGGAGGACGTCAGGCGGTATTTTCGAGCGTTGCGAAGGGCCCAAAGCGATATCGATCTGCGTCCTGAACTCTATACCCACCACTACAAGAAGGAATTCCCCATCCGGTTCCACGACAGCATGGACACGCGCCGCTGGGGCCCGGGGGAACGCATCGTCTTTGAGCCCTACACGAAAGAGCTCTTCGAGCAGTCCTTCCAGTGGATTGCCCGGCACGGCATTTTCCCGGAAGGAGAAATGGGCTCGGGCCGCTATGAGACCTCCTGCGTTTCGTTTGCTTCCCGCTAGCCCTGGCTGTGCTTCCAGCCAGAAACTCGCTTTTCTTCGCACTCCTCGTCGTGAGTCGTTCGACTTCTGCTAGGATTCTGCCGTGGCGATGGAACGCGAGCGGCTTGAAGCAGAGGTGCTGATCATCGGTGCCGGTCCGGCCGGGCTCGCCTGCGCACTGCACCTCGCGAACCTGGTCGAGCAGCACGCCGCTCGGAATCAGTCCGCGGTGCTATCGACCGAGAACATCTACGTGGTCGAAAAAGGGCGCGAGGTCGGCGCGCACCAGCTCTCCGGTGCGATCCTGGATCCCCGCGCACTCGGCGAGCTGGTCCCCGATTTTGAGAAATCTGCCCCGCTCGATACGCCGGTCACCGGTGACGCGGCTTACTACCTAACCCAGCGCAGCGCATACAAGCTGCCCATTACCCCTCCGCCGTTGCGCAATCACGGCAACTATATCGTCTCCCTCAACAAGCTCGTCAAATGGCTCGGTGGCCTGGTCGAAAAAAAAGGGATCAATCTCTTTACGCAGTTCGCGGGCCGGGAACTAATCTACGAAAAGGATGGCATCTCCGGGGTCATTACCGAAGACAAAGGCGTGGACAAAAACGGCAAGCCGAAGGACAACTTCACACCTGGCTACGAACTGCGAGCGAAAGTGACGGTCCTGGCGGAAGGGCCGCGCGGCTCTCTGGCGAAAGACCTCACCGCGCGCCTGAAGCTTGACGGCTTCAATCCGCAGGTCTACGGGATCGGCATTAAGGAGCTGTGGGAGGTCGAGGCGGGCCGCATTGAAACAGGGTACGTCGCGCACACCCTGGGCTGGCCCTTTCCTTCCGATCTCTACGGCGGCGGCTGGATTTACGGTCTGCGCGATCGTCGCGTCTCCGTCGGCACCGTAGTTGGGCTGGAATACAAAAACCCGCTCTTTGATCCTCACGAAGCGTTTCAGAAGTTCAAGACACATCCGTTCGTCAGGAGAATTCTCGAAGGTGGCAGGCTGGTTCGCTACGGCGCGAAAACGGTGCCTTACGGTGGTTGGTATTCGATGCCGCGCACCTATTTCGATGGAGGCCTGATTGTTGGCGATTCCGCGAGCCTCTTGAATTCCCAGCGCCTCAAGGGGATTCACACGGCGATTAAGAGCGGAATGCTAGCCGCGGAAGCCATCTACGAGGCGCTTTCGGCCGGCGACACCTCGGCCAGAAAACTGTCCGCCTATCAACAAAAAATCGAACAGAGCTGGCTGAAAAAAGAACTCTGGGAGGTGCGCAACTTCCATCAGGGATTTCACGGTGGATTGTGGACGGGCCTCGTGCACGCCGGCTTTCAGTTTATCAGCGGCGGGCGCGGGCTGGTCGATCCGATGCGCACCCGTGCGGGTTACCAAGATTATGAGAAACTCAGCGGTCGCGGAGAGTCCGTCGAATCACCGACGCGATTTAAGGGCGATGGCCAGCTGACATTTGACCGACTCACCGACGTCTATCATTCCGGCACACGCCACGACGAAGATCAGCCGTGTCACCTCGTGGTGCTGGAGCCCAACGTTTGTGGAGACCGCTGTGTACGCGAATACGGCAACCCGTGCCAGTACTTTTGCCCGGCCGCCGTTTACGAAATGGTTCGGGAAAAGGGCGAGACCCGTTTGAAGATCAACGCGGCGAATTGCGTCCATTGCAAGACGTGTGATATCGCCGATCCCTATCAGATCATTCAGTGGGTTCCGCCGGAGGGCGGCGGCGGGCCGAACTACGAAGGCATGTGAGGATCTGAACTAGTTTACCTGCGCGTCAAACACCCCTGTTTCGACCGTCCCCTTTCGCTTCACCTGAACAAAAATCCGGTACAGCCCCGCTTTCGGAAACCCATAGGGGAAGGATACTTCGGCAGGCACGGCCTCACGTGCCTGGGAGGTTCCACCCATCATTCCCGGCATGGACATATCCATGGTGCCGGGTGCTGTCGCGTTTTCGGTGGCTTTTGCGCGCAGCGTGGAATCCGCCAGGCTGAGCGCCGCCATCGGCACCGAACCGTCGGGATGCACGTGTGCGAACACGCTAAAGTCGCTGGCGATTAGTTCGGCATGCAAAGCCATCCCCATGTACGGTTCCAGATCGGTGACCGGTTTCCCGGCCGCGTCCTCCACGCGGAATCGGAACCAAACCAGCTGATTTGCCGCGAGCGGACCGGACTCTCGCTCCCATACCATGCGCGCGCCGCCGGAGAGCGGCGCGGACCGCTTCCCGGCACCTTCCCAGGTCAGCGGTGCGGCGGTTGAGTCTGAATCATCGTCCGCCAGGGCATCGCCCTTCGTTGCGGGAATTTCGACGTCTGCCACCATCGTGTCCGGAAAGCCGGACGCACGTACGATGTCCGCAAAAATCTTGTATGAGCCGGGGTCGATTCCCGCGAAACGTTCGACGAAGCTTGCCGGGTCGGCTGCCTGTTGCTGGGGGTGCAGGTGATACATACGATCCATTTGCGGCTCGCGCACGAGGAAAAGATGCATCAGGTGGCCATGGTCGGGAATGATCTCGGTCATCACCGTGTCAGGACGCCTGAGGTGCCAGCGAGACTCGGCGATTTGCAGGGTCATCGTATCGCCCCGGAGGAACACGGCGAGTTGGGGGGGGTGGTAGATTTTTCTGCTTTCATTTGCCGTTGCCACGCTGTTCCACCACCAGTTCCCGATGGCGAGGGCTCCGGCGATGAGCGCGAGCGACACCCCCATCACGCGCCACGCGCCCAGTCTCTGGACCGGACCTGGTTCCTCGCCGGGCGGCAGAGCTGCCTCGCGCCGCGCGGCGCCAAAAATCGTAACCAGCGCTGCGACGAGCAAAATCATGAGGCTGAACAGGACGGCGCCGAGCCCTTTCTGCATGGGAAGCGTGCTTCGAGCGAACGCCGGCACGGGCAGCGCGAGCACACCTGTGCCGAGGCGACCGCTCGCTTGAATCTGCACCTGCCACGAGCCCGAGTCCATCAGCCAGAGTTTTCCCGTGAAGGATTGAGGATCGCCCGGCACGGGCTCGAGGGCGTCGGGCGGAGGCGGGTATTTGGAGCCCGCCCCGACCAGGAAGAGCGGAGCGGCTCGGATAACCTCAATGCCGGGCGTGTCGCTGTGAATCTGAATCTCCGCCACGCCCGGAATCATGGGCGGCGTGCGAACCCTCACGGCAAGGTGATAGGGTCCCGCCGCACCCTGAAAGTAGACGTCCGGGCTTCCCACATGAGCGAAGCAGGTCGAAAACGGTGTCAGGATCAGCCACAGCACGATGCGGAAGCGATGTTTCACGTGTGCCTAACGCCGCAGGCGTTTCATCGCCTCGCTAATGGCGATGCCCGCGAGCGATGAAACCACGGCGGTGCCCCAGGCCACAGTCATTCCCGCAAGCAGTGCGGTGGGTGTTGGATCCAGTCGCCGGAATTCGTAAAAGAGGTGATAGACAGAAGGCGGAACAAAGTAGGGAATGTAGCCCTCCCCGAAGAACCAGTTCCGCGCGTAGGGAGAAATCAGCACGTTCGCGAAAGGCCAGTGTACGGCCACCAGCCCTAGAAGATAAACGGTTCCCAAGATCGCTGCTTGAACCCAACGATTGCGCCCGGCGATCTTGGGGGAGGTGAGATCAAGCAAAAACGCCGGCACAATCAAGAGCATCGGGAATCCCAAGGGCAGCATGTGCGTTACATTCGTGTAAACGGGACCGAGCTTGGGCGACGCGGGAAACAGAGGAAAGACCCAAGTCGTCACCAACATGAATGCCGTGTAGACCGACGCGATCATCGTTGCTCCCCAGCGATACCCCGACACGCGGCCGTAGGTGATCAAGATGACAGGCACCCCGATCGTCAAGGTCCGATAAAACGTCGTGCTGTGCATGAGCGACGCATCGGAGTACTCGTAGATCAACATGGTGTGCAGTATAAGCTGCAGGCCCGCGAGATATAGCAAAATGCCGACCAGCTTGGCTCTCGCTGCGCCCTCGGCCCCGTTCATGCGTGAGATGACCAGCAGAGTTGATCCCAGAACAACACCGTTGATGCCCAGACCCAGAACAAAATGAGGCGGGCTCAGAATCTGGACGTCCAGGCCGAACGAGGCGTGCCACCAGTTGTCGAACGGCGCCGAGGTGAGCATCATCGCTCCGCCCCAAGCCGTGAAAAACGCTCCGAGCGGCCCGCGGAACCCCCACACCCGTACGGACTGGCTGCGAGCCACTCGATCAGAGCCAAAGGTGGTCGAAAATATCAGGTAGGTACAGGTAATCGCTGCCAGAATGCCGCCGAAGTGAACCGCAAGATGCGCGGGCGTCCAAAACGTGTCACGGCCGATCGTCATGTGCCAGGAGATGTCCCAGTAAAGGCCGAAGGTGATGGAACTGACCGCGATGGCTCCCGACCACACCGGCCAAGTCGCCGCCGTGCGCACCACGGCTGTGGTCTGCGGAACGGGTGCCGATGAGATCTCTAGTGGAAGGGTCTCCGCCATAGCCATTTGCTCACGGGCAACACACGGTGCGGGATCGGATGATCATCGCACTTTCTCGCCCAGCTTCCTCTCACCCGCCTCGACCGAATGCGCGCTTTAAAGCGGCCCAAAATCCACCCTTCTTTTTCTTCTGCTCGGCGGGCGGCTGGGCCGGCGGAGCAGCAGCGGGGCTCGCGGCAACCGGCGTTTCTCCGAGGGCATGCTCGATCGCGGTTGCCATTTCCGGTGGCTCGACGCGCCCAGAGAATTGCCACTCCGACGACATGCGGGCCTCGTGAACGAGCAGAATTGTCTCCGCAGATGGTCCCGGCGGAGGAAGCGCTGAACTCGCCGTAAAGACGAGGGCTGGCGCCACAACGGTGTCGCCCGTCACGTTGGACGGGGGCACGGCGGGCACTTCCATCTTTTCTGACGCGGCGAGGGGATGCCCTTGGTTTGCGTGCTCGAGAACGCTGTATTGGATGGCCGGAGTGGGCTGAACGTGCTCTGCCGATCGTGCGGTCGCCGCTTTGTCCAAGACCGCTGGAGACGGCGCGAGGATGGCAAACTCAGGTACGGGAGGCAGACCTTCGCTCGGTTCATCCGCCAGGCATTGGCACTTTCCTGTGCTTGCGGTTGCCACCAGCTGTCCGGGACTCAAGAAAAACTCACCGGCCTGCGGCACAATGATTTTTTCACCGGTGAATTGATGCTCCAGTTGGATCGCGCCGCTGGTGGTCACGACGCAAAGCGAGTCGTCCAGGCCCAGGCCGACTGTGACGTCGCGCACGCCCCCGCTGATGTCGATGGGTGTACCGACAATCGTGGGCGTGAAAATGCGGAGTGTCGTTGAGATGGGCAACTCGGCCCGCACACGTCCGAAACTGAGTGCCAGCGTAAGCGCTTTTCCCGAAAGCAGGAGCGTAAACTTGGCGGGGCCGCAGATTTCAACCTTGCCGCCGCTGAAAAGTGTCATCCGCGCCTTGCCGGAGTGCACGGTTACGACGTTCCCGTTCGAGACGATGCTCGGAGCTGACAAGGCGGCGCCCGCCCCAACCCCGCCTTCGACCGAGACATCCCTGCCTTCGATGCGGCCGATCGCATTGCTGGGCAGGTCGTCGGCACCGATCGCGATCGGGCAGAGCCAGAGCGTTAGAACGGCCAATCCGGCGAGCGCAGCACGGGTGGGGGTCGTGCGCCCAAAAGCGAATTGGAATTGGGCCCGCATCGAACCGCCTATACTATACAGCAGTGGAGAGGGTGTCGAAATCGAGTCGAGTGCTGACAGGTGCGACTGCCGATCCACAGCCATTGATTCCGACGCCACCTCTGTCAGTTTGGCGGCGCCTCGCAATTCCGGTTATCGCCTGGGCCGTTTGGGCCGCCATCCGTTTGATCGGCCCCACGCTGCGCACCGAGGTAATCGGTGTGCACAACGCCATCCAGATTCCGCGGGGGGGCGAGCCAGCCATCGGGGCATTCTGGCACCGTTGCATTTTTCCGGCCGCCTGGATTTGGCGCCACCGTGGGATTGTCGTCCTGAATACGGTCAACTTCGACGGGCAGTGGACCCGGCGCGTGATCGAGCGTCTCGGCTTCGGTACGGCACAGGGAAGCTCGACACGCGGTGCCATCGAAGGGCTGACGGCGCTGGCGGCGCATCTAGAGGCGGGCCGCCACGTCGGGTTTACGATCGATGGACCGCGCGGCCCCCGCTACGTTGCCAAGCCAGGTCCGGTGATTTTGGCACGGCGAACGGGCCGACCCATTTCCGTATTCCACATCGGAGTTGAGCGCGGCCACACCTTCCAAAAAGCATGGGATCTTTTTTGCCTGCCCTTTCCTTTTTCGCGTACCGTGATGTTCGTGGCGCCGGCGATTCGTGTGCCCACCGATGCGGGCGGCGACACGATGAAACAGAAACAGGCGGAAATGCAGGGCGCGCTCGAGCGTGTCCGGGATCTCGCCGAATCGTGGTTCGAACTGACAGAAAACGAGCGCGAACGGGTGCGGGAGGAATGGCGCGAGCCGGGGATCGTCGCGAATCTCTACCGAAGCCGGGGAACGCCGACCGCCTAGCCCTGGCCTAGCTTCACTCGCACGTCCATCTTTTTCCCGTCCCGCACCAGCGTCACTGTGACCGTATCGCCGGGGGCATCACGGTTGAGCAGGAGGTTGAGATCGGTGGGACTGTTGACCTCTTTCCCGTCAACGGCGACCAGTACATCACCGCCAATCGTCAGCTGCTGCAGGCCCGCCAGGACCGTGCGCGTGCCGCCTCGGATTCCCGCTTGCGCCGCCGGCCCGCCGGAGGTAACCCGCTCGATCAAAATGCCGTGCTCGACGGGGATGTTCAGAGCCTCGGCCAGTCCCGGCCAGATGGCTCGGCCTTCCACGCCCAGCGTCGCCCGACGTACGCGACCCTCGGTGATCAGGTCGTTGGCAACGCGGCGAGCCGTGTTGATCGGGATTGCGAAACCGATTCCCACGGTTGTGCCCGTGGGCGTGTACATCGCGCTGTTGATGCCGATCACCTCGCCGCGTGTATTGAGCAACGGGCCACCGGAGTTTCCGCGATTGATCGCCGCGTCGGTCTGGATGGCATCGTCGATAAAGGTATTCTCTCCGGTCTGCACGGTGCGGCCGAGTGAGCTGACAACGCCCGTTGTGAGAGTGCTTTGAAAACCAAAGGGATTGCCGATCGCTAGCACGCGCTGACCTACGAGCAGATTGCGCGAATCACCGAGCGGCAGGGGCGACAACTTGTGGTCGCCCGGATCGATCTGTATCAGGGCAATGTCGTTGCGCGTATCCTCTCCGATTTTTTTGGCTTTGAACCGCGACTGATCGCCCAGCGTGACCTCGATGGTTTGGGCACCTTCGACCACATGGTAGTTGGTCAAGATATGTCCGGCCGTGTCGATGACGAAGCCGGAACCTGCACCTTCCCACGCGACGGGCTCGAAGAAGACATCCAGCTGCACCGTGCGGGTCACAATATTGGCGACGGCCGGCGAGGCTTGTCGGTAGATGCGGACGTTTTCCGCCTCGGTCGGATCCAGGGTGACATCACCGCCGGCAGGCGCCGGTAGCGCGCTCACCGTCCTCGTCGGGTGCTGGCCATATCGGGATCCGGCCCAATACGCAATCAGCCCCACGATCAAGCCGAGCGCCAGCAGTCGAATCGCGCGTCGCCCGGGCTGTTCTCGAGTCATACGCCCTGTCTACCGACAGATTCTACAGCGAACGAAACGGTTGCAAGAGCCAATTTGCCTGGATGACTTGCCGACGAAATCGCTCTACGTCTTCCGGGACTGGGCCGCAACCTGCTTCCATCGGGAGAGGAACCGATCGAGGTGTCTTTCTGTATCCTCGATCGAGAGAGAGCAGTCGATCACGTCATCGGCTAATCGACGCTTTTCCTCGATCGGCATTTGCGACCCGATCCGCCGCTCGGCCTCCTCGCGCGACAACCCGCGCGCCAGCAGTCGTTCGATCTGCTGCTCGGGACGGCACCAGCACACCACCACGCGATCAAAGTTTCCTTTCGCGCCGGCTTCCAGGATCAGCGCCGCGTCTTCAAATGCGAAATCCGGGCCGCCGGGCCGGTCCAGAGCGTCAAACCAGCGCGCGGCAATCTGCTGGATGCGCGGGTGCATGATCTGATTCAGCCTGGCGCGCTTCCCGGCATCGGCGAAGACAATCGCGCCCAGCTTCTGACGGTCCACCGTTCCGTCGGGGCTCAAAATTCCCTCACCGAACTGGCGCACCACCTCCTGGTAGACATCCTGCCCGGGCTCCAGAAGTTCGTGGGCGAGCGCATCGGCATCGAGAACGGGACAATCGCGATCGCGCAACAGGGCAGCCACCGTGGATTTCCCCGAAGCAATCCCACCGGTGAGGCCGATGCGGAGCATCAGGTCTATGAGGAGGCGGCCGCGGGAACGCGGCTGCCGCGGCGGAGCCTCGCCGCTTTTACGGTGTTGCTCATCAGCATGGCGATGGTCAGCGGGCCGACACCCCCCGGGACCGGCGTGTAGGCGCCGGCGATTTCCACCACGTCGGGGTGCACGTCGCCGGCAAGGACGGCACCTTTGGCGCGGAACGATTCGAGCTTCGCCGGAAACTTGGCGAAGATGCGCTCCGCCTCGGCGGCATCCTTCACCAGAATCTGACCCACATCAATCACGGTGGCGCCAGCTTTGACGTAGTCCGGCGTTACCAGGGCCGGCTTGCCGATCGCCGCAACAAGGATTTCGGCGCGACGCGCAATTCCTGGCAAATCCTTGCTCTTGGAGTGGCAGATTGTGACCGTCGCATTGGCGTGTAGAAGAAGCAGCGCCATCGGCTTGCCAACGATGTCGCTGCGGCCGATCACCACCGCGTTTGCGCCCTCGATCGGAATATCGCTGCGCCGCAGAATTTCCATCACCCCGGCCGGTGTGCAGGCGACGAGCGCGGGGCGTCCAGCAACCAGATGCCCCACATTCATGGGATGAAATCCGTCCACGTCTTTCGCCGGAACGATCGAGTCGAGAATCTTCTTAGAATCGATCTGCTTGGGCAGTGGCGTTTGCACGAGAATGCCGTCCACGTCGTCGCGACGATTTAGTTCGTCCACCAGCGCCAGCAGCTCTTCGGTCGTGGTCGAAGCGGGCGGTGTGATGTGGAAGCTCGCGAGTCCCAGCTTTTCACATGCCGCGACCTTGCTGTTCACATACAGCTTCGAAGCCGGATCCTCGCCCACGCGGACGGCCGCAAGGCCGGGGCAAACTCCTTCCGATTGAAGCGCCGTGATTTCCGATTCCAGCTCTCGGAAGATTTGATCGCGGATCAGGTTGCCGTTCAAAATGCGCGCGGACAAATCGTTTCTCTCCGGTTGCGGTTTTCTTGGTGTTTGAAAACGGAAATCATAACACAGCAGCTGCCGCTCTAGGCGCGATCGACCGTTGTACAATGGAGGCTCTCGTCGGTGCGCGCCAGAAAAACTGGATATGGTCTTCGGCGAAATCTCGGAACGAAAGCAGCGCGAGCGAGACATGCGTGACGCCGGGCGTCTGCCTCCCGGCCAGTCTCTGACGCTGAAATGGCCGGTGCTGCATGTCGGTGAAGTGCCGCCGTTTGATCCGGCGACCTGGGATTTCCGCGTCACGGGCCAGGTGGAGAAGCCAGTCCGTTTCAGTTGGGAAGAATTCAATCGGCTGCCCAAGAAGGAAGTCATCGCCGATATGCACTGCGTCACGCGCTGGAGCCGCTTCGATGTGCGCTGGAGCGGCGTGCCGTTCGTGGAAGTGGCCAAGCGAGTGGTCGTGAAGCCCGAGGCCCGCTATGTGATGATCCGCGCAGAGCATGATTTCACATCGAACCTGCCGCTTGACGACTTGATGCGTCCCACAACCCTGTTTGCGCTCGAGCACAATGGGGCGCCGCTGCCTCCCGATCACGGCTATCCGGTACGCCTGGTGGTGCCGCACCTCTACGCCTGGAAAAGTGTCAAGTGGGTCCGTGGCCTGGAATTCATGGATCACGACGCCCCCGGTTTCTGGGAAGAAAACGGCTATCACATGTACGGCGACCCCTTCCGGGAACAGAGGTTTAACGATCGCTGAGCCTTCCGAACGGAGTTTCCTGGCGAGCTAGTGGGAATCAACCGCGCTGCTCATCTTGCGCTTGCGGTTGAGCTTGACCGCGGCGGATCGCAACGTTTCCGGCACGTTCTTGTTGTTCGTCAGTTTTAGCAGATCGGTTGACGTCAGTCGGACCATCAGGTGCAAGGAAACGTCCAGTGGCGTCTTCGGGTTGTTCACCAGATTCTTGACCACCGCATAGTTCTTCATGAAGACTCGCGTGAGCGAAATGGTCCGGAGGATTTCCCCGGTGAGATTCGACATGGAGGCAAACGCTTCGACCTCGGTGTCGGTCAGCCTGGGCGACTGCAAGACACAGCGTTGCACAAGCTTGTTGGGGTCGCGAATCAGCAGCATGCGCTCGGTGCGGCCACCCTTGAGTGCCAGCGTAAGACGCTGGACGACATTCATATGCGCAACACGCTGCATCAGCGTCTCTCGCTTCACCGGATCTGGTTCGGCGTCGGCCGCCGCGTCTTGCATCTCGCTTTGAGCGACCGCACCCTTCTGCAAGTCGCCAAGCAACTCCCGCTGCTCCTTCGAGCCGGACGATGACTCGGCAACGGCGATGACCAATTGAGGGTCTGACACGAAGCGTTCGAGATTGTCGAGCAGTGCCTGGATGCCCTCGGCGGTCAAATGCTGCGCGACGCGCGCCACACAGGCCGTGGGACAGGCCCCGTTTTTTGCCAGAGCGTCCGCAATGCCCGGCTTCGTAGCGAGGTTGTCCGCACAGTACAGAAACAGGCGACCGTCCGCGTTGGGACGATTGCAGGCAGCCAGGAAATTCTCGATGGGTTGCGTGAGAAGCGCATTCTGGGCACGCTCGGAAATCACCGGATCGCCATCGGCTGCTAGCACCGCAAGCAGTTCCACGCGGTCTTCGGCGCCGAGTGGGACACTGCCGCTGCAAATGGCCAGCTTCTGCTCCGGGCGGGCGTGGCCGGAGCGTATCTCTGCAAACAGTTCTGCGCTAATGAGAAACCTCCGGAGGCGTTCCTAGATTCGTCCGCGTCAGCTTCATCTCTCTCGGCTCACCCGGCGCGCCCGCCCACTCCGTCCGGTGGCCGTTCAGTGCTAACCCAAAAGCCGTCGAATCGCTCGAGGCGATTTCGAGCGCTTCGTGCGCCTCAAACTGCTTGACGTCGCCCGCCTGGAGGTTTCCGGCAAAGACGGTCTGGCCATCGGCCGTGACCGTCAGGTCCGCCGGCTTCCTCACCTCGACCGTAAGCGACAGGTCCGGTGTTCCTTCCGCTGAGCTTGGCGGGGCCAGGCGGGACGCCGGTATCACGGTGCCGGACGGACTCGCGGCGGTCAGATCTCCGCCCGTCGCACCCCCTCCGGCAAATCGCCCGTGGAGACGGGCGACGATGGCTGCGTGAAAATGCTCGAACGCCCAAAAGCCACCGGCGAGGAACAGCCCAGCCACCAGAGCGGCCACAAGGACTGACCCCCAGGCTCGAGGAATCCTGTCCGCTTGCCCTCGGGCACGCGGGTCATCGACGCTCTTGCGTTCATAGGAGTACTCGGCGACGAGGCCATCCTCGTCCAGGCCAAGAAATCGCGCGATGGACCGGATAAACCCGCGATCAAACGCACCACCCGGCAGCCGATCCCATTGTTCGTTTTCAAGGGCCTCGAGAAAGCGGGTGTTGATGCGGGTGGCGGTTGCGATTTCCTCAAGCGAAACGCCGCGCAATTCTCTCTCGCGCCTCAGGTGTTCGCCGAAAGGTATCGAAGACATCCGCAGGGGACCAACAAAAATATAGGCGCGGGTTGTGGGTGTGTCAATGCTGGCTGCTCTCGGCGCGATTTCAGCCATGCCGGCGATTCAGTCGAGAACGGGACCGGACCCGGTTGTCCGCCCGAAGGGAGGCGAAGCGTCATTGGCCTTTCGGCAATCCTGTCGGAATGTCCATTGCGGCAGGCGAAAACCGTTCACTATAATCCAGTGATTGCGCCCTGATTCTCAAGACGCCCACCCGCAGCAAGATCGGATGCGCCGTGCAACCGATGCGAAATCCTTTTCCGGTGTGGAGCGTCGCCGCACGCCCGGTCCCATGCCGAATGTCGCTGAAGGCGGCGAAGTCAATGTCTTTCACGAACTGGGGAAAGCTCTTACCTCTTCGCTCCAACTCGATCAGGTCCTGCGAACGATCATGGAGAAGATCAATGAGGTGCTGCACCCCGATACCTGGTCACTCCTGCTCATGGATCCGGAAAAGCAGGAGTTGTTCTTTCAGATCGCGACCGGCTCTGGCGCCGAGGCGCTCAAAGATATTCGCATCAAGGTTGGGCAGGGTCTGGCCGGTTGGGTGGCCCAGTCCGGAGAAGCGGTGGTGGTGCCGGATACGAGCAAGGACGCACGCTTCTTCGGGCAGGTGGATGAGAAGACGAAGGTAGCCACACGGTCGATTGTCGCCGTGCCGGTGCGTTTTCGAGATCAGTGTCTCGGCGTGATCGAGCTGATCAACTGTATCGGTCCGGAAGGGTTTAGTCAGCGGGATCTCGCCCTGCTCGAAGCACTCGCCGACTACGCAGCCATTGCCATCGAAAACGCCCGGCACGTCCAGCGCATTCACGAATTGACGATCACCGACGACTGCACGAGCCTGTACAACGCCCGACATCTGAACTTCATGCTCGACACCGAGATCTATCGCTCGCACCGCTACTCCTTTGAGTTCTCCATCATCTTCATCGATCTCGATCACTTCAAAAGCGTGAACGATACCCATGGGCATCTGATCGGATCGAAGCTGCTTGCGGAGATCGGCGAGGCGGTAAAGGCCAATTGCCGCCTAATCGACCTGGCATTTCGATACGGAGGCGATGAGTTTGTCGTGCTGCTGCCGCAAACTTCGAAGGAGAACGCCGTCGGCGTCGCCCATCGCCTGCACCGGTTGATTCGCGAGACCCTCTGGTTGAAGGAGGCGCAGTTGAACGTGCGGGTCACGGCCAGCGTGGGGGTGGCCTCCTATCCGACCGACTCGCGCACCAAAGCCGAACTCCTCCATCTGGCCGACGAGGCGATGTACCTGGTTAAGAACACGACACGCGACAACGTGGCTGCTGCCGGCATGGGCGTTCTTCCCTACCGCTGACGCTACCTCCTCGTCTCGATCCGCCGGGCTCCGAACGATTGTCCCGCGCCCTCCCCTCCCCTATACTTTCTGTTAAGGCCCATAAGGAGATTCGGAATTGCGCAATCGGGAAGCGGCGCGTTACGCGCGCTGGTCGGCAATGGCTGCCGCTGCCATCGCCTTGGCCGTGGCGGCGTTATACGTCGAGCGAGCGCTTCGCGAAGCCCATGCGCGGCGTAAAGCACCCAAGGCAGTCTCGATCACTGTCCAGCAGCAGTCCGCGCAGTTCTCATACTCCAAAGTCGAACAGGACCGCACCGTCTTCACGATTCGGGCCTCTCGGGCGACCCAATACAAAGATCAGAATCGCGCCGTGCTGGAAGATGTATGGATCACCATCTACGGCCGCGAGGGCAACCGCAACGACAACATTCACACCCAGCAGTGCAGCTACGAGCCCGATGCCGGCGCCGTGCGCTGTGAAGGCACGGTCGAAATCGACATTCAAAACACCGCGCCCAGCAACAGCCCAACCGCCCAGACAGCCGGGAAAAACCTGGAAGTGAAGACCAGCAACCTCTCATTCAACCGCAACACGGGTGAGGCCTCGACTCCGGCTGCGGTCGAATTCCGGTTTCCGACAGGACAGGGACGTGGCCTGGGAGGCTCCTATAGCGCGGAGGAAGGAATTGTGCGTGTGGAACGGGATGTTACATTCGAAACGACACCTTCCGACCAGACGCAGAGTCTGCCTGTCACGGCCTCCGGCAGTAGCCTTGAAATCCGGCGCAAAGATCGAATGGTGCTGCTGGCGGGCCCGGCCGTGGTCCAGGAGGGTGCCCGAAAAATCTCGGCGGACGAAATCTCGATCGAGCTGGACAGTGAGTACCGCGCAAGGCATGTCGTTGCGGAGGGCCATCCGCGGATTCAGGCCGCGCAGGCCCGCGGAGAAATTGAGGTCACCGCAGATCGTCTGGAAGGTTTTTTGACTGACGCGGGATGGATCGAGAGGGTCCTCGCCGATGGAAACATCGCCGGAACCCGAAAAACGAACGTCGGCACAGACCACTTCTCGGCAGGACGGGTCGAATTCACGATGATCCCGGCGCGCAACCTGATCAAAGAAATGACAGCGACGGGTGGCATCACGGCGGAACTGCACCAAGGGAGCGATACCCATCTCCTTAGGACCGACGCCCTGCGCTTGAAGTTCGCCGAGGTCGCCGGGACAGGCAAACCAACGGCCGGATCGATCGAACATCAGCGGGTGGAAAGCGCCGAAACGCTCGCTCCTGCCACCATCGAGTCGAAGGGTGTCAAAGACACAATGACGTTGCGCGCCAAGCAGTTTGTGGCGGAAATCGGCGCCGACAGCCACCTGGACAAGCTCCTGGGCCACTCGGGAGTTGAAGTCGGAAGGGTCACCGGCAACGGGGCTCCACAAACGGTCTTGGCAACAGAAATGATCGCGAAATTTGATCCACAGGGTCAGTGGGAAAACGTCGAGGAGACGGGCAACGTCCGGTTCGAACAGGCGGACCGCCAGGCCCGCGCCGCCCGCGCCAACATCGCTCGCCCCTCCGACACCATCACTTTGGAGGGCTCGCCGGTCATCTCTGATTCGATGAGTCAAACCACGGCGACCCATATCACCATCAACCAGGGCTCCGGCGAACTCCACGCCACCGGAAATGTTCTGTCGACCTACATCCCTTCGGGCAAGGGAGACGCCGTGGGGCTGGGCCAGGGAAACGCGCACGTCTCGGCGGATACGCTTTCCGGCTCCGTCAGCTCGGGCCATGTCACCTACGCCGGCCATGCGCGGCTCTGGCAAGGAGACTCTGTCCTCGATAGTCAACAGATCCAGATCTGGCGTGACGACAAGAAGCTAGAGGCAACGGGACATGTCGTAGCCGTGTTTCCCCAAGCGTCCGGCCCGCTCGCGTCGCTGCCTGGAACGGCCCCTGCTGGATCGGGGCCGACGCTGTGGAAGATCACGGCACCTTCTTTAACCTACTGGAATGATCAAGGAAGGGCATACCTGAAGGGTGGAGTCGTTGCCCGATCCGATCAGGGCTCGCTGGAATCGGAAACGCTGGAGGCTTTTCTCGAGCCGGTAGCAGGAAGCGGTGTTTCGGCGGCATCCGGGACGGGGGCTCGGCAGCTAAGCCGCGTGCTGGCCGAAGGGAACGTGGTGGTCAGGGAAGGTGATCGCCGGGGCACGGCGGAGAGGGCCGAATATACGGCTGCCGACGGAAAATTCGTGTTGTCAGGCGGCCACCCCACCTTAGCTGATGCGGCGAGCGACACAACAACCGGCCATTCGTTGACCTTCTTTGTAGCGAATGATACGATTTTGGTTGATTCGGAGGAAGGTTTGCGCACGGTTACGACGCACCGGGTTGAGAAATGAACCCGCATGTTGAAGCTCCAGGGGGCCGATCTCAGAAAGTCGTATCGCGGCCGGAAGGTTGTTGACGACGTAACTCTGGAGATTCGACAGGGCGAGGTGGTCGGGCTGCTCGGGCCGAACGGCGCAGGAAAGACCACGACGTTTTACATCCTGGTCGGCCTCGCACGTCCCGATTATGGGCGCGTTCTGCTCGATGGCGAGGACATCACCGACCTCCCCATGTATTTGCGGGCCCGCAGCGGCATCAGCTACCTCCCTCAGGAACCTTCCGTTTTTCGCAAGCTGACGGTGGAAGAGAACCTCATGGCGGTTTTGGAGACCCTATCGGTCACGCCGGAGCAGCGGCGCGAGCGAGTGGAGGAACTTCTGGCACAGATGGGACTGGAGGGAGTACGTTACAGTCAGGCCCATGTACTCTCAGGCGGCGAGCGCAGACGTTTGGAGATTGCGCGGTCCCTTGTCCTGTCGCCATCCTTTATACTTCTGGATGAACCGTTTGCGGGAATCGACCCGCTCACCGTCGTGGATATACAGAAGATCGTGGCGGAGCTGAGTGAGTCGGGGATTGGCGTGCTCGTCACAGACCACAATGTGCGTGATACATTGGCAGTTACAAATCGCGCCTACATTATCAGCGAAGGCAAGATCCTCGCGGCCGGAAATCCTGCGGAGCTGTCGTCGAACGCCGACGTACGTCGCATCTACCTGGGAGAAGGGTTCCGCCTGAACTGACCTATGAACTGGCTCGCGCCCAAATTGCACCTGCGACTGGCTCAAAAGCAGATTTTGACGCCAGGGCTGGTCCAGATGGTCAGCGTGCTGGCCCTCAATCGCCTGGAACTGCGCGAGATGATCAACCAGGAGATTATGGCGAATCCTGTTCTGGAAGAGGTGGCCGACGACGGGGTGGGGGTCGATAGCTATACCGACGAAGCGTTTCTGAAGAAGGAAACCGAAAAAGTCCCCGAAACGGAAGCGCCCAACCCCTTCGATGAGTTTGACTTCGGCTCGTTCTTTACACAATACCTCGATACGGGTGCCGCGCGCGCGGCCGGAGGGGAGCACGAAGAAATTGAAAAACCCTCCTTCGATAAGTTTCTTTCTTCGCCGGCGAGTCTGACCGACCATCTGGCCTGGCAACTGAGCGTGAGTATCTGCACCGAGACGGTCCGCAAGGTCGCCGAAGCCATCATCGGGAACCTCGATGAGAACGGCTATCTAACCGCCACGCTCGATGAAATTGCTCAGTCGGCAAACTATTCCATGGACGACGTAGAAGAGGCCCTGGCGATGGTGCAGGAGTTCGATCCGCCGGGAGTGGGGGCGCGCGATCTGCCCGAATGCCTGCTTCTACAGATCAAATTGCTCGACCCGCAAAACACC
>Ga0187778_10000966_pt1 | contig 20504 bp, 15 predicted proteins | sample 1015_Q2_SP5_20_M_FD_132418 | JGI IMG/M metagenome (GOLD analysis project Ga0187778, IMG submission 132418) | Tropical peat soil microbial communities from peatlands in Department of Meta, Colombia - 1015_Q2_SP5_20_MG | ecosystem: Environmental > Terrestrial > Soil > Wetlands > Peat | place...
GACGAGGGTCCCGACGCTCAGCGCCCGCGCGATGCTGTCGCGGGGCAGGTCCGAGCGGCGGTACGGCTCGACGCCGGTCGCCGAGACCACGGAGAGCGCCGGCACCTCGCGGAGCGCGCGGATGAGTCCCTCCGTGAGGCCGTCCACCACGTAGCCCAGCTGGCCGCCGCTCTGGTCCCGGAAGTACAGGACCGCGATGTGATGGGGATCCAGCCCGCCGGTCGCGCGAGCCGCCGGCGCACCACGGTGCCGCAGGAGCAGGGCGCCGCCCGCCGCCACGACGAGCACGGCCGCCGCGGCCGCCCAGGCCGGCGGCCGCCGCCAGACGGGCGGGCGCCGCGTCACCGCCGCGGTGCGCCGCGCGGTCGTGATCCGGCTGCCCAGCCGCCGGGTGACGCCGGTGCCCGTCGGCGCGGCCAGCAGCGCGAGGAATTCCCCCGAGGTCTGCGGCCGGTCGGCGGGCACCTTCGCGAGCACCGCGAGGATCGCCTCCTCCACTTCCTCCGGCACGGCATCGCGCACCAGCCGGATGCTCGGCACCGCCTCCATGGTGTGGCGCGCCATGATCGCCCGCGCGTTGGCGCCGGTGAACGGAGGCTGACCCGTGAGCATCTCGTAGGCGACGCAGCCGAGCGCGTACAGATCCGACGTGGGGCCGACGGTCTCGCCCATCGCCTGCTCGGGGCTCATGTAGGTCGGCGTGCCGACGGCCATGCCGGTCTGGGTCAGCTTCTCGCCCGCCTCCGACGCCGCGCGCGCGACGCCGAAGTCGGCCACCAGGGCGTGGCCGCCCGAGAGCAGGATGTTCTCGGGCTTGATGTCCCGGTGGACGATGCCGAGCGCGTGCGCGGCGCCGAGCGCGTCGGCGACCTCGTAGGTGATCTGCAGCGCGTCGTCGACCGGGAGCATCGATTCGCGCGTGATCCGGTCGCGCAGCGATTCGCCCTGGACGAACGGCATGACGTAGTAGAAGAGGTTGTCGGCTTCGCCGGAGTCGAACAGGCCGAGGATGTGCGGGTGGTTGAGCTTGGCGGCGAGCTTGATCTCGCGCTCGAACCGCTCGGCGCCCATCGACGCCGCCAGCTCGGGGTGCAGCACCTTGATGGCGACGTCGCGCTCGTGCCGGAGGTCGTGGGCGAGGAACACCGTCGCCATGCCGCCGGCGCCGAGCTGCCGCTCGATCCGGTAGCGGTCCTTGAGCGCGGCCTGGAGCCGCCCGAGAGTGTCGCCCTCCGGCTCCGGGGTGGGGGGCACGCCGGTCGGCGCCCCGCACTTGAGGCAGAAGGCGGCGCCAGGAAGGAGGGCTGCACCGCATTGCTTGCAGACGCCCGGCGACGTTGGGATGCTCACGGCAGTGGGACTAACATCACCTGCCCGGCGCCGGGGCCGCAAGCGCTTTGCTGGCAACGGGGTCCGGTGGACGGCCTGCGCCTGAGACTCGTTCTCGCGGCTGGCCGCCGCGGTCTTCCCGATGCCGGCAGGCGCCGGAGGCGTCGTCTCGCATCCTTTTTGCGGTACTCCCCATTCGGTACGGGGGCGGTCCCGGCCAGCTGGCGGGCCGCGTCGTGGCCCGGTACGTGACCCTCAGTGACGGAGAAGCCTCCCATGGCGATGAAGATCATCGAAGAGTGCATCAACTGCGGTGCCTGCGAGCCGGAGTGCCCCAACGAGGCCATCAGCCAGGCCGATCCGATTTACGTGATCGATGTCGAGAAGTGCACCGAGTGCGTGGGCCACTACGACAACCCGAAGTGCGTCGAGGTGTGCCCGGTGGACAACTGCATCATCCACGACCCCGATCACGCCGAGACGCACGAGCAGCTCGAAGCCAAGTACGCGCGGATGCACTAGCGCCCGCGTCCGCCAGCGGACGAAACACCCCGTCGCGGTCGTCCCGCGACGGGGTGTCGTCGTCTCCGGGGCGGCCTACCAGATGTGCGGGATGCTGTCGCCCGTCCGGACCATGGGGTCGCCGGGCCTGCAGCCGAACGCCTCGGCGAACGCGGGGATGTCGGACAGCGGGCCGTCGACGCGCCACTGCTCGGGCGCGTGCGGATCCACCGTGACCCTGGTGCGGAGCCGCTCGGGCCGGTTGTGCACCCGCCAGCTCTGCGCGTACGAGATGAAGAAGCGCTGCTCCGGCGTGTAGCCGTCGATGAGGCCGGGGCGCCCGTCGCGCTTCAGGGCCTGCTCCAGGGCGTCGTAGCCCGTGAGGAGGCCGCCGAAGTCGGCGATGTTCTCGCCCAGGGTGAGCTTCCCGTTCACGTGGAACGTGTCCACCTGCAGATAGCCGTCGAACTGCCGCGCGACGACGTCGGCCTGCTGGTTGAAGTGCACCGAGTCCGGCGCCGTCCACCAGTCCCGCAGGTTGCCGGCGGCGTCGTAGTGCCGGCCCTCGTCGTCGAAGCCGTGGGTGAGCTCGTGGCCGGCCCAGCTGCCGCCCAGCGAGCCGTAGTTGGCACCGTCGTCGGCCGACGCGTCGAACGTCTGCGGCACCAGCGCGCCCGCGGGGAACACCATCTCGTTGCGCGACGGGTCGTAGTACGCGTTGACCGTCGGCACCGTGATGCCCCACTCGGTCGTGTCCACGGCCGCGCCGGGGCGGTTCACCACCCGCTGCCACTCGAAGGCGTTGGCGCGGGCCACGTTCAGGACGAACGGCCCTTCCTCGGTCACCAGCCGCGTGTAGTCGCGCCAGCGGTCGGGGTAGCCGACCTTCTCGCGCATCTTCGTGAGCTTGTCGAGCGCCTGCGCCCGGGTCGAGTCCGACATCCAGGCCAGGTGCCGCAGCCGCTCGCCGAACGCCGCGCGGATGTCGTCGATCACCGCCTTGGCGCGCGCGCGCGCCTCGGGCGGGAACGTCTTCGCCACGTAGGCCTGGCCGAGCGCCTCGCCGAGGTCGCCGTCGGTCTCGCGGAGGCAGCGCTTCCACCGCGGCAGCAGCTCCCTGGCGCCGGTGAAGCGGGAGCTGAAGGCGAACTGCTCCCGGACGAACGGCGTGCTGAGCCAGGGCGCCGACTCCTCGACGACGTGGTAGCGCAGGTAGGCGCGCCACTGCGCGAGCGGCGCCGTGCGCAGCAGGGCGTTCACGCGCCGGATGAAGTCCGGCTCCGCGACGTTGACGCGCGAGACCGGGACGGTGAGCCCGATGCTCCGGAAGTAGCGCGGCCACGACAGCGCCGGCGCGAGCTTCGCGAGGGCGGCGGCCGTCATCGGGTGGTCGGTGGCCGCGGGATCGCGCTGCTGCAGCCGCGTGAGCGAGGCCTTGGCGAGCTCGGTCTCGAGCCGCATCACCTCGTGGGCCCCGCGGGTGGCGTCCGTCGCGGAGGCGCCGGCGAGCCGGAAGGTGCGGGTCACGTGCTCGACGTAAGCGGTGCGCGTCGAGTCGGCCGACGGGCCGGAGTCGGTGTAGTAGTCGCGGTCCGGGAGGCCGAGTCCCGCCTGCGACAGCCACACCATGTAGTGCGCGGCGTCGTGGGGATCGATGTCCGGACTGTAGTGGAAGACCAGGTTGATGCCGCGCACCTGGAGTGCACCGATCACGGCGAGCAGCCGGGACCGGCTGGTGATGCCGTCGATGTCCCGGAGCCAGGGGCGGACCGGCGTGAGGCCGGCCGCCTCGATGGCCGTCGAGTCCATGCACGAGGCGTAGAACGTGCCGAGCTTGCGCGGCGTGCTGCCCGCCGGCTGCGACGCGCGCTGCGCCATCGCGTCGTCGAGCACCGAGCGCACGACCAGCTCGTTGTGATCGCTCATGTCGCGGGTGACGCCCGACGACGAGTACGCGGCGGGAATCGTGTCGTGCGCCAGCCACGCCCCGTTGGCGTACTGCATGAAGTCCACGCAGGCGTTCGCCGTCTGGTCGATGAACGCCGGATCGAGGACCTTGAGCGGCGCGCCGGCCGACGGCAGCGGCGTGAGGGCCCCCTGCGCCGCGGCACCGGCCGGGGCGAGGGCCGCGAGCAGAGCGGCGAGCGGGACGGCGTACCGGCGCCGCGGGGTCGAGACGTTGCGATTCGGCATGTCGTTGTCTCCGGCTGTGACGGACTGGGTGTATATTAGCACCGCTCATCGAGTGATCGCTCGGGCGGCAGGCGGCGTCCGGCACCGTTCCCGACGGGACGCGGCCGGCCCCGGTTTCGTCGTCCCATCCATGGTGTCGTCGAGAGGAGCGAGGGTGGCTGAGAAGAAGATCATCGCGGTCGTGGGGGCGCGGGGTGCGCAGGGCGGCGGGCTGGTTCGCGCCATCGCGGCCGACAAGGACGGACCGTTCGTCGCGCGCGCCCTGACGCGCGACATCCGCTCGGAGCGCGCGCGCGAGCTGCGGGCGCTCGGGGCCGAGGTGGTCGCCGCCGACGTGGACGACGAGGAGAGCCTGCGGAAGGCGTTCGCCGGAGCCCACGGCGCGTTCTGCGTGACGTTCTACTGGGCGCACATGAAGCCGGAGCGGGAGACGGCGGAGGCGCTCTCGATGGCGCGCGCGGCGAAGGCCGCCGGCGTCCGGCACGCGATCTGGTCCACGCTCGAGGACACCCGGAAGTGGGTGCCGCTCGGCGACACCCGGATGCCGACGCTGATGGGCCAGTACAAGGTCCCGCACTTCGACGCCAAGGGGGCGGCCGATCGGCTGTTCACGGACGCCGGCGTGCCCACCACGTTCCTCGTGACCTGCTTCTACTGGGACAACTTCATCCACTTCGGCATGGGGCCCAGGAAGGGGCCGGACGGCGCGCTGACCCTCACGCTGCCGATGGGCGACCGGAAGCTCGTGGGCATCGCCGCCGAGGACATCGGCAGGAGCGCTTACGGCATCTTCAAGCGGGGCGCCGAGACCATCGGCCAGCGCGTGGCGATCGCGGGCGGCCACCTCACCGGGGCGCAGATGGCCGCCGGCATGACCCGCAGGCTCGGCCGCGACGTGACGTACACCCCGGTGACGCCCCAGGTGTACCGGGGGTTCGGCTTCCCCGGCGCCGACGACCTCGCCAACATGTTCCAGTTCGACCACGATTTCGAGCAGGACATCTGCCGGGCCCATAGCGTCGAGGCCACGCGGGCCCTGAACCCGGCGCTGCAGACGTTCGACGCCTGGCTCGCGGCGAACGGCTCGCACATCCCGATCGAGTGAACCGTGCCGGCGGACGCGCCGGCCTGTGCGAGTGACCCGACGGCGAGGAGACATCGAGTGAGCTGGCTGCCGCTCGTCCTGAGAGTGCTGCACATCGGCGGGGGCGTCTTCTGGGCGGGGGCGACGTTCGCGTTCGCCGCGTTCGTCGAGCCGACGGCCGGCGCCGCGGGACAGGACGGCGCGCGTTTCCTGCAGCGCCTGGCCGGCGGCGGCTACCCGCCCGCGATGGCGGCCGCGGGCCTGACCACGGTCCTGGCCGGCATCGCGCTGCTGTGGATCGACTCGGGCGGCTTCCAGCCGGCGTTCATGGGCAGTCCCCTGGGGGTCGCACTCTCGATCGGCGGGGCCTGCGGGATCGTGGCGGCGGTGTTCGGCATCGGGCTGTCGGCCCGGAACGCCATGCGCCTGAAGGCGGTGTCGGCCGCGATCGAGGCCCGGAAGGGGAGCCCGAGCACTGAGGAGCTGGCGCAGGTCGCGGCGATCCAGGGCCGGCTGCGCTTCGGCGGCCGGCTGACCGCGTGGCTCCTCGGCGTCACCGTGATCTGCATGGCGATCGCGAGGTACGTGTAAGTCGGTTCGCACTAACTGCCGTTCTCGCCTCCCGGATCCGGCGGTAGCGCCGGCTGCTCGCCTCCCGGCGACGTCGCCGCGCCCACTCCCGTGATCTTCGCCAGTCGCTCCTGAATCAGGCCGATCTGCCGCTCGGCTTCCCCGTACTGCCGCACGGCGTGGTCGAGGTGCTTGCCCACCAGCCGGTACGCGGCGTCGAGCCGGAGGAACTCCTGCTGCAGCCCACCCAGCGACTCGAGGATGCTCCGCGCCCGCTTCTCGACTTCGAGTCCCTTGAGCCCGTGCAGGATCGCGGCGAGGTACGCGTAGAAGGTGTTGGGCGAGACCGGAATGACCTTGCGGCGCAGCGCGTAGCCCACGACGCTGTCGTCTCCGGCCGCGTCGTCGCCGCGGACCACCGCCTCGTAGTAGACGCTCTCCGCCGGGACGTACATCAGCGCGAACTCGAAGGTGCCCTCGTCCGGGCGGATGTACTTGTCGGCGATCTCGTCGATGCGGTCGCGCAGCGACCGGCGGAACGCGCGGCGCTCGCGCTCCGCGCCGGCCGCGTCGGCGGCGAGCATCCGCTGGCAGGCCTCGAGCGGGAACTTGGCGTCGACCGGGACGAGCCGGTCGCCGACGGTGATCACCGCGTCCACGCGCTCGCCGGAGCGGAAGGCGTACTGCGTGGTCCACAGGCCTTCCGGCAGCACCTGGCGCAGCAGCTCCTCGAGCCACACCTCCCCGAGCGTGCCGCGCAGCCTCGGCACCTGGAGCAGCTCCTGCACCTTGGCCACGGTCTGCCCGACGGCCTCCAGCCGCCCGGTGGCCTCGACCAGCCGGCCGAGGCGCTCGCGCACGTCGCCCACGGCGGCCCCCTGCGACGCGACCAGCGCGTCGAGCCGGCCGCGCACCTCGACGAGCTGCTGCTGGAGCAGCGCCGCCTCGCTGCCGGGCGCCGGCGGGCGTCGCAGCACCAGCACGATCAGCAGCCCCACGGCGACGACGAGCAGGACGAGGGCGGCCGCGGTCATCGGCTGCCGCTCAGCGTCCGGCGAGGTGGCAGGCGGCGAAGTGTCCCGCGCCCAGCTCCCGCAGCTCGGGCCTCGCGGTGCGGCACCTGTCGTCCTTCGCGGGGTGCTGGCAGCGCGGGTGGAACGGGCAGCCGGGCGGCGGGTTGACGGGCGACGGCGGATCCCCGGCGAGCACGATGCGCCGGCGGCCCTTGCCGGGATCGGGCACGGGGACGGCGGTCAGCAGCGCCTGCGTGTAGGGGTGCAGGGGCCGCGCGTAGATGCGGTCGGACGGGCCGTGCTCGACGATCCGGCCCAGGTACATCACGGCGACGCGCGGCGCGATGTGCCGGATGACCGCCAGATCATGGGAGATGAACAGGTACGAGAGACCGCGCCGGGCCTGCAGGTCCGCGAACAGATTGAGGACCTGCGCCTGCACGCTGACGTCGAGCGCCGACACGGGCTCGTCGCACACCAGGAACTCGGGCTCCACGGCCAGGGCGCGCGCGATCGCCGCGCGCTGGCGCTGCCCGCCCGAGAACTCGTGCGGGTAGCGCGCGGCCGATCCCGCCGGCAGGCCCACCTCCGCGAGCAGCGCCTCGACCCGGCGGTCGGCCTCCGCGCCGCGCGCCAGCCGGTGCACCTCGATCCCCTCGCGGACCGCCCGGCCGATGGACTGGCGCGGGTCGAGCGAGCCGTCGGGGTCCTGGAAGACGATTTGCATCCGCCGGCGCATCCGGCGCAGCGCGGCCGCGTCGAGCGCGAAGACGTCCTCGCCGTCGAACCGCACCGCGCCGGAGGTTCGGTCCACCAGCCGCAGGATCGTCCGGCCGAGCGTCGTCTTGCCGCAGCCCGACTCGCCCACGAGGCCGAGGGTCTCGCGGGCGGCGATGTCGAAGCTCACGCCGTTGACGGCCTGCACCGTTTCACGGCGCGCGCCGAGGAAGCCGGTGCGGCGGGTGAAGTGGGTGACCAGGTCGGTGACCTTGACGAGCGGCCGTCCGCCTCCGTTCAACCCGTTACCTCTCCTCTCCTCACTTCTTACGCCGCATCGGCTCCTCCACCAACCAGCATCTCGCCTTGTGCCGCGCTCCCGCATCCAGCAGCGGAGGCTCCTCCGCGGCGCACTTCTCCCACGCGTGCGGGCAGCGGGGGTGGAACCGGCAGCCCGCCGGCCACGCGGTCGCGGGCGGCACCTGGCCGGGGATCGCCTGCAGCCGCGCTCGGCGCTCCTCGAGGCGCGGAATCGCCGCCAGCAGCCCCTCGGTGTACGGGTGCGCCGGCTGCGCGAACAGTCGCTCGGTCGACGCCTCCTCGACGATCTGGCCGGCGTACATCACGTACACCCGCCGGGTCCGCTCCGCCACGATGCCGAGGTTGTGGGTCACCAGCAGCACCGCCATGCCGAGCTTCCGCTGCAGGGCGTCGAGCAGCTCGAGGATCTCCGCCTGGATCGTGACGTCGAGCGCCGTCGTCGGCTCGTCGGCGAGCAGCAGCTTGGGCCGGCAGGCCAGCGCCATCGCCAGCACCACCCGCTGGCGCATGCCGCCGGACAGCTGATGGGGATAGGCCGCGGCGCGGCGCTCCGCGTCGGGGATGCCGACGGCGGCCAGCATCTCGACGGCGCGCCAGCGCGCCGTGCTGCGCGTGACGGACTCGTGGGCGCGGATCGCTTCCGCGATCTGCGCGCCGATCCGGAGCACCGGATTCAGGGCGCTGAGCGGGTCCTGGAACACCAGCGCCACGTGGTTGCCGCGCACCGCCCTGATCTCCTTCGGGCCGAGAGCCAGCAGGTCCCGGCCCTCGAGGCGCACGCTGCTGCCGTGCGCGATGTGCCCGGGCGGCTCGACCAGCCGGAGGATGGCGAGGGTGGTGACGCTCTTGCCGCATCCCGACTCGCCGACCAGCCCGACGGTCTCGCCCTCGGCCACGGTGAGGTCGATCCCGTCCACCGCCCGCGCCACGCCGTCGGGGCCGGTGAACCGCACCGCCAGGTCGCGGAGCTCGAGCAGCGGCGCCCGCGCGGTCGCGCCGGTCACGCCGCCGTCCGGGGATCGAAAGCGTCGCGCAGCCCGTCGGCCGCGAGGTTGAAGGCGACCACCGTCGCGACCAGGGCCAGCCCCGGCGCCAGCGCCACCCAGGGAGCGGAGAGCAGGACGTCCTTCCCGTCCATGATCATGTTGCCCCAGGTGGGCGTGGGCGGCCGGACCCCGAGGCCCAGATAGGAGAGCCCCGCCTCGAGGAGGATGATGTTGCCGACGTCGAGCGACGCGCTCACGATGACCGGCGCGGCCACGTGGGGCAAGAGGTGCCGGCGCACGATGCCCGCGGCGGGCGCGCCGATGGCGCGCGCGGCGACGACGAAGTCCGCCTCCCGCAGGCTGAGCACGGCGGCGCGCACGATGCGGCTGGTCTGGAACCAGCCCGTCGCCGCGATGAGCCCCACCACGGCGGCCGCGGGGGCGTCCTCCCAGACGGCGAACACCGCGAGCAGGAGCAGGATGCGCGGGAGCGCGATGGCCACGTCCACGCCGCGCATCAGCAGCTGATCGGTGCGCCGGCCGGCGAGGCCGGCCGCCAGGCCCACGCCGGCGCCGAGGGTGACCGCGAGCAGGGCCGCGCCGACGCCCACGACCAGGGAGACGCGGGCGCCGTGCAGCGTGCGGCTCAGCACGTCGCGGCTGAACGGGTCGGTGCCCAGCGGGTGCGCCAGCGACGGCGGCCGGTCCTGCAGCCGGACGGGGTCGGGCTGCGCCAGCGGATCGGCCGTCACCAGCGGCGCCGCCACGGCGCCGAGGGCCAGCAGGAGCACGACGGCGGCCCCCCGGACCGCCGGGCGGTTGCGGCGGAACCGCCGCGCGGCCAGCCGCCAGGGGCTCACCGTGCCGCCCGGCGCATGGCCCGGCGCTCTCGGCGGTCCGCGCGCCGCCCGCACTCGGCCCGCGGCCGTTGCGGATTCATCCGCTCAGCCTCACGCGCGGATCGGCGACGGCCACCGCCACGTCGGCGAGCAGGTTGCCGAGCGCGACCAGCACGCCGGCGACGAGCGCGACCGCCGTGATCACGTTGTAGTCGCGGGCGAAGATGGCGTCGTAGGCGACCCGGCCGAGGCCGGGCCAGCCGAAGATGCTCTCGACCAGGACCGAGCCGGAGAGGAAATAGGGCACCGACAGGCCGGCCAGCGTGATGGTGGGGGCCAGCGCGCCGCGCAGCGCGTGGCGGAGGATGACCGCGCGCTCAGGGAGCCCCTTGGCGCGGGCGCTGCGGATGTGCGCGGCGCCGAGCGTGTCCACGAGGGCGCTGCGCTGGAAGCGCGCGAACGCCGCGGCCTGCACCAGGGCCAGGCTGGCGGCGGGCAGCACCAAGTGGCGTGCGACGTCGAGCGCCCGCCCGGCCGCGGAGAGGCTGTCGTGGATCCCGGCGCTGGTCATGCCGCTCACCGGGAGCCAGTGCAGCCGCTCGCCGAACACCAGCAGCAGCACCAGCCCCAGCCAGAACACGGGCACCGAGTACAGCACCAGGGTCGCGACGCCCAGCGCGGTGTCGGTGCGCGAGCGGTGCCGGGCGGCCTGTGTCGCGCCGACCACGAGGCCGAGGAGCAGCGAGGCCACGAGGGCCACGCCGCCCAGGAGCAGCGTGTTGGGCAGCGCCTCGGCGAGCACGTCGGCGACCGGCCGGTGCAGGACGAACGATTCCCCGAGCTGGCCGCGGGCCAGGTTGGCCGCGTAGCGGAGGAGCTGCTCGGGGAGCGGACGGTCGAGGCCGAACAGCGCGCGCTGGCGGGCGATGGTCTCCGGGGAGGCGAGCGTCCGCTCCGGGGAGCCGAGCATCGGCGCGCCGGGCGCGGCGTGCACGAGGACGAAGGTGATGAGGACGACGGCCGCGACGCTGGCGACGGCGAAGCCGAGGCGCCGGGCGACGAACCCGAGCACGGCTACGGCCGGGCGGCGCCCCGGTCGCTCGCGGCGCGCTGCGGCTCGCGCACGCGCCACTCGGCGACCGTGGCGAGCCAGGCGTCCGGCCGGATGGTGACGCCGGTGACGCGCGTGCTGACGGCCGCCTCGTTCCGCGGCGAGAACAGGAACACCGCGGGCGCCTCGTCGTTGAGGCGCTCGAGCGCGCTGCGCCACCGCGGCGCCGCCTCCGCGCGCGTGCGGGCGCGCAGCGCCGCGGCGGTCAGCGACTCGAAGACGGGGTCGGCGTACCCGCCGATGTTGGCGCCCGCGCCCGGACTCCACCACTGGAGCAGCGAGGCCGGGCTCGGGTCGGTCGTCCGGGAGACGAACGCCGCGTCGAAATCGCCGGTCGTGGTGCGCCGTTCCATCACGGTGAATTCCACCGGCTGGATCCGCACGTCCACGCCGAGGCGGCGCAGCTCGTCCTGGAGGATGACCGCCGCCTGCTGCCGCGCCTGGCTCGAGGTGGGCACGAGCAGCGTGAACCGCAGCGGCGTGCCGTCCCGGGCGCGGAGCCCGCCGGCGGCGCGCCGCCAGCCGCGCCCGTCGAGCAGCCGCGCGGCCGCGACGGTGTCGAACGGGAGCTGGCGGATCGAGTCGCTCCACACGGCCTGCATCGGGCTGACGGCGCCGACCGCGACGTCGGCGAACGGACCGAACACCGACCGCACGACGGTCTGGCGGTCCACCGCCATCGCGATCGCGCGGCGCACGTCGCGGTCCGCGAACGGGGCCCGGCGGAGGTTGAAGACGACCCCGGCGTAGAACGGCGACGGATACGGCACGAGCCGCACGTCCCGCGACTGCTGCACGCGCTCCAGCTGGCCGCGGGAGGGAATCACCTCCATGGCGTCGGCCTCGCCCGCGAGCAGCTGGCTGACCGCGCTGGGGAGCTCGGGCGTGACCCGCCAGATCAGCCGGTCGAGCCCCGGCCGGCCGAGGAACCAGCCGGTGTCGGCCGCGATCGCGATCTCGGCGCCCGCCCGCCAGCTCGTGAACCGGTACGGCCCGTCGCCGACCGGTGCGCGCGCGAACGCCGAGGTCGCGAGCCGCGCCGCCGGGATCGTGTCGAGCAGGTGCCGCGGGAGGATCCGCATGTGGTAGGTCGCGTCGTACAGCTGCTCCGGATACCAGCGCCGGAAGCGGAAGGCGACCGTGAGGCTGTCGCGCGCGGCGACCGACGCGATGGGCGCGAGGAACGGCGCGAGCGGCGCGTTCACGGCCGAATCGACGTAGGTCCGGAAGGTGAAGGCCACGTCCGCCGCGGTCACCGGGAAGCCGTCCTGCCAGCGCGCCCGCGGATCGAGGTGGAAGACGATGGTCAGCGAGTCGGGGTGGTCCCAGCTCCGGGCCAGCACCGGCCGGAAGCCGGAATCGTCGACGGTGTTGAGCCCGGGCTTCAGCTCGGCGAGGCGGCAGAACAGCAGGTCGGAGACGTTGATGCCCGTCTCCAGCGACGTCACCGGCGGCAGCAGGACGTCGGCGTCGCCGGTGGTGGCGATCACCAGCGTGCCGCCGGCGGCGGACGCCGACGGGCCTCTCGCACACCCGGCGAGCAGCGCGGCCGCCGCGAGCAGAGCGCCGATTCTCACGGCGCCCAATCTACTGTATCGCGCGCCTCCGTCCTAGCGGAGCCGCCGCGGCGCCGTCGCCGGTGCCGCGCCGCGTGGGCGGGAACGCCGCGGAGGATGACGTGGCGGCGAGGGGGCGCCTCGGCGCCCCCTCGCTGTCGGGCGCTCCGGCCTACTGCGCCGGGTGGTGGGCGAAGTCCCCGGCCTTCACCACCACGATCTTGCCGGGGATCAGGTACTTCCGCATCGCCGCGTTGATCGCGTCCGGCGTCAGCGCCGCCACGCGGCGCTCGAGGTCGGCGTCGTACGCGAGGGTCCGCCCGATGTACAGGTACGAGGCCAGCGTGCCGACCAGCTGCTGGTCCTGCGCCCGGCCGACCTCGCGCGACTGCCGCCACCCGTCCTTGGCCTGCGCGACCTCGGTGGCGGTGAAGCCGTACTGCACCACGCTGTCGATCACTTCCCGGAACGCCGTCTCGAGACGGCGCACGTTCTGCGGGGCGTAGATCGCGTACGCCATGAAGTTGCCGGACGTGTCCTGCGCGCTCGCGCCCAGGCCCGACCCGACGCCGTAGCTCAGCCCCTCCTTCTGCCGGATGCGGGTGGCCAGCCGCGAGTTCAGGAATCCGCCGCCGAGCATGTAGTTGCCCAGCACCAGCGCCGGATAGTCCGGGTCGTCGTCGCGGATCTTGAGGTTCAGGCCGGCGAAGAAGAACGCGTTCGCCTTGTCCGGCGTCTCGATCACGATGGTGGTGTCCGGACGATCCTGGTAGAGGCTGCGCACCCGCGCGTACGGCTGCGCGCTCCGCCAGTCGCCGAGCCGCTCGGTCACCAGCCGGGTGACCTGCGCGGAATCGAAGTCGCCGACCACGGCCAGCTCGGCCTGGGACGCGCCGTAGAAGTCGGCGTAGAACTGGCGCGCCTGGTCCACGGTGGCGGCCCCGTACTCCGCCGCCTGCTCGTCGAGCGTCTCGGTGTAGCGAGGGTCGCCCTTGGGGAACGGGTTCAGGTAGCGGCGCAGGGCGATGGAGGCGAGCGACGACGGCTCGCTCCTCTGCTCCTCGATCTGCGCCAGGTTCTCCTGCACGAGGGTGCGGAACTCCGCGGTGTCGAACGCGGGCTCGCGCAGCACCTCGCCCAGCAGGCCGAGCACGCCGGGCAGGTTCGGGCGGGTGGTCTCCACCATGACCATCGTCTGGGTGCTGGTGCCGAAGACGTTGACCCGCGCCTGGAGCCGGTCGAGCGAGTCGCGGATCTGCTGGCGGGTGTGGTGCTTCGAGCCCCTGAGCAGCATGTCCGCCGTGAGGTCCGCCAGCGACGCCTTGCCGGCGACCGACGACTCGGTGCCGAAGTGCAGCCGCAGGCTGACGTTCACCGACTGGCCGCGGGTGCGCTTGGGGAGCAGCGCGAGCTTGAGCCCGTTGGGCAGGGCCGCGCGCGTCACCCGGTTCTCGACGTTGGGGGGCGAGGGATCGAACGCCTCGCCGGCGGCGCGCGCCGTGTCGCCGTGATAGTCGCGCACCAGGGCCGCCACGTCGGGCACCGGCGGAATCTCGGCGCGCGCCGGCGACGGGGTCGGGATGAACAGGCCCAGCGTGCGGTTCGAAGGCAGCAGGTAGCGCGCCGCGACCCGCTGCACCGCGGCCGGCGTGACCGCCTTCAGCCGGTCACGGTACAGGAACAGCAGCCGCCAGTCGCCCATGGCGGCCCACTCCGACAGCTCCAGGCCGACCCGCGACGAGTTGTTGAGGTTCAGCTCGATGTTCCGCAGCAGCGACGTCTTGCCGCGCTCGACCTCCTCGGCCGTCGGCACCGTCACCAGCACCGAGTCGACCGTGCGCTCGAGCGCCGCGCGCGCGCTGTCGAGCGAGTCGCCCTGCCGCACCCGGGCGTACAGGTACAGCACGCCGGGCTCGCGGAGCTGGAACGCGAGGGCGCCGACGTCGGCCGCCTTCTTGGTGTCCACCAGCGCCTTGTACAGCCGGCCCGACGGCGCGCTGCCGAGCACCTCGCTCAGCACGTCCACGGCGGCGTAGTCCGAGTCCGAGCCGGCCGGAACGTGGTACGCGGCGGCCACCACCTGGACGTCGCCCACCCGTCGCAGGGTGACGCTGCGCTCGCCGTCCTGCGTGGGCTCGGCCGTGTAGGTGGGGTAGATCTTCAGCACGCTGCTGTCGCCGCGGTCCGGCCGCGGAGTGCTGGCGAACCTGGCGTTGACGAGCTGCAGCGTGTGCACCGGGTCGAACTTGCCGGCCACGACCAGGACCGCGTTGTCCGGCTCGTAGTAGCGGTGGTAGAACGACTGCAGCCGCTCGATCGGCACCAGCTCGATGTCGCTGCGCGCGCCGATGGTGGCCTTCCCGTAGTTGTGCCACAGGTAGGCGGTCGAGAGCGTGCGGTCCATCAGTACGCCGAACGGGTCGTTCTCGCCCGCCTCGTACTCGTTGCGCACCACCGTCATCTCGGACTCGAGGTCGTGCTTGGCCACGTAGCTGTTGACCATCCGGTCCGCTTCGAGGTCGAGCGCCCACACCAGGTTCGTGTCGGTGGCGGCGAAGGTCTCGAAGTAGTTGGTGCGGTCGAACCAGGTCGTGCCGTTCGGCTGGGCCCCGTGCTCGGTCAGCTCCTGCGGGATGTTCCGGTGATGCGGCGTGCCCTTGAACATCATGTGCTCGAGCAGGTGGGCCATCCCGGTCTCGCCGTAGCCCTCGTTCCTCGAGCCCACGAGGTAGGTGATGTTCACCGTGATGGTCGGCTTGGACGAATCAGGGAACAGCAGGACGCGCAGCCCGTTCGCCAGGTCGTACTCCGTGATGCCCTCCACCGTCGGGCCACGCACCGGCGCCGCCACGGCCGCGGTGGCGGCGGCGTGGGCCGGTCGCGGCGCGGGATGTCGGGCTGGGGCGGGCTTGGGCTGCTGGGCGGCGAGGGGAACGGTGATCGCGAGAAGCAGGAGCGGCAGCACGCGCATGATGACCTCCGAGCGACGGCGTCACGCTGGATGGTTTGCGGCAGCGACGCGGTTGGTTCCGGGCTCTTACTATGCAGCGGCCGTCACGCGAGCGTTAGCCTGGCGGACCGCCGGAGCGGATGCCGTTGGCCGGTTTGGCGTTAGCTAGCGGCGCCAGGTCCAGGCGGGGTCGGCGTAGGCCGGCTCCAGCCGCTCGGCCGATCGTCGCACCTCGGGCGGGAGCGTGCCGGCGCGCGGCGGCGCGCCCCAGCGCCGCGCGGCCGCGGCGTGGATGGCCGCGCTCACGGGGCCCCAGCGGGCGCGCTCGGGCCCCAGCAGCTCGGCGAGGCCAGTCGCGGCGGGGGGCCTGGCGTCGCCGACGGTGACCGCGGCGACCACGTCCTGTTCCGCGGCCAGCAGCAGCGAGCCGTGCTGGAGGAACGCGCCGTCGCCCCGCACCTGGGCGCTGCCCACGAGCTTGCCGCGCCCGGGCGCCGTGACCTCTCCGCCCGCCGCGCTGGCGAAGCAGGCGCCGGAGCCGACGCCGTCGGCGGGCCGGTCGTCGGCGAGCCGCACGTCGGCGCCGAGCGACGCGAGCGCCGCCGCGAGCATCGCATGGATCTCCCGGTAGCTGGCCCGCAGCGAGCCGAACGCGGCGGCCGGGGCGGCGACGGCGTAGGTGACTTCGCGGTGGTGCCACACGGCGCGGCCCCCCGTGGGGCGCCGCACGACCGGGAGGCCGCGCGCCGTGATCGCGGCGCGGTCGTAGCGGGCGAGGGCCGGCTCGTTGCGTCCGAACGAGAGGGTCGGCGGATCCCAGGCGTAGAGCCGGAGCGTGCAGCGCCCGTCGCGCTCCGCGGCTTCGAGCAGCGCGGCGTCGAGGGCCATGTTGCGGGGGCCGGACGCCGGCTCATCGACCAGGACGAGCCAGTCGGTGCTCACTTCTCACTCCTCACCGGGTCACGGCTGTGCGAGGTGAGACGTGAAAGGTGAGACGTTGACGTGAGACGTGAGAGGTGGAAAAGCGTGAGAGAGCCGGCCGGCGCCCTCTCACATCCCTCTCACGTCCTCGCCTCTCACCTCTCACGTGAGCGTCTCACCTCTCACGCCTCACTTCTCACTGATCAGAGTCCTACTCTGTTCTCTCATGAACTGCGGCACGTAGTACAGCCCGCCGGCCGACTTGCCGCTCGAGCCCGAGCCCTTCCAGCCGCCGAACGGCTGCAGCCCCGGCCACGCGCCGGTGGTCGCGCCCTGCGGCCGGTTGGCGTAGCAGGTGCCGGACTCGATCCGCTCGAAGAACCACTGCGCCTCCCGCGGGCTGCCGTAGAAGCCCGCCGTGAGGCCGTAGTCCACGTCGTTGGCCCGCCGCATCGCCTCGTCGAGCGTGTCCACCGCGGCGATCATGGCGATGGGCAGGAACATCTCCTCACGCCACAGCCGATGGCTCGCCGGCACGTTGTCCACCAGCGTCGGGGCGCAGAAGTACCCCTTCGCCAGGTCCCCCTGGGTGAGCCGCCGGCCGCCGAACAGGATCGTCCCCGCCTGGCGCAGGTCCGCGCAGTAGCTCTCGTAGCTCCGCGCGCCGGCCGCGTTCGCCACCGGTCCCAGCCAGTTCTCCCGCACCGTGGGATCGCCGATGTTGGTGCGCTCGAGCAGTGCGAGCAGCCGCGCCACGAGCTTGTCCTTCACCGGCCGCTCGACGAAGATGCGGCTGGTGGCCGAGCACTTCTGGCCCTGCAGGCCGAAGGCGGAGCGGTAGCAGCCGAGCGCCGCCTGGTCGAGATCGGCGTGCCGCGAGACGATGGTGGCGTTCTTCCCGCCCATCTCCGTGATGCACGGCCGCGGCCACTTGCCGCCGGCGAACGCGCGGTAGATGTGCATCCCGACGTCGAACGAGCCGGTGAACGTGATGCCGTCCACCTGCGGGTTGGTGATCAGCTCCTCGCCCATCGTGCCGCCGGGCCCCGTCACGAAGTTGTACACGCCCTTCGGCAGGCCCGCGTCGAGGAAGCAGCGCGCGAGGAAGTAGCCGACCCACGGCGTGTCGGTGGCCGGCTTGGCCACCACCGTGTTGCCGGCCAGCAGCGCCGCGCCCGACGGCCCGCCCGAGAGCGCCACCGGGAAGTTCCACGGCGAGATCACCACCCACACGCCGTAGGGCCGCAGCAGGCTGGTGTTGGACGCGGTGAAGCCCTTGAGCGGATCGCGGCCCATCGGCGTCACGTAGCCGCCGTGCCGCTCCATCTGGTCGCAGTAGTAGGAGATGAGGTCCGCCGTCTCCTGCACGTCGCCCAGCGCCTCCATACGGTTCTTGCCGACCTCCAGCGAGTCGATCGCGGCGAACTCGAAGACGCGCTTGTTGATGAGCGCGGCGGCGGCGCGCAGGTACCGCACCCGCCGCTGCCACGGCAGCGCGCTCCAGGCCGGGAACGCGGAGCGCGCCGCGGCGAGCGCGGCCCGCGCGTCCTCCACGCCGCCCTTCTGGAACCGGCCCAGCAGCCAGCCCGTGTCGATCGGGCTCTTGTCCTCGAACTGCTCGGCGGCGAGCCGCTGCTCGCCGCCGATGAGCAGCGGGTAGGTGCGGCCCAGCTCGCCCTTGACCTTGGCGAGCGCCCGGTCGTAGCTGACGTGCAGCTCCTCCGGCGGCTCGAACATCGTGGCGTAGGTGAGGTGGAACGCGGCGGCCCGCCTGGGGGCCACCTTCTTGACTCGCTTGGACGTAGCAGGCACGGGAGTTCCCCGGACGTTCAAGGTGGGCACGGCGCTTCAGGCGCCGAGAAGACTAGCAAACCGCGGGCCAGAACGGCACCCCACGATTCCCGCCGGTCAGTTCCCGATCGACAGCGCGATCATCAGCTGCGCGGCCCAGTAGAACCCCAGCTCCACCACGTGCGCCGTGCGCGACGGCTGCCGGAACCTCCGGACCGCGAGGATCCCGTCCGCCAGCCCCAGCAAGCACGCGCCGGCCAGGGCGAGGACGAAGCCGGCCCGTGGGACGCCGGGCAGGAGTCCGCGCGCGGCCGCGCGCCAGGCCATCGCGCACAGCACCGTGACGTAGGCGAGCACCGGCGCGCGGAGCGCACCGAGGTCGCTCCACAGGTAGCGGACGGCCGCCGCGCCGGCGATGACGAACGGCGCGAGCAGGGGCAGCTGGGCCGCCGTCACCGGATTGCCGAGCGTGAAGGCGGCCAGGTACGCCAGGTAGGCGACGAGGAAGGCGCCGAGGGCGGCCGCGAAGCGGTCGAAGCGCGGCAGCAGCAGCACGTCGCCCGCCAGCGAGAACGAGAGGCCGAGCACGACGAGGCCGCGGTAGGGCTGGCCGCCCGGCTGCACCAGCCAGGACGCGCCGATCAGGATGATGAGGGTGGTGAGCGGCTTGAACAGGGCGAAGCCCGGGCGGTCGTCGCGGGCGGCGGCGACGAGGGCGAAGCCGGTCGAGATCGCGGCCGCGCCGACGAACAGCAGAGCCGAGGGCTGCATCGTCTCCTCCCGCCCGCTCCGGTCCCGCCGATCGACCGTCCGCTACTTACCGAACGCGTACCTCACGTCGGGGTTCCGCGCCGCCGCCGCCTCGTCGAACCGGCTCACCGGCGTGAGGCGGGGCGCGCCGGTCACCAGCTCCGGCTGCTCCTCCGCTTCCTTCGCGATCTGCAGCATCGTGTCGGCGAAGCGGTCCAGCTCGTCCTTGGTGGCCGTCTCGGTCGGCTCGATCATCAGCGCCTCGGGCACGATCAGCGGGAAGTAGACCGTGGGCGCGTGGAAGCCGTAGTCGAGCAGCCGCTTGGCGATGTCGAGCGTCCTGACGCCGTGCCGCTCCTTGAACGGGGTGCCGGTGGCCACGCACTCGTGCATCCCCCGTCCGAACGGCAGCGGGTACCGGGACTCGATCCGCGCGGCGAGGTAGTTGGCGTTGAGCACCGCGGCCTGCGCGGTCTCCCGGATGCCCTCGCGGCCGAGCATGGAGACGTAGGTGTAGGCGCGCACCATCATCCCGAAGTTGCCGAAGTAGCCGTGCAGCTTGCCGATCGACTGCGGGCGGTCCCACTCGCGGCGGTATCCGTCGCCGGCCTTCACCACCAGCGGCACCGGCAGGAACGGCTCGAGGTGCTTCTTCACGGCCACCGGGCCCGCGCCCGGCCCGCCGCCGCCGTGCGGCGTCGAGAAGGTCTTGTGCAGGTTGAAGTGCATCGCATCCACGCCGCTGTCGCCCGGCCGCACCACGCCCATCAGGGCGTTCATGTTGGCGCCGTCCATGTAGAGCAGGGCGCCGGCGCCGTGCACCAGCTTCGCGATCTGGACGACTTCCGTCTCGAACCGGCCCACCGTGTTGGGATTGGTGAGCATCACCGCCGCGGTGTCCGGGCCGAGCGCGGCCTTGAGCGTCGCGAGGTCCATCTGGCCGCGGGAATCGGACTTGATGGCCTTCACCACGAAGCCGGCCAGCGCGGCGGTGGCCGGGTTGGTACCGTGCGCGCTGTCGGGGATGATCACCGTCTTGCGCGCGGCGTCGCCGCGCGAGCGGTGGTAGGCGGCGATCAGGAAGATGCCCGTCATCTCGCCCTGCGCGCCGGCGGCCGGCTGCAGCGTGATGGCGTCCATCCCGCTGACGTCCTTGAGCCACTCGCCGAGCGTGTGGATGAGCTTGAGCGCGCCCTGGCACGCCGAATCCGGCGCGAACGGATGCAGCGCCGCGAACCCCGGCAGCCGCGCCATGTCCTCGTTCACCTTGGGGTTGTACTTCATCGTGCACGACCCCAGCGGATAGAGGGCGCGGTCCACGTGGTGGTTCTTGAGCGACAGCTCCACGTAGTGCCGCATCACCTCGAACTCCGGCACCTCGGGCAGGCGCGGCGGGGTCTTCCGCAGCGCGGCGGCGGGCAGCACGTCGGCGGCACGCCGCGCGGCGATCGGCTTGGGCACCCGCGTGCCGCCGCGTCCGCTCCGCGAGCGCTCGAAGACGAGGGGCGTGGGAACCGGGCTCAGCGGGAACGGCTGCATGGTCGTCCTCTAGAAGTCGTACGACTGGCCGGGCCGGAGCACCGCCACCTGGGCGAGCGCTCCGACCGCCTGCTTGAACGCGTGGGGATCGGCCTCGATCACCGGGAACGTGTCCCAGTGCATCGGGATGACCACCCGCGGCTTGACGAACGACACGGCGCGCACCGCGTCCTCGATCCCCATCGTGAAGTTGTCGCCGATCGGGACGAGCATCACGTCCACCTTGCCCTCGAGCAGCCGCATCTCGAGGGTCAGGGCGGTGTCGCCGGTGTGGTAGACGCTCTTGCCGCCGACCGTGACCACGTAGCCGCACGGGAAGGTGGTGTACCGCCC
>Ga0187778_10000968_pt1 | contig 20488 bp, 14 predicted proteins | sample 1015_Q2_SP5_20_M_FD_132418 | JGI IMG/M metagenome (GOLD analysis project Ga0187778, IMG submission 132418) | Tropical peat soil microbial communities from peatlands in Department of Meta, Colombia - 1015_Q2_SP5_20_MG | ecosystem: Environmental > Terrestrial > Soil > Wetlands > Peat | place...
CGATGATGAAGACCAGGGCCAGGATGAGTGCGGCACCGGATTCGTCACCGAGGCTCGACCTCGTCGATTCGTTCATCCGAAGGCCTCTCAGAACTGCTGGACGTCGTTGGTGGAGAACGGGCTGTTGCTCACAGATTGTCCTGCTGTATCGGTGATCGCACCACTCATCGAGAACGATGCGACCGACCGGCTGACGGTACCCGCGTTGCCGGATCCGCCCTTCGTGCCCAGCGTGATCGTGATGCTGTCGGCTGCCACGTTGTAGGCGATCGTCGAGTTGGCGAAGGTCATCGACCCGAACCCGGTGACATAGCCTGTCGACCCGAGGTCGATCGTGCCGAAATTGAAGCTCGGACAGCCAGACCAGCTCGACACCGACAGGACGTTGTCGCCAGACCCGGGGTGAGAGACGTTGATCGTTGCCGTGGCGCTGCTTTGGTTGTTGGCGTTGTTGGACCACGCCGAACAGATCGTGTTGACGGCCAGGGGGTTGGTGAAGGTCACCGTGACGGTGTCCCCGGAGTCGATCCGGCCCGGAGTGCCACCCGTGTGGTTGGCCAGCGTCAGGCCGGTGATGAGGAGGGCGGATTTGTCCGTCGTCGACCCGCTGGCGGGGTTGTAGGCGGCACTCCCCTTGTAGGCGGCAGTGACGGTGTAAGTACCCGAGATCGGGCTGGAGATCGTGCAGGTCGCCGTGCCGCCTGACAGTGTCGAGTTGGAACACGTGGGCGCCGTCCCGGAAGGAGGCGTGATGGTCCACTGGACCGTACCCGTCGGTGTCGGGTCCCCGGTGGGTGCAGACACCGTGGCGGTGAAAACCACCGGCGACCCCGGCGTGAAGGGCGACGGGTTGGCCGATACCGTCACGGTCGGGGTCACGGGTCCGACGGTCACGTTCGAGGCAGGCGACGTCGCGGGTGCATAGTTGGAGTCTCCGAGATACGCCGCCAGAGCGTGATACGTCCCCGCGATCGCGCCACTGACGACGCACTTCGCCGTGGCCGTGTCAGGAGGCGACGATGTGACGCTGACCGGGGCCCCGGAGCACGGTGCAGAGCCGGAGGGCGGCGTGACGTTCCACGTGAGCTGGCCTGTCGGCTCGAACGACGCGGTTCCGGTGATGGTCGCCGTGAAGGTGACCGTCGCTCCGGGGACCGGCGAGGCCGGACTTGCGCTCACGGTCACCGTCGGCGTGTACCTCCCCACCGTGGCTGTATCCGGGTTGCTCGTCACGTCGGGGTAGTTCGGATCGGCCTGGTCGAAGTTGTACTCGGCTGTGGCCGTGTACGTGCCTGGCACGAGGTTCGTCCCCTGGACGACGCACGTCGCCGTGGACGTGTTTCCCGTGGGGGCTTTCGTCACGGCCACGTTCGGACACGACGGCGCGTTCGGCCCGGTGAGGGTCCACTTGACGTTGCCCGTCGGATTGGGTGTGGCGCTGCTCGGGGGGATCACGGTCGCCGTGAACGTGAGCGTCCCGTCGAGCACCGGGTTGGACGGGGCCGAAGTCACATCCACGAGCGTCGTGGCGTTGCCGGCGACGACGAAACTGAGGCTTCCCGACACGCCGAATCCGGAGGCGGATGCCGTCACGAGCTGGATCCCGCTCGCGTTGGGACACGATCCGGGAGAGGCAAATGTCTGGGCACCTCCGTCCCACTGCTGCACCTTGCTGATGCCCATGGAGTACCCGGTGACCGAGCTGTCGGTCACGGCAGATCCCACGGTGAACGGCGTGGGGGACATGACCGCGGTCGAGCCTTGGTGCACGATCACCGGGTAGCTCGAGCCGGAGGCGAGGCCGGCCGTCGGTACGGTGAACGACACTGCCAGGTCGCCGCTCGCCGGCACCTGGTTCGAGCTGGTCACGGTGGCGCTGTCGGGTCCGACCGTCACCGTGACGGGGTTGCTGCCTGCATAGGGCACGAAGCCGCTCAGGAAGAGGATCGCCGTGCTGCTCGTCGGCCCGACCGTGGGACTGGGCGCGCTCACGACCTGGTACGGGCTGTTGACGCCACTGGTGGCCGTCGGGCAGTTCAGGAAGATCGGCTGGTTCCCGATCTTGGCGGTGACGGTTCCCGTGGCGGTCGCGTCGACGTTCGCCTGGGGGCCACCCGCGGCCGAAGAAAGGAGGAAGGACGAACCCGGCGTCACTGTTCCCACATAACTGTTGGCTGGGATGCCCGTGCCACTGACTGGTTTGCCGAAATCGGAAGCGCCGATGGCCGAATCGGTGACAACCGGGCTCCCGTTCGTCGTTGCCGCCGTTGCGTCCGAACGTGGTTGTGGCTGCAATTGGACCTGATATTGGACGCTTTGCGAGAAGCTGTTGAGCAGGGTGTCTATTGCCGCCAGGCTCCGGTGCTCTGCTGATGCGGTGATCACCGTGATCAGCCCGCCGAAGAGAGCCGCCACCGTCAGGGAGAGGATCACGATGGCCATCAGGAGCTCGATGAGTGTGTCACCCTCCTCGCCGCGCGGCGACCGCAGCACCGCCCCGAACCCCGCCGTTCGCGCGTCCTCACGAGTCCCCCTGCCCGCACGACGCCCACAACGAGGGAGCCTGTGCTCAGGAGACATTGAGCGTGCACTGGTAATTGCCGGCCATGGTGAGGCTTTGCGCGACGATCGGGCCGGTATCCAGCGTATTGCCCAGGCCGATGACCAGGATCGTGCCGTTCGGCGCGTAGAGCTCACCGCCGAAGGTATTGACACTGGACCCGCCTGCGGAGATGAGCGTCAGCTGGTTCCGGTCCGATGTGTCCTGCCACAGGCTCACGTTCGCGTAGGTGCCCGACGTCTGGGGTGCGAGCTCGACCGTGTTGGTCCCGAACGTGTCCCCGAAGCTGGCCGAACCCCCGGCGACGTAGAACAGCACACCATCGGCTCCGAGCGGGTTCTGGCACGTGCCGAGCACCACGGTGCCGGAGCACAACGTGTCGTTGTCGCCGGACACGTTCAACCCGCCGTAGAACGTGAAGTCACCGCCGAGGAAATTCGCGGTGTCGTTGCCGCTGAACGTGAGACTGCAGTTGCTGCAGCCCTTGGTGCCGAATTGGAAGGGGCCGCCCCCTGTGAAGTCGACCGTCACGCCGCTCGGGACGGTCAGTCCGTTGGGATAGATGCCAGAAGGGCAGGTCTCGACGAGGAGGAGGGTGGTGCAGGAGACGTTCTTCGATGGCAGGGGGGGCGTGGTGGTCTTCCACGTGGCAGGCGGGTCGCCGACGTAGGTGGAGTTGACCGGGCTCGGCGTGACGGTGTCACCGCCGGCGAAGTACTCCGCGACGGCGTTTGAGCCACAGGGAGATCCGCAGTTGTAGACGTCGATCACGCCGCCCGATCCGGTGGACTCGACCTTGTTCCCCGAGGAGAACAGGAAGACGATGGCGGGCGTACCGTTGGAATCGAGGTTTATGGCTCCGGACACGGAGATCGTGTCACCGAAGGCCAGCGGGTTGAAGATGTCCGAGCCCGAGCCAAGAAGGAGCAGAGGACCAGCGGTGGGCTGGGAGACCGTGATCGTGGGCTGACTCAGCGGTGCGCCGACGAGCTGGTACTGGAGGCCTGTGCTGCCGGGTCCCTGCGTCACGCCGAGACTGATCGTCGAGAATTCGTACGTCGGCGTCCACGTGGAGGCCGCGCTGCAGTTCGGGTAGCTGGACGAACACGGCAGCGTCGGTTGCGTGCCCGTGGTGGCGATGTTGTGCGACATGATGGTCGTCGAGGTCAGGGTCCCGCCCAGGCAGGTGAAGCGCAGCAATTCCGTCGACGGCGTGGGGTTCCCCGGGCTCGGCGCCGGGGCCCACGAGTCGTACGCGACAACGCCGGTGGACGTCGTGCCCAGCTGCATTCCGAGGATCGGTGACGGTGCGGGGCTGCGGTTGTCGGAGCAGTGCGTCGAGGTGAGCGTGGAGGAACTCGTCGTCACGGAGGTCGAGCTCTGGACGTCGCGATTGAAGTACGCCGTCGACGTGATCGAGTCGTTGGAGTCCGTCAGCCGCGATTGGAGCCCGGACTGGTCCTGGAAGCTCGTGATGACCGCCACCGAGACTCCGCCGATGACAAGCGGCATCATGGTGATGACGAGGATCAGTTCGACGAGGTTGAACCCGGATTCGTCCGGGTTCGAGCGGGCGCACACCTGACGGAGAAGGGATCGCGAAGACCAACCCCTCTTGCGCGCCGACTGCCGCCGGCCGGGCGACCCAGCCGCCACTGTCGATCCTCCTGTCACGTCTCCTGCAGTAATCCTACCGGGTCCCCACGCCGAACTTGGTCGCACCCCGAGGCGATCAGATGGACGCCACGCGGGCGTCGGTGGCCACGGCGTACCCCGTGGGAACCTCGCCCGGCACCCCCGGCCTGGCGACCTCCTTGGGAAAGAGGCTGACCTTGGTCGCCGTCTCGTAGGTGATCATCCCCTGGGTGACGAGCGACGACAGCGCCATCTCGATCGTCTGCATCCCCTCGGACTGGTGCGTCGTAACCACGTTCCGCAGCTGGCGGGTCTTGCCCTCGCGGATCAGATTCCGCACCGCGTGGTTGGCCACCAGGATCTCGTAGGCGGCCACGAGCCCGCCGTCCACGCGGGGCACGAGCCGCTGGTAGATGACCCCCTCGAGCGTCGATGCCAGCTGGACCTGGATCTGGTCGCGGCGGTCGGAGGGGAACACGTCGACGATGCGGTCGAGGGACTGGCCCGAGTCGTTCGTGTGCAGGGTGGCGAACACCAGGTGTCCCGTCTCCGCGATGGTCAGGGCCGTGGCGATGCTCTCGATGTCGCGCATCTCGCCGACCAGCAGGACGTCGGGGTCCTCGCGCAGGACGCTGCGCAAGGCCCGTTGGAACGACTCGGTGTCGGTTCCCACCTCCCGTTGCGACACGGCCGACATATGGTGCCCGTGCACGTACTCGATGGGGTCCTCGATCGTCACGATGTGACAGCGACGGTGCCGGTTGATGTAGTCGAGCATGGCGGCGAGGGTCGTGGACTTCCCCGACCCCGTCGGCCCCGTCACGATGACGAGCCCCATGGGCAGGTTGACGAGGTGCTCGACGACGGGCGGAATCCCGAGATCGGCGAACCCCGGGATCTCGTAGGGGATGACCCGCATGGCCAGCGCGCAGGCCTGGCGCTGGTGGAAGGCGTTGCAGCGCAGCCGCGCCCGGTCCTGCCAGCTGAAGGCGAAGTCGATCTCGCGCTCGGCCTCGTAGCGGGCGATCTCGTCCGGGCCGACGACCTCGTGGACGAGCGACCGGACGTCCTCGGCGCTGAGGGGCTGCCCGGCGGTCACCGGCCGCATTTCCCCGTCGACGCGGATGAGCGGCGGCGCGTCGGCGGTGAGCAGCAGGTCGGTGCCCCGCTCGTCCCACACCTCGTTGATCCAGGGGTCGATCCGCCGTGTCCGCTCGATGGTGTTGCTCACTGTGAACGCACTCCCTCACGAACCTTGTCGGAGCCGGCGACCCGGCTCGCCGCGTTGCGGGCCGCGACGTCCCGGCACGCGCTGGCCAGGTCCTCGTCCTGGCCGACGGTAGCCGCGGCCCATGGCCCGTAGGGGCGTTCCGGTGCGAGGCCGGCGACGACGAGGGGGACCCCTTCGCGCAACCCGCAGACGACACCGAACTCGGCCTGGACCGGCCCGGTGATGGCGCGGGCCCGGACCACCGCGACGACGTCGACGCCCACGTCGAGGGGGCAGGTGTGACCTTCGATCAGGGCGTTGCAGGGAAAGGCGGGGCTCCCCGAGTCGTGACAGGTGAGCACCGGGCAACCCGACTCGGTCAGGACCTGTGCCGACTGGTCGATCGCCCAGTCGTCGGTCCCGACCACCAACACGGTCGGGCCGGTCTTCGGTGCCGGTGTGACCGGGTCGGCCTGGCGACGCCGGCGGCGCGCGCCTCGTGTCCTGGTCCCGGGGCTGGCCACGTGGCCAGTGTGAACCAGTCAAACCACCGTCCACGCTACGCCCGATCAACGACGGCCCAACATGTCCCACCTGGGCTTTCGCCGGCCCCGGGTGCGGGCCGATGCCCTCTCGGACGGGTCGGTCGCCCGGCCACCTAGCCGGCCATCTTCATCAAATTGCGGTCAACTTTGCTACCCTTTGTGGCGGTGGTGATTGCGCCGGTGACGCACCGAGGGGTACGCGCGTGAACATGAGCATGGTCGCCGGTGGGCGGAGCGCCTCCGGATCGATGGGCCGCATCCTCGTCATCGACGACGAGGAGGACGTCCGGACGATGGTGGCCCGCCTGCTGGAGGGCGAGGGCTACCAGGTCGAGCAGGCGGCCAACAGCGACGAGGCCGCCGCGTGCCTGAACACCCGCACGCCGGACCTCGTGATCCTCGACGTCATGCTCAGCTCAGAGGACGGCTTCGACGTCCTCGCGTCTCTTCGGCGCACAAGCAACATCCCGGTCATCCTGGTCACCGGCCGCGGCCGCGAGACGGACCGGGTGCTGGGGCTCAAGCTGGGGGCGGACGACTACGTGGTCAAGCCCTTCTCGCCCGCCGAGCTGGCCGCCCGGGTGGGCACCGTGCTGCGGCGCACCGGACGGCGCCCGGACGACCAGGCGGGCCTCGAATTCGGCGAGCTGTGCATCGACATGAAGGCGCGCGAGGTCCGCCTCGGAGACGAGCTCGTCGAGACCACCCCCAAGGAATTCGACCTCCTGGCCTTCATGGCCAGCTCCCCGCGCCAGGTCTTCACCCGCGAGCAGCTGCTCGCCCAGGTCTGGTCGTCGTCGACCGCCTGGCAGGACGCGGGAACGGTCACGGAGCACGTCCGGCGGATCCGGCGCAAGATCGAGAAGGACCCGGACAACCCCCGCTGGGTGCGCACCGTGCGCGGCGTGGGGTACCGCTTCGAGCCCTGAGGGAAGGCCACCGCATCGTCGGGCACGTCGATCGATCGGGCGGCCCGGCACGACCTCACCCCGTGCGGTCCGCCTCCGGCGTGCCCACGGCACGGGCGCCGTTGCCGGTCGGCGCCCGCTCGAGGGCCAGGTGGACCCGGCGTGCGAGCTCCCGCAGCGTGTAGGGCTTGGAGAGCAGGTCGGCTACCTCGCCGAGGGGGCGTTCTCCGAGCTTCTCCTGGTCGAGGTGACCCGACACGAAGAGCACGGGCAGCCCCGGATGCTCGGCCAGGAGCTCGGAGGCCAAGGTGGGGCCGTCGATGCCGGGCATGACGACGTCGGTGACGAGGAGGTCCAGCGGCCGGCCGAGCGACCTCGCCACCGCCAGCGCCTCCGTGCCGTCGGGGGCGGTCAGCACGATGTAGCCGAGGCGGGCGAGCTCGTCGGCGGCCAGGCGCCGGAGCTCCTCCTCGTCCTCCACCACGAGGAGCAGCGCGTCGCCCGCGGCATGGAAGTCGTCGTCGTCCTCGGGCACCGTCTCCACCTCCGCGTCCACCTTCGGCAGCCACACGGTGAACACCGTGCCCTCGCCGGGCTCGGTGTCGAGCGTGAGATGGCCGCCCGCCTGCGTCACGATGGCGTGCGCGGCGGCAAGACCGAGGCCGGTGCCGTGCGCCCGGCCCTTGGTGGTGAAGAACGGCTCGAAGCAGTGGGCGGCCGTGTGGGCGTCCATGCCCACGCCGTTGTCGAACACGGACAGCGCCACCATGGGCTGCCCCTCGGCCTCCTCCGGCCGCTCGACGCGCGTGCGCACCTCGATCCGCCCTGCGTCGGGGATGGCGTCGCGGGCGTTGATGACCAGGTTGAGCACCACCCGTTCGATCTCGGCCGGGTCGACGCGCACGGTGCCCCCGCCGTCGTCGGCGGCCACCACGAGGTGCACGCCGCCGGTGACCCGCTCCAGCATCGGCAGCATCGAGCGCACCACGTCGCCCAGCTCGACGACGACGGCACGGGCCACGCCCCGATGGCCGATGGCCAGCAGCTCGCCGGTGAGGGCCGCCGCCCGCTCGCCGGCGCGCTGGATGGCGGCCACCTCCTGGTGCGCCGGATCGCCGGCCGCCAGCTGGCGCTCGAGGATCTCGCTGGAGCCGAGGATCACCGTGAGCAGGTTGTTGAAGTCGTGCGCCACGCCCCCCGCCAGCCGGGCCATGGCAGCCAGGCGCTCCGCCTGGTTGAACTGCTCGAGCAGCCGGTTGCGCTCGGTCACGTCCGCGATGACGGCGAGGATCCCGTTCACCGTCCCCTGGTGGTCGCGTAGCGGCGCCGCCGACACCCACAGCTCCAGGGGCTCGTCGTCGGTCCCCACCGCGGCGACCTCGGCACCGACCGTCGCCTCGCCGTGGCGGGCCCGGGCCCACAGGGCGGGGAGCACGGTCGCCTCGCCGTCGTCTCGCTCGAGGACGGTGTGGCCCTGCGTGTCGCCGTCGCGCCAGCCGAACAGGTCGGCCGCGGCGCGGTTCCACGACAGGGCCCGCCCGTGAAGGTCGAGCTCGGTGATGGCGAGGGGCGAGGACTCGACGACGGCCCGCAGCCGTTGCTCGTTCCCCTGCACGGCCCGATAGAGCCGGGCGTTCTCCAACGACACCGAGCACATCTGGGCCAGGAGCTCGAGCGCGGACTCGTCCTCGGCGCTGAAGGCACGCGACGGCGTCCCGATGGCCACCAGGACCCGGCGGCGCCCGTCGGACCCGCCGAGGAGGGGGATGCCCACCCACGGCAGGGGGTGCTCGCCGGCCCCGTCGCCCGGCGCGGCGCCCACGACGGAGACCGGGTGCACCTCGTCGCCCTCCGAGCGCACGAGCCGCCGTTGCTCGGCCAGGAGGACGCCGGCGGCGACGGCCAGGCCGCTGACGTCGGGCTCGGGCTCATGGGGGGCGCTCGTCTCGATCTCGGCCCCCTCCTCGTGCGACACCAGCACCGCCGTGTAGCGGGCCTCCAGGACCTGGCGGGCGTGCTCCGTCACCGCACGCAGGACCTCACGGTCGTCGAGTGCCGCATTGACGGCAAAGGCGGCCTCCATGAGCCGGCGCAGCTGCTCCGCGTGGCGGGTGGCCGTGCGCTCGGCCTCCCGGCTCTCCCGCCACAGCAGGACGCGCTGGACGGCCACCGAGATCCGCTCGGCCAGGTCCTGGGCCGTCTCCAGGTCGGAACGGCGATAGCCGCGCCGGCCCGTGCCGGTGGTGAAGCTGATCGCCCCGAAGCCCAGTCCCCGCACCCGGATGGGGACGATCAGCATCGACTCGATCCCCGAGGCCGGCGCGGCGTCGGAGAAGTGGCCCGGGGCCGCGGGCTGCCCGGCGTGGGTCGGGCCCAGACGGGCCGCGTGCATGAAGACCTCGGGGCGGCCCGAGGTCATGACCTTGCGGACCAGGCGGTCGCCGTTGGGATGCCGATGGGGGATGGCGGCGCCGGGCACCGCCACCACGCGGGTGCCCTGCGACCCGGCGGCCACGCGGCGGAGCCTGCCCGTATCGTCGACCAGGTCGATGCAGAACCAGTCGGCGAACGACGGCACCACCACGCCGACGAGCTGCTCGAGCGCGTCGTCGAAGGACTCGAGGGCGGTCGACAGCACCTCGCCGGCGCGGGCCAGCAGCGCCAGGTGACGCCGGGCGTGCTCCGCCCCGAGCCGGCTGCGCCGCGCCGCCTCGTCGAGCCGGGCCCGCTCGATCGACGCCGCCGAGCGGTCGGCCACGACCTGCAGGAGCCGGACGTCGCGGTCGCGGAAGCGGTGGTGGGCGTGGGTGCCGACCTGGAGCACGCCCGTCACCGTGGCCCCCATGAGCAACGGCGCGGCCACCAGGGACGAGACGCGCTCGCGGATCTGTGGCGCGGCGCGGGGGTCTGTGCGCACGTCGTTGACGATCACCGCGCGCGCCCGGGCGGCGACGGTGCCGATGATGCCCTCGCCCACCGGCAGGTGCACCCGGGCCGCCACCAGGTCCTCGAGCCCGCGCGACGAGCGGACGACGAGCTCGCGGCCGTCGTCGGTCATGAGGTAGATGGCGGCGACGTCGCCCTTGACCACGACGAGCACCCGTTGGAGGAGCTCGTCGAGCAGGACGTCGAGCGGATGGAACGACAGCGCCGGGTCGGTGACCAGCTCCACGGAGCGCAGCGCCTCGTCGGCGTCGTGCAGGCCCTGACGGATGCGATGGCGCGCCACCCGGCCGATGCCGATGACCACGGCAACCATGACCCCCGTGACGATGGCGAAGAGCCATCCGATGGTGACCGTGGCGGTGGAGCGGTTGACGCTGTGCCCCGACATGTAGGCGATCACGAAGATCGAGGCGACCGCCCATCCGATCACCAGGCCGATCTCGGTGTAGAGGGGGTGCCCCTCCAGCTCGCGTTGGAGGAGCGGCTCCCAAGACGGGCCGGCGTCCCCCCCGGTGGCTGCCGGCGGCTGCGGTGCGGGGAACTCGCGGGTCCCGGGCACGAGCGCGGGCGCGGGCGCGTCGGGGCCCGCCGGGTCGTCGGACGGGACCTGCGGTGGGGCCTCGGCGGGCGCCTGTCCGCCTGAACTACGGGAGAACCGCAGTTTCACCAGGTGACGAGCCTACCCGACGACCGCGAATTCGGCGGACCTGTTGGTAACCTCGACTGCTCAACCCCGCGCGGGGCGGGGAGCACGGTCCACGGCGGTCCGGTGGCCGGCCCGTGTGACGACGGAGGGTCGTGATGGAGGGTACGGGGCCTGCGCACCGCCGTCGGCGGCGACGGTGGCCGTATCGCACCCTGCTGATCCTCGGCGTCGTCCTCGCCGTGGTGGCCGTCGGCTGGGAGGCCCGGGCCTGGCTCTGGACCAACCACTCCAAGCGCGTGGGCGCGGCCCTCATCCAGCGGGAGCGGGCCAAGCAGGCCCAGGCGGTCCAGGACCCGGCCCTGGCGGCCTGCATCACCACGGGGTCGACCACCACGACCACGGCGGCCAACGCCGCCGCCGGCCCCCAGGGGCTGCTCGACATCCCCGCCATCGGCCTCACGGCGCCGGTGGAGCAGGGGGTGGACGACGCCGCGCTCAACGTCGCCGTCGGGCACCTGCCCAATTCGGTGTGGCCCGGGAACCCCGGCAACGCCGTCCTCGAGGCCCACGACGTGAGCTACTTCGTCAACATCGACAACCTCAAGGTGGGCGACCTCGTCCGCTACTCCACGCCCTGCTACACGTACGTCTTCGCGGTGGCGTCGCACCAGGTCGTCCAGCAGGGCACCCCCGTCTACAACACCCCGGGCCCCTCGATCACCATGGTCACCTGCTGGCCGACCAACGCCCTGTGGTTCACCCCCCAGCGCTACCTGGTCACCGCCTCGGAGGTGCTGACCGTGGCCCGCACCGGCCCCGGCGGGATCGGGTCGGGTGCGGGCGCCTCCGACATCGTCGTGCCGCCCGAGGCGGTGCCCCCGACCGTCCCCGCCCCCGCGGCGCTGGCGGCCCAGGGGCTCACCCTGACCACCAACTCGATCCCGATGGGGCCGATGAGCATCTCGGGATCGCCCGCCCAGGACTGGGTCCAGGGCCCGGGACCGCTGGCCGTGGAGGGATCCGCCGTCGAGGGCTTCATCGCCGGCGTGAAATCCCTGGAGCAGAACCGGTCCGACTGGTGGGGGGCCATCGCGCCGGGCGTGACCATGCCCGCTCCCCTGGTCGGCGCGTCGGTCTCCGGCTACACGAGCTCGCTGGCCGTGGACATCACCACGACCGGCGACACCGCGGACAAGGTCGTGCTCACCACGTCGGTCGACATCGCCGGCGGCAGCGCGCCGGGCCACTACGCGGAATCGGTGACCGAGACGGTCACCGGCACGCAGATGGTCGTCACGGCCTGGACGCTGACGCCGTCGTGAGCCGGCGCCGTCCGAGCTGACCGGGGACCCCCTGCTCGGCCGGGCCCCGGACGCGCCGAAGGGGCCGAAGAGGGGAGGAGGGCCCGTCTTCGACCCCTTGGCGGCGCCAGTGATCGCGCCCGTAGGGGGCCGGGCGCGCCAGCAACGACCGCTACGACGGATGCAACGGATGCAGTGCCCACCAGCTGATGGCGAGCCCTATTCGCAGCCTTCGTAGCCGCTCGGGAACCGTCTTCATCGCCACTCCCCTCGCATCCGGTCGACCGGCACCTGCTGTCTCCACGGTACGGACGGGCGATGAACGCCGGGGGTCCGTTCGATGAACGGCTCGTGAAGTCGCCTCGTCGCGGGCCGGGCCCGGGGTGGGGCATGCTGGTGCATGGCCGAGCACTCCCCCACCCTCTCCCGGACCCTCTCCCGGACCGAGCGCTCCACGCTGTGGCGCAAGCGCGAGCGCGGCAGCTACGACCGGGCCCTGGCCGAGGCCGTCCTCGACGAGGCGCTCGTGTGCCACGTGGGCTTCGAGCTCGACGGGTGGCCCCACGTCCTGCCCATGGCCCACGCCAGGGTCGGCGACGACCTGTACCTGCACGGGGCGCGCGCCAACCGGATGCTCCGGCGCCTGGCGCAGGGCGCCCACGTGTGCGTGACCGCCACCCTGGTCGACGGCATCGTTCTGGCGCGCGCCGCGGCGCACCACTCGCTCAACTACCGCTGCGTCGTGCTCTACGGCAGCGCCGTCCCCGTCACCGACGACGACGAGACCGACAGGGCCAGCGCGGCGCTGCTCGAGCACATGGCCCCCGGACGCGCCGGCGACGCGCGCCGTCCCGACGCCCGCGACCGCCAGCGCACGGCTTTCGTCCGGTTGGCCATCGACGAGGGCTCGGTCAAGGTGCGGACCGGCCCGCCCGTCGACGACGGGGAGGACCTCGCCCTGCCGGTGTGGGCCGGCGTGGTCCCCCTTTCGATCACGGCCGGCGCGCCGTACCCGGACCCGGTGCTCGATCCCGCCATCCCGACACCTCCGTACGCCGCCGCCTACCCGACGAGGGGGGCCGCCCGCGGTTAGTGGCCGATGTGGTCGGCGGGGACGGTGCCGAGCTTGCCGGCCTGGTAGTCCTCGAAGGCCTGGGCGATCTCGGCGCGCGTGTTCATGACGAAGGGGCCGTAGGCGACCACCGGCTCGCGGATGGGGCGCCCGCCGAGCAGGAGGACGTCGAAGTCGGGAGAGCGTGACTCCTGCGTGGCGTCCGCGCGCAGCGCCAGCGCGTCGCCGGCGCCGAACACGGCCAGCTGCCCCATCTTCACCGGGTGGCCCTCGGCGCCCACGGTGCCCGAGCCGGCCAGCACGTAGGCCAGCGCGTTGTCGGAGGGGTCCCACGGCAGCACCACGCGCGCGCCGGGGGACACCGTCACGTGGACCATGGTGATCGGGGTGTAGGTGATGCCGGGCCCGTCGTGGCCGCCGAGGCTGCCGGCGACGACGCGCACCAGCGCGCCGCCGTCGGGCGAGGACAGCAGGGTGACGTGGCCGCCCGCGATGTCCTGGTAGCGCGGCGGCACCCACTTGTCCTTGGCCGGCAGGTTCACCCACAGCTGGATGCCGTGGAAGAGCCCGCCGCTGGCGATCATGGCCTCGGGGGGGCGCTCGATGTGCAGGATCCCCTTGCCCGCCGTCATCCACTGGGTGTCGCCGCCCGAGATCAGCCCGCCCCCGCCGTTGGAATCCTGGTGCTGGAAGGTGCCGTCGATCATGTAGGTGACCGTCTCGAAGCCGCGGTGGGGGTGCCAGGCCGTGCCCTTGGGCTCGCCCGGCCCGTACTCGACCTCCCCCATCTGGTCCATGTGGACGAAGGGGTCGAGCACGGCGGCGTCGACGCCGGCGAAGGCGCGGCGCACCGGGAACCCCTCCCCCTCCAGGGCGGAGGGGGCGCTGACCACGCCCAGCACCGGCCGCGGAGTGCCGGAGAGCGGGTCGGGCTCGTCGACCCGGGGCAGGGCGAGGATGTCGGGGACGGTGACGGCAGGCATGGTCGGTCCAACACCGGGGCCGGGTGCGCGATTCCCCCGCGCCTCAGGACCCGGTGGCCGGCGCGCCCAGGTCGACGGCCTCGCCGTGGTCGTGGCGGCGGCGGCGGCGGTCGTGCTCGAGGACCCACACCGACTGGCGGCCGCGCACCGTCCAGGTGCCCCCGTCGTGGACGAGCGCGGTGTCCTCGTCGATGCCCACCAGCGTGGTGCCGGGCGGGCGCCACGCGCCGAACCACTCGACCGCCCCGGGGCGCCACCGCTCCATCTGGTCGAAATGGGGAATCACGGCCAGGGACGCCACCAGACCGAGGCCGTCGCCGGTGCCACCCGGGTCGCGCCGGCGGCGGCCGCCGGGGGCGAGGTCGGGCGGTGCGCCCGCGCTCAGGGCCATGGCCCCCGCCGAGCACCCGGCCAGGGCCGATCCGGACTCCCAGGCGGCCACGATCGCCGCCCACACCGCGCTCCCCCGCAGCGTCGACGCCAGGTGGTGGGGGTCGCCCCCCGAGAGGTAGACGAGGCCGGCCCCCGCAACCAGGTCGGCCATGGCCGGGTCCCCGGCGTCCTCGCGCGTGCGCACCGGGACGAGGACGGGCTCGACGCCGAGCGAGACGAAGTGCTCGTGGCCCAGCTCCGCCCAGTAGGCGAAGCGGTCGTCACCCTCCGGCGCCGCCGCGGTGGGAAGGTAGGCGGCGCGCGGCGCGCGCCCCTGGAGCAGGACCGCGTCGACCGCCGCCATCTGGGGGAGGAACTCGCCGCTGCCGACGAGGGCGACGGGTCCCGGGGCACCGGCCATGCCTCAGCCTGGCACGTGCGGGACGCCGGCTCGGGGGCGATGGACCGGGTGGAGGGTGAACCGGGTGGGCCGGGGTGGGCCGGCCCGCTCAGCCGGCTTGGGTGGACTCGGGCATCGAACCGCTCCAGCGGACGGTGATGCCGGCCCCGCGCATGGTGCGGACGAACCAGAAGGCGGACACGGCGATGCCCGCCCCGTTGATGGCCATGGAGATGAGGGCCCGCTCGAGCACGAAGCCCTGGACCGAGGAGACGAAGAGGAAGTAGAGGACGGTCCCTGCGTTCACGAAGAGCACCAGCGCCCACAGGAGCGACAGGCGAAGGAAGAAGCGGCGCAGGAACGGCCGCTTGAACAGCTCGGGGTCGATGGGGCAGAAGTCGCGCGCCAGGCGCTCGATGAACGGGCGGCGCACGATGGCCGTGACGAGGAAGGCGAAGGCGACGAGGAACGTCGTCGCCGTCGGCTGCACGAAATAGAGGAATGCGCTGCCCGTGGCGTAGGAGACGACGGTACGGGCGGTGAGGAGCACCATGCTCAGGACGAGCGACGCGGGGATGCGCTCACGGCGCACCCACCGGCGCGCCGCCGCCAGGTACGACCACACCAGGGCGGCGATGAGCGCACCCTTGAAGCCGCCGGTCACGAGGACGAGGTAGAAGAGCACGCCCGGGCCGATGGCGCTCTCCACGATTGCCGGCAGGGCGTGCGACACGAAGGCGCGCGGCGACGGCAGGTGGAGGATGGAGGCCATCGAACCGGTGGACTGCTCGGTCTCGGGGGCCGCCTGCTGCGCGCCCTCACGGGAGTCACCGGCGATGGGGTCAAGGTACCAACAACTGCAGCCGTTGGGACCGCGCCGGCACGTGTCCAGGACGCCTGCTCCAGCCTCCGCCATGTGAGGTTCTTCGGCACGGAGGGTGGTCGAACTTGAGGCCCCCGGGGCAATTCGTGCCGAGGGCAAGGAACGGTCGCGCAAGCTCAGGAGGGGTCGACGGGCCGCCATCCCTCGCCGGGCACGTACCGCTTCACGGGTCGCGCCGGCGAGCCCACGGCGACGCAATGGTCGGGCAGCGTCCCGGTGACCACCGAGCCCGCGCCCACCACGACGTTGCGGCCGATGTCCGCGCCGGGCAGCACCACCACGCCGGTGCCGAGCCAGCTTCCCGACCCGATCCGCACCTGCGACTCCACCGGCCACTGCCGGCCGATGGGGACGTCGGGGTCCTCGTAGGTGTGGTTCTGGTCCGTGATGTAGACGTAGGGACCGGTCTGGATGTCGTCGCCGATCTCGATGCGGAAATGGCCGACGATGTTGCTGCCCCGCCCGATGAGGGTGCGGTCCCCGATGGAGATGACGGGGTCGGTCACCATCTGCTGGCCGGGCGCCATCCCCACCGACAGGGCCGTGTACGGGCCGATCAACGTGTTGCGCCCGATGTGGATCAGGTGCTCGTTGTAGAGCGCGGTTGTGGGGAAGGCGATCATCGAGCCTTCGCCGAACGCCCCGAACCTCGCCGCCCGCGGATGGTCCGGCCCGATGGCCGCCAGCCGCGCCATCCGCTCCCAACCCTGTTCGATGGCCCCGGCGACGAGCCGGCGCACGGCGGCGCGGGGTCCTCGGGGCCTGGGCATCGGCGTGACGCTACCGGTTCGCCGGGCTGTGCCATGGTGTCGGGCCGCACGGCGCAGCCACCGGCCGGCCGACGACCAGGACGAAGGACTCGGTCACCCGATGTGGCGGGGCCGGCACGCTAGCCTTGCCCGATTCGGTCGCGACTGCCGGCGGACCCAGGCACGTGGAGCGCAGCACCTGCTCGAGGGCAGGGTGCACCGGCCGAACCCCCGTCAAGAGGAGCAGGAGTACATGGCTGACGAGACCACCCCCGGATTCCCCGGCGCCGCCGCGCCCGGCGGCGGGGCGGGTGCACCGGCGGCCGGCCGGAGGGGCGGCCGGGCCCGGCACGCGGCGCCGTCGAGGTTCGGCAAGTGGTGGGTGATCGCCATCGGGGTCGTCGTCGTGCTCCTGGCCGGAGCCGGCGTCGCGCTGGCGGTGACCAAGTCGTCCAAGAAGAAGGCGACCCCACCCCAGACGGTCGCCACCACCAGCACCATCCCGCCCCAGGTCTGCCCCCTGACCGGTGCGCCGGCGCCGTCGGGGACCGTGCCGTCGCGCGCCGCCCTCGCCGTCAAGGTCGACAACTACCCCGCCGCCCGGCCCCAGACCGGGCTCGACCAGGCGGACATCGTCTTCGAGGAGCCGGTGGAGGGGAGCATCACCCGGCTGGTGGCCGTGTTCCAGTGCCAGACCCCCGCGCTGGTAGGCGACGTCCGCTCGGCACGGGCGCCCGACGTGCCCATCGCCGATCTGCTGAGCAAGCCGCTGCTCGTCCACGCCGGGGGCATCAACCCCGTCATCGCCCTCCTCCAGTCGGCGAACCTCGTGGACGTCAACGTCCTCGCCCACTACTCGCTCGTCCATGTCCTCTCCGGGCGCGAGGCTCCCTACAACACCTACGTGTCTCCCGCCGAAGTGTGGGCGCAGTACCCGGCGGCCAACACGGCGCCTGCCCCCGTGTTCGTCTACTCGCCCGCCCCGCAAGGGGGGACGCCGGCGTCGTCGGTGCACATTCCCTTCTCGCAGACCAACGACACCACGTGGACGTGGAACGCGGCGAAGGCCCTGTGGATGCTCTCCTACAGCGGCGAGCCGGCCACGGTGGCAAACGGCACCCTGATCGGGACGTCGAACGTCGTGGTGATGCACGTGAACGTCACCTACGGCCCATGGGCCGAGAACGAGATCGGGGGGCTGGAGGTCCAGGCCCAGATGACCGGCACGGGTCCCGTCACCGTGCTGCGCAACGGCCAGCAGATCACCGGCACGTGGAGCCGGCCCTCGCTCGGCGCGCCGATGACCCTGACCTCCGCGACGGGCACCACGATCCCGCTGCAGCCCGGCCAGAGCTGGGTCGAGATCGTCCCGAACTCGGTGACGGTGACCGTCGCCCCCTGACGCGCGGGGACCCGGGACGAGGTCCCGGGTCCCGCACAGGAACGAGGTGGCGACCGGCAGGCGCCGCCGGCGTCAGTCCTTGAGCGCGATGGGCTCGTCGTCGGGGTCCTTGTCGGACTCCGATTCCTCGCCCGTGCCGACGGTGGCGCCGGCAGGCAGCATGGTCCCTATCAGCTGGGACCGGATCCGCTCGTTGATCTCGATGGCGAGCTCGGGGGTCTCCCGCAGGAACTGCTTGGCGTTCTCCCGACCTTGCCCGAGCTGCTCACCCTCGTAGGTGAACCAGGCACCCGACTTCTTGATGAAGCCGAGCTCCACACCCACGTCGAGGAGCGAACCCTCGCGGCTGATGCCGCTGCCGTACATGATGTCGAACTCGGCCTGTTTGAAAGGCTGAGAGACCTTGTTCTTCACGACCTTCACCCGGGTCCGGCTGCCGATGACGTCGGTGCCGTCCTTGATGGCCTCCACCCGGCGAATGTCCAGGCGGATCGAAGAGTAGAACTTCAGCGCACGGCCGCCGGGGGTCACCTCGGGCGAGTTGTGCACCACGACCCCGTCGACGAGGTAGTTGTGGCTGCCCTCGACCTCGATGTCGAACCGACGCATCGAGCGGGTGCGGGGCTTGACGTGGATGTCGGTGATCGGCATGGCCACCAGTTCGTAGCGCATCGGCGCGAACGCAGGCTCCACGGCGAATCGTCCCCGGTAGGCAGGGAGCAGCTTGTGCTCCATACTCGGGTGGACGAACGGGGCGATGAGGGCGTGAAGCTTGGCGGTCTCGGCGTTCGCGAAGACCAGGACGGCCTTCTTCGTCGCTCCCGACGCGATCAGCTTGGCCCGGATCCCCCACGTGTCGGCCAGGTAGGAGACCAACCGCTCCCGTGTCGCCGGTTCCATGGCCTCCACGCAGATCGATGCTCGACCGGTGAGCCCGGCCGTCCGCTTCTGGACCCCCTTGGAGCGGATCGACAAGTTGGCGTCGTCCATGTACCACAGCGCCAGTGACAGCGGCGAGAGACCCTTGAGATAGTCGTCCTCGAACACCTTCTTCCTGCCGACATAGACGGACTGCCGCATCGATACCAGCTCCGGCAGGGGTTGGAAGTCGTAGGTCACGACCCCATCGGCGCGCACTAACCGGCTCGATCCGATGTTGGCGAACAGGGAGGCCTTCCAGTCGGCATAGGCCGTCTGCGCTTCGCAGTGCGAGTAACGGAACCGGGCGCCATTGCCGCTTCGGGTCGCCGACAGGGCGCCGTCGCCCATGAGGGTCCCACGCAGGACCTCCCACTGGAACGCCGACAGGTAGTGGGGCAAGGCCTCGAGAACCCGGTCGCCGACCTCGAGCTTTCCGGCTTCCCGCCAGCCACCGGGTGTGCGGATCAGGTGGTTGGGTGTACATCCCAGCTGCGCCCGGCCGTTCTTCATGGGCTTGGCCACGGTGACCTGGAGGAATTGGTCGGTCTTGCCGTTGTCGAACCAGTTGACCACCCGCTTCGGAACGACCTCTCCGACCTCGGGGTCGTAGGAGAGCACTTCGACCGGCATCCGCTGGTTGACGATCTTCCCGATCTTCTCGGTGGAGCCGTCGGCTAGCACGACGCGGGCGCCATAGGAGAAGCACCCGTACATGACGCCGATCTTCTCCCGCAGCTGGTTGATGAAGATGGCGATGGTGTCGGACTTGGACAGGGTGCCGGTGAGCTTGCGCAGCGCCTGCGACATGAGGCGGGCCTGGAGGCCGACGTGGGAGTCGCCCATCTCGCCCTCGATCTCCGCCCGGGGTGTAAGGGCGGCCACCGAGTCCACCACCAGTACGTCGAGCGCGCCCGAGCGGATCAGCATGTCGGCGATCTCCAGCGCCTGCTCTCCGGTGTCGGGCTGCGAGATGAGGAGGTCGTCGATGTTGACGCCGATGGCCTTGGCGTAGACGGGGTCCATGGCGTGCTCGGCGTCGATGTAGGCGCAGATGCCCCCGTTGCGCTGGGCCTCGGCCACCACGTGCATGGCCAGGGTGCTCTTGCCGCTCGACTCCGGTCCGTAGATCTCGACGATCCGTCCCCGGGGGAGGCCCCCGATGCCCAGGGCGAGGTCGAGGGCCATCGCCCCCGTGGGGATGGCCTCGACGTTCAGGTTGAGGTTCTCGCCCATCCGCATCACCGAACCCTTGCCGAATTGCTTCTCGATCTGGCTCAGGGCCACGTCGAGCGCCTTGTCACGTTCCATCGCTGTCGTCTCTCCTCATTCGCGAGATCTGGCTGGGTCCGCTGCGACCGATCGCCCGCACCATAGGCAGGGGGTGTGTCAGCCCCGTCCGGTGAACTGGAACGAGCATAAGGCGAACATGTGTTCGGGTGTGGGATGGTCGGGTCGACGATCAGGGTTCGTGGACGATCAGGGTCGACGATCGGTGGGTCGACCGGTGGGTCGACCGGTGGGTCGACCGGTGGGTCGACCGGTGGGTCGACCGACAGGACGGGATCGCCGGCCGGCTCGAACCGCACCGGACGCGAAACGCCGGCCTGGCGGGCGCCACACCCCCCAGGCCGGCGTTCTCCTAGCTCGTGACCGGGTCAGTCCTCGGTCGTGTCCGCCAGCCGGCGACGCCGGCGACGCCGGCCGAGCTCACCGATCAGGGCCAACCCCAGGCCGAGGGCCAGGAGCTCGGCTGCGTAGGCGGCCGACCCGGCCCACGGCTCGCCGGTGTGGACGGCGGTCGCGTTCGAGATGGGAGTCGTGGGCGCCGGTGCCGGCGTGGTGCCGCCACTGGGCGCCGTGGGCGGGATGCTCACCGTCAGCGTGACCGTGTTGGTCGAGCACATCCCGGTCGAGCTGGCCGTGCAGCCTGGGGTGTGCTCGTCGGTGAACAGCGC
>Ga0187778_10000970_pt1 | contig 20440 bp, 21 predicted proteins | sample 1015_Q2_SP5_20_M_FD_132418 | JGI IMG/M metagenome (GOLD analysis project Ga0187778, IMG submission 132418) | Tropical peat soil microbial communities from peatlands in Department of Meta, Colombia - 1015_Q2_SP5_20_MG | ecosystem: Environmental > Terrestrial > Soil > Wetlands > Peat | place...
ACGAGCGTCCGGAATCGGTCCTGGGCCTCCTCGCGCTCCTGCTCGACCCGTTTTCGCTTGGTGATGTCCAGCAGGTAGCCGCGAATCGTCGTGATGTGCCCATCCGCGTCGCGCTGGGGGCTGGACTGGTCGAGCACCCAGACCGTGTCATGTGCCTTCGTGATGCAGCGGTACTCGCGTGTCACGTGCTCGCCGGCACGGCTGCGGGCGATGTCCTCGCGGAGCGTCGCCCGGTCGTCCGGATGCACGATCTGTCGCTCCCAGAGGCCCGGACTCCCGATGATCTCGTCCGCCGTGTAGCCGACGAGCTCCTCGATGCGCGGGCTGATGTAGCGCGTACTGGGGGTGGAGTCGGGCTCGTCGAGATAGACGACGCCGGGCATCTCCTCGACGAGCGTCCGGTACCGGAGGTCGGCTTCCTGTCTCTCCGCCTCGGCGAGCTTGCGGTCGGTGATGTCGAGCATGAACCCGCGCACGACGAGCGGACGTCCCTGGTCGTCGCAGAGCGGGATGGCGCGGTCGAGGATCCACACGGTCCGGCCGTCGGGCCGGACGAACCGGTACTCCGTGTTGACCCGCTCACCGGAGAGCGAACGCCTGACGTGCTCGATCACTCGGGGCCGGTCCTCGAGGTGGACGTGGTCGAAGAACAGATCGCCCGGGCCGAGCAGATCCTCCGGCGGGATGCCGAAGACCTCGCGCGCCTGCGGGCTCATGTAGGTGGTCGAGAGCGCATCGTCCGGCGCGTCGAGGTAGGTCACGAGCGGCAGCTCCTCGACCAGGCTCCGGTAGCGATCCTCTGCCGCATGGCGCTCCTCCTCGGCCCGCTTCCGCTCGGTGACGTCGACCAGGTACCCGAGCCAGACGGCCCGACCGTCCGGCAAGACCTCGCGCCGCGCCTCGTCGTGCACCCAGACGGTCGAGCCGTCTCGGGCCACCAGCCGGTACTCGTGGGACCACGGCTCGGTGTCGTCGAGGAGGGCGAGCATCCTCTCCCGGTCGTCGGGGTGGAGGAGCTCGACCCAGAGCGCTTGGTCTTCGAGCCACCGCTCGAGCGGGTAGCCGAGGAGGTCGACGATCGGGCGGCTCGTGTAGAGCGTGGAGCTGAGGTGGTCTTCCCGGTCGACGTACGTCACGATCGGGAGGTTGTCGAGCAGCCTGCGGTACTCGTCGCGCGACGCCGACGCGGTCTCCAGCTCGACGGTTCGCCGCAACACGCCCGCGACGAGCTCGCTCGCGGCCTCGAAGAACGTGCGCTCGTCGGGAGCGAGCTCGTCGAGCTCGCGCTCGAGCTCGAGCGTCGAGGCGGAGGACGTCTCGCCCGGGAGCGCGACGCATCGCGTGTTCAGGGCGTCGCCGACGATCGCGGCCGCGTGTGGGAGCAGCTCGTCGAGCGGCGGCCCCGACGCGACGAGACGGCAGAGCGCCGCGTACCCACCCGTGATCTCCGAGCCGGTCAGCGGCACCCCTCCAACAGCTCGACCGGCGCCGGGCCGTTCATCTCCTTGGAGCCTGCCACCGTCGACGGAGAAGGAGGGATTCGAACCCTCGATGGAGGCATTCACCCCCATAACGCCTTAGCAGGGCGCCGCCTTCAGCCACTCGGCCACTTCTCCAGAGCTGCGAGGCAAGGATATCGGACGCCTCGCGCGACGCCTGAACGGCGAGCGGGCGACGGAGCGACCTCGTGGCTCGGAGCCGCGAGGTCGGTGGAGCCGCGTCCTCCCCGGCAGGGGCTCAATCGTGGACGCGCGCGATCAGCTCCTCGCGCTTCAGTACTTTGACGTCGATTCCGCTCAACCGCACGTCGAACCCGGCCTCCCGTGGGTAGAGCACCTTGTCGCCGGGCTCGACGCCCGTCGCCTCGGTCCCGACGGCCGTGACGATGCCCGTTCGCACCGCCGCGGCTGCTGCCGCCGACGCCGGCAGGATCAAGCCGGCCCGCGTCTCGGTCTCGTCGCTCGTCGGCTGGACGACCAGGTACTGGTCGAGCGGCTCGATCGAGACGTCGATGCGCTTGGAGTTCTCGAGCACCAGTCAGACGATACTCGGCGGCGGCGACGCGACGGACTCAACCCGCCGCCTGCGTCGTCGTGTCGACCGGCGACGTGGCTGCGGGGGAACGGCGAGCCCGCACGTGCAGGATCACGGTGAACAGGATCGCGAGCCCTGCCGCGCCGATCGTCCAGTCGCCGATCTCCAGCGCGGCGCGCCGGGCGGACGCCTCCCACTCGCCGCGGAGGAGCAGGTCGCTGGTCGAGCTCTTCGGGATCAGGTCGACGCCGTCCGGATAGCGGGCCGTGTGCTCCCGGGCCCAGTGGTCGAGCTCGCTCATCAGGATGATCGCCGCGACGAACGTCGCAGTCGCCGGGAAGACGGTGCCGAACCACGGCGCATACATCGCGAGCACTCCGACGAGCAGCACGGCGAGGCTCGGCGCGAGCGCGAGCGCCCAGATCGTCGCCTCCGTCGAGCCGGACGGCTTGCCGAGCTGCACGACTGCCTTCCCGTGCTCGACGGCGTGATGGATGGTCGGCCGCTCCTCGGCGAGCGACATCGCGAGCAGCGAGACGAAGAAGAGCGGTGTCGCGAGGAGCGCGGCGACGGCGAGCGGCCGCCGCGAAAGAGGACGTAGCCGTCTCACAGCCTGCCCGCCTCGATCACTCTCGAGAGGAACTCGCGCGTTCGCACGTTCTTGGGTGCTATGAAGATCTCCTCGGGCGGGCCCTGCTCGAGGATCACCCCCGCGTCGAGGAAGCAGATCTTGCTCGCGCACTCGCGGGCGAAGCTCATCTCGTGCGTCGCGATGATCATCGTCATTCCCGAGTCTGCAAGCTCCCGGACGAGGTTGAGCACCTCGCTCACGAGCTGCGGGTCGAGCGCGCTCGTGATCTCGTCGAGCAGCATCAACTTGGGGCTCATGGCGAGCGCGCGGACGATCGCGACCCGCTGTTGCTGCCCGCCGGACAGCCGGTCGGGGAACTCCTGCGCCTTGTCGAGCAGCCCGATCCGGTCGAGCAGCTCACGAGCTCGGGTGCGGGACTCCGCGCGACTCAGACCGAGTGCCTTCGCGGGCGCGAGCATGACGTTGTCGATCACCGACATGTGCGGAAAGAGGTTGAAGGCCTGGAAGACGATCCCGATCTTCCGTCGCAGCGCGTTCACGTCGACGCCGTCGCCCGTGATCGTCTGGCCGTCCACCGTGATCGTCCCGGCGTCCACCCGCTCCAGCCGGTTGACGCAGCGCAGCAACGTCGACTTGCCGGAGCCGGAGGCGCCGATCAGGCAGACCACCTGATGGAGGTCGACGTCGAGGTCGACGCCCTGGAGCACGGTCACCTCGCCGAAGCGCTTCGTGACGCCGTCGAGTGCGACGAAACCGCCGTTGACGCTCATACGAGCTGTGCGCGCTCGCGGAGCTCGCGCTGTTTGATGATGTTGTCCGTGAAGCGGGCGAACGGGATCGTGAGCACGACGAAGAAGATCGCCGCCACGGTGTAGCCCGCGTAGTTGAAGTAGTCGTTGGAGTAGAAGCCCGCCTGCGCCGTCGCTTCCGTGAGGCCGATCACCGAGATGATCGCCGTGTCCTTCTGCAGGCCGATGAAGTCGTTGAGCAGCGGCGGGATCACCCGGCGGATCGCCTGCGGCAGGACGACGTGACGCAGCGTCTGCGTATAGCTGAGCCCGAGCGAGCGCGCGGCCATCCGCTGGCTCGGGTGGACGGACTCGATCCCCGCCCGGTAGACCTCGGTCACGTACGCCGTGTAGACGAGCGTGAGCGCGACGATCCCGTAGGTGAAGAGCGACTGGTTCGAGATCACGGCGAGCCGGAGCGAGGGCAGCCCCAGCGCGACGACGAAGGCGACGAGGATCAGCGGCGTGCCGCGGAAGAAGTCCGTGTACGCGATCGCGACGCCGCGAAGCGGCAGCGCGGCTCTGCCCGGGAGTCCACGCACCACCGCGATGAGGAGCGCGAACACGAGGACGAGCAGCTCCGCGATCACCATCAGCTTGATGTTGGTCTGGAAGCCGTCCCAGACCTGCGGCATCGCGCGCCTGATGTCGAGTGGGCTGAGGTAGGCGTGGAGGAACTTGCCCACGGCGGTCAGACGCTCGCTCGTGAGGCGGGAGCGCCCCCGACCAGTGCCGAGGGCGCTTCGCCGGTCCGGATCCCGAGCTCCGGTGCGCTCATGCGCGCGCTACTTGAGGACGGGCACGCGCGTGAACGGCAACCACTTCTTCTGCAGCCGGTCGATCGTGCCGTTGGCGCGGAGCGTCGCGATCGCCTTGTCGATGAACGGCTTGAGCTTGCTGCCGTGGTCCATGACCGCGCCGTAACCCTCGTTGGTCACGATCTGCCCGACGACGCCGCCGTACGCGCCCTTCTTCTTCTGGCTCTGGGAGACGACGATCGGCACGTCGAGGATCAGCGCGTCGCAGCGGCCCGCTTCGACCGCATCGAAGGCGGCGGTCGACGACGCCGAGTAGACGAGCGGCGCTTTCGCAGGCCGGATCTTGTGCTGGATGTAGGAGAGGCCGGTCGTGTCCGCCTGGGCGCAGAGCTGGAGCTTCTTCAGGTCGGCGATGCTCTTCGGCTTCGCCAGCCCTTTGCGGATCAGGACGCCCTGGTTCGCGTCGAAGTACGCGGAGGAGAACGTGACGACCTTCGAGCGCTGCGCCGTGATCGTGACCTCCTCGAGTGCGAAGTCGAACTTCTTCGTCGCCGGCGAGAAGAGCGTGCCGAACGGGGCGCGGAGGAAGACGATCTTCGAGATGCCGAGCTGCCTGCCGATCGCGACTGCGAGGTCGTGCTCGAACCCGGTTGGATTCTTGATCGTCGTGCCCGACGCCTGGCCGTTCCAGAACCCGGGTGCCGGCAGGTCGAAGCCGACCGTCAGCTGCCCCGCTGTCTTCAGCGGCGGCGCCGTGGTGGCGGCGAGGGCGGTGGTTGCCGCAATGGCTGCGGCGACCGCGATGGCGGCGAGAGCTTTCACGTGTCCTCCTCCAGGGTCGACGCTCGGATGCGGCGATTTCGTGCGGCGAATGTACCGCGTGGCGCGAGTGTTGTCATGCGCCGCGGACCGACCGCCGGCCTTGTGGACACATAGGCACACTCTTGGCGCAAACCAGGGACTGTCCCTGGTTGCAACGGTTCTGTGCCAATCACTCCACAGGGCGACTCGGTAGCGTTTCCGCCATGGCCGAGGCGATCGAGCTCGAGGTCGGCACCCGCCTCGTCCGCGTCTCCAACCCGAGCAAGGTCTACTTCCCCGGCAGCGGCCATACCAAGCTCGACCTCGTCCAGTACTACCTCTCGGTTGCGGACGGGATCGTTCGGGCACTCTACGAGCGCCCGACGCAGCTCCGGCGCTTTCCCGGCGGCGTCGAGGGCGAGGCGATCTACCAGAAGCGCGTGCCGGAGCAGCGGCCGGATTGGATCGAGACGGCCCGCGTGCGCTTCCCCTCGGGGCGCCACGCCGACGAGCTCTGCGTGACCGAGGTCGCGCAGGTCGCGTGGGCCGCGAACCTCGGCACCGTCGACTTCCACCCGTGGCCGTCGCGGCGTCGCGACACCGAGCATCCGGACGAGCTCCGGATCGACATCGACCCGCAGCCGGGCACCGACTTCGGCGACGGGAAGCGGGTCGCGGCCGTCGTCCGCGAGGCGCTCGCCGAGATCGGCTACACGGGCTGGCCGAAGACCTCCGGCAACCGCGGCATCCACGTCGCCTGCCGGATCGAGCCGCTCTGGGAGTTCCCGGTCGTGCGGCGCGCGGCACTGGCGTTCGCGCGCGAGATCGAGCGCCGCGCGCCCGACCTCGTCACGACCGCGTGGTGGAAGGAGGAGCGGGGCGCGAAGGTCTTCATCGACTACAACCAGAACGCGCGCGACCGCACGATCGCCTCGGCCTACTCGGCGCGCGCGCGGCCCGATGCGACGGTGTCGGCGCCGGTCAGGTGGGACGAGCTGGCGGACGTCGAGACGGAGGACTTCACGCTCGCGACGATGCCGGAGCGGTTCGCCCGGCTCGGCGACGTGCAGGCGGGCATCGACGACGCCGTCTGCGACCTCCGCGTCCTGCTCGAGTGGGTCGAGCGCGACGAGCAAAGTGGGCTCGGCGAGGCGCCGTACCCGCCGAACTTCCCGAAGATGCCCGGTGAGCCGCCGCGCGTGCAGCCGTCGCGGGCACGGAAGCACGAGGTCGATGTAAAGGATCCTTGACATCGGGGACGATGTCAAGTTAGCTTTACATCAGAGATGAAGAACGAGATCCGCGCGAGGCGCACGGAGTGGGGGCTCTCGCAGGCCGACCTGGCCAAGGCGATGGCCGTGTCCCGCCAGACGATCAACGCGATCGAGACCGAGCGGTACACGCCGTCGCTGCCGCTCGCGATCGCCCTCGCGCGGTACTTCCAGACGACGGTCGAGGAGATCTTCCATGACACGGCTGCATAGGTCCAAGTGGTTCCTTCCGGTCTTCAGCCTCGCAATCGGGGGCGTGTGCCTCGCGGCGTTCTGGATCGGCGGCGACCGGAACCAGGGGTTGATCTCGCTCGCGATCATGGGCGGCTTCGGCCTACTCGTCCTTCTCGGCGGCCGGAGCGAGCTCGTCCGAGGGCTGCGCGGCGACGGGAAGGACGAGTACTGGGCGAGTCTCGACCTGCGCGCGACGACGCTGTCGGGGCTCACCGTGCTCCTCGCGATCATCGTCATGTGTCTGTGGGAGTGGGCGCACGGCCGGAACGGCTCGCCGTACGCGCAGCTCGGGGCGATCGGCGGCGTGGCGTACATCACCGCGGTCGGTCTGCTCCGCTGGCGCGGATAGCTGCTAGCCCGTTACCGGAACGGTCGTCGAGCCGGTGGCGTACCCGGGCTTGCTCGCGGTGGCGGTTGGCGGGCGGTCGGTCGTCGTCAACGTCACCGTGCCCGCCGCGCCGGTCGTGAGCGTCTGGGTGCCGAACCGCACGGTTGCGTTGGAGACCGGTTCGCCGGCGTCCGTGACCGCGAAGGCGTACTGCGTCGAGCCGCTCTGCTGCTTCGTCGCGACGATGCGCAGGGAGAGGAGCGGCAGCACCTGCTCGTGCCAGAACGTGGTGCCCCCGGCCGCGTCGGCGTCGATCACCAGGTCGAGCAGGCCCAGTGAGCCGTCGCCCTGGACGTGCCAGATCCCGGTCGTGCGCGGCGGCGGCGTCAGCGTCTGGACCGGCTCGGCCTTCGTGGCAAAGCGATTGGTCCGGGTCGTGAAGACCTTGCCGTTCCGCTGCCACGCAAGCCAGAGCCGGCCTTCGGGGGCGGCAGCGAGGGCGATCTCGGTCGCGCCCGGGGCTGAGAGGCGGAGCGCCGCCGCCGTCTGCCCGACGCGCCAGAGGGCAACGGTGCGCACCTTCGGGAAGCCGACGGCGTAGGCGAGGTAGACGCCGGAGCCGGCGGAGCCCGCTGCGATCGCGACGCGCTGCCCTGGGGCCGCCGCGCCCGTGCGGCGCTTGCCGGCAGAGCCCGGGGCGGAGAGCGGCCGGCCGATCGGGCCGTCGGGGCCGATCGCCTGGACGAATTGCCCGCTCTCTCCGGCTGCGCCCGACGCCCAGCCGACGTACGTCTTGCCGTCGGCCGGGTCGGTGGCGACGTCCGGATCGGTCGCACAGCAGCCCGCGCTCGGAACCGCCAGGTCTCGGGTCGTCGGGCCGACGCCCCAGTGGTAGCGGAGGCTCCCGCCGAACACCCAGGCGACGACCGGGGTCCCGTCCTTCGCGAGACCGGCGCCGACGTCCGCGGCGGCCGAGGCGGGGTCGGGAACGACCGGGCTGCCGTCGATCGTCCAGGGCCCTCCGGCCGCCGGAGCCGTCGCGCTGAGCACGCCGACAGCCGTGTCCGTGGGGTCGTCGGAGTGTGCCCCGCCGAAGAGGACCCGCAGGCCTCCGTCTGGGGTCAGGACGAGGTCGGGGTTGGCGAGGCTGCTCCAGGCCGCCGCGATCTCGTTCGAGCCCAGCAGCCTCCCGTCCGAGCTGAGCCGGACCTGCCACAGGTCGACCTTCGAGCCGTCCTCGCGGAGCGAGACGATGTGGAGCACGCCGTCCGGGGTGCGCGCGAGGCCGGCCTGGAACGTGTCCGACCCGGGCCGCTTGCCTGCGCGGGTCCAGGTTCCCGGCGGGCCAGCGGCGGCTGCGGCTGCGAGCACGAGTGCCGCGAGCCCAGCACTGGCGAGGGCGCGACCGGTCGGCATCTCGCACCGAGGGTACCGGCGTCAGCGGCCGGCGAGCAGCGCGTCGACCGCGTCGTCGCCGATCGCTCTGCGCGGCAGCACGTGCTCCCACGTGCAGCCGCGAGCGTCCTTGTCGGGACGCCAGCGGAGGAAGCGCGTGCCGTGCCGGAACCGGCGCCCGTAGGCGCTCGTCCCCTGCACCTTGTCGTAGCGGACCTCGCAGACGAGCTCCGGGCGCACGGGCGCCTCCTCGAGCTCGCCGCCGCCCCAGCGGTTCGGCTCGGAGAAGCGCCGCTCGGGCGCCTGCTCGAGCAGAGGGAGGACGCGGGCGGCGATGTCGTCGTGCTTCCCGGCGGCGACGGCGGCCGAGCCGACGTAGTCGAGCCGGCCGTCGTCCCGGTACAGCCCGAGCAGGAGCGTGGCGATCCGCTCGCCGCGGACCTTCCAGCGGATGCCGACGATCACGCAGTCCGCTGTCTTCTCGGGCTTCACCTTGACGACGGCGTCGCGCGCACCCGGCGCGTATGTGCGGTCGAGGCGCTTCGCGATCACGCCGTCGAGTCCGGCAGCTTCGAACTGCTCGAGCCACTCGAGCGCTGTCTCCGGGTCGAGCGTTGCCGGTGAGATCGTGAAGGCCTCGGCACGACGTTCGAGCTCGGCTCGCCGCTTCGAGAGCGGGAGGCTCGAGAGGTCCTTACCCCTCCAGAGCAGGATGTCGAAGACGACGAAGCTCGCCGGAATCTCCGTCGACAGCTTGCGGATGCGGCTTTCGGCGGGATGCAGGCGTGTCTGCATGGCGTCGAAGTCGAGCACGCCGTCCCGGGCGATGACGATCTCGCCGTCGAGTGCGGACTCCGGCGGGAGGCGCTCTCCGAGCGGCGCGAGTTCCGGAAAGTAGCGCAGGAGCGGCCTCGCGTTCCGCGACCAGAGCCGCAGTCCGCCGCCCACGTTCTCGAGCACTCCGCGGAACCCGTCCCACTTCGGCTCGTACTGCCAGCCGCCCCCGTCCGGCAGCGCTCGCACGAGCTCGGCCTCCATCGGCGGGAACGGGATCGAGGGATCGGGCGCCGTTTCCGACACGTCCGCCAACCTACTACGCTCTCCTGCTCATGCGCCGCGCGGTGATCACCGGGCTCGGGGCCGTGACCCCGATCGGGAACGACGTCCGCTCGGCCTGGGACGCGGCCGTCGCCGGCAGGAGCGGGATCGCGACGATCGGCTCGTTCGACGCGAGCGGCTTCCCCGTCCGGATCGCGGCCGAGGTGAAGGGCTTCGAGCCGGGCGACGTCGCACCGCCGAAAGAGGCGCGGCGGATGGAGCGCAACGTCCTGCTCGCGCTCGCCGCCGCCAGGGAGGCATGGGCCGACTCGGGCGTCGAGGCGTTCGACCCCGACCGGACGGGAGTCGTGCTCGGGTCCGCGATCGGCGGAGTGATCGGGATCCTCGAGCAGGCGGACGTCCTGCGCGAGCGCGGGGCGGACCGCGTGTCGCCGTTCTTCCTCCCCAACGTGCTCGTCGACTCGGCAAGCGGCCAGATCGCGATCTCGCTCGGATTGCGCGGCCCGAACTACGCACCCGTCTCGGCGTGCGCGACCGGGTCGCACGCCGTCGGCGAGGCGGCCGAGACGATCAAGCGGGGCGCAGCCGACCTCGTTCTCGCCGGCGGGACGGAGGCGTGCATGCACCCGCTGATCCTCGCCGGGTTCTGCGCGATGCGGGGTCTCGCAGACGACAACGACGACCCGCCCCATGCGTCGCGGCCGTTCGATGCGACTCGTGCAGGATTCGTGATGGGCGAGGGAGCCTGCGTCCTCGTCGTCGAGGAGCTCGAGGCGGCGCGCGCCCGCGGGGCGCGGATCTACGCCGAGGTGCTCGGCTACGGTGCGTCGAACGACGCGCACCACATGGCGCAGCCCGATCCCGAGTCTGCCGGGGTCGCAGAGATGATGCGCGGGGCGCTCGAGCGGTCTGGCGTCGATCCGGTTCGGGTCGGGTACGTCAATGCCCACGGGACCTCCACGCCGCTCGGCGACGCGGCCGAGACGCGCGCGATCAAGCAGGTCTTCGGCCGGCACGCCTACGATCTCGCGATCTCGTCGACGAAGTCGGTCACCGGCCACTGCTTCGGCGCGGCGGGGGCGATCGAGGCGATGATGTGCGTGCTCGCGCTGCACCACGGTGTCCTGCCGCCGACGATCAACTACCGGACGCCGGACCCGGACTGCGACCTCGACTACGTGCCGAACGACGCCCGCGCGGCCGAGGTGGACGTTGCGATCTCGAATGCGATGGGCCTGGGCGGGCACAACGCGTGCGTCGTGCTCGGCCGAGTGGACTGATCGGCACGCTCTCGGCCGGATTCGCGACCCACACGTCACGGTTTCGGCGTTAGGCTCGAGGCCGTGGGGAGGAGGTCGGTGGCCCTCGACGTGTCCGGCAGGGTCTAGCCCGTTCCGGACACGACCTGCACGGTCAGTCCGGCGAGCGAGTCGACGACGACGTCGGCGAGCGCGAGCGCGTCGGCCGACGGCGGGTAGTGCGTGTTCGGCACCGCGCAGACGCGAAGGCCACCGGCATGCGCGGCTCGGATGCCGTTGGACGAATCCTCGATCGCCGCACAGGCGCCCGGCGGGACGTCGAGCCTGCGACAGGCTTCGAGGTAGACGTCCGGCGCGGGCTTCCCACGGTCGACCTCTTCGGAGGACACGGTTGCGAGGAACAGGTCCGCGAGGCCGCTCCGGTCGAGCACGACGTCGATCAACGCGCGGTTCGAGGACGATGCGATCGCGAGCGGGAAAGCAGGAGCGAGCCTCCGCACCGCGTCGGCCGCGCCGTCGATCAGCGGCAGCGCCTGCCGATAGCGGTCGAGCATCCGGCGCACGACCTCCTCGTCGATCTCCGCGGGCGACTCCGACAAGCCGACCACGTCGTGCATGTAGCGAGACCACTCGGGCGAGCTCATCCCCATCATGTCCGCCTGCGCTCGCTCGCTCCAGCGTCCACCGCGCTCGCGCGCGAGCCGCTCGCGCACGTCGTCCCAGATCTGCTCGGAGTCGAGCAGCACGCCATCCAGGTCGAAGACGACCGCCCGGGTCGTCGCCGACCCGTTCCCCGAACCAGCCACCACGGGATTCTACGAGCGCTCGAGAGTGCGGCTGCTCGCCGTTCAGACGGGCTTGCAGAGTGGATCGCCGCTCATCAGCGACCGCTGGGCCTGCGCGAGCTGGAGGTCGAGGGACCGGTCGAACGGGCCTGGCGCGCTCCCCTCCCACGTCACGTCGGGCGTCACGCCGGGACCGATCACCGTGGCCCGATACCGCGTCCCCTTGCCGGCCGGGCGGTCGCCGTGCGGGTAGAATCCGTAGCAGAACGTTCCCGTCCCGCGGTGCGTGACGAAGCTGTTCTCGCGCTTCCAGCCCAAGCCGTAGGCGGAGTCGAGCGTGTCGACGTAGACGTTGCGCCCGAAGGCGTCGAGCGTCGCGCCCTGCGGAGTCGTGCCGAAGCCGTAGACCGGCTGGCCGAGGTACGTGAACGAGCCGAAGAGATGGTCGAAACGCCGGTAGGCCCAGTCGACGTCGATCGTCAGCACCGGGAGGGGCGTGCTCCAGTGCGACAGCCGGAGCTCCCACGACGACTGGATGCCGACGGGCGCGACCCCGTAGTCCGGGAGCTCGCGCTGCCAGGCTTGAACGGCCCAGTAGCTTCCGTCCGGCGCGGTGCAGGCCGTGACCAGCCAGGCGAGCGGTGGGCCGGTGTACGGCTTGCAGGAGTTGCGGAACGTCTTCCAGACCTGGTGCCCGAAGATGCCCCAGCCGCCTGCGTAGTCGAGCTCGAACCGAACCTGCGGGCGATCGATGCTCGGTGGGATCGCGTTGATCGCGCCGAGCGCGAGCACGTGCCTGAGCTTGCCGGCCGTCCGGTAGGTGAGGAGCGCCTGACCGCGCGCGTTCACCTCGAGCCGCACGCCGGTCGCGTTCCGGTCGATCAGCTGCGATGCCTGGGCGCCCTGTGCCGTCGCTCCCGCGAGGGTCGAGGCACACATGGTCGCGGTCGCCACGAGCCTGATCGAGCGCGCATGCATCTCGTTTCGGGCGTCGGGCCGACGGCGATGGCCGGCGACCCCCACACGAGGGAATGGCGACCCTCGCATCGCTCGTTCGAACGGCCTGCGACCGGCTGATCAGATGCGGCCTGCCGCTGCGGCTTCGAGGCTTCAGCAGCGCGCGGCTCCTGCCGATACGGGCTCGGAGGCTGCGATCGGATGACCACGGACTCGAAAGCGCTCGCCGCGCTCGCCCAGGACGCCGGGGTGGCCGACGTCTTCGTCTTCAGGCGTATCTCGGGCAACCGCCTGGCGCATCTCGGCGGCGTCGGTCGCGGCGAGGGCTGGGCGGGGATCGTGGAGGTCGAGCTGAACCTGCCTTCGCTCCTGCGGGACGCCCTCACCGGCGAGCACGACGTGTGGCTCGACGCGGACCGGCCCGTGAACGTCTTCGGCCCGTACTACGCGCAGAGCGCCGTCGCGATCCCGAGCCCGCCCGACGCCGTCGTGGTGCTCGGCTGCCCCGACGGCGACCTCCGCGCCGTCGGCGAGGCGACGCTGCACGACCTCGCCGGCCACGCTGCTACGGCCATCGAGCAGGTCTCCCCCGCGAAGCCCCTTGCCGACGAGCTCGAGCTCCTGCACGCGGTGCAGGCGATGTCCGGAATCGCCGACGACTCCGTGGACGCCGTGATCAGCCGTGTCGCGAGCTGTGCGGCGGAGGCGCTCTCGTGCGAGGTCGCGATCGTCTACCTCGAGGACGGCGACCGGGTCGCGGTCGTCGACGAGGGCTGGCCGTCGCCGGCGGACGCGGAGCGCGTCCGCACGACGATCCGGACGCTCGATTCGAGCGAGATCAGCTGCCCGCTCTGTGTGCAGGACGTGACCGAGCGACGGCTGCCCGAGCCGTTCGGCCCCGAGAACGGGGTCTGCTCCTTCTACCTTCTCGAGCTCGGCGACCCACGAGGCTATCTCCTGCTCCTCCACACCGAGGCCCGGCCGCGCGGCTTCACGCTGCTCTGCAGGGAGCTCGGACTGAAGCTGGCCGACGTCGCGCGCGACGTCATCGGCAGGGCGCTCGAGCGCGAGCGCCATCTGCTCGAGCTCGAGCGGATGCGCGAGCAGGCGCACCGCGATCCGCTCACCGGGGTTGCCAACCGGCACGCCTGGCTCGAGGTCGTCGCGTCCGCGGAGGGAGTGAACGACGTTCCGATCTCCATCGTGATGGTCGACGTCGACCGCTTGAAGCAGACGAACGACAGCCAGGGGCATCCCGTCGGAGACGCGCTGCTCCGCCGGACGGCGGAGCGACTGACGGCGAGCGTCCGTGGCGAGGACGTGGTGGCGCGCATCGGTGGCGACGAGTTCGCCGTCCTCCTCTACGGGACCGATGCCGCGGACTGCGATCACGTCGTCTGGCGGCTGGAGAACCAGATCGGCACCCAGGAGCGTGGAGACGGGCCGCCGCTGGCGATCACGATCGGCTACGCGACGCGCGCCGCGGGCGCGCCGGAGCCGCTGGCGGAAACGATCGAGGCGGCGGACCGGATGCTCCTCGAGCGGAAGCACGAGAAGCGCCTCCGCCTGATCGCGTAGGAGATCGCCTGCGCCGCGGTCAGAAGATGCTGAACGGCCGCACGACGTTCGACTCGAGCAGCTCGTTCCAGACCAGCGCGCCACCTGGCCCGACATCTCCGTGGAGCCGCTCGGCGAGCAGCCGAGCCTCCTCCTCGGAGTCGGTGCCGACCACGAGGTAGCGCCAGCGTCGGACGGGCGCGTAGCCCTCTGCCTCGAGTCGCTCCGCCAGCGAGCGGGCCCCGCCGTGCGAGGCGCAGGTGACGCGTACCTCCCACGGAGCGAACCCCCGGGCCTCCACCTCGTCCTCCCAGGTCTCGTCTGGCGGCTCGTTGTCCCACCGCTCCTCGTCGACCAGCCACTGCTCGACCGCGCTGAGCGTCACCGAGAGCCCTTGCTCTCGCGACTCGGCCTCGATCACCTTGCGTGCTTGCTCGGCCTGCGGCCGAGAGCTCGCGTAGACGAAGAGCTCGTTCCCGTCCCGGGAGACGACGAGGTGATCGTCCTCGAGCGCGTCGGCGAGCTCCCGCGCCTCGAGCCCCAGCCCGTGGCGGAGGCGGTCGACGAGGTCGCCGAGCTCGTCGGCGCCCTCGACCTCGGCCCGTACGCGCCAGTCGTCTCCGGCCATGCCGCAAGCGTACTCGGCGACTCGCCTCGTGGTCGCAGAGGGAGCGGCGGGGGTGGGATTCGAACCCACGGGACGCTTGCACGTCCATCGGTTTTCAAGACCGACCCGTTCGACCGCTCCGGCACCCCGCCGCGCGCCTGAGTGTAAGCACCACCGGCGGCGGGTCGGCTGCGTGATGCGGTGCCGAAGGCGGGCGCTCGCCCGCCGGAGCGGCCCCGAGCTCTACGCCGCGGGAAGGTGCGCCCGCTCGTTCGTCTGGATTCCGGCCTCGTGAGCCCACTTCGCAGCCTCGGTCCGGTTCCCGACTCCGAGCTTCCGGTAGATGCGCGTCAGGTGGTACTTGACCGTCTGCTCGGTGATCCAGAGCTCTTGGGCGATCTCCCGGTTCGAGCTGCCGCGAGCGACCGCCCGCACGATCTCCAGCTCACGCTCGGTGAGGCCGGCGTCGTGGGCGACGCTCTCGTGGTTCAGTGACGGCAACCCGAACGCGAGGTATGCGGTGCACTGGAAGGCCTCGCGGATCGCCGGCGCCAGGTCGCGGACTGCGATCGTCTTGACGATGTAGCCGCAGGCTCCCCGCTTGAACGCGGCCTCGACCCGTGAAGGGTCGGAGGAGCTGGCCATCATGACGACCTTCACCGCCGGGTACCAGGCACGCACGCGGTCGAGGCACGCGAGCCCGTCCATGCCCGGCATGTGCATGTCGAGCAGGACGACCTCGGGCCGGGTCTGGCCCACGAGCGGGACGACGCGCTCGCCGTCGTCGGTCTCGCCGACGATCTCGAAGTCTCCGTCGGCGAGGAGCGCGTTCTTCACGCCTGCCAGCGTGAGCGGGTGGTCGTCCGCGATCACGATCCTGACTGGCCGCTTCTGCATCGCGCGACTCCTGTCTCGTGTTGTCTGCACGACGGAAGCCGTCTCCTGGTCGGGGGCTCCCATTCGCACCGTAGGTGCGCGCCGACGGTCGTCATCCGCAAGCGCCCCGATCGCCACACGGGGGATTACCGACCCGCGGACGGACGTCTCAGGGGGTCTGCGAGGTGCGGCAGCGCGTGGATCGCCTATGATCCCCGACTTGCGTCCGCCGCCTCCGGACTCAAGCCGTGCGCTCCGACGCCCGATTCCGGAGGTGATGAGACTTGCAGTCGCGCTCGGCCTCCGGCGGAGCGGGTTCACCCTCGTCGGCGTCGTCCTGCTCGCGCTCACGGCGGTCGTCGCGCCCGCCGCCCGGCCCTCGACCCGGTCGGTCACCCTGTTCTCGATCCAGGGCCACGGCTTCGGCCACGGCGTCGGCCTGTCTCAATGGGGCGCCGAGTACCGGGCGGTCGCGGGGGAGTCGACCAGTCGGATCCTCGCTTTCTACTACCCGCGGACGACGATCGGGGCCGTCCGGCCCCGGCAGGTACGGGTGTTCCTCGCCCGCCGTCGTCTCGTCCGCATCGGCTCACGTTCCCGCTTCGAGCTGGTCGACGCCACGGGCGCCGTCCGGCGACTGCCCGCCGGTCACTGGGCCATCGGGCCCGCCGGGCGCATCGTCGGGCGCTCGGTCCGGTTCCCGCTCGTGGTGCGGCCGGGGACGGCTCCGGTACAGCTCGGCTCGACCGGCTACGCGGGCACCCTCACCCTCACGCTCGCCGGTGGGCAGCTGCAGGTCGTGAACACGCTCGGCCTCGAGCAGTACGTGGCGGGTGTCGTCTCGTCGGAGTGCCCGGGCTCATGGCGACCCGCGGCGCTCCGCGCGCAGGCGGTGGCGTCGAGGTCGTACGCGGTCGCGAACCTCCATCCCGACGCTTCGTTCGATCTCTACCCGGACGACCGGTCGCAGAACTACCACGGGCTGCACGAGCACCTCCCAGGTGCGACCGCGGCGGCGCTGGCAACGCGAGGCGAGGTCCTGCGCTATGCGGGGCAGGTGGTCGGCGCCTTCTTCACGGCGGCGAACGGCGGTCTGACGAGCGTCCCGGACGGTCTCTGGGGCGGTGACGGCGCCCCGTACTACGCAGTGCGAAACGATCCGTTCGACGCCCGGAGCCCGGACACGAACTGGGGCCCGCTCGTCGTCACGCTCGACGACGTCCGGCGTGCGTTCCCGCAGATCCCGGCCGACGTCACCTCGGTCGACCTCGAGCGCAATGCGGGCCAACGGGTCGTCGCCGTGACGTTCCACGGCGCCGACGGCTCGGCCGTGCCGGTCGGCGGCTACGACTTCCAGCAGCGCCTCCACCTCCGTTCCACCTACTTCGACCTCGCGCCGCAGGCGTAGTCCGAACCCCTCGTCGGCATGAGCCGGACTACGCCTTCGGCTAGTGCGCAGGGCGGGCTTGCGGTCACACACTGAGTCCGGGTTCATGGGAAGGAGGATCCAATGAGCGGGCACGCAGGTGGGCAGCTTCCGTTCACGGGACTCGCGACTGTGCCGTTCGTGGTCGTCGGGCTGGTCCTCAGCGCCGTCGGCTTCGTCCTGACGCTGATCCGGCCCCGCAAGCAAGGAACGTAGCCGTGATCCGCAAGGTGGGGCTCGTGCTGCTCGTTCTGGGCGGCCTCGTCCTCTCCTGGGCGGGTGTCACGCTCGTGTGGGGAGACCCGCTGACGTCCCTCTACACCCGTTACGAACAGCATGAGCTCGCCGAGCGCCTGACCTCGATCGACGGGGTCTGGCACACGCGTGGGCTCGCCCCAACCTCCTCGAGCGACGACCGCGCACCGGCGGCGATCTTGCTGCGCCGGCGCGCGGTCGCGTTCGAGCAGACCGTCGTCGACGGGCAGCCCATCGGGCGAATCGAGATCCCCCGCATCGGCTTGTCGATGGTGGTCGTGGAAGGCGTCTCGACCTCCGACCTCGAGAAGGGGCCGGGCGACTACGGTGTCGCGTCGGGCCGGAGCACCCAGCTGCCCGGTGCAGGCGGAGTCGTCGCGATCGCCGGGCACCGGACGACGTTCCTGCATCCGTTCCTCCGCATCGACGAGCTACGCGCCGGCGATCGGATCGCGCTGCGCATGCCGTACGGGACGTTCCGCTACACCGTGTACGCCCACGCAGTCGTTGCGTCGGACGATTGGTCGATCCTCCGGCCCGCACGCTTCGAGAAGCTCGTCCTGACGGCTTGTCACCCACGCTTCTCGGCGACGCACCGCTGGGTCGTGTTCGCACGCCTGACCGCCAGCAGTCCCGGCTGACGGACGATCCGCCGCCGAGCTTCGACCTTCGTCCAGTCGAGACTACCCGCCCGCGGGTTGAGGCCCGGACGGCGGCCACTACCTTGAGTGGTGAAAGGGGGCTGCGAGCGGCACGGAGAGCTTCCGGGTAGCCGCGTCGCGAGAGGGAGATGGGGTCCCGGCGTCATCCCACTGCGGTGCTCATCGCCTGCCGGAACGGCGAAGGGACGATCGGCGCCACGGTGCGTTCGGCAGTGGGACAGGCGGACGTCTTCGTCGTCTCGGACGGTTCGAGCGACGGCACGGCTCGAGTCGCAGCCCAGGCGGGGGCACGGGTCATGTCGTGCAGGTCGAGCGGCGGCAAGCCGGCGGCGCTGCGGAAGGGCAGTCACGCCTTCGAGCTCGCGCGCCGCTACCGGTACGTGGCCGTCCTGGACGACGACACGACGATCGACCCCGGGTACATCGCGAAGCTCACGGCGCGGCTGGACGCCGATCCGCGGATCGCGGCCGCGTCCGGGAGGATCGACGCGCTCTGGGACCACACCAGGCGGTGGAACCCGTTCATCGCGATGCGCGCCTTCATGTACTGGTCGTACCAGGTCACGATCAAGCGCGGTCAGAACGCGCTGCGGGCGGTGAACGTCATCTGCGGCGCGAACACGGTGTTTCGCGCCGACGTCTTCGAGCGCCTGATCGACGAGGACGTGCCGTACGCGATCGACGACATGTTCTGGCTCGCCGAGATCGTCCGCCGGAGGCTCGGTCGGGTCGAGTACGTGCACTCGGCTCGCTCCTGGACGATCGACCCGCACACGTTCCGCGACTGGTACCGACAGTCGTTGCGCTGGTCGTGGGCGCAGTTCCAGTCCGTCCGCGGCCACCGTCTGGGGCGTCCGCTCGAGCGCGTGCGGGGCGGCCGGTTCCCGTTCCGCGTTTCCTGGTTCGACGTCGCGTATCTGACGCTGCTCCTCGACTGGCTGCCCTACATGCTCGAGCCGCTCCTCGTCGTGCCGGCGATCGTCCTGTTGCGGGGCTGGATCGACCCCGTCTGGTGGCTCGTCGTGTACGCGGCAGCGTCGGTCGCGTGGATCGGCGTGGCAGCCGCCGCGTTGCGCAAGCCGAGGCTCCTGGTTCTCGCGCCCGTCCTGCTCGTGCTCGACGTCGTCTACCGCGTGATCATGCTCCACGCCGCGGCGAAGGCAGTCCTCGCGCCCACGATCGAGGTTTGCAAGTGGGACTCGCCCGAGCGGTTCGAGCTCGAGGCGGAAAAAGCCCAGCGTGAGCCCCTCGCCGTTCTCGCCCCTGCTCCCACAACCAGCCAACCGACGTGAAGGAGTGACCGTGAACGCTCTCGTCACCGGCGGCGCCGGGTTCATCGGCTCCCATCTCACCGAGCTCCTGCTCGGAGACGGAGACGAGGTCTTCGTCCTGGACGACCTCTCGACCGGGTCGCTCGAGAACCTCGACCGGGTCCGGCGCCATCCGGGCCTGCACGCGATCGTCGACAGCGTGCTCCAGCCGGCGATCGTGAACGAGCTCGTCCAGAAGGCGGAGGTCGTCTACCACCTGGCCGCCGCGGTCGGAGTGAAGACGATCGTCGAGCAACCGGTTCGGACGCTCGAGGTCAACCTCGAGGGGACACGCATCGTCCTCGATGCCTGCTGCAAGTTCCGCAGGCCCGTCCTCGTGGCGTCGACGTCGGAGGTGTACGGCGACCACCGCACGCAAGAGCCGCTGCGCGAGGCATCGTCACGACGGATCTACGGGGTGACGACCCAGAAGCGCTGGGCATACGCCGACTCGAAGGCGATGGACGAGTTCCTCGCTCTCGCCTACCGAGAGGAGCACGGGCTCGATGCGGTCATCGTCCGGCTCTTCAACACGGTCGGCCCCCGCCAGACGGGCATGTACGGCATGGTCGTCCCCCGCTTCGTCGAGCGTGCCCTGCGCGGGGACGTGATCGAGATCTACGGCGACGGAAGCCAGACGCGCTGCTTCTGCCACGTCGCGGACACCGTGTGCGCGCTGCGCGACCTGATGACGGACATCGGCTGGACCGCAGGCGAGATCTTCAACGTCGGCGCGCCCAACCAGATCTCGATCCGAGAGCTGGCGGAGCGCGTGAAGGAGCTCACCGACTCTCGTTCGCCGACGGTGCACGTGCCGTTCGAGGAGGTCTACGGCGCCGGGATCGACGACATGCTGCATCGGGTTCCGTGCATCGACAAGGTGCGCACGGCCATCGGGTGGGTGCCGACGCGCTCGCTCGAGGAGATCCTGCGCGACGTCATCGACGACGTCCGTGCGCGGAGCTCCCAGCGCGTCTACGAGGAGGCGATCGCATGAAGCGCCAGGTCACCCTCGCCGCACTCCTCTTCGCGCTCGCGGCGGCGGTGGCGGGCACCGTGACGGCCGCTGCCTCGGCTGGACCGATCGAGGTTGCGATCACGAGCCCGGCCGACGGCGCCCATTCGCTGAACGGCGTCGTCGACGTGGAGGTGACCGCCTCGGCCACGGCCGGTATCTACGGCGTCCAGCTCCTGGTGGACGGTGCGGCCTACGGGCAGCTCGTCACGACGCCGGTCGGGCAGTACCGCTACCAGATCGCCTGGGACACGAGCACGGCGACGGTTGGCTCCCACACCCTGGCCGTGACCGCGTTCGACTGGTCGCAGCCCTACCCGGATGGCGCGCAGCTGACGTCCTCGCCGATCACGGTCGACGTCGGTCCCGCGTATCCGACGGTCGCGATCGCCACGCCGCAAGCCTGGACGTTCGTGCGTGGGGCCACGCCGGTGCGGGTCGACTTCACGAGTGCGATCGGCCCCGTCGATC
>Ga0187778_10000972_pt1 | contig 20430 bp, 14 predicted proteins | sample 1015_Q2_SP5_20_M_FD_132418 | JGI IMG/M metagenome (GOLD analysis project Ga0187778, IMG submission 132418) | Tropical peat soil microbial communities from peatlands in Department of Meta, Colombia - 1015_Q2_SP5_20_MG | ecosystem: Environmental > Terrestrial > Soil > Wetlands > Peat | place...
GAAAGGCAGGATGTCAGGGCCCTGCACGAAATACTCGGGCGCGGCACGGAGCAGCTGCTCTCCTCCGGAGATCCGGTGGCGGATCGCCACGCGCGCGAGGCGCTTCTTGCCCGCTATCACGCTCGCCACGAGCTCCTCGCCGACGGCCCGAACGATCAGGTTCTGCTGTTGGGCGAAGATCGCTGGCCCTTTGCGATCCCGCTCGTGCGCACGGCCGGCCGTTGGTTCTGGGACGGCGCGGCGGGCGCCCCGGAGTTGGTGTTGCGGCGTATCCGTGCCAATCAGCTGCGTACCGCTGAGGTCATGAGGAGCTTTGTGGCCGCGGAGAAGAAGTACGCCGCCGTGGGACATGACGGCGCACCGCCGGGTGTTTATGCGCGCAAGCTGCGCAGCAGCCCCGGCAAACAGGATGGACTGTACTGGGAGGCGGCGGCCGGTGAGCCGGTGAGTCCTGCGGGTGCACTCCTCGCGGCGGCCGCCACGGAGGGATATGCGGTCCGCGGCGGTGGCGGAACGCCCTATCACGGCTATCTCTACCGGCTGCTGACCTCGCAGGGACCCAACGCAAAGGGGGGCACGCGTGAATACCTCGAGAGCGGCAAGCTCACCGGCGGTTTTGCGGCGCTCGCCTACCCGGACTCCTACGGCGCAAGCGGCATCATGACGTTCATGGTGAATCAGGATGGAGTGGTCTTCCAGCGCGATCTCGGTAAGGAGACCGCCGCGATCGCTGCGGCCATCAAGCAATTCAATCCGGACAGCAACTGGACAAGGCTCGAGCCGAGCGATGCGGATACGGCGCTGCAGAGCAGCGCAGCGGCGCCCCCAGCCACAGTGTCAGCCACCGCTGAGCGCGCCATACCAACGTTGCTCACTCCGCCGGCATACGCCAAGAGGCCTATGTACGTCACGGCGTGCAGCGTTGTAAAAGGTGGCGTGGGTTCGCCGCCCTTGCTTCGGCCGCCCGTCACGGAGAGGCTATCGTGAGCACATTCAGACTTCGTCGACTCGCCACTTTTTCGCTTTGCCGCGGCGCGTGGGCGCTGCTCGGTGTCGCCTCGCTTTGCGCCCTGCTGAGCCCGGCCGCCGGTTTCGGCGCCGACCAACCGATCGTGAACGAGAAGTTCGCCGACCTCGAGCCGGCGATCCAGATGCTGCGCTCCGACGTCGGCAAGGACCGTCGCGAGATCGTAAAAAACTCGATGTTGCTGACCGAAAGCGAGGGCAAGACGTTCTGGCCGCTCTACGACGAATACCGCGGGGAGATCCACAAGCTGGGAGATCGCAGGGTACGGCTGATCACCGATTTCGCCGCCAATCGCAACGCCATGAGCGAGGATGAGGCGGCAAAGCTGACGCACGAAGCGCTCTCGATCGAGGAGGACCGCGTCTCCGTCAAGCAGGACTACGTCAAGAAGATGTCCAAGGTCCTCTCCGCCCGCACCGTCGCGCGGTTCTTCCAGATCGATTCAAAGCTCGACGCGGTGGTTGACGCGCAACTTGCGGCGCGAATTCCGCTGATACACTGATACCGGGCTTAGGCCGAGCTACCCGGGGCTACGTGCGGCGTCCTTGCCGCCGCGCACGCGTCACGGCGCAGGCTGCGCTTCGCTGTTGAAGACCCAACCACGGCCTTGGTACTTGCACAGCGTGTAAGTGCCCTCGCCCTGCAGCCCCCCGGCCTGGTTCCCGATGCGCACGCGCTTGCAGGGCGCGCCGTCCGTCGCCGTGAAGTGCCCGGTCACCCGCGCAAAGCCGGACGCGCCGGTCTTCGGATTGGACCAGGAGCGTTTGGCGTTCGGATCGGATGAATCGAGCGCGGCCTGGGCGTTCTTCATCATCAGATCAGCATCGTCGCCGCGGAAATAGGAGCTGGGTGAATCCTGCAGAAAGCTCAGGTTGCCGGCTTGCGAGGCGCACGGTGCGATGCAAGCCATGAGCACAGCAAGCCCCATGCCAGGCCGCAAATTCGCGTGATTCAGCCGATGTCGGGTCGTCATTGGTGTGCTCGCAGTTTCCTGCTCGCCGTCAAAGGTACCCGCCGAGACCGTAGCCGTCCACGGGTCGAGGGGCAGCCGCGCCGGGACGCTACCCGCCGAAGCTCCACCCCAGATTGAACGTCACACCATAGTCGCTCTTCTCCGCTGTCGGCTCAGGCGGTCGGTTGTCGTAGCTCAGGTAACCCGTGAGCCCGAGTGTCCAGTCGTGGGGAAACTTGTGCGTGAGACTCAGATTTCCGGTGCTGCGAACGCGGCCACTCTCCGTGAGGCTCGGAAATACATAGAGACCGAGGTCGAGCCGCGTCTTCGGCTCGATGAACTTGAACACGTTCCAGGACCCGCCCAGCACCGCCTCGAGGCTCGTCTTGGGCGTGGGATCGTCCACGATCCACTCCTCGGTGGCGACGATACCGGCGATGCCGGTGAGCTCGGTGTAGCCCGCCTGCACGAAGCGACGGCCGACCGCGGCACCGCCCACCAGACGCGCGTCGATGCCGAGCGCCTGATCGCGCTCCAAGGAACCCAGCAAGCCCCAGAAATTGCGGCTCTGGCGCAGAAACTGGACCCCACTCGTGAGGAGGACGCGATTGGTCGTGCTCCCGGAGGAATCCTTGGTCGTGTTGGAGCTGAACGCCAGCGTACCGTCCACGGACCGCGAACGATAGCTGGCGTTGAAGTTGACGCTGCCCACCTCGATCGCGCTCGACTTGGTATAGCTGAAGCCGACCGAGAGAGCGCCCGTGATGCGGTCCCAGAAACTCGGGGAAAACCGCGAGATGCGCTCGACTTCATCCATGGGGATGCGGGCGGTGGCGCCATTCTCGCGGCGCACGAGGAGATCCTTGCCGTCCGCGCTGGTGGCGACGACGCCGTAGTACTTGCTCCCGTCGCGCCGCTCGATGGCGAAGGCGAACTTGCTCGCCAACGAGCGCACGGCCGGCCACTCGATGCTGAGCGTGCTCATGTTGTCGGTTTTCAGGGTGAGAATGCCGAATTCGAGCGACACGATGTCGCCGCTGATGTGATCGCCATTGCGCAGCGCTACGACGTCGCTCTTGTCACGCTCGTAGCCCCACGCGAGGCCGCAGGCGAGGATGCTCCCGAGCAACAGCAGCAGACGTGCTGCGGCATGGCTCAAGTGGCGAGTGCCGGTCATCGCTGCCGTCGCGGCGCCGTGGCGGAGCTCACAGCGGCTTTACGTTGACTTTCTCCCAAGCGCGCACCTTCGCCCGCGCTGCGTCGAAAACGCGCTCGTAGTTGCCCTTGCGGATCTTGCGGCTCGCTTCAGGCGTCAGCTGCGCCCACACCGCGTCCCAGAGGTGATAGACGCGCAGCTGTGTCGCCTGATCCGGCGGCGCGACGTTGTCGGTACCGAAGAGGAAGCGCTCCGGATGGGCGTTGAACACCTCCGCGGTGCGCCGTTCGATCTCGGGACTGGCCTCGACGTATTTCGCAACCTCATCCCAGGAGATGTCGAAGTACACGTGGCTCAGCGTCGGATCATTCAGCATCTGCTCAACGAGCTCGCGGTACGCGGGGCTCGGCTCTTCCGAATCCCCCGGCCCCGAGGCCTGTGCCTGGGTCGGGTGCACCACGCGACCGAGGCCGATGTGCGCCCAGATGATCGTGGTGTTGGGATGGCGGCGCAGCAGGTCCTTCATCTGTTTGAGGTAGATCGGTTCGGTCCCTGCCTTGGCGAAGGGCATATCGATGTCATTGTGGATGATGACGGCGAGGCCCACCTCGCCCGCGAAATCGAGGATACGGTCGAGTGCCGGATTGGTCAGGCTCGCGGTCTCGCCGGCGATCTTGGAAGAGACGAACTCCTTGTGGATCGAGAACTCGCCGATGCCGCTGAACACGCCGGGGAAGAGCTCGAGCACGCGGCGGATGTGATCGACACCGTACATGTCGGTCGGATTGAAGCCTGTGATCATCGGGTCAAGGCGCGCCTGCTGCTCCTTGGGGAGCGATTGGAAAACACGGGCGATGTAGGCATCGGTGAAGGAATAGTAGTAGAGCGGCGCGTCCGACTGCAGATAGTAGGTCGGCGCGAAGTCCCCGGAGTTTCCGTACGACCATTGCTGCTGCAACGGAATGCCGAAGAGCGTCGACCGGCCGATCTTGTCGCCCATGATCTCGAGATAGCGGTGAATGTCGGTGCCCTTCTGCACGTAGTTCGTCAGGTGGAAGTGCGAGTCGTTGAACAGATAGTCCGGGGCGGTTGCCGGCCTCTTCGGGGCGGAGTGCGCCAGGTCATTCGCGCCCGCGAGGGCTGCAACGATCGCCAGCATTGCTGCCGCACGCGAGAGAGCGCGCAAGACCTGCCCAGTACTGTTGATGGCAGTCCGCAGCGCTGCCGAGCCGCAACTCGCCTGGTGGGAGTTCACAACGCCATCTCGAAATCGGTGTTGAAGATCCAACCGGTACTTCCGACGTTGTAGGTGAGCGAGGTGTAACCGACCGGGGAGTGGTACAGGTACATCGCCTGCGTGTTCCAGCGGAATACCCGGTTCTTCCATGGGAAAAAATTCACTCCCATGCGGAAATCATAGGGGTCGCCGTACTCTCCGGCGATGCGTGAGCCGGCGACGTAGAACTGAAGTCGTTGCGGGATCGCCATCATCGAGGCCTGCAGCTGGAAGCCCCGGTCGTAGAGGTTCCGGAGGCCGGCGGTGCCCGGCCCCTGGAACTCGTCCAGCTTGCGCCAGTAGTACTCGCCCTCGAGAGCCATGCCGTGATACTTGATGCCGGCGTCCAGGTCGCTCATCTGGTAGCGCAACTCGTCAACGGAGATGCCGGGACCAAAGAGGTTGGGCGTGAAGACCACCGCGCCATCCGAGAGACGGATCTGCGTGTTCTCGAAGGCGTCCGTGTTGGGCTGGCTCTGCTTGTCTTCGATGCTGTGCGTATAGTGGAGGGCGAAGCGCGTCGCCACTTCCTCGTGATCCTCGAAATCGCCGAAGCCCTGGCCAAACTCCCCGGTGGTCGGCGTCCAGACGAGCGCGGTGGCCAGCGTGTCGAGATGGTTGTTCAGCTGAGCGGAGCTCACACCGAGCGTGCTCAGGTTGTTGCCGAGCATCGCCTGATAGCGTAGACCCGGCGCGATGTCGCCCTTGACCCATACGCCACTGGTATAGGACGGCCGCATGAACTCGTCGCACATCATGCGGTTGTCCACGCTCAGCCAGAACGGGAAGTTCCCCTCGGTGCTGCGGACACCGGGGAGCGAGGTGATGCCGCCGGAGAGCGTGATGTATTTGTTGAAGGTGTAGTTCAGATTCCCGGCGAGCACCACCTGCGCGCCGAGCCCCTGGTTGGCGTTCGAGCTCCAGGCGTAGAGAAAGTAGCGGAACTTCGGGCTCATGAGCCAGCCGAGAAACTTGATCTGCACCTTCAGGATCTGGATTTCCTGGCGCCGCTGAATGGAGCTCGTCTGGCCAGTTGACTCGAAAGTGTAGGTCGGCTCCGTCGCCAACTGGTTCAGATACCGGACGTAGCTGTAGATGGCGACATTCATATCACCCCGGTCCGTGTTGGCGACCTTGAAGCCGAGAAAGTCCGTGTAGGTTCCCCACTTCTGCGTGGGTGCCGGCGCGACGGGCGCGGCTTCCGGTAGCGAAAGCCCCGCGGTCGCAGGTGCCGCAGCGGCTGCTGCGCTGGCGGCCGTGGCCGCTGCGGCGGCACCGCTCGCTGCCGGCGCGTCGGCGCCGCTCTGCGGCGGCGTGGCGGATGGCTGTCCAGTCGCCGCCTGCTGCGCGTTTGCTGCCGGCTGGCCGCCCGCCCCTTGCTGCGCGCCCGCTTGCTGCTTCTTCAGATTTTGAATCTCGGCGTCCTTCTGCTTGAGCTCCTCTTCCAGCTGCTGCTGCCGCTGCTCGAGGCGCCGCAGGCGCTCATCCGTCGTAGCCGGCGTGTCGGTGGCGGGGGTCGTCTGCGCCGAGGCGACCAACGGCAACGACACACAAGCCAGGCACCCGAGCGTCAGTGCAAGGTCGTGATATCGCTGCACGACTTCCCCTTTGTCCGCGAGGCGAATTACTTCAGTCCTACGGAAGCCGCGTTGTACAGATTGAGGTCGAGCTTGTTGGCGACGTACTGGATGACCTCCTGCGCCTTGACGCTGTTGCCGGCCTCATCGAGCGGCGGTGCGAACACGGCGATGGCACCTTTACCCGGAGCCACGGCCACGATGCCCCCGCCCACCCCGCTCTTCGCCGGAAGCCCGACGTGCCAGGCCCATCCACCCGAGCCGTCGTAAAGGCCTGCCATCATCATGGCGCTCAGGATCTCCGGGACATTCTCGCGCTTGATCACCTGCTGACCGGTCGCGGGATTGACGCCGTTGTTCGCCAGCGTGGCACCCATGCGCGCAAGCTGCACGGCGTTGACCCCCACGGAGCACTCTTTGGTGTAGACGTCCACCGACTGGAAGGGATCGGCATAGATCCGGTCGTACTTCGCGAGCAGGTAGGACAGCGCCTTGTTGCCGGTGTTGGTGGCGGCCTCCGACTTGTAGACCGCATCGATGAGTGTGAGCTTCTCCCCCGCCACGCGGCTGTAGAAATTCAGGATCTTGGTCCACTTTTCCGCCGGGGTCTTGCCCGAGATGAGGCTGACCGTGGCGATCGCGCCTGCGTTGACGAGCGGATTGCCGGTATGTGTCGGCATGTCGACGACGGCCACGGGCGAGTTGAAGGCCCGCCCGGTCGGCTCCGAGCCGATCTTGGCAAAGACAGTGTCCGGCCCGTGCTCCTCCAGGGCGAGCGCCAGGGAAAATACCTTGGCGATCGACTGAATGGAGAACGGGGTCTTGGTATCGCCGACGACGACATTCTGATTGTCTGCGGTCACGATCGCGATCCCGAACAGCTTCGAATCCACCTTGGCAAGCTCGGGGATGTAATCCGCGTTCTTCCCGCGTGTGTCGTCCTTGAACTTGGTGTAAGCCTCGTTGACGATCGCCTGCACCTGCTCACGCCGTGGCGCGACGGGGCTCGTCTTGGTGCTGGGGGATGAGGGGACGGGCACCGGCTGCGCCCATGCCGGCGCGTTGGCGAGGCACGGCAGTGACGCGGCCAAGAGCGTGATCAGAACACGAGTCCGCCAGGTATTCATGATGCTTCTCCGTCAGAACTTGGCGCCGAAGTTGTATTTCGCACTGAACTGAAAGCGAACGTCGTCACCCGTGGTACCGCTGTTATCGGTCAGCTTTCCGTAGAGGAGCTCAGCGCCGAGCATGACCTTGTCCGCCGGGTACCAAAGCAGGTTGACGGATGCGTACTGGCCCTTGTGGAAGACATCAGGGGTCTGGAAGTTAGTGTTGCTCACCTGGTCGAAGCTGTAGCCGATCGAGCTCGACAGCATGCTGTTCCACCAGTGGTCGTAGTAGATGCTGATGCCGGTGAGTGGCACCACCTCCGCCGACAGGGTGGGCGGCTCCGCCGTCGGCGGGAACGAGGCCGTCGGCGCGAGGTCCATGCCGCCGTCGTTCATGTAGCTCGCAATGCCGTGACCGTAAACGATCCCCGCCAGCACCTGATCCTTTTCGAAAAGCTTATACACTCCGGTCAGGTCGATGCCCCAGCCGAGCTTGCTGCCCTTGGTATACGGGGCCCCGGGCGCGGTCTGCACTTCGTAGCCGACGTTGCGGAGAATTCCCGCGATCTGGTAGTGCCCCCAGGTGTCGTCGTGCCGGTATTGCCCCGTAAGATCGGGCACCGTCTCGTTGCCCTGGACGTCAATATTCTCGTCGACGAGGCGGGTGTTACCGGGATCGACGTCGTTGCTCGGTCGCTCGATCGCGATCGCAATCGTATCGTTCACGGTGCGGAACGCGGTCCAGCGTATCTGCGGATTGCGCAGGAACACCATGCCCGGCGGACCCCAGTAGTCGATGACGTTCGGAAAGATATCGAGGTCCATGAAGAGACTGGTGGTCTGTCCGCCGAGCAGCTGACCCCACTCGCCGTAGGCGTAGCGCAGGCGAATCGTCGTCTGGCCGGCGTCAACGCCGACGCCAAACATGTCGATCTCGAACTTGAAGGTGACGGGCGGGGTATGCTCGCCCGTGGGCATGAGTCCTTTGACGCCGAAGCGGCTCTGCTTGACGCTGATGCTCGCTTGCCCGTTGCTACCGTACTCGCCTTCGGGAGCTGCGATCCTCGACGGCCGGAAGGCGTCCATCCAGTCCGGGTTGACGCGCTTGGTATCCTCAATCCAGTCGACCTGGGCGAAGCCGTAGATCTCGAATGCGCGGCTCTGCTCATCGGCGCACGCCGCCGGCGGCAGCGCGCTCGTGCCGAGTGCAGCGATGCCGGCCAACAGGAGGTATTTGTGGCGAACCCTGCGGCGAGCCCTGGCCTCACGGCGCAACGCGTATTCCGGATCTGCACAAAAATGCTCGCGGTTCATACCGTTCCTCCCGTAAGAAGTGCGACCTGCGTCCTAACCATGATTGTTTCCGTGCCTGAGTGTGTCGCTCGGGTTGGTCACCTGACGCAGCGTCTCGATGATCAGCGCCCCCGGGTCCGTCTTACGGAAGAACCCCGCACAGCCACGCTGGATGGCTAGCGATCGCACGGCAGGATCATCATGGGCCGTTATGAAGATCACCGGCGTGCGGCTTCCTTCTGCCTGCAGCCGCTGCTGCAAATCGAGGCCCGACATGCCGCCGAGCTGGATGTCGACCAGCAGGCCAGAGAAGCGCTCACGCCCCGGATCGGCGAGAAAGGACTCGGCCGAGTCGAAGCCACTCGGCTCGAACCCCGTGCCACGCAGCAGACGCCCCAGCGCACGGCACGCGCTGGCGTCATCGTCGATGATTGCGACGTAGTTACTGACCATGGCCCTTGAGGGCCAAGCGTGCAGCCGCCGCCGCTACGCGGGTAGTGCCCTTAGGGGCAGGGGAACGGTGGTTTACCCGAGCACGCCCGCCTCGCGCGCGAGGGTCGTGAGCTCTGCGACCGATCTTACCCCGAGCTTCGAGGTGATCGCGGTGCGATGCAACTTAACGGTGCGCTCGTGGATGCCGAGCTCGGCAGAGATCTGCTTGTTCATCCTGCCATTGACCACGTGCCGCAGCACCTCCCACTCCCGGGCCGTCAGCGTGGCGAAGCGCCGTGACAGCCGCTGCTGTCGGGCACGTGCCGCGCGCTCGGTTGCGTCACGCTGCAGTGCCCGCTCGATGGCGGCGATCACGGTCTCCTGCGGTGCACACTTGTCGAGAAAATCAACCGCCCCCTGCCTCATGGCGCACACGGCGCTCGGCACGTCGCCGTGTCCGGTGAGGAATACGAACGGTAACGCAATGCCGGCACGGAAGAGCTCTTGCTGTAATTCGAGGCCGTTCAGTTCAGGAAGCTGCAGGTCCGCGAGCACACAGCCGCATTCCTCTGGAGAGGCTCGCGCCAGCAACTCCGTGCCTGAAGCGAAGGCGTGCACCTCGAAGCCCGCGGCCATCAGCACGCGCCGCAGCGCCGTCCGAAACGACGCGTCGTCGTCGACGACGTGCACGACCCCACGCTCGCTCACGACACTCGGCCTCCTGCCTGCTGGAGAGTGAAGCGAAATGTCAGGCCCGATCCTCGCCCGCGCTCCGCCCACAACCGGCCGCCATGCGCCTCGATGATGGTGCGCGAGATCGGCAGCCCCATGCCCATGCCGCTGGCTTTCGTGGTAAAGAACGGATCGAAGAACCTGCCGATGATCTCCTGCGGCACTCCCGGTCCCGAATCCGTGACGGCGACCTCGACCTGCCCGTGTCCGTGGGGCTGGGCTTCGATCACGACGCGCTTGGTGTTGGCACGCGAGGCCTGGATCGCATCCATACCGTTGATGATGAGATTCAACAGTACCTGCGACAGATGCACCCGGTCGCCCTTGACCGGCGGCAACCCCGCGGGCATCACGCAATAGAGGGCCACGTGGCGCGCAACTGCGTCGGAACGCACCATGGAGATCACATCGTGCACCACTTCGTCGAGTGGCAGGGATTGCATCTCCAGCGTGCGCCGTTTGATCAAGGCGCGCATCTGGTCGATGACCTCCCCAGCACGCCGGTCGTCCCTGCGGATGTCCGCCACGATGGCGCGCAGCTCCTCGAGGTCGGGCGCAGGCCCATTCAGATGCAGCTCGGCTGCCTCGGCGTTACGCAAGATGGCGCCGAGCGGCTGACTCAGCTCGTGCGCCAGTGAGGACGCAAGTTGCCCCAGCGCGGTCACGCGGCCCGCGCGCGCCACCTCGCTGCGCAACTCCTCGAGCTCGCTACGCGCGCGCTGGTTGAGAAACAGACCGCGGCTCAGCTCGAAGGCCATCACCACGAGCGTGGCCACAAAGAGCGGGGTCTGCACCGGCGGCACCTGCACCCCGTAGAGCACTTTGATCTGTCCGAGCGCCACCGCGCTCACCAGGGGGATGCCGATGCCGCACCCCACGACCAGCGCCTTGCGCCTTGCCTCGGGACGCCGCGTGCGCCACAGCTGCGCGACGGCATCCGCAACGAACGCGACCATCAGCATGCGGCTCGCCGCCGGCAGCCATTGCCAGGGGCGCAGCCTCCCCTCGCCCACGACCGAGACCTGCTCGCCGAGAAAGGACACGTGCCGCAGCGTGCTGATCTGCAGCCAATTGAAGTTGGGATAAACCAGAAAATTCCCGATCAGTACCGCCGTGCATGCGGCGATGATCGTCCACAGCAGCCATAATCTGCCCGTGCCCAGGTAGTAGTGGACGAAGAGCAGCTGGGCGATGAGAGCGACGAACAAAGAGAGCTGAGCCCAGCGGATCCACTCGCCGTGCTCGGCGACCGTCGCCGAATGCATCATGCCGACCTCGGCGCGCGCGACTCCTGCGACCGCGACCGCGAGCAGGCAGAACATGAGGTTGGCGAGGTTGCGCCGGTCGGCGAGCCAGACGAGCCCGTACGACGCGCCCAGTGTTAGTGCCGCCGCGGCCTCCATCGACCACAACACCGTAACGAGACTCATCGAAGCGCCAATCCCATAGCGCTCCCCTCGCTGCTGCAACGCGCAGAGCGTCCGAACGCTCTCTATAGATCCCGGTAAGAGATTCTGGGAAGTTCCGGCGATTCAGCCCATAAGCACTTGTGCTTATGTAAAGTGCGCTAGCACTTATGCTATGAAGAAACTGGGGTAGGACGCGTTTTTTTATCTTGGAGCGCCCTGGCCTAGGCTCGAATGCGTTTCATTTCCGGGTCGTAGAGCGGCCGGCTTGAGACGACCGCGGGATGGAGCGTGCCGCCTATGTCGACCTGCCACTTTCCGCTGCCGAGATACGTCTCGTCCACTGGCGTGGGCGGCTCGACCATGGCAAGACCTACCGCGCCGCCCAGGGTGTGTCCGTAGGAGGCCGCGCGAACGTAGCCGACCGGGACGCCGTCGCGGTGCAGCACCTCGGCATGGAACATGAGCGGCTCGGGGTCCTGCACCAGCACCTGGACGAGGCGGCGCATCAGGGGACCCCTGCCCCGGTGCGCAAGAATCGCTTCCTTGCCGATGAAGCCGCCGGGCTTCGCGAGGTCGAGGGCAAAGGCGAGGCCGACCTCGGACGGCACGTCCGTGTTGTCGATGTCGTGCCCGTAATCGCGGTAGCCCTTTTCCATGCGCAGGCTGCCGAGCGCCTTCAGGCCGGCGTGAGTGAGTCCGAGCTCGCCTCCCGCCTCGACGATGCGCTCATACACGTGCACGGCCTGCTCGGCGGGGATGTAGAGCTCGTAGCCGAGCTCGCCGAGGTAGGTAATGCGGATGCACAGCACGCGCGCAAGCCCGATGTCGATCTCGCGCGCGGCGCGGAACGGGAACGCACCGTTCGAGAGATCGGCAGTGGTGAGCTTCTGCAGCAGCATCCGGGAATTGGGGCCCTGCACGTTGAGCTGGCCGTAGGCGGAAGTCACATCGGTGACGAACGCATGCGCGTCCGGCGGAATGTGGCGCTTCATCCAGCTTTCGGCATGACGCACCATGGTGTCGGTGACGACCACGAGGAAGCGGTCCTCAGCCAGCTTAGTCACCGTGAGATCCGCCTCGATGCGGCCCGACTCGTTCATCCACTGCGTGTAGGTGATGACCCCCGCTGCGCCATCGACCTGGTTGCCGGAGATGCGGTTGAGGCAGCGGCCGGCGTCGCGCCCCTGGACCAGGAATTTGCCCATGAAGGACATGTCCATGACGATCACGTTCTCGCGCGCGGCGCGATGCTCGTGCTGCCAGCGCGCGAACCAGCTGGGGCGTACCCAGCCGAGGGCGCCCGGATCCGGGGTGCTGCCGGGCACGCCGTACCAGTCCGGACTCTCCCAGCCACTCACCTCCCGGAAGTAAGCGCCCGCGGCGGCGAGGCGATCATGGAACGGGGATTTGCGCGCGCCCCGCGCGCTCTCGAGAGACATCGTGGGGTAATGGCACTTGTAAACCAGCCCCAACGATTCCACGGTGCGCGCCCGGCGATACTCGGGATTCGTCTGATAACCGTGCACCCGATCGATGTTGATCCCGGTAACGTCGACGTCGGGGTACCCCGTGACGATCCAGTGAGCCAGCACACGCCCCAGACCCCCGCCCGTCAGCACTCCGATCGAGTTGAGTCCCGCGGCGACGAAGTAGCCCTTGAGCTCCGGCGCCTCGCCGACGATCGGGCGCAGGTCGGGCGTGAAACTCTCCGGACCGCAGAAGAGCTTCTTCATGCCCACCTCGGCGGTGATCGGCACGCGTGACATGGCGCGCTCGAGAAAGGGCGTCATGCGCTCCCAGTCGGGCGGCAGCTCCCCGAAGGAGAAGTCCTCCGGAATCCCCTCCACGCGCCACGGCGCACACACCGGCTCGAACAGGCCCACCATGAGTCCGCCGCCCTCCTCGCGGTAGTAGCCGTAGGCGCCCGGATCCTCGAGCACCGGCATGTTCGGCGGAAGGTCGCGGATCGGCTCGGTGATCAGGTAGTAGTGCTCGGCGGCCTGATTGGCGATGGCGACGCCCGAGCGCGCTCCGAGCTGCCGCGCCCACATGCCGGCACAGTTGACGACGACGTCGGTGCAGATGTCGCCGAGCGCGGTGCGCACCCCCGTGACGTGCCCGTGCTCGGCGAGGACGTCGCTCACGGGGATGCCCTCGAAGATTCTCACACCTCGCTGGCGCGCCCCCTTCGCGAGCGCCATGGTGACGTCCACCGGATTCACGCGGCCGTCTTCCTTGACGTAGAAGCCGGCCTCGATGCCCTCCACGGCTGCGAGCGGGAAGAGCTGTTGGACCTCGCGCGCAGAGAGCTCGTGCACGTCGACGCCGCAGTAACGGTTGAAGGCGGCGACCCGCCGGTACTCCTCGAGCCGATCCCGGTCGGAGGCGACCTCGATGAAGCCGATCGGAGCGAAACCGGTCGCCTGACCGGTCTCCGCCTCGAGGCGGCTGTAGAGCGCGCGCGAGTACTTGCGCATTTCGGTCGAGGTCTCGGAAGTCGAGCCGAAAGTGACCATGAGGCCGGCCGCGTGCCAGGTGGTCCCCGAGGTGAGCCGGTCGCGCTCGAGCAGCACGACGTCGCTCCACCCCATGAGCGCGAGGTGATAGGCGACGGACGAGCCGATTATCCCGCCGCCGATGACCACCACGCGGGCGTGGGTCGGAACGCGCGCGTCGGCCAGGTTGGCGGCGCTCACGGCAGCGTCGCTGCGTTATTCCGCAGCGCCTCTGCCCCAGCGGTAACTGAGACGCAGGCCGTACACGCGTGGCTCGTTGGTGGTCAGCCGCAGGTCGTAGTTACCGGTGTTGCTGTAGACGATCGCGTTCTTGTCGGCGAGGTTAGTGATATAGAACTCCGCGAGCCAGCGCTCACTGTTCGCGGGATTCAACCCGAAGCGCAGATTCATGAGCGTATAGGCCGGCTGCAGGATGCGCGGCAGTCCGGTGTTCGGGTCATTCGGGTTCAGGCCGTTCCACATATCACCCTTGTGTGCCATGTCGAACTGCAGGTAGCCGCGCAGCGCCGCGCCGAGCGGCGTCTCGTAGCGCGCGTTCCAGCTCCAGCTGAAGTAAGGGGCGAACGGCAGTCGTTCGCCGACGTAGGCCTGGTAATCCGGGTCGATCGCGTTGGTGACGTGCGCGTCGGTGTAATTGAGCGCGGCCTGCAGCGTTAAGTTGTCGGTGATGCGGTAGTCGATGTTGGTTTCCGCGCCATAGATGCGCGCATCGCCGACGTTGATGTTGTAGCTCGAGGACGGGCATACCAGCGCGTTGTAGATCAGCGCCTGCAGCTGCTTCCAGTCCATGTAGTAGGCAGCGCCGTTCCACAGCAGGCGGTTCTGCAGGCTGGTCGTCTTCCAGCCGATTTCGTAGTTATTGAGGGTATCGGGCGAGTAAATGGGCGGCACGCCCGGCGCTCCGCTCGGCGTGTTCGCGTAGCAGCCCGTTGGTGGAGACGAGTAAGGATTCCCGGGGAGGCCGGAGTTCGAGCCTCCCGGGCGGAATCCCTGCGCCCAGTCAGCATAGAACATGGCGTGGTTAGTGACGTGGTAGCTGATACCCGCCCTGCCATCCCACTTGTGCGAGCTGCTGGTGTAATAGCTCGGGGTATTCGGCTGATATGCGTAGGCCAGAATCGGCGTGTCGTAGCTTTCGTCGTCGTGAAAGTGCACCACCCCCACCTCGACGTTGAGTTTGTCCGTGATGTCGAAGCTGATGTTCGCGAACTCGCTGGTCTGCAGGATGCGGGAGGTCTCGGTGTATGTGTACCAGACTCCGGCCGGCAGTGTCGGCTGGGTCAGGCTATAGGACGCGAGGGCGGACTGGAAGGCCGCGCCCTCGTACTGCAGCCCCGGCATGTAATACGTGTTGCTGTAGTTCTTGTCCACGGTCTTTTCCCAGTAAAGACCTGCGAGCCAGTGGACGCGGCCGCCCGCTTTGGAGGCCAGCCGCAGCTCATTCGACCAGCGCTGCGGGTCGATGTTGTAATCGTAATACTGCAGTGCCGGGTTACATCCTGTGTAGGGCCCGGTGCCATAGTAGGGATCGTTAAGGCAGGTGTAGCCCTCCTGAGTCCCGGGGAAGCCCGTCGGCGGGACGTTTCGGGCACCTTCATTGAAGTTCTCCTCGTACTGGGAGTATTCGTTCCACTGCCGCCGCTCCTGGTTCCAGTAGGTGCTGGCAAACACCAGGTCGCCGATGCCGACGTCACCGTCGAGGTGGAAATCGACCATGTTCGTCTCGAATAGATTCTCCTCCGGACCGAAGCGCTCCACGGTACGCGGCGGCAGGTTGGGCAGCTCGTCCCACGCCCCGAACGTGTGCTGGCGCTGGAAGCCGTAGGTGAGCAGGGCGCTCCAGCCCTCGCTGAACACGGCCTTCAATTCCGCACGCCCGCCTTCGACGTTCTCGCGGTTGTAATCGTTGCGTGCCCACTCGGCATTGTTCGAGACCGCGCCGTTGACCCAGGTGCGGGTCACCAGCTGGTTGTCGATGAAGCCGCCGTGCGAGTCGCTGAAGGCTGAGACACGCAGGCCGAGGACGCCCTGGATGAGCGGGGCGTTGAGGAAGCCCTCGTAGGTCCAGTTCTGCTGCGCGCTCTGGATCTGGCCGGCGTTGAAGTCGACGCCAGCGCTGAAAGCATTTACGTCCGGCTTGTTGGTGATGTAGCGAATCGCTCCCGACATGGCGTTGGCGCCGAAGGTCGTGCCCTGCGGGCCGTTCAGGATCTCGATGCGTTCGATGTCGTACAGGTGCAGATCGGGCTGTGCGCCCTCGTAGCTCATCGACATGTCGTCGACCAGGAAGGCCGTTGAGGAGGTGTTGGCATAGTTCGGGTTGCTGCCATCAGACACCCCACGCATCACGAACAGCTGCGTGCCGGGTCCGGTGCTTATGTACGAAGTGGAAGGCACCTTCTGCAGGTAGTCGTCCATGCCGGTGATGGCGAGATTCTTGAGGTCCTTCTGCGTGAGCACGTCGATGCTGATCGGAACGTCCTGCAGGTTCTCCTCGACCTTACGGGCCGTGACGACCACTTCCTGCAGGCCGCCTGCGGATGCCGAGACAGAGGCCCCGGCGGCGGCCGCGTCTGCGAGCGCGGGAGCACGGGGCAGCGCGACGCCAGCAAGCGCGGCGGCGACGGCGAGCCCGATCCTGGAGCGCGCGCAGCGCGTTGGTTTCGCGAACACCCCGGGAACGGAAGGAACCGCACGACTCCGCCAACGTGAACGCATCAGAAAATCCCCTGGACAGCTTGCTTTGATCTGGGCATTCCCCGGCCTTGCCGAGCCCGAAGGAGCGCCGCCCGGATCATCCGTTGAGCCGGGGTCCTTAGTCAACGATCGTTCAACAAGAAACGCGCCGCGTTGCCAGGGCGCAACGTTCAGAACCGACCGAGGCAGTCTCCGAGTGCGCGTCGCAAGGGTTCCAGCTCCTTCTCGAAGTTCCGCCAGTGCCCGACCCCGGAGGTGTAGATGGGCTGGCGTACCTGCTCGGCGCTCGCCGTGCGCACCGAGCGCCGCGTCTCGTGGAACCTCAGGCAGGCGGCCTCAAAGGCAAGTCCGCAGTGCCCGAGCAGGCGGCGGATCTGTGCCTCGGGCTCGCGCACCAGTGCCTCGTACTGAACGTGGAGCACCTTGCCCGGGAGCACCGCGTCCCAGTGATCCATGAGAGACAGGTAGCAGCGGTAATACCGCCCGAGATCCTCGAGGTCGTAACTGAAGGTCTGCCCCTCGGCGAAGTGCTGCTTGAAAGTGCTGAAGCACGCGTCCATCGGATGGCGACGCGCGTCGATGATGGTGGCGCGCGGCAGGATGGCATGAATGAGGCCGATGTGACTGAAATTATTGGGCAGCTTGTCGGTGAAGTGCTCCCGCCCCGAGCGCAGCGGCGCCGTCTCCTCGAGGTAACGGCGGCCGAGTGCGGCGAGCTGCGCGGTGGAGGCCCGGCCGACCGTCTCGGGGTAGCCGGTGCGGCCGGCGCTGAGATCGTCGAACTGGCCCACAATATTGAGGATATTCGGCAGCTCCATGGTGCCTTCCACCCGCGAGTGGCTGGCGAGGATCTGCTCGATGAGCGTGGAGCCCGAGCGCGGCAGCCCCACGATGAAGATTGGCGCGGGACTTGGGTCTCCGCAGCCTGCACGCGCGGCGAAGAACCCGGTGTCGAAGAACGTGCAGATCCGCTCGCAACGGCGCTCGAAGCGCGCCATGTCGAACGGCGCATCGAGGCGGCGCAGCGCGTTCCCCTCGGCGTAGTGTGCGAAGGCCTGCGGGTATTGCTGACGCTGCTCGAAGGCCCGGCCGAGCGCGAAATGCAGCTGCGCCTCGTTGGAGCGCCCGCGCTTGTCGCGCGCCAGCAGTTGCTGCATGGCTTCGATCTCCTCCTCGCTGAAGGCGTAGTTCTTGAGGTCCGCAAGACTCCAGTAGGCCTCGCCGATGCCGGGATCCATCTGCAGCGCCGCCTTGTAGGAGGCCTCACTGTCGCGTCGCCGGCCGAGCGTTTTCTGCACGTGCCCCGCGGACACGCGCAGCCCCACCTCGTCAGGCTTGAGATCCGCCGCCCGCTCATAGGCTCTGAGCGCCTCCTCCTGCCGCATGAGCCGCGTCGCTACGGCGGCGAGCGCGACCCAGGTCTGCGGGCTTTCGGGCTCGATCTTCTGCAGATGACGCGCCGCCGCCTCCGCTTCCTTCAGTCGCCCCAGCCGTATGAGTGCGGTGCCGAGCCCGCGGTACGCCAGTGGGACGTAGGCGGACTGCTTGAGCGCGTGGCGCAGCAGTCGCTCGGTGTCATAGGCCCGGTCGGCGGCCAGTGATAGTGCCGCCAGCCCGCAGAGCGCCGCAACGTGACTCGGATCCGCCTGCAGAATCCCGCGGAACAGTTCCTCGGCTTCCCTACGGTCGTCGGCCACGAGCGCCGCGGTGGCGGCTTCGATCCGCTCGCGCTGCGGGTCCGTGAGTCGCGCGCGCTCGAAGGCGATGGCCGCATCGCGGTACTGGTCGAGGTCGACGAGCGCATCGCCATACGCCAGCCACGCGCGGTGATGGCGCGGTGTCGTCTCGAGCACGCGTCGCACTTGCTCGCGCGCCTCCCCGGCTCGGCCGGCGCGCCGGTAGGCGCGAGCGAGGTCCACGCGCGCCTCGGCAAAGTCCGGGGCGCGCGCGACGACACGCTCGAGCGTCGCGATCGACTCGGGGAGCTTCTCGCGTTCGAGCAGCGCCACGCCGAGCAGCCACTGGCAATTGATCTCGCCGGGCGCCTGCGCCTCGAGCGCCCGGAGCAGCCTCTCGGCGGTCGCCGCCCGGCCCTCGCGCAGCGCCGCGTGCGCCTGGCGACGGCGTTCTTCGAATACGCTGCGTGCGTTGGGTGCGTTCATGGGCGCCCGTGCCGGGCGCAGACAGTTTGCCCCGGCGACGGGTGCTGCGGCTACACTTCCCGCCCGCGCACCGCTTCGGTGCGGTTAGGCACTGCAAGTCACCGTGCACGTGAAACGCCTGCTGTCGCTGGCTCTTGCGCTGACGGCCTGCCTCGCGCCCGTCATCGGTCGGGCCGGGCGCGCCCTGGAACCTCGGGACTGGTATCGCTTCCAGGACGTGTCGGACCTCGAGATTTCGCCCGATGGGGCCGCAGTCGCGTATCTCGTCACGAGCTATGACCGCGCGTCCGATGAGAGCCGCAGCGCGCTGTGGCTCGCCGACTGGTCGGGCAAATCGCGCGCACAGCTAACGCGCGGGGAGAGCGTCAGCGAGCCGCGCTTCAGCCCCGACGGGCACTACCTGAGCTTCCTGTCGGCTCGCCCGGCGGGTGCCACGACGCAGCTGTGGATCGTGGACCGCCGCGGCGGCAAGCCGCGGCAGCTGAGTCGCTGCAACGGCGAGATCACCGGCTACACGTGGTCACCGGATGCGCGACGCGTGGCGCTCGCGATGCACCCGCCCGAGGACCCGAAGTCGCCGCAACCGCTGGTCATCGACGCGTATCAGTTCAAGGACAGGTACAGCTACCTCATTCCGCAGACACGCACACACCTCTACCTGCTCGATGTCGGCAGCGGTGCCTGCGCGGCCATGACCGCTGACCCCGAGCGCGCCGACTCAACACCGACATTCTCACCGGATGGGCGCGAGATCGCTTACGTCGGCAACTCCACACAGACGCCGCGCGAGGCCGGCATGGATCAGATCTATGTCGTCCCGGCTGCCACAGGAGCGCAGCCGCGGCGGCTGACTTCAGACTGGTCGGCCGACCATCCGCGGCTCGAGTGGAGTCCTGACGGCAAGCTGCTCGCGTTCATGCATAGCGATGATCCCAAGTACAGCATCTGGATGCAGCACGTAGCGGTGGCGGAGGTGCCCTCGGGCCGTGTGCGCCCAGTGGGCGCAACTCTCGACCGCACGGTGATCTCGCCGAGGTTCTCCGGCGACGGTCGCGCCATGCTGCTCGCGGTCGAGGATGACGGCTTCCAGTACCCCGCGCAGGTGTCGCTCGACACCGGAGCCGTCGCGCGCCTCGCAGGGCCCATGGTGGTGCACGAGCTCGCCACGGCCGCTGGGCATACCGCGGTGCTGGTGTCGAGCGATCGGGCGCCGGTTGAGGCTTTTGCGCTGGAAGCGGGACAGTTGCGCCCGCTGAGCGCGCACAACCAGCAGCTGTTCACAGAGATCACCCTCGGATCGGTCGAGGACATCTCGTTCCGCAGCACGGACGGCACGCAGATTCACGGGCAGATCGTGAAGCCCCCGGGATTTGTGCGGGGGCAGCGCTATCCCACGATTCTCTGGATCAAGGGCGGACCCGACGGCCAGGACGATCACTCCCTCACTCTCGAGAGCTACGGGCCGCAACTCGACCGGCAGCTGTTCGCCACTCACGGCTACCTAATGCTCGCGATCAACCATCGCGGCAGCACTGGCCGCGGCACCGAATTTGCCCGCGCGATCACCGCCGACTGGGGCCACAAGGAAGTCGAGGACCTGCTCGCCGGAGTGGACTATGCGATCGCGCAGGGCATCACCGATCCGTCACGCCTGGGCGTAGGCGGCTGGAGCTACGGTGCGCAGTTGACCGACTATATCATTGCGAGCGACACGCGCTTTAAGGCCGCCATCAGCGGCGCCGGCAGCGGCAATCAGCTGGCCGGCTACGGCACCGATGCCTGGGTGGTGGCGGACAATGCCGAGCTCGGACCGCCCTGGCGAGACACGGCATTGTGGCTCAAGGTCTCCTATCCCTTCCTGCACGCCGATCGCATCCACACGCCGACGCTGTTCATCGGTACTGAGAAGGACTTCAACGTCCCGGTCGCGGGCGGCGAGCAGATGTACCAGGCTTTGCGCACCCTCGGTGTCCCGGCACAGCTCATCGTGTATCCCGGTGAGCCTCACGTGCTGAGCCGACCGAGCTTCATTGTCGATCTCTACACGCGCTACCTCAGGTGGATGGCGCAATATCTCGGCAGCTCGCGCTGA
>Ga0187778_10000973_pt1 | contig 20429 bp, 16 predicted proteins | sample 1015_Q2_SP5_20_M_FD_132418 | JGI IMG/M metagenome (GOLD analysis project Ga0187778, IMG submission 132418) | Tropical peat soil microbial communities from peatlands in Department of Meta, Colombia - 1015_Q2_SP5_20_MG | ecosystem: Environmental > Terrestrial > Soil > Wetlands > Peat | place...
CCTCGCACAAGAGCGAGCGCAGCAGGCGCCGCCGCCGCTGCTCGCAAGACTCGCCATGCTGATCCACGCCGATAAGGCGGAGGATGCGATGCAGGCCGGGGATAACCAAAAGAGTTTCGACGAGTGGCAGGAGGTGCTCAGGCTCGCGGAGGTCGCCGGGGAGCAGCCCGGGACCGAAGCACTCATCGGCTATACCCGTGCCGCGCAGGATCTCGACCGCCCGGCAGATGCCAGGCGGGGACTCAAGCAACTCGAGGATCGCCATCCGGAGGACGCCTGGAGCCAGGCACGCCTCGGGTCGATCTACCTCCAGGCGCACCAAGACGAGAAGGCCTGGCCGCTGCTGCTCAAGGCGGCGGAGCGGAACGATTCCTGGGCACAGTGGGTTGTGGGTCACAGCACTTACGACGGCGTGCCCACGCTGCACAAGGCGCCGGATCAGCAGGCCGGCCTAGTGTGGATCAGGCGCTCCGCCGAGCAGTGCTTCCCGGATGCGGTCCGGTTTCTCGCGGCGCGCGGCGAGAAACCGTCCGCGGACTGCAAGCGACGGCCCTCGGGCGGCGAGCGCGAGTGGTGGGAGGCGCTGGTCCCCGCGGCGGGCGTGCTGCTCACGAGCCTCGTTACGGCCTTGGCGGCGGCGTTTCGCAAGCGAGCGCAACTAGCGGCGCCTCGGGCTCGCATGCAGTACCCGCCGAGCGTGCGCGCCATCGGAGCTTTCGTACTCGCGGTCTTGATCATGGTTGCGGCGGCCTTCGCGGTAACCGTCGAGAACGGTCCGGGCGGACCGGTCGTCGTCGGTGTGCTCGCCGCATTCGGCGCACTGGGGCTGCTGCTGATCGTCGGGTCCGTGCGCGTCTGGCACGTGCTCACCGCCGATGGGCTCGAGTTCGGGCGTTTCCTGGGTCCGCGCGGCTCGCTGAAGTGGCGCGACGTCACGCGGCTCACTTATTCCAAAGGGATGCGGTGGTTTCGCATCGAGACGGCCTCGGGCGAGGTCGCGCGCATCTCTGCGATGCTCACGGGGCTACCCGAGTTTGCCCGCGCGGTGCTTGAGCAGGTCCCAAGCTATGCGATCGACGACGGCGCTCGCGATGCGCTGCAGGCATACGCCATCAAGGGGGAATCACCAGCGGCAGCTTGATGAAGCTGGCTCGATCTGCGCTGTAATAGATGCGAACTACGACCGACCGCTTTAGAGGAGTTCGAGCTCGCTTCCTAAAGGGCTGCTCTTGGCCGTCAGCGCCCCGTCGTGGGCGCGCCTTAAACCGGCAGATACCGACCCAAAGGCGACCTCGACGTCACCGAGAGAGCAGACGTTCAAAGCGCGCACTTCTCTCCCGCCGCTGTTAGCGGGAACCGAGCACGCTCAGACATTGAGCATCTTCATCGCCTCGATGACGCTCTTGCGCATCCGCGCGAATGAATCCGCCAGCGTCCGGATTTCGTCACGTCCGGATATCACAAGATCCGGTGCCTCCAACTCGCCCAGGCTCACTCGGTCAGCGAGTTGCGAGAGCCGCGTGATCGGCCGAACTATCAGCAGCCAGATCATCAGGTTCAGGAGCAGCCCTGCCCCGATCAGCGTCACCATGAGGGAGCTCATGAACGTAACGAACGCCTGCCGGGCGCGGGCCAGCGGCAGCGACTCGGGCACCTCCACCACCTGCGCACCGATGATCTCGTCAACCTTCCAGCCAAAGCCGTTGTTCGGCCCATAAATCTCAATCATCGTGCGCGGTGCATTGTCCGGCGTGTCGTGGCAATTGAGGCAGGGTGCCTTGGCCTTTAGCGGCTTCGACATGTATAGAACGCGCCCGACGGGCGTGTCGCGCTCGCCGAAGATGGGAGACGGGACCGCGCCGCTCCGGAACGCATTAATGAGATCCCGTTCCCAGTCGGCCGCTTTGTCCGTAAGGTTAGTCGGATTCAGCGCCGGCTCCCGGTACTGGTAGTCCTTGTAGTCGGCGTTTTGCTGCTTCAGCCGCGCGATCACCTGGAGCGCAGAAAACGCCGACACCATTTCTGGTCGGAATTCGTATTTTATCTGCGTCTCAAGCAATGGCCTGATCCGGTCAGCCGTGTAGCTGCGCACGGCCAACGCATTGTCGATCAGCAACTTCGCGCTTTCGTAGACTTCCTCCTTCGCGTTCCGCTGCAGCATCTTCCACGAAATGTAGCCAGTCACGGCGATGACGATCGCGAACAGCGCGACGAAAGCAAGATTGAACTTCACCAGTAGCTTCATGGCGGATGCTGGATTTCCCCAGCGAACCCTTAGATTGCCTTCAACCGTCGAAACCTTACCAAAAGCCGGCCACACTCACAAAGAGCCTTCGGTCACGCAATACATCGGCTTGAATTGGACGCAAGGCGCTGTGCCCTCGCGAGGGCTAGCGTGCGCAACGACTAAGGCAGTTACACGTAGGAAGTGCGGCCGCGCTTGTCAGGGCGTCCGCTTTGGAAGAGAACGAAACTTGGGTCTCGATGTCGGCTCCTGACCGAGTTGAGACAGATAGGCGAATCTGTCTGCAGTCGACCCGCTACTGCCGGTCGAAACTCCCGGAAGCCGACATTCGGAAGTGTACGAGCGGACGGTCTTCTACGACATGCGATCTTCGAATCTAGCTGATACGCGCGAACCGCGATGTTGCCGATTCGCACCAGGACAAACCCATCCTATCCGTCAGCCTTCGCGTCAACTGAGTTGAAAGCCAGGGTAACCACTTGCGGCGACCTGTGCACAGCGTTCGGCGTATGCCGGAAATCCACTCGCCAGTGGCATGAACACGCGGGGCTTGCCCGGAATGTTCGCACCCAGGTACCACGAGTTGCAGGTTAAGAATACAGTCTGCTCGGCCACTGCCAGCACATACGCCATCCAGTCGGCCTCCGCATCCTCACGTGCTTCGATGGTTGTGAGGCCCTGTGAGTCGAGCCAGGCGATGCAGTCGGCTACCCAATCGACGTGGTGCTCGATCGATAGGATCACACTCGTGAATGCCGACGTGCTGCCGGCGCCGGCGATATTGAAGAGATTGGGGAAGCCTGCCACGGCCAAACCGAGGTAGTTCAGAGGTCCACCAGCCCACTTGTCCTGAATCCGCAGGCCGTTGCGACCGCGCAGCTCCAACCGCATCAGCGTACCAGTCATGGCGTCGAAACCGGTCGCGAGCACCAGTGCGTCGAGTTCATATTCCCGGCCATCCACCAGCACGCCCCGCGGGTTGATGCGCGCAATCGGGGTGTGGCTCACATCCACCAGTGTGACGTGCGGCAGGTTGAACGTTTCGTAATAGCCGGCGCTATCGATGCACAGGCGCTTGCAGCCGATACTGTAGGTCGGTGACAGCAGCTTCGCGGTCTGGGGGTTGAGTACCGTGGCGCGGATCTTGTGCGCACGAACTCAGCGGCCAGCTCATTCGCCCGGATGTCGAGCAGTATGTCGTAGTACGCGAACAGGAGGGCAAACCCACCAATCTGCCAGTACTCTTCGAAGCGTGCGAGCCGTTCTTCATTGCTGACGGCGAGGGCCGATGCCGTTGGCGGTGGAAGCTCGCTGAAAAAGCCGGTGAAAGTCTGCCGGCTGCGGCTGCGAAAACCTGCGTAGTCGGCTTTGATACGCGCTTCCCAAGCCGGATCAAGCGGGCCGTTGTGCGCCGGCACCACGTATGCTGGTGTGCGCTGAAAGACGGTCAGCTGACGTGCCTGACGTGCGATCAGGGGGATCACTTGTACACCCGACGAGCCCGTGCCAACTACGCCAACGCTCTTGCCGGAGAAGTCAACAGACTCCTCCGGCCAGCGGGCCGTGTGTAGTGTTCGACCGGCAAACGACTCCAATCCCTCGAGGTGCGGCGTATTGGGACTCGACAGCAGGCCCGCAGCCATCACTAGGAAGCGCGAGCTCCAGCGTTCACCGGTATGCGCGGTGGCGTGCCACAGCCGGCTGTCTTGGTCCCAGGTGGCGGCGACGAGACGGGTATTAAGCTGGATGTCTCCGCGAAGCGCGAGGCGGTCGGCGACGTGATTGGCGTAGCGCAGCAGCTCCGGCTGCGACGCGTATCGTTCAGTCCAATGCCACTGTTGCTGCAGTTCCTCGGAGAACGCGTACGAATACTCCAGGCTTTGAATGTCGACACGAGCTCCAGGATACCGATTGTAGTACCAGGTTCCGCCGACGCTCGGCGCAGCCTCTATGACTCGTGCGCTGAGTCGTAGCGCTCGCGCTTTATAGAGCATGCAGAGGCCGGCAAAGCCTGCCCCGACGATAAGCACGTCCAGATGCTCTTCCGCATCCATAGAAGCTGACATCGTGCGCACCCGCGCAGACGACGTTGCGCCCGCTCACCGCGCGAGGAACCAGTACCCCGCGTTGCCACGATCGGCTGCTTTCGGCATGATTCTGGCGCAGCTGGCGTTGCGAGGAAACCTTGTACTGTTGGGTGCCAGCCTGGTTGTGCGGGGCACTAATGTGCCGCGCGTGGTGCAAAGCGGAAAAGTCCGTCGATCAGGTATCAGTGACTGCTGCACACAGTCGGCCCTAAGCGCTTGCCTGCCGCTGAGAAAGTGGCCGCAGTCGCGTACCTTGATTGCCCTGGACCGAGGTGCAAATGACCCCAATCAGGAAAACTGGAGCCCAGCCATGAATGTCTCCTTGTGGGCCGACTTGAGACAGTTAGGCAAATCTGTCTGCAGGTCGACCCCGTGCAGTTGTTGCCACTGTCCGGATTGCTGCCATTCAGAAACGAGTCAGTAGACATTCCTGGACCGCGCTTGAACCGTAACGTCCTTCACTGCATCACGCCATGGGTGCTCCAGCGCACATGCGCGAGGTGCGCGTGCGTGCCCTGAAAATCAAGATCGATTGCCCCACTCGCGCTACAGTCGCCGCTCGCTAACTCGGCCTCCGTGTACTCGAGTCCGGCGGGATCGGTGAGGCGTATCTGTTCCGGAACGCCGGTGACCGTGTTTCGGATCGGGTCAACGCGAACACAAAGGAGACGTGGAACGTACACGCTCGCCACGCGCTGATCGAGGTCAATGGCTAGGCGAATCGGCCTGTAGAGCGTCGGAAGTACGCGCCTTATGGTGGTGGAAAGCACCTGCCAGACGAGGGCCCCAGGGTCAGTGTCACGCCCGAGCATGATCGCCTCAATCGCCGCGCGCTGCCTCGCCTCCGCCCTCTCCTCGATGATCGGCTGAAAAATGCCATTGCCCAAGTGAGGCGCCTGGGGCCATGCGATCAGGCTTCCCCAGCACAGCCCATCCAGCGGTACTGTGCCGTAGTGCCCTTGCGTAATGCGCACGAAATACATTCCCCGGCAGCTGCCGTGAGTCGGCGGAGCATTGAACTGACACGGACAGCCATAATCGCAGTTGCAGTTGACGAGCTCATCGCCTTCTATCGACCATTCGGTGTTCGCCAAGGAAACTCCCTTCGTGCTCCATGTTGACTTCCGCGTTTTAGCGCGCCACAAAGCGTATTGTGTGCATCGGCGAACCTCTATGGCTTGGGTTTGCCGCGTCCGGCAGGGCTCAGGTCGATACTAAAGACGCCGCCTTCCTCTATGCGGCTCCTCAATTGAGAACTTAGGACGACCCGACCGTTCGCCGATCCACACCCGGGGCAACTGCTCTTGTTGTTGCGGTTGGTTAACAGCGTGACCTTCTTGCAAGCACCGCATTCAAAGAACCTCGCGTCTCGTTTGCGCGCCATGCGACTCCCTCGCGATCATTGGTTATTATAGTTTGAGCCGATCTGCTGACTGCGGCTCAGCTTGGGACTGCGTCGTCAACGCCAAGACTTGAGTTTCGACGCTATGCCGAGCGCGGCGCAGCAATCAACCAGTGCGCCGAGCTCAGGATTTCTTACAATTACGGCGCTCGGAATTTTGCCCAGACGGATCGATCCGCTGCGCTAGGAGCCGCGCCTCAAGCCGCACGCTTACCGTCAACACCTCCGCCATCGGCGGCAACCTCGAGCTGCTTTCTGACAAGGGCTCAGCGCAGCAACAGCAGGGCGCCGCAGGCGAGCAACAGCAACCCGCTCAGCCGGCCTCCCTGCGCGCCAAGCGGCATTACCTTCTCCAGCAGCACGAACACGGCGATGGCCGCGATGGCTGCGAGATTCATCACCCCCGCAACGGACAACAGCAGCATCAGCGCCCAGCAGCAGCCCAGACAATAGCCACCGTGCCTTAAGCCGAGGGTAAAGGCTGCGCCGTTGCCCGGGCGGTAATAGCGCGCCAGGAAAGCCGCCGGCGCGCGGCACGTCGCCAGGCAGGAGCGCTTGGCGGGCGTCAATTGATATGCGCCTGCGACCAGCACCAGTGCGCCGCTCAACACCTGGCCTCGCAGCTGCATCATCGGGGACAGGTAGAGCAGCGCACGGAGCAGAAGTTGCAACAGCGTAGCGGCGAGACTGAACGCCGTCCACACAAGCAGGTAACCGCCCAGAAAGCTGTAGGCTCGTGGAAGCGCGTGCGCGGCGTCGTGGCTGCGCACCACCCTGGTGAACAGCAGCAGCGTGGGTGCTGCGGACGGCAGCATCATGCCCGCCATCATCACCGTCCACATGGCGAAGAGCAGCGTGCCATACCTGAGCAGCGGCGTATCGACCATCATCCACGCGGAGGCACCGTCCATCGGACCGTACATGTCGAGCGCCATGGGCACGATCCACGCCCAGCACATGAGGCATGCCGCGACCAGCCCCGTCAGGATCCACAGGCGCTCGCGCCGGAGTAGGATTTCCACCGCAGTGTCTGGGCTCCGCACAGCTGCGCGGAGTGGATTGACGCGTGGCGCCGCGGCGGTGGCCTTTTTAGCGGACGACTCCGTGGGTACTCCAGTGGAACCGCGCCAGGTGTGCGTGCGTGCCCTGCAGGTCGAGCGCTATGGCGCCGGTGGCGCGGGACGTGCCGCTCGCCACCTCGGCCTGCGAGTATTCGAAGCCTGCGGGCAGGTTGATGCGCGCCCGGTGCGCGGCGCCGGTGACCGGATTCCTGATCGGCTCTCCGCGGCCCTCGACCAGACCCGGCACGCGGACCGTCGCCGTGCGCTTGTCCACATCCAGCGCTAGCTCGATCGGCTTGAAGAGCGTCGGTAGCACCTGGGTCATGGTGGTCGCGAACACCTGCCAGATTAGTGTGCCCGGATCGGTGTCGCGCCCCTGGATTATCGCTTCGAGAGCGACACGCTGGTGCGCGTCGGCGCGCTCGTCCACGATCGCCTGGCAGGTGCCATTGCCCAGGTGGATGGCCTTCGGCCAGGCCAGCAGGACGCCCCAACGTAGCCCATCGAGGGGAACGTTGCCGTAGCGGCCTTGCTCGATCTGCCCGAAGCCCAGCGCACGACAGTCACTGTGCGTCGGCAGGCTGTTGAACTGACAGGGACAGCCCCAGGCGCAATTGCAGTTGATGAACTCGACCCCCTGCATTGTCCACTCGGTGAATGCCATACGTCACCCGGAGGTAATGTTCGAGTGCCGGCGCCGATTCTGCGCCCCGTCCACTAGGCCGTCCACGGCACGTCCTCAGATCAAGGCGGTGTCAGCCCAAGCCTCGCACGGAGGCGAGTGCGGCAACCTGGTATCGTGTCTCGCTCTCGCGGCCAGCTGTAAAGCCTCGAGAATTTTCGATCGCCTGCGCGACTAGAGTTTTTCAACAAAATAGGCCGTCGGCAGTCGGTCGCCGCCTATTACGTTGTCCGCGGGGTCTTGGCTTGCATCTGGCTTACATGATCGGCGCGTGCCTACGCTGCTTGCTACAAGACAGCCTAATTTGCAGCGCGCCCGGAGAGATTCGAACTCCCGACCCTCAGGTTCGAAGCCTGATGCTCTATCCAACTGAGCTACGGGCGCGGCGCTGCGATCTTACTGAGAAATCCCGGCGCCGTGGTATCGGGGCATTCCCATCCCCGCGGGGCTCGCGGCAGAATGAGCGCGGATCCGCACCGGGAGCTTGGCATGACGATGTTCGACCTGTCGGGCAAGGTCGCCCTGATCACCGGCTCGAGCCGCGGGATCGGCAAGTCCATCGCCATGCAGATGGCCCTGCACGGCGCCCGGGTCGTCATCTCCAGTCGCAAGGCCGAGAGCTGCGAGGCGACGGCGGCGGAGATTACCGCGGCAGGTGGCACGGCGATGGCCCGCGCCTGTCATGTCGGCCACAAGGAGGAGCTGCAGGCGCTCGTCAACGCGACGCTCGAGAGCTGGGGTCGGATCGACGTCGTGGTGTGCAATGCGGCCAGCAACCCGCACTTCGGCCCGCTGGCGCGAATTTCCGACCAGGCTTTTGAGAAGATCATCCGCAACAACGTGCTTAGCACCTTGTGGCTGTGCGCAATGACCTTGCCGGCGATGGCCGAACGCAGGGACGGTGTGGTGATCATCGTCTCTTCCGTCAGCGGGTTCGTCGGTAGTGCGATGCTCGGAGCCTACGGCATCTCCAAGGCGGCCGACATGCAGCTGGCGCGAAATCTGGCGGTCGAGTGGGGGCCGCACAACATCCGGGTCAACTGCATCGCACCGGGTGTCATAAAGACCGAGTTCTCCCGGGCGCTGTGGGCTGATCCGGTCCGAGCGGCGGCCTTCGCGCGGGGTTATCCGCTGCGCCGCCTCGGCGAGCCGGATGACGTCGCCGGTGTCGCCGTGATGCTCGCCTCGCGCGCCGGCAGCTTCATTACCGGACAAACCCTCATCGTCGACGGCGGCGGTCTGATCGGCGGGAGCGAGCCTTTGCTGTAGGGGCGCGCGGCTATGCCGGCATGCGCCGCTGGCGGCCGATGCACAGGTAACCCACGCCTAACAGCGCGAACCACACCGGCGCGACGTACCACGCCACGCGCGTGTCCGGATCGCGCGCGAGCATAACGCTCACCAGCACCAGAAACGCGAGCACCAGCCAGTTCGCAAGCGGCGTACCCGGCATGCGGAACGGCGCCGCCGCCGCGCGTCCGGCGGCCACCGCGCGCCGATAGTTGGCATGCGCCACCAGGATGATTCCCCAGGTCCACAGCGTGCCGATGAGCGCGACGCTGGTCACCATCGTGAACACCCGCTCCGGCACCAGGTAGTTCAGCACCACGCCGAGCAGCATCACGGCGGCAGACGCGTGGATCCCGGCGGCGGGCACCTGATGGCTGTTCAGCTTAGCGAGCGCACGCGGGCCCTGACCGCGCTGCGCCAGCGTCCACAGCATGCGTCCGGTGCTGAACAGGCCGCTGTTGCACGATGATGCCGCCGCCGTGATGACCACGAGATTGATGATGCTGGCCGCGCCCGGGACTGCCATCTTACCGAAGACGAATACGAACGGGCTGACCTTGGGGTCGAGCTCGGTCCAGGGTACGAGCGACATGATGACGAGGAGCGCGCCAATGTAGAAGATGAGAATGCGGGCGATGATGCCGTTGGTAGCCTTGGGCAGCACTATCTCGGGGTGGCGCGCCTCGCCCGCAGTGACCCCGATGAGCTCGACACCCTCGTAGGCGAACATCACGATCTGCAGCGCAAGCAGCACGGCGAGCATGCCGCCGGGCAGGAATCCGCCGTGCGACCAGAGGTTGGAGAAACTCGCCGTCGCACCGAGCGCACCGGCGTGGAAGGCGATCACGAACACCCCGGCCACGATCAGCGCCACGATGGTCACGACCTTGATCAGCGCGAACCAGAATTCGAGCTCGCCGAACACGCGCACCGCGAGCAGGTTCGCACCGTAGAGCACCAGCAGTGCAATGAGCGGCGGCAGCCACTGCGGCACCGCGGGCAGCCAATAGCGCACGTAGATGCCGATCGCCGTGATCTCGGCCATCACCGTCACCACCCAGGCGAACCAGTAGGACCAGCCCGTCACAAAGCCGGGAAACGGTCCGCAGAACTCCTCGGCGTAGGTCGCGAACGAGCCGGCCACCGGGCGATAGGTCAGCAGCTCACCGAGCGCGCGCATGATGAAGAAGATGGCCACACCGCCGAGCGCGTAAGCGAGCAACAGCCCGGGGCCGGCGTTGTGGATCGCGCGGGCCGAGCCGAGGAACAGGCCGACGCCTATCGTTCCACCGATGGCGATGAGCTGGATGTGACGGTTGTGCAGGTTGCGCGCGAGGGTGGAATCGGATTGCGACATGAGGGTCCCCGCTGGCTCGTAATGCTGCGATGTGCGCTTCAGGGGGGCGGCGCGCCGAGGATTACGTAGCGCCGGCCCTGCGGCAGCTCATAACGCTCGACGAGTGCCGCCGTGCCCGAGGCAACCAAACGCCCGGCGATGCCGTCGTCGGGTGGAGCGCCGTGATGGAAGCGCCCGAGCCAGTGCGTGAGCGGGCCGGGCGCGTGACCCGGCATGAGCACCAGCACGCGCCCCGCACGCCCGTGCGCGGCGAGCCAGGCGGCGACCAGCTGCCGCGGCGCGCGAGCGTCACTCCTGAGTATCGCAAAGGGGGTCTTGAGACCGCGGTCGAGCATGGCGATCGTGGTCTCATCGGGATCGAGCAGCGCGAGGCTCTCGTGCGCGGTGTCCGCGTGGATGCGCCGGGCAAGCGCCGGCAGATCCTGCCAGCGATCGACGATCGGCAGCGCCGCGAGCGCCGCCAGACACACCGCGGCCGCATAGCCGACGTAGGTCCAGCCGAGACTCTGTTGGAGATCCCCGCCGCGCTGCGCCCGCGCGCCTAAAAACATCGCCGCGTGTGCGGCCGCGAGCACGGCGAGTGCGGCAGCGAGGCATGCAGGCGGCGAGCCGGCACCTGCAGCCGCGAGCACGGCGAGCGCGGCCGCGAGCCCCCAGGCGATCAGCGTCACGAGCCAGCGGGTGAGGCGCACCGCCACGCGGTCGAGCGGCAGCGGCGTCGCTTTTACATCCTGCATCCAGAGCCCCGCGAGCAACCCAAAGCCGAGCAGCGCCGGAGCCGCATAGATGTCGCGCGCCGTCGCGGCGACTGACAGCAGCGCGAGGAACGGCAGGCTGGCCGCGAGCGCGAAGCGCCAGCGCGTGCCGGCGAGATGGGCTGCGCGGGCGCTGCGCCAGGCGTGCGCGAGCGCCGCCGCCACCACGAGCGGCCACGGCAACAGATACGCCGGTAGCTCGAAGAGGTACTTGCCGGTGAAGTTGCGGTGACCGCTCGTATAGTCGAGCGCGGGCGGGGCGGCGACCCGGGTAAAGCGTCCGACCACGTTGTGCCAGAAGAGCGTGCGCAGCGCGTCAGCGCCGTGCGCCGTGCGCGCGACCGCGAGCAGCCACGGACCGATGATCAGGGCCTGCAGCGCGAACCCCGCGTACAGCTCCCAGCGCCGCAGCTCCGTCCAGCGACGCTCCCAGACGATGAGCGCGAGCAATGCCAGCCCCGGCACCAGCCACCCCGGGGCACTCTTGGCCATGAAGCCGATCGCAGCACCGAGGTGCATCAGTGCATAGCCGGCCGCCTTGGCGGCACCGGGCGGCGAGCGGTAGCCGCGCCAGGCGCCAAGCAGCGCGAGCGCACACGCCCCGAGCAGACACGCATCGCTCGCCAGCCAGATGCTGACGCGATAGGCCGTGAGCGCGCTCATGGCGACGAGTGCCGCAGTGACCGCGGCGATCACTTCGAGTTGCATGGCGAGTGCCAGGGCGCCGATTGCGAGCGCACCGGCGAGGGCATAGAGCAGGTTGGGAGCACGGGCGGCTGCGGCGGAGTCACCGAACAGCGACAGCGCACCCGCGGACACCCAGTAGGTCAGCGGCGGCTTCTCGAGAAACGGCGTACCGGCGAGCTGCGGCAGGGTGCGATCGCTCTGCAGGCTCATGCGCCACGCGATGTCCGCTTCCCGCGGCTCATCGGGCGTCCACAGTCCGCGCCCGAGGATCCCGGTGAGCCACAGCGGCGCGAGCGCCAAGGCGATCAGGATAGCCGCTGAGCGCGCAGGCGCGGACGGACGCGGCGATGAAAGCAACAGCTCCCCTCGAGGGCGCGAGCGTTCGCGGTGGCGCAATTATGCGCAGGTTAGCCCGGCAGAGAGTAGCGTACGATCAAGCGTACGACGCGCGCGTGTTCGGTCGACCAGTGGGCGAAACCCTGACACACCTGCCGTACGCCGGCGTCGGGCGTGCTTTCAGAATATTTCTCAGTGAACCGGGCCTGCCCGGATTCCTGTCCCGGCAGGAAGCGACTCGCGCTCCACGGCGTGTCCGCGTCGGCGGCACGGCTGAACAGGGCAACTTCCGTGATGCCCGCGCTGGCGGGGATCGTTGCGCACAACGTGAGCGGAGTCGCCTCGGCTTCGGTACAGGTGCGGGCCACGGGCGCGGCCGCATCCGTCGCGGCGCCGGGCGGCGAAGCGCTGCCCGGCGGGCTCACTACCAGTGCCGGCCGGCACGGCGCCACCGTTGCCATGACCACGACACCGTCATTGCCGAGACGGCGCAAGACGCCGCTTTCGATCTCGGCCCGCTCGCTCCCGCGGGTCAGTTCGAGCTGATTGGCGGTGCGGCTGATCTCGGCGACGCGCGCCTGCAGCTCGCGCTGCAGCGCGCCCTGTGCCAGGCGCTCGCTCTCGGTGAGCCACTGCGACAGAGCAAACCCCGCCGCCGCCGCTGCACCGACGATGACGAGCAGGATGATCAGCTGCAGACGTCGGGATTTGCGGCGCGAAGCCGCGGAGGCGCCGCGCGTCGAAGAGCCGTCGCGCAGCAGCGCCGTGCGCAGCTGCAGGAACGACGCGGACAGCGTCGCGGTTCCCGCGATGATGGCGGCGAGCACTGAATCGGGCATGAGCACAGGCGCGGCGACTCCGAGGGCCACGCTAGCATGACGCGGCATCGCATGGCCGGGCTCGAGGCCACCGAAACCGAAAAACGCGATGCCGGTCACAGCAGCGGGGCAGGGGCGTCGCGACGGAGACGCGCTGCGTGCCCGTTCGCTGCGAGCCAGCGCTCGAGCGGACTCAGGTCGGCCTGCATGAGGTGCAGGCCGAGTTTCGAGCGCCGCCACAGTATGTCCTCTGTGCTCTGCGCGAACTCCTCGCGGCACAGGTACGCGACCTCGCGCTCATAGAGCCCCGGCAACAGCTCCTTCCCGAGGTCCGCGCGGCTGCCGGCCGTACCGAGTACGCGCTCGAGGCGTGTGCCGTAGGCGCGTGCACAGCGCAGGCGCACGGGTGCGGGCAGCCACGCGTAGCGGCGTTCGACGGTGCGCAGAAACACCGCGAAGCTCCCCTCGGGCAGATCGCCACCCGGCAGCAGTGCCTGCGATGTCCATGGCGGCGCGCGTATCGCGAGCGGCCCGGCGAGCAGATCGACGGCCTCCTCGGCGAGGCGCCGATAGGTGGTGATCTTGCCGCCGAATACCGACAGCAGTGGCGCGGGCTGCCGCTCGAGCTCGAGTGCGTAGTCACGTGTGACGCTCATCGGGTCGCTGGCTTCGTCGCCGAGGAGCGGCCGCACTCCGGAAAAGCTCCAGACGACATCCGCTGGTGCAATCTGCTGGCGAAAATAGCGGTTGGCCAGCGTGCACAGGTAGGTCACCTCGCCGGGCGCGATCGACACCTCGCGAGGGTCGCCGTGGTAGTCGACGTCGGTGGTCCCGAGGAGCGTGAAGTCGTGCTCGTACGGAAGCGCGAACACGATGCGCCGGTCCTCGTTCTGGAAGATGTAGGCGAAGCGGTGCGCGAACAGCCGTGGTACCACGATGTGGCTGCCCTTGACGAGGCGCACGCGGTGCGCTGCGCGCAGCGGCGTGGCGCTCGTCAGGAACTCGCTCACCCACGGTCCGGCGGCATTCACGACCGCCCGCGCCTCGAGCAGCCGCTCGCGGCCGCCGGCGCTGAGAATTGCGCACCAGCGTCCCTCCCGCGCCGTGAGCTGCAGGCAGCGCGTACGGGTGAGAATCGTTGCGCCGCGTGCCTCAGCGTCGAGTGCGTTGAGCACCACCAGCCGCGCATCGTCGGTCTGCCCGTCGCTGTACACGAAGCCGCGCCGATAGGGCGCCTGCAGCTGCTCGCCGGCGATGTGCCTGCGCAGGTCGATGGCGGTGGAGGCGGCCAGCCGCGCACGCGGTGCCAGATGGTCGTAGAGAAAAAGCCCAGCGCGGATCATCCATGCCGGCCGCAGGTGCGCTGCGTGAGGCATGACGAAGCGCAGCGGACGCATGATGTGGGGCGCGGCGGCGAGCAGCACCGCGCGCTCCTTGAGCGCCTTGTGCACCAGGGCGAAATGAAACTCCTCGAGATAGCGCAGTCCGCCGTGGATCAGCTTGGTGCTGGCGGAAGAGGTGTGCGCGGCCAGATCGTCCTGCTCGACGAGCACCACCGACAGTCCGCGCCCGGCAGCGTCGCGCGCGATGCCGGCGCCGTTGACACCTCCGCCAACGACCAGCAGGTCGCAGGTTCCCGGCGTCGCGCCGCTCACGCCCGGCGCGGCGCCCGCCGTCCGTAGTAGTCGGGATAATCCGCGGACAGTCCCTTGAAGCGGCGGTGAATCCACAGATACTGCTCGGGGACACGCCGCACCTGTACTTCGATCATACGATTGAAGCGCTCAGTATCGGCTACCGCGCACTCGCTCGGAAAGTTCTCCAGCGGCGGATGGATGACTCCGCGGTAGCCCTGCGTGCCGGGCAGGCGCAGGAAGAAATACGGCAACACCGCCGCGCCAGTCATGCGCGCGAGGCGCGAGGTGAGGGTATTGGTGGCCGCGGGGATACCGAACAGCGGCACCATTTCCGCTCCCTTGTTGCGATAACTCTGATCGGGAGCGTACCAGACGCACTCATTGTGCCGCAGCGCCGAGATGAAAGCGCGGATGTCGTCCTTAGGGATCGGGTGCCCGCCGTAGCCGACGCGAAAGCGCTTGAGGGCGTACGCGACGACCTCGTTCTTCGGTGGGCGGTAGAGAAAGCCGACCGGAGCGATGGCGAGCAGCGCCCGGCCGGCCATCTCGAGGGAGGTGAAGTGGGCGGTGAGGAGGATGACGCCGTGGTTGCGCTCGAGCGCCGCGCGCAGATGCTCGACGCCCTCGAGGTGCACGATCCTCGCCAGCCGTTCGGGTGTGCTCCACCAGGCGAACGGGATCTCCAGCAGCCCAATGCCGAGGCTTGCGAAGTGCTCATCGAGCAAGCGCGCGCGCTCGGCCGTCGAGAGTTCCGGCAGACACAGCTCCATGTTGCGTCGTGCGGTGCGCACGAAACTGGTCGGCAGCCGGCGCAGCACGGCGCCGATCACCCGCCCGAGTCCCACGATGCCCGCGAACGGCAGCAGCGCCACGACGCGCAGCAACCCCAGCCCCACCCACGTGGGCCAGTATCGCGGCGCCAGCAAGCGCAATCGCATCCCGACCCCCGAGGTCTGCGCGCAAGGCCCCTCTCTCGCCAACGAGAATAGCGTAATTGCGGATGACAACTGTGATCCAATGTGGGGAATGACCGGTGCCGATCCGCACTACCTCGAGGTACGCCTGGCACGCGCCCACCTGAGGCGCGCCGGGCGCGAAGTTCTCAGCGATGTGAGCTGGCACATCCGGCCGGGGGAGCGCTGGGTGCTCGCCGGCGGCAACGGCGCCGGCAAAACCCAGCTGCTGAAGCTCGTCGGCGGCATCGTCTGGCCGCTAGCCGCACAGCCACCCCCCTTGCGCTACCGGCTCGGCCGGGAGGAGGTGACCACGCCCTACAGCGTGAAGGAAGAGATCGCCTATCTCGGGGCGGAGCGGCAGGACAAGTACGAGCGCTACGGCTGGAACGCCACGGCGGCGCGCATCGTCGCCACCGGGGTTCATCGCACCGACATGCCGCTCGATACGCTGAGCGCGGCGCGCCGGCGGCACGTCAGTGCTGTGCTAGCCTCCTTCGGCGTGGCCCACCTTGCGCCGCGGCCGTTCCTGTCGCTCTCTTATGGAGAGCGGAGGATCATTTTGCTGGCGCGTGCGCTCGCGTCGCGACCGCGACTGCTGCTGCTCGATGAGGTATTGAACGGACTCGATGCGCGCAACCGCAAGCGGATCATGCGCTGGCTCGGCCGCCGCAGCCGCCGCCTGCCGTGGGTGCTGGCCACCCACCGCAGCGAAGACGTGCCCGCCGGCGCGACGCACGCGCTGGTGCTGGATCGCGGCCGCGTCGTCTACCGCGGCGCCTTGCGCGGGGCGCCGCTGTCGCAGTGGCTCGGAGGTCAGGGCAGCGCGGCGCCCCGCACCGGCCTGTCACGCCGCGAGGGGGGCACCCGCTGGCTGGTGCGGCTGAGCAACGCGCGGGTGTACCTCGAGCAGCGTCGGGTACTCGCCGGCGTGTCGCTCACAGTGCACGCCGGCGAGTTCTGGGTCGTGCACGGTCACAATGGTGCGGGCAAGACCACCTTGCTGCGCACGCTCTACGGGGACCACGGCGTCGCTGTCGGCGGCAGCGTCGAGCGTGCACACGCGGTTGCCGGAATACCGCTCGAGACGTTCAAGCGGCGCGTGGGGCTGGTGGCGCCGCACCTGCAGGCGGACCGCCCGCGGCAGTTGACGGTCGCCGCGGTCGTGCAGTCGGGCGTCCATGCCAGCGTGGGTCTCAACCACAGCGCGAGCAGCGCCCATCAGGCGGCGGCGCGGCGCGCGCTCGCGACCTTCGGACTCGCGGATCTTGCGTCACGCACGCTCGGTGAGCTGTCGTACGGCCAGACGCGGCGCGTGCTGTTCGCGCGCGCCTTCCTGCACGAGCCGGAGCTGCTGCTGCTCGATGAGCCGCTGGCGGGCCTCGACGGTCCGACGCGGCGCGACCTCGGGGGCCGCGTGGCCTCGTTCACGCGGGGCGAGGCCGCCGTCGTGCTTGCGACGCACCGCGTGCATGAGTGGGCGACGTGCGCCACGCATGAACTCGAGCTCGCCGGCGGTCGCCCGCTGTACTGCGGGCCGCTGCGGCTGGGCGCCTGTGGTACTCACCGCGCCCGGCAGGGGGCACCGTGAGGCGAGCCTCCGCCGGTAAGCTCCTGGCGATCACCCTGGCTATCTTGGGCGTCGCGGCGCTTTTCGTGGCGCCACGCCTGTGGCGCTTCTACCGCGGCGCGCACGCCCGCGCCGCAACCGCGTTCACCGCGTATGAGCCGCGTGAGCTCGTCCGAGGGGATGCGCAACCGCTCGCGCCGCGTGTGGGACCGGAGCTCGAGCAGCTCGAACGCGCGGGGCTTGAAGCTGCGGCCACTTATGCCGGCGAGCACGGCTCGCAGGCGCTCATCGTCAGCCGCCACGACTACATTGTGTTCGAGCGCTACTGGCAGGGCACGAGCTTCGACACTCTGAGCGATGCGCAGTCCCTTACCCCGCTGCTGGCGGCGCTCGCCGTCGGGGTTGCCGTCTCGCATCGGCGCATCGGCTGGCCGGACGAGCCCGTGGGGGCGTTCCTCAGCGAGTGGGGCCAGGATCCCCGCGGCGCCATCACCGTGCGCAACCTCATGCAGATGTCGAGCGGCCTCAAGCCCGAATCGCAGGGCCCCCCCGCCGCGGACCTCGCCGCCGCAGTGCTCAGCACCCCGCTGGCCACGACTCCCGGCTCGACGCGCCGCGAGCAGGCCGCAGATCCGCAGCTGCTGGCCCTCGTGATCGAGCGCGCGACGGGGCAGCGCTACGCAACCTACCTCTCCCAGGCGCTTTGGCGGCCCGTCGGCGCGGCCGATGCCTGGTTGTGGCTCGACCGCCCGGGAGGTATGCCGCACGCCGACTGCTGTATGCTCTCGCGCCAGGGCGACTGGATCCGCATCGGGCAGCTGCTGGTCAGAGACGGCAACTATCGCGGCGCTGAAGTCATACGGCCCGGCTGGGTTTCGCTGATGCGCATGCCGGCCAAGGCCGATCCGGCTTACGGCGCGTACGTACGCATCGCCGCACAGAGCGCTGGGCAGGAGAGGTACGCGGCGCGCGACGTGTTCGTCGCCGGGGGCGAGGGGGGCAATCGGCTCTGGCTCGTGCCTTCGCTGCAGATCGCCATCCTCTGCACCAGTGCATTGCACCGGCGCGATGCGGCGTGGGACGACGGCCGCATCCCGAACCTCATCATCCGCGCGGCACGCGACGCCCCACCGCCCGCGGGACCCGCCGGGACGATGTCGTCCGTCGTATCGGGCCACTGAGCCTGCGGAGGCGGTGACGTTGCGCCGGCAGCTCGGAGCGCTGTTCCTCTTCTGCGTCATCGACACGCTGGGGTTCGGCATCCTGATCCCCCTCGTGCCTTACATGGCCGACCGTTTCGGTGTCGCCCCGCAGTTCATCACGCCGGTGCTCGGCAGCTACTCGCTGTGTCAGCTCGTGGCCGCGCCATGGTGGGGACGCCTGAGCGACCACTTTGGCCGCCGCCCGGTGCTCATGAGCAGTCTGGCCGGTGCCTGCGCGTCCTATCTCCTCCTCGGCCTGGCGCGCAATGTTTGGTGGCTGCTCGCGTCGCGCATCCTGGCGGGCTTCATGGCCGGCAACCTCGCCGCTGCGTTCGCCTACGCCTCGGACGTGAGCACTCCCGAAAGGCGCGCCGCCACACTCGGGCTGATCGGCGCCGCCATCGGGATCGGCTTCACTCTCGGGCAGCCGCTCGGCGGCACTCTCGCGGGCGCCGATCCGCGCACCGCGAATTTCCAGTATCCGGCGGCGGTCTCGGCGTGCCTGAGCCTGCTCGCCATTGCGCTGGTGAGATTCGTGTTGCCGGAGAGTCAGAGCGCGGCGCACCGCGCGGCGCATCTGGATGCGCCGCGGCGCGGAGCGCTGCGGCTGCTGCGTGAGCGTGCGCCGCTCGCGTTCCTCGCCGCGGCGACGCTGCTCGTCACCTACTCGCAGTCGATCCTCGAATCGATCTTTGCCATCTATGCGCTGCACCGCTATGGCTTCGGACCGCGGACGGTGGGGTTTCTGCTGTTCGGCATCGCGCTTCCGGCGCTACTCATGCAGGGCGGCGGTGTGCGACTGCTGGCGCCACGGGTCGGCGAGGTGCGGCTGGCGACCTGCGGCGTGTTCGCCTACGTTGCGGGCCTCGTCACGCTCGCCCAGGCGTCGAGCCTCGGCGGCACGGTCGTCGGGTTGCTGTTGTGCGGCAGCGGACTCGGCGCCTACAACCCGAGCGCTTCCGCGCTGGCATCGATGCAGTCGCGGGGCGCGGATCGTGGCGCGGTCATGGGCGCCTACGTGGCGAGCGCCAGTCTCGCCCGCGTGCTCGGACCCTTCACCTCGGGGCCGCTCTACGCGCTCATCGGTCCTTCCGCCCCGTTTCTGATCGGCGCCTGCGTCACTCTGCCGGCGGCATGGCTGGTGCGCCGCGCACGCTCATCGCATCCGCCCGAGTGACGCCGCCGTCCGGCGCCGGCCGCGCCTCGGCGGCGTCGGCTCCGCACCGGCGCACGAGCGACACACCAGGCACGTCGCCCGCAGCCGGCCGTCGCACGGCCGGGCGTGTGCATCCGTGCAGATGTCGTTTCGAGCGCGAACACGTACTGGCGCGTGTTGGCACGCCACGATCTTGCGACCGCGGATCACACAGGCCCGCATGCCTCCGAGCGGCAGTTCGGCGAGCCGCACAGCGGGGGGAAGAGCGCCAGCGCCCTTAGAGCAGAATCTCGGTCTGGAAGATCGACACGGCCTGGCCGCTGATCCACACGCAGGCGAGCTCGCCGCCGGTGAATTCGAGCTCGACTTCGACGCGCCCGGGGCGGTGCAGCGAGTGTCCCTGAATGCCGCAGAAGCGTGCGCGTTCACCGCTGCGGGCGAGCAGCCCGAGGCTCGCGAGATACGCTCCGAGCAGTCCGTGAGCGTTGCCGCTGACCGGGTCCTCGGCAATACCGAGCGCCGGACAGAACATGCGCGACTCGGTGAGATGGTCGGCGGCATTCGGTGTCAGCGTGAACACGAAATAGCCGGCTGCGCCAATCTGCGCCGAAAGCGTCGTGAGGCGGGTGAAGTCGGGCTTGAGATGCTTGAGGGGGTCCGGCCCGCGAACGCCGATCAGCAGCCGCGTGCCCGCCGCGCCGACGATGCGCGGCGCGATGCGCGTGTCGAGGCTTTCCGAGGCGAGTGCGAGCGCATCGAGGACCGCCAGGCGCTCGCGGTCATTCAGCTCGCGCCCGAGCGCGGGGGGGCTGCGGCGAATGGCGATGCGGCGGTCTTCGTCGCTGCCGCGCACCTCCACGTCGACGATCCCTGCCTTGGACTTCTGGCGCTGCCAGCGCGGCGCATCGTGGCGGCGCGACAGCACGTACTGTGCGGCGACCGTGGCATGGCCGACGAAGCCCGCCTCGCTGCGTGGGGTGAAGAAGCGCGCCCGCACCGTGTGGTCGTCGGCGTCGGGGGCGAGGATGAAGGCGGTCTCGGCGTTGTTGAGCTCGCGCGCGATGGCGAGCATCTGCGCCTCGGAGAGCGCGTCGGCGTTGAGCACCACGCCGGTCGGATTGCCGGTAAAGGGCTCGCGGGTGAATGCATCGACCTGGTGGACCTGGATCTTCCGCGTCATCTGCTCACCCG
>Ga0187778_10000974_pt1 | contig 20425 bp, 15 predicted proteins | sample 1015_Q2_SP5_20_M_FD_132418 | JGI IMG/M metagenome (GOLD analysis project Ga0187778, IMG submission 132418) | Tropical peat soil microbial communities from peatlands in Department of Meta, Colombia - 1015_Q2_SP5_20_MG | ecosystem: Environmental > Terrestrial > Soil > Wetlands > Peat | place...
TAGAACAAGATGCGATAAGGACTACTGAGGATCGAGTTCCACCCCATCGCCCACGTGCATGTCCTCTAAGGCGAATACAATCATGCCGGTCGAGGTGGTGGCTGTCGTGCTGAGGATGACGACCTCTCCCACCGCGCGTCGGGGAAAATCGACCACGCTGATGGTTGGGCCCTTCCCTCCGTTGAACAGGCCGCGCTCGATAACCGGCGGTTTGGCCTGAGTGTCTTCGGCCACCGAGGCTTTGAACGAGAGCGAGTCCACCGGATTGTGGAGATCAGCTTCGTAGGCGCGAAACGCACGGAAATAATCCCCTACCTTCACACCCTGGTTGCTGCCGAAGTTCAAGTACACCTTCATCCCCGTGCCGAGCTCCGTGTCAAAATCCTTAGCCAGCACGATCCGGCCGCTGGTCTTTCCATTGCTGGGGGCAAAACGGTCAAACAGTATCGGTGCGTGCTGGGGAATGTTCGCTTTTTCAACGTAGGGAACGACAACGTCGCCCGGCACCAACGGACTGCAGCTGAACTCAATCTGGGCAATGGCATGATCACCGCGGGTGTCGAGCACTCGGATGGTTCCCAGATCCGCATACGGAGCGCCCATCGCCCGGATCATGGTGAATTGTCCGGGAAATATCTCATAGCGATTGGGATCGCGCAACTCACGAACAATCGAGTAACGCTTTCCGAGTTCGTATCCCTTGCCGTTCAGGTAAACGATTTCCCCGTCACCGTAGTGGGTGGTGTTCGGGGTGTCCAGCCCGCCCATGACGTAGCTTGCGTTCGGCAGCGCGGTCGGATTGACAAAACCCGCGCAGTAGAGGTCGGAGCGAGTTGGATTGACGATTCGCTCCGCCGGAAAATTCAGGTTCGTGGTCACGGTTCCTGCGGGTGTGCTTTGATCTGGAGGGGAAGCGGGCTGCTCGGCGCGCACACCGATTGCCAGACACAAAACCACTAACAAGCTTGTTTTCTTCATGTTCTAACCTCCAGGCCTAATCCACCGCCTGTCGTCCTTTTGGTCTTTAAGTTACCTAAAATGAAAGACTTTCAGCCCGGACACTAGCAAGCCGGAGGGAGGTGGTCAAGGTTACGCCGGTGTTATCCGCGATAGGATAAAAAGTTTTGTGCCTAAAACACTAATCCCTAGTTGCATCTAGAATCACGCGCTTGTAAGATCGCGCCACTCTACAATCTCGTGAACGCTGCTTTGAACAACTTCGTTGCCCGTCTTCGGCCCTTGCGCTTGCCCCGGGTCTGTGTGGCTGTGACCGGGGCCGATCCGGCCGCTATGCTCGAAAAAGCCGAGGCTTTGGTTCGCGATAATGCCTTTCTGGAGTTCAGGTTAGACTACCTACCCCGTCCCGTTCTGGCTTTGCCGAAGATCAAGCAATTCACCGAGTACCACCCCCAAGTGGTGCTGATTGCGACCTGCCGTCGGGCTCCGAACGGCGGAAAGTTCCAGGGCTCGATTGCCTCCGAACTCGACATTTTGTGGAGAGCGGCGGCCGCCGGCTGCCAACTGCTTGATCTCGAACTGCAGTCTGCCGCCCACACGAAACCCGAGGCGCTCCATCGGCTGCGAAGCGCAGCGTCCTTGATCTTGTCCTACCATGATTTTCACGCGACCAAAAACCTGGACGAAACCCTCAGCCGGATGGTGGCGATCCCGGCTGACTTCTACAAGGTTGTCACCACGGCCAACACTCTCTACGACAATGTAGAGATGATGAAGTTCATTGAGCGAAATAGCGATCGTTACTCCCTGATCGGCCTGTGCATGGGAGAGCAAGGCATCATAAGCCGCGTGCTCGGACTAAGAGCGGGAAGTATCTTTACCTTTGCCGCCGTAAGCGAAGACGAAAAGACCGCACCCGGACAGATCACCGCGCGCGAACTGCAAAGCACGTATCGCGTTGAGCACGTGGACGCTCCAACCCGGGTGTATGGCGTGGTCGGCAACCCGGTGGCGCACTCGCTTTCCCCCGCCGTCATGAATGCTGCTCTGCGGCGGGAGACGGTAAACGCCGTCTACCTGTTGCTGCACGCGAAGACCTTGAAGGATCTGCTCGCCTGCGTCCGTGATATTCCCATTCATGGGCTTTCTGTGACCATGCCTTACAAGGAAAAGATTATCGAGTATCTCGACAACACCGACAGCCACACGGCCAAGATTGGAGCCTGTAATACCGTGGTCCGGGCACAAGACGGCAAGCTTTACGGGTTCAATACAGATACTGCGGGCGTGGTCCGGCCTTTGCAGCAACGGCTGGAACTGGAGAATGCCAAGATCCTCGTCCTCGGCGCAGGTGGTGCCGCCCGAGCCGCAGTCTTCGGATTAAAGGAGCGAGGCGCGGAAGTCTCCATCCTGAACCGTACGCCCGGTCCAGCGCAAAAACTCGCGCGAGCCGCTCGCGCCCGAACCATCAAGCGTGCGGATCTGGCGAAGCAGTTCTTTGACGTCATCGTCAATGCCACTCCGGTCGGCATGGGCAACACGCGCGAGTCCCCCTTGAACCAGAACGAAATCAGAGCGCGCTACGTCTTTGACATGATCTACGATCCGGTGGAGACGCGTTTGCTGAAGCTGGCGAAAGCAGCCGGTGCTCAGGTCATTCCCGGCCTGGAAATGTTTATTCACCAGGCGGCCCGCCAGTTTGAAATCTGGACTGGCAAACCCGCCCCGCTGACGGAGATGTTCAATGTCGTCACTAAGGCCCTAGCCGAGCGCGACGCCTCTAGTCAAACTGCTGAAAACAAAAGGCATTGATCAAATCCTGGTTTGTCTCGTCCGATTCCGGCGACTGAACTCCTCGCCTTCCTGACCGATCGCTAGAGCTGTCGCCGGACACACGGCGGCTTCTCGACAAACTGCTAGGCTGTCGCATGGGTCTGGGCGTCCCCGGGCTCAGAAATTCACGCGATGCGCGATTGCTACAAAAAGGTTGCATTTATCCCGGGTACCAAAGTAATATATATCCCGGAACGTGATTTTAAGCGTTCTCTAGTCGTGGTACCGCCCTTTCTTCCAAGGTTCAAGTGCCGTAACCAGCTGTACCAGCTCGAGGTGTTGCGCTGGGCCTCGAGCCAGGTACGGGAGACACCCCTATGGCGTGGTACGCATATTGTCTTACTGAGCAACAAGCCCTCAATGGAATCCGTGCGCGGCGTCCGTTCCTGCTAGAAGGCACTCAGGGAGTGAACGCAGCCGCCGTCTTAAGCTACCCCAGTGGTGAATTTTCTGTGGTGGTCAGTGAATACGATCGGGCAACCGGTAGTCTGGATGATAGGGCCGTCCTCGACCACGCGCGCGTAGTCAGCGTTTGCTTCCGCAACGGGACGGTGCTCCCCTTCCGTTTTGGCACCATCTTTGACAGCGATGAGGCGTTGCGACAAGCCGTGCGCGCCAATCGCCGGGCCTTCGGGCAGAGTGTGGCTCGATTACGCGGCAAGGCCGAAATGCACCTCAAGCTCGTCGTCCGCGACGGATCCTGGCGTGACGCCATGATGGATGTCGAGTTGCCGGATACGGTCGGAGGCGAGTATCTGATGAAGCTGAGGGAAAAGGCGTCGCGCGACCGCGAGCGCCAGACCAAGGCACGGGCTTTGTCGGTGCAGGTGCACAAGATGTTCAATCCGCTGGAAGAAGAGATTAGTTGTAAGAGAGTTAACACCGACGGCATGCTGATTGACATCGCGCACCTGATTGATTCGAAGTCGGTAGAGAAATACCAGAACCGCTACAACACGGCTGCCAAGCAACTCAAGAACTGCGAGCTGACGGTAACCGGTCCCTGGCCGCCCTATCATTTTTTGCCAGGTAAGTTACGAACGGTAGCAGGTCACTCCTAGAGTAACTTCGAGTAACTTCCGGACCGGGAGCCGGAATGAGGGAGGCTAGGTGCCTGCTCGGAATGTGCAGGAACCTGCAGTCTTTTTCCCCTCGAGCCCCGACCCTCGCCTATCCTCGATCTGGCCAGGGGCGCCAGAAGTGGAAGCGGAGCAAGGAGTTGGCACCTCCGAAGATCTCATCCGCTAAGACCCCCATTTTTGGCGCAGCAAGTGCTCCCTTATCCAGGCAATGAAAGAGGCCGCCGAACCATTCACCTTCATTCGCCGCGCTAGACATTACTTCTCTCTGCGCCACTCCGGCTGGCGGATCGAGATTTACGATCGCCTTTCCTAAAACCTTCCTGAGTTGCCTCTTTTGGGATAGTGGCTCCAGAAATGGGGCCGCTTATTCTTTGCGGCCTATTTTTATTCTGCCGCCCGTCTGAATCTGGCCTTTTCCTAACCCAGCTTTCTGCCCTTCCCCTCGAGAAGGTTTTGCCCTTACACTTGACGATCTACATGCGCGCACCGATTTCCTCTGTGTTGGTCTTGGTTCTGTTAAGGGTTTCCTTCGGGCAGGCTCCCAGCTCTTCGGCAAGTTCGCGATCCATTTCTGCACAATTGAAGAGCGAGCTCATCGCTTTGCGTGATGCCGCTTTGGCCGACGACTATGCTTACGAACAAGCCGCTTACTTGACCGACAACATCGGGCCGCGCCCTGGCGGTTCTCTCGCCGCCGAGGCGGCGGTCCAATACGTTGCTCAGGAACTGCGCCGACTCGGACTTCAAGTTCAGTTAGAAGAAGTCAAGGTTCCCCATTGGATTCGCGGTGTCGAACGGGCCGAGCTGGTGGAATATGCGGGACAGGCGCAGGGAACTACGCAGAACATCGTGCTCACGGCACTGGGAGGAACCGTACCCACTCCGCCGGCCGGCATCACCGCCGGAATCGTGGTGGCCAAGACCTTTGCCGGTCTGAAGCAACTGGGGCGCGAGGCGGTATCGGGGAAGATCGTGCTCTTCAATGTCCCTTTCGATAAGCAAAAGGCTGCCAATGGCATGGCGGGTGAGGCCTATGGCGAAGCCGTCGCCTATCGTGCCTCCGGTCCAAAAGCTGCCGCCGAGTTGGGGGCCGTTGCCTGTCTTGTCCGTTCCGTGGGCGGGGCGGATTACCGTCTGCCGCATACCGGCTGGAGCGCACCGGCGGGAATTCCCGCTGCCGCCGTGACCAGCGAAGACGCCGACCTGATTGCGCGTTTAGCCGCCCAGGGCGAGGTGCGCATGCACCTGACGTTGACCTCACAAACCGGGCCCGACAGCACGAGTTACAACGTGATCGGGGATCTCAAGGGCAGCGACCACCCTGAGCAGGTGGTTGTGCTCTCCGGACATCTCGACTCCTGGGACCTGGGGACGGGGGCGATGGACGATGCGGTTGGCGTCGCCGAGGCCATGGACGCCGTCCATCTCATCCAGCAATTACACTTGCACCCGCGACGTACCATCCGCATTGTGGCCTGGATGGATGAAGAGAACGGAGGGCGTGGTCATGATGTCTACGCCAAGAACCATGCGCGAGAGATTGTCAATCACGTCGCCGCCATCGAGAGCGACTTGGGAGCATCTCGTCCTCTAGGTTTCCAGGCGGAAATGAATCCCAACGCACTCCCCCTGTTGAGACCCGTGCAGGACGTTCTCGACAGCTTCGGAGCCAACTTGATCCGCTTGATCTCGCGCAGCCCCGGGGCCGATATTGCTCCGCTGGCTGAGGCCGGCGTTCCCGCGCTCGGCCTGCTCGAGGATAGTCGCATCTACTTTAATTACCATCACACCGCCGCCGACACGCTCGATAAGATCGTGCCCCAGGAACTGCGCGAGAATGCCTCCGCCTTGGCCGTGATGGGTTATGCCTTGGCCACCATGCCCGAGGTATTGCCGCGATGACGTTTTCTCCCCCGCGGTAGCATGGGCTCCCGGCCTTTTCTCGACATCCTCGCCAGAAGCACAAGCCTTCGCTCGACTGGGTGCATTAAATCGGTTGAACGAACCTTGAATTCGTTGAATCCCTGACCGCCAGTTGACGCATCTCATTTTACGCGCATATCATCTTCGTTTGGCCGACAGGCGGCGAGGATAGAGGGAAGGGGTCGTTTTTTTGGTGAAGTTGGCATCCATGGACAAAAAGAAGCTCGATTATTTTCGAAAGCGGTTAGAGACGCGGCAACAAGAGTTGCGCCGCATGGTCTCCCGCACACAACAGGACGGACGCTCGGCCGACGAAGACACGGCGCAGGACATCGCTGACCGCGCCGCCAGTTCCTACAATAAAGAGTTCCTCTTTCATCAGAGCAACAATGATCGCCAGCTCTTGCAGATGGTGGACGGAGCCCTGTCTCGCATTCGCGAGGGCAGCTTTGGGGAGTGCATCTCTTGCGGTAAAGAGATCAATCCCAAGCGGTTGGAAGCCGTGCCCTGGACGCGCCATTGCATCGATTGTCAAGAGAAACTGGAACAGGGGCGCCTGGAAGAGGCCTCGCGGTAAACCATCTTGATCGACTCGCTACGCCGCCGCCATCCGGCGGCTTTCCTGTCTGGTCTGGGCGGATCGGATTTCCAGTCATTCAATGGATTGGACAGCGGCGGAACCGCCACGCACCTGACGCACGCTCGGATCCCAATTCGGGTGGAGCGGAACTGGAAAGAGGAGACGCGGTGACGGGTCGGCCACCTAGGTGGCGGATCACCCGTTAGGTTCGCTGCCCGGTTCGCCCTGGGCGCTTGCGCTCGTGGCGCATGCTTCGCCCCTCGACCAAATGGAACAACTCCTCCCCCAGATTCTTGGCGTGATCTCCGGCACGCTCAAATGCCTGCGCCATCAGAAGCAGACTGGTGCTGTAGTCGAAGCTGCCGTCCTTGCTCTCCAGGTGGCGGCGGAACACCGCGTGACAGACATGATCGATTTCCGTATCGGTCTTCATGACCCAGTTGGCGGGTTCGAGGTCGCGCTTCACAAAGCCTTGATAAATATTCTCCAGCATCTTCTCGAGAATCTCCGCCATGGCAATCAAATCGCGCCGGTCCTCTTTGCGCAACCGTCCGGTTAGGTGCCGCAGACGCTGGGTGACCGACCAAGTCAGATCACCAATGCGCTCGAGATCAATAATGAATTTGAGACAGGCGAGCAACTCTCTCGCCTCGACCTCACTCACCTGCGTGATCGCGCTCGTGATCTCCTGGTCGATCTCGCGTTCCATGCGGTCCAGCTCTTTCTCGCAGTCCTTTACCGCAATAAACGCCATGTTCGAGGAGTTTTCGAGGAAGTCACGCAGATTGAATGCGGCATCCTTTGCCACCAGGCAGGATTGCTCGACCAGGCTGGTCATCTCCCGGGTAGATTCGAGTTCCCGAACCGTTTTGCTCTTGGTGGCTGCCATCGCAACAAGATGATAACGCCGAAAGGCCGCTGGCCGCGAACTGCAAAGTTTGCGCCTGCCCCGGACCTTCGTCTACGCCAATTATGGCGAGGCGACCGTCCCTTGGCTCCCGCCTGCGGCCAACTTCGAGCCAAGTGCTAGAGGTTGGCGTTCGTGGTACAGGCAGGGGGATTCGAGCCATATTTCCACTTATTTCCCACCATTTCCACTTGCGTGCACAAATGCTTGTGGATAATGTTAACAAAACGGTTACCAACGCTGTGCATCGATACCGTCGAGAAGATCTGGTTCGGATCTTGCGGCTCACGCCCCGCCAACTGGCGGCGTGGGAAAAAGCTGGTCTGGTGCCTGTCAGCGAGAGCTACTCCTTCTTTGATCTCCTGCAAGTGCAAAAGGTACGGGACCTGTGCTCCTCGAGAGTGCGCCCGGCGGTGATCCGCCAATCCCTTACGGCCATGCAAAAGCAGGCGGCGGGTATGGAAAACCCCCTGCTCGAAGCGGGAACGTTCACTACCGGACACCGTGTTGCCTTTCGCCACGATGGCAAGGTGGTCGAACCCATTGCCGGACAATTCATGTTCGATTTTGTGTCTTCCGACAACGTGGTGACCGCCAGACCGGTTGCCGTCGGTGGCGCCAAGGTTGAATCGAAAGATGTGGCTGAACTTTTCACCCGCGGCATAGCCCTCGAGGAAAATGCCGCCACCCAGAACCAGGCGATTGCGGTGTATCAGATGGTGCTCGAACTCGATCCCGAACATGCGGCGGCCCACATCAACCTGGGGACTCTGTGCTACAACCGTCAGGATTACACCCGGGCCGAGAAGCATTACCGCATCGCCATCGGCATCGACCCCCGCTATGCCCTGGCGTACTTCGATCTGGGTAACGTACTCGACGAGACCGGCCGGGTGAGCGAAGCCATCCAGGCTTATAACACCGCGCTCCAGCTCGCGCCCACCTACGGCGACGCGCACTACAATCTGGCGCTGGCCTACGAAAAGATCCGGGAACCGCGTAAGGCGCTGAAACACTGGCGCGCCTACGCGAAACTCGATGCCAGCGGGCCTTGGGCAATCCATGCCCGGAATCAGATCAAACGAATCCTGCAGGCGGACGGCTTGAAGTTAGTCTTGAGCCGCCTCTGAACGTCCCAACCGCTGCGGCGGTGAACTGAGTTGCCGTTCCATGAAATGGTCCCTCCGATTCATCGCCTTCTTGCTGCTGGCGTCGACGGCCGTAGGCTGGGCGGAAGAGCCGCCGAAACCGGCCGAGGGTGATTACCGGGTCTCGAATTTTCATTTCCGCTCGGGAGCGACCTTGCCCGAGCTGCGGTTGCACTACCTGACCTATGGCCGGCCCGCGATCGATGCCAAGGGGCATATCAGCAACGCCGTCATGATTCTCCATGGCACGACCGGCTCCAGTCGACAATTCCTTACCCCGCAATTTGCCGGGGTGTTGTTCGGCCCCGGGCAGCTGCTCGATGCCAGCCGTTACTTCATCATTCTTCCCGACGGGATCGGCCATGGCGAATCCAGCAAACCGAGCAACGGCCTACACGCTCGCTTTCCCCATTACGATTACGACGACATGGTCGAAGCGCAGCACCTGCTGCTCACCCAGGCTTTGAAGGTCGACCACTTGCGGCTGCTCCTCGGCACCTCGATGGGTTGCATGCACTCCTGGATCTGGCTGGAAACCTACCCTGACTTCATGGACGCCGCCATGCCGCTTGCCTGCCTGCCGGTCCAGATTGCAGGCCGCAATCGAATGATGCGCAAGATGATTATGGACGCAATCCGTAACGATCCAAGCTGGAGCAACGGTGAATATCAGGAACCGCCAGCCGGGTTGAAAACCGTGGCGGAAATTTTTCTGATCATGGCCGGCAGCCCGCTCGCGCTTCAGAAGAATTATCCGACGCGGGAGCAGGCCGACGCCTTTCTGGAGCAGTTCCTCAAAACTCGCACGGTGAGTTGGGATGCCAACGATATCTTGTACGCGTTCGATGCCTCGCGCAACTACGATCCTTCGCCGAAGCTGGACCGGATCGGGGTTCCGGTGATGTTCGTCAACTCTGCGGATGATGTCATCAATCCGCCTGAGCTCGGCATCGCAGAACGCGAAATCAAGAAGGTCAAGCAGGGACGATTTGTGCTCCTCCCCATCACGGACGAGACCCGGGGCCATGGGACCCACAGCTTGCCGGCCGTCTGGAAGCAATACCTGGCGGAGCTATTGCAGGAAAGTCAGCACTAATTCCCCGACCGGATCCTCAACCAAAGCAAAGTGGCGCGGAGTTGTCCGCGAGAAGTTTCCACGGCTAGGGTCGGCGATCATGCTTGGGTTCCCCCTCGATCTTGCCGCGGATCACCGTCACGGAGGCGGCGGGCAAAGCATAGGAGGTTCCCATCGCGGCGGTCTCGTTGGCATGCGCAATCGGGCCGTCAGGATCGGCGTGCCCCGGGAAATAGGCAACCACGGGCCATTCGGTTGGATTTTCGGCATGCGCTTCGAAACGGGTCTTGGCCGGACGCCACTGATATTGGGCGCTGCCAAAGGTCGCGATCTCAACCGGGCCGACAAAGGACAGGGTCCCCGGCTTCGTCTGGTCCTGAAAGGCAATCTGCACGGGGTGCGAATTCTGCTGATCGCGATTGACCACCATCACCGACCACTGGCCATCCGGACGCTTCACCGCATAGGCGGTTACCAGGGCGTGGCCGGCTCCATCATCCAGGTCGCTCTTGGCGGGAAAAACCAGGTGCTCACCCGCTCCCGGCTGCACCCACTCGAGGTTGATGAGCTGGGCGGTGAAGAACTGTGCCAGCGGCTGCTGAATCTGATATCCCGGACCGACCGAAAACATACCGAAGGTCCCGGGAGAATCGTTGCAGCCATGCTCCATGAACAGAGGCAGATAGTGAAAGAAATAAACCCCATTGCCGCCGGCGTTCAAAAACGAGCCGATGTAATCCGCCAGCCACAGTCCGGCGAACAGGTCCATGTAGGTTTCGCTGGCCGAGGAAGACAGATTGGATTCGGTGATGAACATGGGTACGTTGGCCGGCAGGCCGTCCTCGCGCCAAATTTGCATGATGCGATTCACTAGCTCCGGTTCGTCATAAAGGCTGCCCCAGGGGATACGGCAGGGCTCGTACGGATAGTGCTCGAAGGAGAAGAACGCGAGATCGCTCATGCGACCGTGCTGCTTCAGGTAATCGAGGAAGCGGCCGAGCCAGGATACCTTTCCCTTGGCGTCCGGCCAGACTTCGATATCTTTGTTGACTCCTTGGAAGGCCGGCCCGCCCAGCTTCAGGGCGGGATCGGCGCGATGCAGCGCGGTCGCCCACTGGAGATAGAGCGCCGCGTAATCTTCCGGCTGCATATACTGACCGTCGGCTTCCTCGCCCATCTCGACGTAGGAAATGGGGTATTGGCGCGCCCTCAGGTAGGCAATCTCGGCGGCCGCATTCTCGGGAGTGTCGTAGAGCATCGCGACCGGCACCATGGCGGGCAGGCCGCGCGTAACGCCGCTCGTGAAAAACAAATCGAATCCTACCTGCGCCTGGCGCGTCGAAAGCAGGTCGCTAGGTTCGTGCCAGGGATCGACGGAAGAGCAATAGGTCGTGGTTTGTTCCTGGTCCGGGGTGTGTCGAACCACGTCGTGAAACGCGCCATCGGATGTGGTGGTGCCCACGTACAGCTCGGCAATGGCGTACCCCACACAGTTTCTGGGATCGGCCGGGCCATGGGAATCGCAGGTATTCGAGGATTGAGTCATCACGATTCGCAGATACCGAACCGCCGCCGCTGCCCTGCTCAACCGGACGGTCTCGATCCCGCCCTTCCCTGCGGTCACGTCGCCATGGGGAAAGGTTTGCCAGACTCCTCGCGTGGGATTGACCATGGGGTCTTCCCCGGTCCAATACTGGATCGCGTAATGGGTGGCGTAGGGCTCCTGCCAGTGGAGGCGAACGCTGTCCACCAGTTGCGCTTGCGAGAGATCGATGACCACCCATTGCGGGTGGAGCGCGTCGCTTTCTCCGGTGAACCGCTCGCTCAGGTAAGGATTGCTCTTCCAGTACGTATTCACGTCGCCGTCGGTGAGCCGCGAGAACCCCGCGTTGCCGGTGCCATCGTTGCGGGTGAATCCGCGGCGCGGCAGTGCATATCCGTAGGAATAGCGAATCGCATCTCCCGGACTCGCCGAACCGGTGAAATAACCCTTGCCGCTCGGATCACTCCAGGTTCCCTGCGGATTCCAGTGCCAGGCTTCGACTGCCAACTCGGTGTTCTGACGGTAGGTTACGGGCTGCCAGCCGGCACGGAACACGGCTTCCAGGACGGTGGGAGTGAGATCTTTGTCAATCGCCTCGGAGGAAATACGGTCCACCCCGGCACCCAACGTTTGATTCGGCACAAAGTGGTTGGTGGCATGGGAAGGCGTTATGTCGACCTGAACGGTTTGTCCATCGGAGCGAAGGGGCAGGGGAATTAGCAAAAGGGATAAGGCAAGCCATGTCGATCGTTTCAAGCGACACTCCAAGCTCGGAGCTCGAGTCACTCAGTGTAGTTGGGAGCGTCGGCCTTGAATAGCTAAATCTTTCTCGGCGCGGCTCCTCTGGCTGCCGCAAGCGTCGCGAACGGGAATTTCAGCGGTGGAAGCCGCAGAGAGGGCCGCGATCTGTTTTCCGGTCGAAGCCAGATGCTAAAATTCTTAGCTTGCACGGTTTCGCGTTAGGAGGGCATGATATGCATCCAACCACGCTGCAAGTTGCCGCTCCCGCTCCCCTCACCAGCCTTACCGAAGACGAGATTATGTTCCGCGACAACATTCGCCAATTTGCCGAGGACCAGGTGCGTCCGCTGGTCAAGGAGATGGACGAAAAGGGCGTCTTCGAGAAAGATCTGATTCGTCAGTTTTTCCAGCTGGGATTGATGGGAATCGAAATCCCCGAGTGCTATGGAGGCGGGGGCGGGAAGTTTTTCGAAGCCATCCTGGCAGTCGAGGAGCTCTCGCGCGTGGACGCGTCGGCGGGAGTCGTGGTCGACGTGCAGAACACGCTGGTCAACAATGCCCTGCTTCGCTGGGGCAACGAAGAGCAACGCAAGCGCTATCTGCCCCGCATGGCGAGTGAGATTTGTGGCGCGTATGCTTTGAGCGAAGCCGGATCGGGTTCCGATGCGTTTGCCCTACAGACCAGGGCCGCACTCCAAGGTGGGGATTATGTGCTCAACGGGCGCAAGCTTTGGATCACCAATGGCAAAGAGGCTGGCCTCTTTGTCCTCTTCGCCACCGTCGATCCTGCGGCCGGCTATAAGGGCATCACCGCCTTCCTGATTGAAAAGCAATTCCCAGGGTTTACGGTCGGCAAAAAAGAAGACAAGCTCGGGATCCGTGCCTCCTCGACCTGCGAACTCATCCTAGAGGACTGCCGGGTGCCGAAGTCGAACGTCCTCGGCGAGGTGGGCAAAGGATACAAGATCGCCATCGAAACGTTGAATGAAGGCCGCATCGGAATCGGCGCGCAGATGCTTGGCGTGGCTCGTGGCGCGTGCGAGTCTGCCGTACGGTACGCCCAGGAGCGCAAACAGTTCGGCAAATCCATCGCCGACTTCCAGGGCATCCAGTTCCAGATCGCGCAAATGACAACCGAAATCGAAGCCGCGCGGCTTATGGTGTACAACGCGGCCCGCATGAAAGATGGCGGTCTGCCGTTTGTCAAGGAAGCTGCCATGGCCAAGCTTTATGGCTCCCAAGTGGCGGAGCGGGTGACTTCCTTGGCCATCGAGATCCATGGCGGTGTCGGTTTCACCAAGGATTATCCGGTCGAAAAGTACTGGCGCGACTCGAAAATTGGCAAGATCTACGAGGGCACCTCGAACATGCAGCTCCAGACCATCGCCAAGCTGGTATTGGGGGGAAATAAATGAGACCGGGGCTGGTTGGCCATCCCGTCTCGACCAACAAATGACGATGTAATGTCAACTGTCCTCGGTAACTCTTGGTTACCTTTTATATGCACACCCTTGCAGCTCCCCGGTCTAGAAACCATCCGCTTAGTCCACGCTAAGCTCTTTGCTGACAGCGACTTCCCGCGCTGGTCTCCGATGGATTGCCAGCTGCACTACCCGCCCTGCCTGCGCTGTCTGAGGCGCTGACGAGGTGAAAATTGTTGAGCTGGATGGCCAGCAGTGCCCCCGCAATATCATTAGATGGCAAGCCCATTCCGGTGCTGGTACCAAGCCCGGTTCCGAAGCCGAGCCGTTCCGCGCTCCCCGTCTTGGTGGTTCTATTCGTCATCTCCTACAGTCTGATGACTCTGCTCGTCTTTGAGCAGGCCCGCACCATCGAGAGTCAGCGAGCCTTGATTCGGTCGCTTTTTCAGGACAGCACGCAGTTAAGCCGAATGAAGATCCAAGCGATTCAGACACAGCAAGCCGCAGCCCAGGCCCAGGCTGAGGCAGCAGAGCATTCCCAGGTGAAAACTCCGTCGACCCAGGACAAGAAGCAGGACCTGAACAAAACCGGACCGAGCGCCGGCAAACACAAGCAGGTCCTGCCCAAGCCTGACATCGAGGATCTCAGCCTGGAACATGCGCGCAGGATCGTGATCACGATTTAGATTCCAGGGGCCGGACAACCTTGGTGAATGTCCTGGCAAAGTTCGTTGTTGCGCTATGCCTCTCGGCTGCGCCCATGGCTGCGCCGCCCGCGCGGGTACCCGATCATCTGCCGTCCGTAGCGGCTCGCCAGAGCGGGAAGTGGTATCTGGCCGAGAACGGGCACGCGGTGTATTGCTATGGTCCTGTCGTGCTAATCCGGCAACCCCAGGGTGGACTGTCGCGTGTCGCCACCTTCTGCAAGGGCGACAAGACCGTAGTTCCGCTAAAGGATTAGCGCCGGTCGCCAAATTCTGCTATCGTTCCCTGGTTCCGATCCCAGCGTAAATCTTCCCACAGTTTGATTGAGCGTCCGGGCACGCCGTACACCATTCCCGACCGCCCCCAAGGTCCGGGAACAAGGAGAACCCCAGATGAAGGTCTTGATCTTCGCCTTAGAGCTCGCGGTCGCAACCGTCGTCGTAGCGCAGCCACAAGCAACGCAAGTCTCCTCGAGTCCGGTGGCCGACGCTGCTCGCTTCTGGTTGCAGCGCGAAGCCAACAACCTGACCGCGGCGGCCGAAGCGATGCCCGCTGACAAGTATGATTTTCATCCCACACCGCAGCAAATGACTTTCTCCCACCTGATGACGCACATCGCCGGATCCAATCGCACTCTGTGTTCGAGCATCGCCGGCGAGTCCGAGCCGAAAGATAGCGGCGTGACCGACAAAGATGGCAAGGACAAACTGCTGGCTGACGTGAAGGCTTCCTTCGATTACTGCAGCAGCGCCTTGGCCAAGGTGGATGACGCCAAGCTCGGCGAGCAACTGCCGAAGTTTAACCACACACGCGCCTACGTGATGATGTTCTTAGTCGCCGACCTCGCCGATCATTACAGCATGGCCGCTACCTACCTGCGTCTGAACGGTCTTGTGCCACCCACGGCACAGCCAAAGAAATAGAGAGGTTGGGGCCGCCGGAGAAGGTCACCTCCGACGCTCCTGTGCCACCTGCTGCCGGAGAGAAAGAGAAGCTGAGGTTCGTCCGGCGGAGGGGTCAAACCCCGGGAAGCTTCATGCCCGCCAGCTTTCTTGCGAAGCTTGCCTTGCCCATCTGCTTGAACATCTTCCGCATTTGGGCATATTGACGAAGCAGGTTATTGACTTCCTGCACGGTCGTGCCGGAACCCCGTGCGATGCGTTTGCGGCGGCTGCCGTTGATGATCTCGTGGTGCACTCGTTCGTGGGCAGTCATGGAATTGATGATGGCCTCGACCCGGCTGATCTGTCGTTCGTCAACCCGGTCGGCCTGCTTCTGCAAGCCGGCAAACGGTCCGATGCTCGGCAACATCCCCATGAGGCTCTGAATGGAGCCCATCTTTTTTACCTGGCGCAGCTGGTCGCGGAAATCCTCGAGGGAGTAGCCATCGCCAGCGAACGCCCGGCTGGCGATATCTTGGGCCTTCTTCTTATCGACGTGCTGCTCGGCCTTTTCAATCAGCGAGAGAATGTCGCCCATTCCCAGGATGCGGGACACGATACGATCGGGATGAAACGGTTCGAGTGCATCGTATTTCTCTCCCACACCGATGAATTTGATCGGCTGGCCAGTCACCTGACGGATGGAGAGGGCCGCGCCACCGCGTGCATCCCCGTCCATTTTGGTGAGCACGATACCGGTCAGCGAGAGCTTCTTGTGGAACTCGGCGGCGGAATGGACGGCGTCCTGGCCGGTCATCGCATCGGCTACGAACAGAATCTCCTGGGGGCTCAGCAACCGCTTGAGCGACTGCATCTCTTCCATCAGCCGATCGTCAATGTGCAGACGACCGGCCGTATCGACGATCAGCACATCACAGCCGGTATTGACCGCTTCGCGACGGGCTTCTTTGGCCAGGCGTTCAACCGTAGCGGTATTGGTCTCGGTGACTTGTCCTTCATAGAGGTTGGCTTTGATTGCCTGGGCGACAACCTTGAGCTGTTCCCGCGCGGCGGGACGATACACGTCCACGGATACCAGCAGAGGGCGGTGTCCACCATTCTTCAGCCAATGCGCCAGCTTGCCGGAGGTTGTGGTCTTGCCCGATCCCTGCAGTCCGGCCATCAGTATGACTGACGGTGGTTGAGAAGCAAACTTCATTCGCGCGGTGTCGCGGCCCAGGGTTTCGACCAGTTCGTCGCGGACGATTTTGATAACTTGCTCCCCGGGCGAGAGTGCGGTCAGCACCTCCTGGCCGATCGCTTTGGCCTCCAGTTGGGCTATGAACTGCTTCACGACCTTGATGTTGACGTCGGCCTCGAGCAGAGCCAGGCGAATCTCCTCGAGCGCCTGTTGGATATTTTCCTGGTTGAGCACGGCCTGGCCGCGCAGGGTCTTGAAGGCGCGCTGCAGTTTTTGCTGAAGATTTTCAAACATGCCGACAGACCATTCTAGCAGTGAACCAGGCGTCGGAACCTACGCCAACCGCTGGCTATTCTCTCGTGACTCAACCTATCCTGTCTGTGGGAAGAGCCCCTATCGCGGCCGGCGGGTGTAGCCGCGACCGCACAAGATCCCGGAAGCGTCGCCGTCTTTCTCGGACAGAAGTCTTTAGCTCAAGACGGAGTGGATCGTTTTCTCCTTGCGAAGCCAGGAAAGAACCACAAGGCTGCCGATGTAACATGCACAAGCCAACAGCAGAACCATCCGGAATCCGAACATCATGCCGAGCATCAGCGCTACTATGGTGCCGATCACGGTGAAGAATCCGTTGACACCCCACGCCCAGGATCCCAAGGCCGACGACCTCTGCATGGCCAGGCGGAGCCCGAGGGGAAAAGGAATGCCCAGTACGAATCCGAGCGGCGCGACTAAAAGCAGGGCAATCAAGATTCGCCAAGAAATGCCCAATCCCAGACTGCTACGGAACACCGCCGGTGTAATGAGTGCCACCATGGGCACCAGAACAATCGCCCCCAGCAGCACCCGTTTCAGCACCCGCTCATCTTCCAGGTCCCATCTCCCGGCTGCACGTGATCCCATGCCGGTAGATATCAATAGTCCGGCCAGCACGACAGAGTAGGTGTAGATCGGTTGTCCGAGGAACAAGAGGAATCGTTGCAGCAAAGCAATCTCCACCATGATGAAGCCGAGCCCAAGGGCCGCGAAATAGCCGAGCCAGCCCCACTGCCCTTCGCGCTGAAGACCGCGGCGGTCCAACAAAGACAGCGGCAAAAGGATGCAGAGGCCAGCCAGGAAAGCCGACTGCAGCAAAAGAATCAGTAGAGTGACTTCCGCAATGGGCCGATCCTCGAGGGCCATCCTCGCGCCCATCGGTTGTTTCTGGGAAAACAAATCGACGACCGTGTTCCACCGTATTCTGCTCCATCGTGTGTGCTGGTTGAAGAACGGCTTGTCATCGGTCGCGGCCTCCAGCTGCGAATCGTTGTTTCCAAGTACTTCTTCGAGCTGTGCCGCGCCGACGATCTTCGCCGACAAGCTGTCTGCCGGGCGCTCGTCCGGCGCGTACAGCACCTTGACGGTGGGAGCGTCCGGCCCGGAACCGGCATCCGCCTTCAGGATTTCTCGAATCTGCCTCAGCTCTTCAGCATGGAACTCGCTTTTCTTCAGCAGGAAGCCGGCTGTAAACGGTAGGCGGCCTGGCGCCTCGACGCGTTCCACTTGGCTGAACGCGAACACATGCTGGTCGATCGGCCCCATTCCCCGCCCGGTAAATACCTCTCGTGCGGTCGAAACCAGCCGGGGAATTTGGAACTCGGGCCGGGTGAAGAAGATGGCGCCATCCGGAGCGAGGTGGTCGAGGTAATCTTCAAACGCCTCGCGGGTCAACACGTAATTCTCCGCCAGGCTTAGGGCCCCGGATGCCAGCGCCGCATTGCTGATGGTGTGGACTGAAATGATCGCGTCATACTTTTCCGAGGATCGGCGCACAAAGCTCCGACCTTCGTCTGTAATCAAATGCACTTCAGGTTGGTGGTAGAGGTTGCCCCAAAAATCGTTCATTCGATTCGCGACGATGTCGTTGATGATGGGATTGATCTCGACTGCCGTAATCGAAGTGGCGTGCGCTCTTAGTCCGGCAAGTACCTGATCCCCTCCGCCAGGCCCAATGATCAGAATCTTCGGGTTCGCTTTGCCCACGTAGGCGATCATCGAGAGCTGCTCGACCTGTTCTGGGTGCTCGGCCATAGTTCTACGCACGTCTGGCCTGAGGTCGCTGATGCCGGTGGCCGCCGTTCCGGCGTCAATGACCATCAACCTGGCTGCGGGGTCTTTGCCCTTCGGTGGATATTCAATAACCTGTACGAGCGACAAAGTGTTCCAGGCTGAATAAATGGGCTGGATGCTTCTCCCACTCTTGTTCGCGCTCACGCGGATGGGGATGACCCGTTCGCCATAGAAACTTGCCCCCAGCAACGCTAGGGAAGTAACGGCGGCGGCCATCACCAGGATGCGCCGCGACCCCCAGGCAAAACAAACGGCTGACAGCGCTCCAACGAACCCTGCCACCAGCACGCTTCCTGTCCCGCCGAATCGCGGTATGACCAGCGCGATTAACCCACATCCGACGCCCGCCCCGACCAAGTCGTATCCATAAAGGCGGTTAATGTCCTTCGATCCTCGTGTCAGCAACAGGGAAATCGCCAGGCCCGAGCAAAAAAATGGCAACGCCACCAGGAGGAAATAAATCAACATGTACAAGAACTGCCAGTGATCGACGGCCACCGAAAAAGGAGCAATCGGTACTCGCTGCATACACCAAAAGCCGAATACCACAGACAGGGCGAAGGCTACGCTCGAAACTCCGAGTGCGGTGTTTAGATCTTTTCGCTCCCGAAGCCCGGTCCAAACCGCGAGGGTTACGCCGGAAGCGCCGAAGCCCAGCAATGCCGTCGATATCACCAAAAACCCGAAGTGATACCACAAGGACACCGAGAGCACTCGCGTCAATCCAAGTTCCAGCAGAAGGGTAGCCAATGAGAGGCAGAACAATCCCGCAAAATGTTGTGTCTTGACGGGTTCGAAGTCTGCGGTAGTAGCGAGTGCCATAGGCCGTCCCACCTCGCGATTAGCGGTTATGGTAGCAGGAATAGTTTGCTCGGGCTGCGGGCCTGCTCAGAAGTTATGGTGTCGTCTTATCGCGATTAGTAAGGTGAAGTCTTAGTGCCAGTCGGCTTGCGGAAAGCAAGTTTTGCACCTGAATCGACCGTCAAACCAGACCACTACGAATCTCTAGAAGCGCTTCCTTACAGGCTCTTTCTCTATGGCGGAGAAAACCTCTTTGGCCGCGATTACGGTGTTCGAGTGAATGGTCACGGTATCTTCCACCCGCAGAGCGTATCCCCCGGCAAAGGTCACCATAACCGGAATGTCACGGGCGTGGGCCACCCGAAACACAAGTTCATCGCGACGTTTGAGGCCTTCGATGGTCAGTGCCAGCCCGCCCAGTTGGTCCTCGTGGTAGGGATCGGCCCCTGCGATGTAACACAGCAAGTCCGGTTCAAACTGGCGAAGCCCCGAGCTCAAGGCATGATCCAACCATCCCAGATACTCCTCGTCCCCGATTTCGTCGGGCAGATCCACATCGATCGAGGAGGGAGGTTTCGCAACCGGGTAGTTGTGCTCCTGGTGGAGGGAGATGGTGAACACTTCTCCGGCGTGTGCGTTGCGCAGTTTGGCCTGAGTTGCCTGACCGAGCAGTGGCGGGCCTGTCGAGGGCAGTGGTGAGGCGGGAACGCGCACGCCGGCAAAGATGGCGGCCGTACCGTTGCCGTGATGGACATCGCAATCCACCGTCATCGCATTGCGAATCTTGTCGTCGCGCTGCATGCGGCGAATGGCGACGGCAACGTCATGGATCATGCAGAAGCCCTCGCCGTGGTCTGGGAACGCGTGATGAAAGCCTCCCCCGATATTGAACGCAACCCGATCCCGAAGGGCGTAGTCGGCCGCCAGAATCGACCCTCCCGCTGCCAGCCAGAAGGCCCGTACTAACTCGGGAGAAAAGGGAATCTCGAGCTGGAGTTCCTCGTGCGCCGAAAGTGTGCCGGTCTTGAGTTTTTTCACGTAGGGCGGGGTATGGACCAGCAGAATGTCTCCATCGGTTGCCGGTTGCGGCGCCACAAAGTCGCTCGCTTCGGCAACTCCCGTCTGCAGCAGACGCTTGTGCACCCGCTGATACTTTTCTGCCGGGAAAACATGCGCCCCGATCGGCAGATAGTAGTCGTCGCTGTAGACCAGTTTGAACGGGAGCATGGAGAAAACTCGCTTCCATCATACTCGATCCTTTGGCGGGCGGTTCGAGAGCGGGATAGCTACCCCCATTGCGCGGCTTTCCTGCCAGCCCGGGCTGGGTAGGCTTTTCCGTCGTAAAGGACAGTGGAGGCTGGCTTCACAGTGGAGGGAGCGCGACCTTCTGCTGAATACCCCGGCCTTCTACGATGGTATAGATGAAATCGGCGGGAATGTCGACGAGCGGCTCGCGCCGCCCGCTCGGCCATCGGATCTCGACCTCGTCCATGCGAGTGGCGCTACCGAGGCCGAAGTGCA
>Ga0187778_10000976_pt1 | contig 20424 bp, 21 predicted proteins | sample 1015_Q2_SP5_20_M_FD_132418 | JGI IMG/M metagenome (GOLD analysis project Ga0187778, IMG submission 132418) | Tropical peat soil microbial communities from peatlands in Department of Meta, Colombia - 1015_Q2_SP5_20_MG | ecosystem: Environmental > Terrestrial > Soil > Wetlands > Peat | place...
AAAATAGCAAGCGGCGAAACCGGCGACCATTCGGAGAAGTTAGCTCGACAGCTTGACGAGGAAATCCACGATCTCAGGTTGGCTCCAGTCCACGGCGCCAATGAATTTGCGGCGCACCACCCCATTCCGGTCGATGATGTAGGTTTCGGGAAATTTGAAAGTGCCATAAAGGTTATTGGCCTTTTGGTCGGGGTCGCGGACCGTCAGAAAGTCGACCTTATGGTCTTTCAGAAAACGGTGATACCCGTCGTTGTCCACGTCCACACTAACCCCGACGACGGTCAGCCCCTTGTTCTTGAACTGCTGTTGCAATTGCGTCAGCGAGGGCATTTCTTCAACACAAGGCGCGCACCACGTTGCCCAGAAGTTCAGAACCACAACCTTTCCGCGCAAATCGCGCAATTCCACCTTGTGGTCCGCATCCTGGACAATGAAATCGGGAGCTGCGGAGCCGATTCTCGGTGGGCGGGAACCACCGTAACAGCCGCTTGAAATCGCAAAACTCAGGAGGAGAGCGAGGAAACCGGAGAGCCGCCACACACAGATATAATAATGCATTCAGGAAGTCTTAATGCCACATCCAGCCGCAACACGTGCCACCGTGTCCGTCATCGTGCCAGCCCGGAATGAAGAGGCTTCGCTCGGGGCTTGCCTGGAATCGTTGCTGCGGCTGCAAGGCGTGGCTTTCGAAATCATCGTCGTAGATGACGGATCAATCGATCTCACACGTGAAATTGCCGGTTCGTTTTCCGCAGTGAAAGTCGTCGGTGCGGCGCACTTGCCCCCGGGATGGAGCGGGAAGACAAATGCCATGCTCAGTGGCGCCCGCGAGTCACAAGGTGAATGGCTGCTTTTCACCGATGCCGACACTGTGCATCTTCCCGGTTCGTTAGCCCGCGCTTTGCAGGAAGCAAAACAGCACGGTGCGGCTCTACTTTCGTACTCTCCCGAGCAGGAGGTGCACGGATTTTGGCAGAAAGCTGTTATGCCGGTAATTTTCGCGGAACTCGCAGCCAGCTATCGCCCTTCGCAGGTGAGCAGTCCGGCTTTTCCGGTGGCGGCTGCTAATGGGCAGTATTTGCTGATTTCCCGTGAAGCATATGAGGCCGTTGGCGGTCACGCAGCGGTCGCCGGCAGCTTGCTGGAGGATGTTGCACTGGCTCGCGCTGTCAAAGCATCAGGGCGAAGAATCTTCTTTCGTTTTGGTGGCGACGCGGTGCGTACGCGTATGTACCGGAGTTTCGCCGAACTGAGAGAAGGCTGGACCAAGAACCTGGCTTTGCTGTTTCCCTCCGCTGGCCGCCTTGCCACCATGCGCCTGCTCGAGTTTGTACTGATTACGGGTAGTGTCGGGGAGCTGGTTAATGCACTTTTGCATCGCCGTTCAAAAGTGGCATTTATCAGTGGCGTGCTCGCGGCAGTGTTGATCGGCGCTTTTGCTAAGCGTATTCGCAAAGCCCATTTTCCCCGGGACTCAAATATGCTGGCTCTCCTGGGCCTGCCGCTCTTTTCCTCCCTTCTTCTGAGGTCTCGAGCTCTTCATAAAAAGGGAAACATCATTTGGAAGGGCAGGCGGTACACCGGAAGCGCCACGCCGATCATGCCCCAATCACCTTCTCTGCTCGATGGCACTACATCATGGTCTACTTAACCCGCAAAGCCGAGTTTTCCGCGTCGCACTACTATCACAATCCGCAGTTAAGTGCGGAGGAAAACCAACGCTTGTTCGGCAAATGCAACAACCCGAATGGACACGGTCACAACTACACTCTCGAAGTGACGGTGAAGGGAAATGTCGATCCCCGCTCGGGATTTGTCGTTGATCTTAAGCAATTGAAGGATGTGCTTAATCGCGAAGTATTGGATGCCATGGATCATCGTTTTCTGAACAAGGAGGTCCCAGAGTTTTTGAATCGCATCCCCACAACCGAGAATATTGCGATCGCCATTTGGCAGCGCCTGGCGCCCACGCTCAAACAGGCCCGGCTGCATCGAGTTCGTGTCTACGAAACCCCCAATTTGTTTGCCGACTTCTACGGAGAAGAATGAAAGCCCATCTCACTCGGCGGTATATGTTTTCCGCCTCGCATCGGCTGCACAGTGACGCGATGTCTAGTGAGGAGAATCTTGCTACGTATGGCAAGTGCAACAACCCTCACGGACACGGGCACAATTATTGTCTGGAAGTAACAGTGAGCGGGCCGGTAGAAGAGCAGACCGGGATGGTCTGCAATCTGGTGGATCTGGATGGATTCGTGCGCCGGGAGATCCTCGATCGTTTCGATCACCAGAACCTGAACACGCTGCCGGAGTTCGCAAAATCCGTGCCGACGACTGAGAATCTTTGTATTGCAATCTACGATATTTTGCAGCGCGGCTTCACCTTTGCTCATCTGGAGAAGGTACGATTCGAGGAAACGATGATGAATTCCTTTGAGTATGCGGGAGGGAGAGAACTGAGGCCCTGATTGGCAATTGAGTAATATTGTAATTTGTTAGTTTCCCATGAAACGCTTCTCAATTGTTCGATTACCAAATTACTTAACTTCCAAATTCTCTTATGGCTGCTAAGTCCTCAATTGAAACCCCGACTCTAACCAGCGCCAGCTTTGAAGAACTGGTGCGAGAGATGATTGTTCGTCTCGGCGAAAACCCCGCTCGTGAGGGTTTGCTCAACACTCCCGGCCGCGTGCATCGAGCTTTTGAGTATCTGTTGAAAGGCTACAAAGAGGACCCCGAAGCGCTTGTCCGAAAGGCCTTGTTCACGTGCACCTATGACGAAATGGTCATCGTGAAGGATGTAGAGATGTTCAGCCTTTGCGAGCATCACATGCTGCCGTTTTTCGGCAAAGTGCACGTCGCCTATATTCCGAACGGCAAAGTGATCGGGCTGAGCAAAATCCCGCGGCTGATTGAGATTTTTTCTCGTCGTTTGCAGATTCAAGAGAGGCTGACCACTCAAATCGCGGAAACCATTCAGAACGCAATTGAACCGCAAGGCGTAGGTGTTGTTATCGAGGCGCGCCATCTATGCATGATGATGCGCGGCGTCGAAAAACAGCATTCTGCTGCAGTGACTTCTTCTATGCTGGGCTCCTTCCGGGACGAGCAGGAAACACGCACGGAATTTCTGTCGTTGATTCGCCCGCGGTCAAACGGCAGCTAATCTCTTAAGCACAAAGCCGGTGCCCCGGGAGAGCAGGCTTCAGAACGCTTCCACCCCGGTGACACTTTGTCCGATGATCAGCGTATGAATATCGTGAGTTCCCTCGTAGGTCTTCACTGATTCCAGGTTCATCATGTGGCGCATCAGCGGGTATTCATCGGCTACACCATTGGCACCGAGAATGTCACGAGACATGCGGGCGCACTCCAGGGCCATCCAGACATTGTTTCGTTTCGCCATGGAAATGTGCTGAAAACCGGCCTTATCTTTATCTTTGAGCCGCCCCACCTGCAGCACCAATAGCTGAGCCTTCGTGATCTCGCTGATCATCCAGGTAAGTTTTTCCTGCACCAGTTGATGTGAAGCGATGGGTTGGTTGTGGAACTGCTTGCGCAACAGGGAATACTGCAACGCGCAATCGTAGCAGGCCATGGCCGCGCCAACCCCGCCCCAGGCGATCCCATAGCGTGCCTGATTTAGACACATCAGCGGAGATTTCAGGCCCCCGCTCTGGGGAAGTAAGTTACATTCGGGAATGCGGACGTCTTGCATCGATAATCCCGAAGTCACCGAGGCGCGCAGAGACCACTTCCCGTGAATATCCTCGGCTTTGAAGCCGGGACGATTAGTTTCGACCAAAAATCCGCGGATTCGGTTGTCCTCATTTTCAACTTTGGCCCAGATGACGGCGATATCAGCGATGGAGCCAGAGGTGATCCACATCTTTTCGCCGTTAAGCACGTATTCTTTTCCATTCTTGCGCGCGCGCGTGCGCATACCGCCGGGATTCGAGCCGAAATCTGGCTCGGTGAGCCCGAAGCAGCCGAGCTTTTCTCCGCTCTGCAGAAGCGGCAGCCAGGTCTTCTTCTGCTCCTCGCTGCCGAAGGCATAAATGGGATACATGACGAGTGCGGATTGCACGCTGACGAACGAGCGTACTCCCGAATCTCCCCGCTCCAGTTCCTGCATGACAAGCCCATATTCGACATTCGACATCCCGGCGCATCCGTAGCCCTTCAGGCTGGCGCCAAAAAAACCAAGCTCGGCCATGGGCTTGACCAGTTCGCGAGGAAAGCGGCCGGCGCGATTGCACTCTTCGATGATCGGGATCAGGTTGTCTTCGATGAACTTGCGGCTGGTGTCGCGCACCAGGCGTTCGTCGTCGCTGAGAAGGGAATCGAACTCGATGAAGTCAACGCCCCGGAATTTAAGTGCCATTGGAATCTCGTTTCTGCCTCATACAGGCTAGCAAGGCGGGTAGGGGAGCAAACTTTCCAAGCTAACAAAGCAGAGTTGGGAGGTCAAACCAGGCGCGATCACAGCCCGCACTCCGATCCCACTTAGTCGGCGAGAACCCCGGCGCTTGCTTTGGCTGCATAATGCGAGTCCACGTAATCGTCGAGAATTTTGATGAAATCGGCGACGATGTGATCGCCACGCAAAGTGGTAAACAACCGGCCATCGACGTAAACGGGAGCTTTCGGTTCCTCGAAAGTGCCGGGAAGGGAAATGCCGAGGCTGGCGTGCTTGGATTCGCCGGGACCATTGACCACGCACCCCATGACCGCAACTTTCATCTCTTCGACGCCGACGTACCGGCCTTTCCAAACCGGCATTTGCTCGCGCAGGTAGGACTGGATCTGTTCCGCCATTTCCTGGAAGAACGTGCTGGTGGTGCGGCCGCATCCTGGGCACGCTGTGACCTGGGGCGTGAAACTGCGAATGCCCATCGATTGCAGAATCTGCTGCGCCACCCGCACTTCTTCGGTGCGGTCGCCGCCCGGTGCGGGAGTAAGCGAAACACGAATCGTGTCGCCAATACCTTCCTGAAGCAGAACTCCCATGGCTGCGCTCGAAGCCACGACTCCTTTGGCGCCCATACCGGCCTCGGTCAGTCCGAGGTGTAACGGATAATTACAACGCGCAGCTAACGAGCGGTACACATCGATGAGGTCCTGCACGCCGCTGACTTTGGCGCTCAGAATAATCTGGTCGGGCCGAAGGCCGTATTTCTCCGCCAGTTTTGCGGAATTCAGCGCACTCACGATCATCGCTTCCATTGTCACGTCGCGGGCATCCTTCGGTTCAGACAGGCGTGAATTTTCGTCCATCATCCGCGTCAGCAGCGCCTGATCGAGTGATCCCCAATTCACTCCAATGCGCACCGGTTTCTGGTTTTCCACTGCGACTTCGACCATGGTGCGGAAGTTGGTATCGTCCTTGCGCCCAACGCTGACATTTCCGGGATTGATCCGGTACTTGGCGAGCGCTCGGGCGCACGCGGGATACTTCTTCAGCAGAATATGGCCGTTGTAGTGGAAGTCGCCGACAATCGGGACGTTGACACCTTGTTTATCGAGTTCCTCAACAATTGGGGCGACGGCCGCTGCAGCTTCTTCGGTATTGACCGTTACTCGGACCAGTTCTGATCCTGCCCGGGCGAGGGCCGCTACCTGCTGAGCGGTCGAAGCGACGTCCGCGGTATCGGTGTTGGTCATAGATTGCACCACAATCGGTGCATCGGACCCGACTCGCACCCCGGCGATGTCGCAGGTTACGGTCTTTCGACGCTGCAGGTGAGACATGTGACCTCTAGTTTAACAGCAGAGAGCGAGCCAGAGAATTCCCGTGCAGGAAACTGCCTTACTCAGGGATGATCACTGCTTTAGAAGCGGCCAGCCAGGCCTGGCAGGGTCTTTGCCAGGTCGTTGTAAATCACCATTACGGCGAACAGTACGAGGAAAACGAATGCCGCCTGGTAAATGCGCTCTTTGATCCTGATGCTGATATCGCGGCGCATAAAGCCTTCGATCAAAAGCAGCAGGATTACCCCTCCGTCCAGGATCGGGATGGGAAGGAGGTTGAAGATGCCAAGGTTCAGGCTGATCGCGGCTGTCAATGTCAGCAGCGGGGTCCAGCCCTTCGCTTCGGCGGCCTCCCCGGCATCCTGGGCAATTCCGATTGGTCCGGAAATGGTGCGGATCGATACCTTACGCTGAACCAGCTTTTTCATCAGCTCAAGAATGAGCATTGAATATTTCTTGTTGTCAGACAGTGAGCGGTCGAGGGCGGCTGCAAAAGGCAAGCGGCTGACCTTCGTATCCAGCTGGTTTCCGAAGCCAATGCGATAGCGTTTTTCACTCGGATCGTCGGTGTTGGCCAGCACCGGCGTCAACCCTACATCGAACTCTTTGCCGTCTCGCAGAATCGTAAGGGTTACAGGCTGGCTCTTGGTCTGCTGCAGTTCTTCGATCATTGCCTCGATATGAGGCACTGGTTTGCCGTCAATTGCAATTACGCGATCACCCTGTTTGATTCCCGCCTTGGCTGCAGGCATCCCGGGTTCAAGCACGCCGACAGTCACCGGACTCTCGGGATACCAACCTGTCCATCCGACCTCGGAAGAAGTAATCGGCTTGGGCGTGACGGTTGTCTCGAAAGTTTCGTTGCCTCGCTGAGCAGTGACCTTTACCGGCTGGTTGGGGCTCAGCCAGATTTTCGGCTCAAGCTGCTCCCAGGTAGGATCGTCTACGCCATCCACTCGGATGATCTTGTCACCGGCCCGCAGTCCGGCATTCGCTGCAGGCGAACCCTGCTTTACCCAAGCCAGAAGAACAGGCTGATCGAGGTAGACCGGGTATTCGTACTTGACCATGTAGACGCCGGTCAGCAGCGCAATCGCGAGCAGGATGTTCATGGCCGGACCGGCAATGGCAATGATGAAGCGGTGCCAGCGCGGGTGTGACATGAATTCGGCGGGATCGCCGGTGCGCTCATCCATCGGGTTTTCGCCACTCATCTTGACGTACCCGCCGAGCGGGAGCGCGCTGACCCGGTAGTCGGTATCACCACGGCGAAAGCCGAAGAGTCGCTTGCCAAATCCGATGGAAAACACTTCGACGCGGACGCCAACCAGTTTGGCTGCCGCATAGTGGCCCAATTCGTGAATCAGGATCATGAATCCCAGGACCACTGCAACAGCAATAACAGCCGTAAAAAACTCTGACATAGACTTGGATTAATTCCTCAACGGGAGGCCGGCTTGGCAGAATAACTTCGCTGTTCTACTTTCGTGTGTGCCAACTGACGGGCTTCCGCGTCCGCCTCCAACACCTTCCTTATAGATTCCAGTTTCGTGCTTTTCGTTTCAGCCAGAACTGACTCAATTATCTCAGGGATTTCATCAAAGCGGATGCAGCCGTCAAGAAACGCCGCTACTGCAACCTCGTCAGCCGCGTTCAAGGCAACCGTCTTCGCTCCGCCAGCCATCGCGGCCTCATATGCCAGCCGCAGACATGGGAATTTTTCCATGTCTGGAGGGCAGAATTCGAGGTGCCGCAGGTCCATGACCGGAAAGCGCAAGTCGGATTCGATCCGTTCCGGGTAACTGAGTGCATACAAGATCGGCAGGCGCATGTCCGTGACCGAAAACTGGGCGAGTATGCTGCCATCCACGAATTCCACCATGGAGTGGATGGTGGACTGCGGGTGCACGATCACCTCCACCTGAGAGGGCGGCAAGTTAAACAACCGGCAGGCCTCAATCACTTCGAAACCTTTGTTCATCAGTGTCGCCGAGTCGATCGTGATGCGGCGTCCCATCTTCCAGGTGGGATGGTTCAGAGCTTGCTCAACCGTGATAGAGGAAAACTTCGAGTGCGGCGTGTGCAGAAATGGCCCACCCGAAGCAGTCAGCCAAATGCGTTGAACCTCTTCGACGCGCCCGCCTCGCATACATTGATGGACCGCGTTATGTTCGCTGTCGATGGGCAGCAGCGGCTTGCCTTGGCGACGGGCTTCTGCAGTGATCAGTTCTCCCGCGGCTACCAGGCACTCCTTATTCGCCAACCCGACGCTTTTGCCGGCTCGTACTGCTTCGTAAGTAGCCTCCAATCCGGCCACGCCCACAATCGCGCTCACCACAAAGTCCACGTCGGGATGCGTTGCAACATGTACCGCGCCGTTCGCACCGTGCGTAACCTCGATTTCGCGAATCCCCGCAGCGGTCAATCGCTTTCGAAGATTCTCCGCATCGGAGGCAGCCGCCATCGAGATAGTCCGAGGTTTCCAGCGTTTCGCCTGCTCAAAGGCCGCATCAATGTTCCGGCCCGCCGCCATCGCGACAACTTTAAAACGCTCGGGATGCGCCTCAACCACGCTGAGGGTGCTTCGGCCGATGGAACCGGTTGAGCCAAGAATGGCAATACGTTTCATAGCTCATCAACCACAAAGGACACGAAGTAGCACGAAGGATGATTGCCCGATTCTCCTAGGTGGAACTTCGTGTCCTCGTGATTACAAACCGCTTACTGCATGACCTGCCAAGCCGCATAGTACCACAGCACTGGAGCGGCGAAGAGCAGCGCATCAATACGATCAAGCATGCCGCCGTGACCCGGAAGAATGGCCCCGGAATCCTTGGCCCCGGCGCCTCGCTTGATCAATGATTCGCCCAGGTCTCCCAATTGCGCTGCGATGTTGATGGCCGCCGACAACAGCAATGTCGTCCACAAGGGCGGGCTTTGCAACGCGAAATATCCATCCCGGCGTTCCATAAGTTGCACACTCAGCAATGCCGAACTGATGGGTAGTGCATAGGTGTAGAGCAGTACACCCACCCCGACGCTCGCGACGAAGGATGCCAGCGCGCCCTCCCAGGTCTTTTTGGGGCTGATTCGTGAACACATCAAATGACGACCGAGTGACCTGCCTACAAAATAGGCAAAGATGTCGCCCGCCCAGACCACCAGCAGCAAATAAAGCAACATGAATGCGCCTGACCACTGCTGGCGAATCTGCACCAGAAATGCCAGTGGCAGAGTAATGTAAACAAGCCCAAAAACAGATGCTGCCGCTGCAGGGAAAGCGGTGCCCAGATCTACCCGCCGCATACCCACAATAAGAAAAAAGAAGGGAGCGATCGCAGCTGCAAACCCGATCGTGTAGATGAAGATTGCAGTATCCAGCAGAGGCTTGCTCGGCGGCATGATCGCCATGTAAAGAAAGAACAAGCCCACAAATATGTACGTTGGCCAGCGAAAAGGCTGAATACCGTACGTCTCCGCCAACTTGAGCAATTCCTGCGTTGCCAGGAGCGCGACCAAAGCCGTAACCAGCGCCAACACCGGCACGGGTGCGCGTAGAACCAACAGCAAAACGATAGGAATCAGTACGACTGCTGTGAGGACTCTCTTCAGCAGGTTCAATGGCCTCAGCTCCGGGCCGTCTTCGAGTGATTGGAACTATGCGGATGTGAAAGATCGTCCGCCAGTCCGCCATAGCGGCGCTCACGCTTCTGGTACTCGGCAATGCCTTCCAGCAGATGCACACCCCGGAACTCAGGCCATAGCGTAGGCGTGACGTAGATTTCCGCGTAAGCCAGTTGCCACAGCAGAAAATTGCTCAAGCGCATTTCGCCGCTCGTGCGGATCACCAGGTCGGGATCGGGCAGACTATGCGTGTACAGGTGCCGCTTGACGATATCTTCATCGATCTGCAGGTGTTGCAGTCCGCCATTATTGGCGGCAGCGTTCACCATCGAGCGAAAAGCGTCGACCAGTTCGCTCCGTGCGCTGTAATTCAATGCAAGCGTCAGTAACATCCCGCTGTTGTTCGCAGTCGCTTCGCGCGCCCACTGCATCTTGGATTGCACGACCGCCGGCAGTTCGTGCTGCCGTCCAATGTATTCCAGGCGAATATTGTTCTTGTTGAGAGTTGGGACCTCCCCCTTCAGGTATCGGCAGAGCAATCCCATCAGGAAATCGACTTCGCTTGCGGGACGTTTCTTCCAGTTCTCTTCTGAAAATGCATACAGCGTGAGTGCAGGAATGCCAATGCGCGAAGCGGTTTCCACCGTAGAGCGCACAGATGCGACGCCGGCGCGGTGCCCGGCGATGCGCGGCAGGTGGCGCCTGCGTGCCCAGCGGCCATTGCCGTCCATAATTATGGCGATGTGTTTTGGGAGCCGGTCCGGATCAAGCCGCTGGTAAGCCTCCGCCTCTTTGCGGTCCAGCCCGGCAGGAACTGTCGCTCGCAACTTAACCTCTGCTGCCTTTTGAAGCTAACACAGGATTGGGGTGCTTGCAATCACGCGTCTGGGCCTGATCACCATCAGTGAATAGCGCCCGAGCACGCCCTTGCACTAGCTAGGAACGGAGCTCCCTGCTAACATCCGTGGCAGATGTCCCCGCACCGCGCCTCGAAGCTGCGCAAGAAAAGTACTGGGGTTCTCGAACGCAGAAGAGCAAATCGCCCCGCGGGCGAGCTCGTGATCATCACCGGCATGAGCGGCTCTGGAAAAGCTTCTGTTCTTAAGGCCTTCGAAGACCTCGGCTACTACTGCGTCGATAACTTGCCGGTCGGCTTGATTCCCCAGTTTGCCGAGTTAGTAGGCCAGTCGTCGGAGATCAAGAGCACGGCACTGGTGGTCGATGTTCGCGAAGGAGAGCAACTGCAGGACCTTCCTGACATCGTGAAATCAGTCCGGCGCATGCTCCCCACGCGCATGATCTTCCTTGAGGCTGAGGACCCCGTCCTGCTGCGCCGTTTCAGCGAAACCCGGCGCCCGCACCCCCTCGGAACCGATGCGCCGGTCCGAGCTTCTCTGGCGGCTGAACGCAAACGCCTGCGCCCTATCCGCGCCGTCGCAGACCTCGTGATCGATACCTCCAAGTTTAACGTTCACGAACTGCGCGCCTACATTACCGAGCGTTTCCATAAGCGTGAGACTGGCAAAAATATATTGGTTTCCTGTGTGAGCTTCGGATTTCGTAACGGTGTGCCGCAGGATGCCGACCTGGTATTCGACGTCCGCTTTCTTCCCAACCCGCACTTTGTGCCGGAGTTTCGCAATCTGAGCGGCCGTGACCCCAAAGTCGCGAAATATATCCGTTCATTCCCCCAGACAAGAGAATTCATCAAACGGATTTCCGAGCTTCTCGTGTACCTGCTGCCGCATTACATCCAGGAAGGCAAGAGCTACCTGACAATTTCATTCGGCTGTACTGGCGGTCAACATCGTTCCGTGATGATTGCGGAAGAGGTCGGCAAACTTCTGCGCAGAGCAGGATATCGCGCGAAGATCGTCCACCGTGATAGTGCATCGTGGCAGGGGCAACCTTCCCATCGTGCCAAGAACAAATAGAGTCTTGTTCGGTTGCGGGAGGGACCCGGTCACCGGTGTTCTAGGCTGGTTGCATCCTCTGCCGACCCGGGCGCGGGAACGAATATCCTGTCGCCCTCCGGGTCATAACTGAAGATCTCAGCATAACGCCCCCAGTTCAATGCAGTGTCAATTTGCGCTTGCACCTCCTGCTCCGGAAAGTGCTCGTCCAGAATGTCACGGAAGAACTCAAGTGCTACCGAGTGGTCGGATTTCTTCTCCAGAGTGCGATCAACTTGCTGCAGTAGAGTTACGTGGGCGAGGACAGCTTCGCGAAACAGGGCCTTCCGGGTCGCAATATCCGCTTCAGCGAATGCCTTTCCCGCCGCGGTCAACTTGATGTCACCGTGGTAGGAAATGGCGAATCCGAGCAGGTTGGCGGCGTCGACGATCGGCAATAGATCGTCCACCTCCATCAACAGTTCTTCCGCAACATGATAAAGATCATCTTCTCCTCCGCGGTCGTTTAGCAGTTCGAGTAGACCGGCAATCCCCCCGGGACGCGCATGCGGCAGCATTTGATAAGCGATCTTCCGGGCCGCAGTAGCGGAAGGCAGCTCAAATTCGCGTTCCGGCCGCGTCATGACCTTGTAAATGTAGTCCACATAAAGCACGAACTCGGGAGAGCTATGGTTGCGGGGATGAGGAAGCCCGACGCGGAAATCAGCCCGAATTCTTGCCGGGTTTCGGCTCAGCACGATGATTCGGTCGGCCAGAGTCACTGCTTCTTCGATATTGTGCGTGACCAGAAAAATGCTGCGCGTCGGAATCTTCTTCTCCAGCCACAACTCCAGGAGCTCGCCACGAAGGTTCTCGGCGGTGAGAACATCGAGGGCCGAGAACGCCTCATCCATAAAAAGAACTTCGGGTTCGACTGCTAACGCCCGGGCGAAGCCCACGCGCTGCTTCATGCCCCCTGACAACTCTTTCGGGTACGCCGTTTCGAATCCCTTCAAGCCGACAGTATTCAACGCCCGAATCGCTCGGGGATGACGCTCCTCATGCGTCATGCCGTGCGCTACCAACGGCGCCTCAACGTTGTCAAGAACCGTCAGCCAGGGAAACAAAGCGAAGCTCTGGAAAACGATGGCGACATTTGGCCGGCAATCGTAAAGCGGCTTACCGTGCCAGAGAACCTGCCCTGCCGTCGGCTGTGTCAAACCCGCGAGAATTCTCAGCAGGGTGGATTTTCCCGATCCCGAAGCTCCCAGAAGGGCGACGATTGTATCCGGTTCGAGAGATAAGTCCGTGGGTGCGATAACCTGAATGCTTCGCCCGTCCGGCTGCAGAAAACTCTTCTCCACCCCCTTCGCCTCAAGCACAGGTTCTGCTGGGACGGGGCGTGGTGCAGCCTCAATGGCGGGAGCGGTTACGGCCTCCGGGCGTTCCTCTACCTCAGTCGCCACTTGATCGGTTCCCGTCTCGCCTGAAAGTTCACTCATCAGGTGCTTCCAGGCTTCCTCCGGAAGTTCATCAAAAAATCGAATCCGATCCGCAGGAGGAATCTTGTCTACAATTGCGCGCACCTCCTGGGGCGGTCGAGTGTGCAGCAATACGTAAGAATGGAAGTATGGGAATCGAGGGATCAGAGCGGCAGCGAAATCGGGAGCCAGCAGTCGGAACACGGCCTGCTGCTCATCAAAGGGAATTGCCAGCAGCAGTTCGCTGGTTTTAGCTGGCTCGAACTGCTGCAGGAACAACGCTGCCTGCTCTGCTCCGTGTGACAAAGTTTCACGAAGTTTCTCCGCCAGTTCAGGATTGATCTGGGTTTCCACGCGACTGTACCCGGCACCGCCTCAAATGCGGAAGGGATACTATAATCCGGTTGGCAGGAACAGTCGAAGCCTAAGAAGGTTTTTATGCAGACTCAAGGTTCAGAGCGTGGCAGTCCAAGTCCTCAAACTACCCCGGCAATCGAGCATGTATCGAGCGCTCACGAGTTGCTGCAATCCTTACGCAAGAGAATCGGAGAACATCCGGAACTGGCCGAAGCCATTGTCAAGCTGGAAACTGCGCTCAGCATTCTGACCGTGAAGACTGGCGGTATGCTGTAACCTCGCGCAAAGCCAGAACCGTGACTTGAACGGCGCGAGGAAGAATTGTGAAACCGATTTCGCAACTACATGCCAGATAGTATTGAATGACTTTATTGCGCAAAGTGAAGCCTTACAGCCATCCGTTGGTGCGTGCAATCCGCGCCGCTTCAACGCGGTTGCTGGCGCCGAGCTTGCTGATCGCTTCGGAAAGATAGTTACGCACCGTGCCTTCGGAAAGGCCAAGCTTGTCCGCGATCTCGATACTTGCCATGCCGTCCCCTGCCAAACGAAGAACTTGGCGTTCGCGATCAGTCAGCGGATCGGGTTCTGCCCAGGCCTCTGTCGCCAGTTCAGGGTCGATGACACGAAGTCCTTGGTGCACGCGGCGGACAGCGTCGGCAAGCTCCTCCGCACGCATGTCTTTCAGCAGGTAACCCGACGCTCCTGCTTCCAGGGCCCGCCGCAGGTAGCCGGCTCGGGCGAAGGTTGTGAGAATGATCACGCGCGTACCCGTCCGCCGTCGTTTTAGCTCGGCAGCGACATCCAGGCCGGTCATTTCCGGCATTTCGATATCTGTGATGAAAACGTCCGGCTTTTGATCCAGCACCGCACGTAAGGCTTCCTTGCCGTTCCGCGCTTGCGCAAGCACGGCAATATCACCTTCGATCTCCAGCAGGGCAGCCAGCGCACCAAGCACCATCCCTTGATCTTCCGCGATGACGACGCCGATGGTTTTGCGACCGGCTTTGGCTACGACGTTCATTGTCTTGCCGGCTTTAACGGAAATTCGATAAACAAGCTCGTTCCCGGGCTCGTCCGCCGAACGAACTTCCCGCCGAGGGCTTCGATTCGTTCCCGCATTCCGCGCAAGCCATTTCCTTCAACTAACCCACCACCACAGCCATCATCCTGAATCTCCAGGCGGCAACTGCCATTTTCAGGAACGACCCGAAGCAGACAATTCCGGGCTTTAGAATGCCGCACGACGTTAGTTACAGCTTCGCGAACAACCAATCCAACTACGCTTTCCTGGGCGGGCGTGAGAGCGACTGGTGCAGCCTCGGCCTTCACCGCGATTCCGGCGGTTTGCAAGGCGTGGGTCGCCTGTTTGAGTTCCGCATCGAGGCTGTTCGCACGGTACCCGCGGATGGTACTGCGCACTTCGGCCAAGGCTTCGCGCGAGGTTCGCTCCACGTCGGCGATCTCCTGTTTCGCACGTTGTGGATCGAGTTCCAGAAGCTTACCGGCTAACTCTGATTTGAGAATGATGACGGAAAGAGTGTGGCCCAGCACGTCATGCAAGTCGCGCGCAATACGCTCCCGCTCCGCCACCTTGGCCAGGTGTTCGATTTCCGCATTAGCCTTCTGCAGCTTGCAGTACATGCGGGTTTTCTGCGCAAAATAAATGTTGCTTCCGCCCACTACAACCGCAAGTCCGCCCGCATAGAATAGGAACCAGCCGGAAAGGTGTAGTAACCAGGTTTCCAGGCCCGCCACCGCCACTATTGCGGCAATACCAGAGAAGATTGCCAGCTCTGACTCGAGAATGTAAGGCAATAAGGCTGCGGCGAAGATGAAATAACAAGAGGCGCCCGGATTATACGGCGCATACAACACGCCGACGATCACCATAGTCGCAAGCGTGACCAGTTCCCAGGGTTTGCTGTCCAAAGACGCTACAATCAAGTACAGCGCCACGAACAATAGCGTGCCAAGAGCAGTAAGCAACCATTCTTTAAGCCCGGCATGATCAAGCGCTGGCTGAAGGAAAAAGAACCCGAAGTAAAGCATGGGCGTGTAGAATGCCCATCCGCGCTCGTTTCTTTTGGCCGGAAATCTCATCTTTCCCCCTTCAGCCTAACGCTTTTCCCGCTTCTGCGGTAACCGTGTTTTGCCGCTGGCCGGACCGATCATGACGCAGGCAAGCACAAACGAGACCGGAACCAGCACGGCCAGGAACCCGAAATTCCCTTTGGCCCCCAGCACAAACAAGGCGCCTACCGCCAGGAGCCATCCTGCCAAATTGCACGTTATTGCTGCCATGACGCCTCCAGATTGCTGCAAGTTCTTTCCAACTTGAGGCCATAATGAGGGATGCGGAATTCGCCCGCCAGTGGAGATCATCATTCAAAGTGGATGACAAATGTCACCGGAAATCTTACGCCCTGTTGGCTCGTAACCCGCGGCAGTTCTGTATAATCCCTGTTCGCTTGGGAATGTTGAGCTCCCCAGGCACCAAGCAATTGACCGAAACCAAATTAATGCGTGTCCGCGAAGGTGTTGAAGTGGCTGGCGTAAGCGACGTCGGCTGCCAGCGTGCAAATAATGAAGATTCGTACGGCTACTGGGAACCTGCCAGTGACTCCGAATACGAACAGAAAGGCAGGCTGGCCATCGTAGCTGACGGCATGGGCGGTCATGAGGGTGGGCAGGAAGCTAGCAGCCTCGCAGTGCAGACCATACAGGAGTCTTATGCCGAAGCTTCGGCTGCTGATCCCCAATCACTGCTGATCGCAGCGTTCCATGCTGCGCACGAGCGTATTCATCGCTTTGCGCTCGAGCATCCGAACCTGCGTGGAATGGGAACCACAGCGACCGCAATCGCCCTTCTTTCCAAACAGCTCTGCTACTGTCATGTCGGAGATAGCCGGCTCTATCTAGTTCGCGGAGGAAAGGCCTCCCGCCTGACACATGATCACTCCTACGTCAATCGCCTCGTGGACTCCGGTGTAATCACGCCGGAAGAAGCCGAAGTTCACCCGCAGCGCCACATTCTCACAACTGCGCTGGGAGTGGGGCCGGAATTCTCCCCCGATGCGTCGGCGCAACCCATCGGCCTCGAACCCGGAGATGTTCTCGTCCTGTGCACCGACGGCCTGTGGGGCCTTGTAGCCGATCAGGAAATTGCTAACGTCGTCAGCGGGAGCGCTCCAGCGGAGGCGTGCCGCGCACTCGTAGAGCTCGCGAAGCAGCGCGGGGGCTCGGACAATATCACGCTGCAAGTTCTTCGAGTTGATTGACGATCAGCTAGCGGGCAGATGCAAGTACTCTCCGATGATTCTGGTCCCACTTCCAAGCTGTGTCGACGATCTCCCGCAGTGAGCGTTTTGCTTTCCAGCCGAGAATCTTTTGCGCAAGTGATGGATCGGCTACCAGTTCCGGTGGATCACCCTCGCGTCGCGCTGTAACTCGCTGGGGTACTTCGTGCCCCGTGACCTTCTCGATGGTTGAAACGACTTCGCGCACCGAACTGCCCTGACCTGTACCCAAATTCAAAGCCATCGAACTGCCCCGCTCCAGATATTCAATACCCAGCACGTGCGCTTCGGCGAGATCGTTCACGTGAATGTAATCGCGGATGCAGGTGCCGTCAGGAGTGGGATAATCAGTGCCGAAAATCTGGAGCTCGGCCCGCTCGCCATGAATTGCTTCGAAAGCCGATGGGATCAGGTGGGTCTCCGGAATATGAACTTCCCCTATTTCGCCGCTTTCATCCGCGCCGGCTGCATTGAAATAGCGGAACGAGACGAAGCGCAATCCATAGGCGTGTCCGTAGGCTTCCAGCGCATTTTCGAATGCCAGCTTGGTAGCGCCATAAGGATTCACGGGAACGCGCGGAGCCTGTTCACTGATGGGCACGGTCTTGGGGATGCCATACGTTGCGCAGGTCGAGGAGAAAATGAATTTCCTCACACCGCAATCAATCATGATGTTGAGGAGGCAAAGCGCATCGGCCACATTATTTTGGTAGTATTTCCGCGGATTCGCCACCGATTCGCCTACGTAAGCGTGCGCCGCGAAGTGCATGACTGCATCGACGCGCTGCAATACTGGTTTCAACTTGGCGGAATCAGCAATATCACCCGCGATCAACTCGAACCCTTCCGCCAAGAACCTGTGTCCAGTCGAGAGATTGTCATAGATGATGGCTTGATGGCCCCGGCGCCGTAGCTCGCGCGCGGCGTGAGATCCGATGTAGCCCGCGCCTCCCACCACCAGCACCGATGTTCGTTTTTTCTCCATAGTCAACTCCCATGATATCGAACGGGCGGAGTTTGGAGGCGGAAGGTGTCACCGCCAAGGCAGCCCGTACCTCGGCGTACGCTATAATCACCGCAGTTCAGGCTTTGCAGAGTTATGCCGGAACCTGTGCGCTGGCTCACAGCCAGTGCAGTTGTTCAGTTGAAATACTTACAGCGCCACGCTTTGGGCGCAAACCCGCAAGCCGTTACGCGTCAGTTGGGACATTTATGCAAAGTACGTCGAAAGATGCCACCAGCAGTTCTGAACAATTCAAGAAAAAACTCCAGACCCATTCTGCCAAGGTGGGCATCATCGGCCTGGGATACGTCGGGCTGCCCTTGGCCCTCCTGTTCAATGAGCAGCGCTTCCCCGTAACTGGTTTCGATATCGACAAGAATAAAGTAGACACGCTGAACAGCGGCGGGTCCTACATTTATCGCATCCCTCCGACAGAGATCGAAGAAGCGCGACGAGGTGGATTTGCGGCGACCGCCGAATTCGCCCGCCTGCAAGCTATGGATGCGATCGTGATCTGCGTCCCCACGCCCCTGAACGAATACCACGAACCAGACCTCAGCTACATCACATCGACGGCGGAATCCATTGCCCCACATCTTCGCGCCGGACAACTGATCATACTGGAGAGCACGACGTATCCGGGAACGACTGAAGAGGTGCTCATTCCTATTCTTGAAAAAGGCAATAAGTCGGGGCTGAAAGCAAGCCGCAGCCAAAAACCCGGAGACTTTTACGTTGCGTTTTCCCCCGAGCGGGAAGACCCGGGTAATCAAAGTGTGGCGCGGCGGGATATCCCCAAGGTTGTCGGGGGACTGGATCCGTGCGCTTCAGAACTAGCCGCCGGCTTGTATGGTTCGATTTTCAATCGCGTCGTCCCTGTCTCCACACCAGCTGCCGCAGAGATGACCAAGCTCCTCGAGAACATTTATCGATGCGTGAATATAGCCTTGGTAAACGAATTGAAGTTGCTGTGTCTGCGGATGGGCATCAATATCTGGGAAGTGATCGACGCGGCCTCGACCAAACCCTTCGGCTTCCAGGCGTTTTATCCGGGACCAGGTTTGGGCGGCCACTGCATTCCGATCGATCCCTTCTATCTCTCCTGGAAAGCTAAGGAATTCGACTTCCATACGCGCTTCATCGAACTGGCAGGCGAGTTGAACCTGCACATGCCCTATCACGTAGTTAACTCGGTCGGCGCCGCGCTGAACGAGCGTCGCAAGACCCTGAACGGTTCGAAGGTGCTGGTTCTGGGTGTTGCTTACAAGAAGGACATTGACGATCTCCGCGAATCTCCATCACTGACAATAATCGAGCTTCTGCAAAAGCAAGGCGCCCATGTTAGTTACCACGATCCCTATTTCAAGTTCGTAGGCCGCGGCCGCAAGTATGATCTCCAGATGAGCTGTGCCAGCCTCGACAACTTGGCGCAATATGACTGTGTGCTCATTGTTACCGACCATTCTGACTACAATTACTCTAAGATCGTCCGCGAGTCACAGCTGGTCATCGATACCCGGAACGCGACTAAAGGTATCGCCGCGCCGAATCTCGTTCGCTGCTAGCCATTGCGTCTTTGCGGGATATTGGCGCATAGCTGTTCGGAGCGTCGGCTATCCCGCGCAGCTCTTTTTGGCTCGGTGAAAACACTTTCACTACTTTCCCCATCGCCTCATCGCGGTCACGTGTTGAAGTAACTGAAGCATGATTACTGGAGTGCCAGCTTGGGTTCTCCAATCAACCCTCCTCTGACAACTCGCAGGTCAGCTAATCTCCTTCGTTGAAACCGGTTAGCGACCATCACCTCAGCCCTCCTGAAATTCAGCCCTAGTCGAGCAGAGCGGGTTGGTGCTGGCAAAGCGATTGCTCCATCCCTGATTTCCCCCACCCAAAAACTATGAAGCGACTGATCCGCGCGCTGTTTGTGCTTGGGCTGTGTACACCTATCTGCTTTGCCCAAGCCCAGAGTGTCAAGGTTCTGCCTTGGGACAACCACGTCGCGGCGGTGTCGCTTACCTTTGATGACGCGCGGCCGGTCCAGTTAGACGTTGCAGTTCCCGAGCTGAACAAGCGGAACCTGCACGCAACCTTCTTCGTCATTGTCTCCAAACTCACCCGCCTCGACGACTGGAGAAAAGTGCAGCTCGAAGGCCACGAGATTGGCAACCATTCTGTGACCCATCCTCACCCGGATGCGTTAAGCAAGGGCGACGAAGAGCTTCAGGTAGAGGACGCCAAATTTTTCCTCGACAGTAATTTTCGGTCCGACATCATCACCTTTGCATACCCCTATGCCGAGCTTTCGTCCGGCTTCGGTTATTGGGTCAAGCGATACAACTTTGCAGCTCGTGGCTGGCGTGGCGAAGGCAATCTGCTGTACGTGACGGCGGACTCCGATCCCGATTGGTACAACCTGCCTAGTCAGCCAGCATACGCAAGATACGGTTTAGACGTTTACAAAAGCTGGGTTGAGAAAGCCATTTCGATGAATGCCTGGACCACGCTGCAGATCCACGGCATTGGTGATCCTTCGACAGGCTTTGAGCCGATTCCCACAAGTACGTTCACCTCGCTGCTGGATTACTTGAAGGCCGAACAAAGCAAAGGATTGTGGGTCGCACCATTCGGTGAGGTCGCAGCTTATTTGCGAGCGCAGAGGATTTTGGAAAAAGTCAAGCCGCAGGTCACAAACAACGAACAGAAGTTCACGTGGGACCTGCCGAAGCCATTTCCGAAAGGAGTCGTGTTGAAGGTCACGATGAACGGTGACCGCCGTCCTCAGCTGTTTCAGGGAAGCCACGAACTGCACCGGATGAAGGACGGGACCTATTCAGTCTTCTTCGACATGAAAGAGCTGATTATTCGAGGTCGGGCGTGAAAAGACTCTGCGTTCTGGTTCCGGCAAAAGACGAGCGGCTGGGCATAGCCAAGACCCTGAGAAGCATTCTGAACGCTGGAGTTCTGCCGCTCGATATTTTTGTAGTGGACGATGGCTCAAGCGACGGGACGGGTGAGATTGC
>Ga0187778_10000977_pt1 | contig 20388 bp, 25 predicted proteins | sample 1015_Q2_SP5_20_M_FD_132418 | JGI IMG/M metagenome (GOLD analysis project Ga0187778, IMG submission 132418) | Tropical peat soil microbial communities from peatlands in Department of Meta, Colombia - 1015_Q2_SP5_20_MG | ecosystem: Environmental > Terrestrial > Soil > Wetlands > Peat | place...
AGGGCTGTACACAGATACTGCTTCAATTCTGGCGTTAAGTGCCATTCCTCGTTCTGATTTGTAGCGCCGTACGCTGCTGATGATATCTTTGACAAGTTCGCCGATTTGCTGTGCTTCGCGGACTTCCGCCGCTGTGGCTGTGATCACGACCGTTTGGGTGGTAGCTTCAGGAGCTACTTCCTCCTCGTCCTGCTTCATCGCAGGATGCAGTTCTATCTCGAGCGATGGCCACGACGCTAAATGAACGCTTCTTATATCTGGGTGGATGTGCGAAAACACTTCTTCCGCAAAGAAAGGACAGAAAGGAGCCAGAAGTCTGACCACAACGTTGAACGTGAGATACAGGGCGGCCACGCTAAACTCGTCTTTGTCATAGAATCTACCTTTGGCTGCCTCGATATAGTTATCTGCTAACACATTCCATACAAATGATCTTATTTCCTTGAGGGCTTCATCGAAGGCAAACCGTTCCATTCTTGAGGTCACCGAATTCACAAGACGACTCAGCTGACAAATTAGCCATATTTCCATGGGGTTTTGTGAGCTGTAGATGACAGAGGGTGAGCTTCGATCGGGGATGTTTATCGTTAAAAAGCGAAACACATTCCACAGCTTAGTTAAAAACCTTGAAGAGGCAACTAGATCCCTTTCACTGTAAGCAATGTCTGATCCAACTGATCCGCCAATCGCTGCCCACTGCCTGAGGACATCCGTTCCATACTGTTCGATAACGCGTTCTGGAGCAATGATATTGCCTAGGGATTTGCTCATTTTCTGATTATCTTCGCCTAGCACCATTCCGTTTACTACAATGCGCTCCCAGGGCTTTTGTCCTGCGAGAGCATCTGATCGCAGTATAGAATAGAATGCCCACGTTCTGATAATATCGTGACCTTGAGGACGGAGTTGGGTGGGAAATTGCTTCGCCCACAAGGACTCGTCAGGCCAGCCAGATATACTTAAAGCCGATATCGACGAGTCCATCCACGTATCAAGCACGTCTGTTTCAGGTACAAAACTACAGGATCCACATTGACAAGCTCTTGAAGGCACTTCCTGAGTTGGATCTAATGGCAGCCAGTCTTCGTCAGCGACCATCATCTCATCGCACCGGCTACAGTACCACACAGGAATGGGAGTCGCAAAGACGCGCTGACGTGAGATGCACCAATCCCATTCGACGCTCTCCGTCCAATTACTCAGGCGAGTGCGTGCGTATGTTGGTATCCATTCAATTTCTGACGCCCGTCTCAAGATTGCGTCCTTGTTTATCTTTATAAACCACTGCTTCTCGGAAAGAATCTCGATGGGCGTCGCACATCGATCGTGGATCCCAACGTTCTGTTCAATATGCTCCTGTTGGTAAATGAGCTTTTTCGAGAGAAGATCCCCTATAATACGCTCTTTCGCTTCATTAATAGTGAGCCCGTTATACTTTTTGTCGATAATGCGCCCATCCTTCCCAATTGCTTTCTTTAGTGCCAAATTATGCTTTTGCCACCAGCGCACGTCTTGCTTGTCACCGAAAGTGCAGATCATGACCGCGCCTGTGCCGAACGCAGAGTCAACCTCCTCGTCTGCAATCACTTCCACCGGCTCGTTATACAGAGGAGTGTTCACGCTCTTGCCGATTAGGCCCGAATAACGTTCGTCATCTGGATTAACAGCGACGGCAACGCAGGCCCCCAGAAGCTCAGGACGCGTGGTTGCTATTCGGACGGGTTCTCGTTCGCTCTCGCCAAAACTAATATAATAGAGGATCGTTGATCTTGGTTCATACCGTACTTCAGCAAAGGCGATTGCCGTTTCGCACCTGGGACACCAGTTGACAGGATGCTCACTTTTGTAGATGAGGCCGTCGTGGAACATCTGCACAAATGACTTCTGCGTCTTGCCGTAGTACGTCCGGTCCATAGTCACGAACTCCTGTGTCCAGTCGATAGAGAACGCCAATCTTTGCATCGTGTGTTTCATGAGCGTTATGTTTTCTCTTGTTAGACTTTCGCAAAGTCCCCTAAATTCGTGCCGCGGAATCTGATTTTTGGTGACGTTGTATGTGTTCTCGACTTTCACCTCAGTCGGAAGCCCGTGACAGTCCCATCCCTGAGGAAACATCACGTCACGGCCTCGCATGCGCTCAAAACGCGCAATAAAATCGATGTAGCACCAGTTTAGTGCATTTCCGAGGTGAAAATTACCCGTGGGGTACGGAGGAGGTGTATCGATTATAAAGCGATTGTTCGTTACCCCGCCTTTATAGCGGTACATGTCTGATGTCCAAGCCGTAAGCCACTTCGACTCGATGTATTCGTGGTCGTAGCTCTTAGGTATCGCCATGTTCCCTCGCATCCTGCTCGTGACAGTGCAGTGCTAGGCCTTCGTCTTGCGGGCTAATAACGTTATTCATGAGCGTGCCCACGTGCTCAACTGTGACTTCAACGGTGTCGCCAGGTCTTAATGGACCTACGCCAGAAGGCGTGCCAGTAGCTATCACATCTCCTGCTTCTAACGTCATAATCCTCGATATGAACATCACCAGATAGTTCACATCGAAAATGAGCTTTTCCGTGGTCGAGTTCTGTTTCACTTGGCCGTTTACACGGGTAAGTATAGATGCGTCTCGCGGATCTAGTTCCTTTGTTATAAAAGGGCCGATAGGGGCAAAGGTGTCAAAACTCTTTGCCCTCGTCCACTGACCATCCTCTCTCTGGAGATCTCGTGCCGTGACATCGTTAAAACACGTGTACCCAAAAACTACTTTTTCGGGATTACTAACGTTTTTGCAGCGTCTGCCGACTACGATCGCGAGCTCTCCTTCGTAGTCCACCTGTACACTGCTCTCGGGGTACACTATGTCTGCGCCCGGCCCGATAACACTCGAAGGGGGCTTCAAAAAAAGCAACGGCTTATCGGGTATATCTGCTTCGAGTTCTTGGGCGTGATCAAAGTAGTTTAAGCCTACGCAGATGATCTTGCTGGGATTGACCGGTGGCAAAACGCGTAACTCCGATAAACTGTAAGTGCCGTCCGCGATTTCGACAGATCCGCGACTAATCGTCCCGTAAAACACTTTCCCGTCTCTCTCAAACCTGCCGATCACACGTTCACCCTGCTACCACTTGCAGTGCGCATATACTCCCCGAACTCACTTCCTCTCAACTGTTCTCCGGTGAAAATGGGACCCTCCACACAAGTGCGCAAACCGCTGTGATCTATGCAACAAGACCCACATAACCCCACGCCGCATTTGATGTACCGATGCAAGCTGAATTGACTGGGCACCTCTACAGCGACGGCGTGTTCTAGTACCTGTTTCATCATTCTTTCGGGACCACAACAGGCAATTTCGTGGTAGCCGTGTACTCGCTCTAACAGCTCAACGACTGAGCCTGCGTGTCCTGAAGAACCGTCATCAGTAGCTATCAAGAGTCTTCCTGCACTCTTAAATCGCTCTACGAATAATAATTCGTCCTTTGTTCTGGCCCCCAATATAGTCACTACTTTTGTGTTAAGCGCTTCTGCGTAGGGTGCGAGAGGAGCAGCGCCAACGCCGCCAGCAACGAGAAGCGTGGGCGATGTTGCTGCGAGAAAGCCGTGTCCAAAAGGTCCTCTAATCCCAAAAGTGTCACCTACGCGTAGTTCAAGCAGCGCTGCTGTTGCCTCGCCCACCTTCTTGACTGTGATGCCATTTTTGTACGATAGACTCATCGGTATCTCATCAATGCCTCGAATCCAACACATAACGTACTGGCCGGGAACGAAATCGAGAGCGTAATCGAAAAAGATCGTAGCTACATCAGCGGATTCGAGTTTTATGTCAGTAATCTCAACGTTCCTGACATACATCGTCCCTACCTAGGCGCTCATCAGTATTTTAAGTTTCTCCTAATACACCACGGCACCTACGAATGGTAGATTTGTCTCGATCAGGCAGGAAGCGCCGTAATTGAGCGCTAAGCGAGATCGTGTCTGACACGATTTGACGCTGCTGCGTAACGCACAGCACGGGCTCATAAAGACTTGTTTCCCTGCCCGTTAGACCTTCTCACATAAATCCTGGCACGACCACCGACTAGCTTAAGTGAAGAGTGGCAACATGACTAACCGAAGAACGACTGCTGTAATGCACGTGGAGAGCAGAGATGCAAGGTCGTATTGAGGTTATCGGCTTTGGCGCATTAAACTGCGACAAGATATGCCAGGTCGAGAGCGCCCCCCTTCCGGGACAAGAAGTCGGCGTCATCTCGATGATGAGGCAGCCAGGGGGTTCTGCCGCCAATACCATCGTGGGGCTTGCTCGGCTTGGGGTCAAAACGGGCTTTCTTGGCACCGTAGGCGATGATCCAGAAGGGTCTCAACTGTTACAGAACTTAAGACGGGAGAAAGTGAATCTGCAGGGTATTGAGCGGGTACGAGGAAACACGGGCGCTACTTTGATCTTCATAGATTCTGTCGGAGAGCGGACCATCTACGTTTTGCCTAGTGTTAACGATAGTTACCGCACGATGAACTATGACTACGCACGGCGGGCCCTGATACTGCACATCAGTTCGTTTATGGGTGCTCAACAACTCGCGATGCAAACAGAGTTCACTCAACAGTTACAAGATTCGAAAACAAGAATCTCATTCAGCCCTGGCAACTTCTATTCGAAGCTCGGATTAGATGCGCTCACGCCTTTGATAGAAAGGTGCTTCATTGTGTTTCTAAATAGCGAAGAGGCACTAGCGCTCCTCGGATCATCTGGCGCCGAAGACGCCTCGATGTTATTAGAGTTAGGCGCGCATATGGTCGCTATTACGCTCGGTGACGGGGGCTGTTACGTTGCGACGAGAGACGAAAGCGTTAGAGTTCCCGCATACGAGAGCTCCGTGCATGACACAATTGGCGCAGGAGACGCATTTGCGGCTGGGTTCTTGTACGGACAGCTTCGAGGCGCAAACGCGTATCGATCTGGTTTGTGCGGTAATTACCTGGCTTCAAGAAGCATCACGGCACTCGGAGCCAGAAAAGGATTGCCGCGCGAAGAGACAGCGTCGCCCTGCACTTCCACCATCGATGACCTAAAGTCAGCGCGGTGAAGAACGCTTCGCGCGAGCCGGCATAAGTTTGAAACGGCGCATCCAAAAAAAGAGCGCCAGTAATGAATGCGCGTTCTTAAAACGAACAGAGCAAAATGCTTGCCTATTTTCCGACGGTTATTTCGATGGCAGAGACATTTGTAGTTCCAGTCTCAGCCCCGAGGGTCTCTGTCGAGATTGCTATGTCCTTCACATCTACTTCGGAGAGGAATCTTTTCCTAGCTATTTCTGCTACGTCCACTGCCCGTGAAATTGCTCTACCTCGAGCCTTAATTAACACTTCGTCGGCTCCATTGTTGAACTGAGTCACCACAGCTAGCACGTAATTCATGACCGGTTTGTTGCCTACGTAGATTGTATTGTCGTCTGTCATACTGTACCTCCCTTAAGGACCTAAACAGACTGAAGCATTATGATAGATAAAACTTTCTAACTAAACTGGTGCGTTTAAGCTGAAAAAGCTAGAGATCTGGACGTTATTTGACGAACTGCTTCATCTGTAACGCGTCTTCTTCTAGCAGGGGGGACTCACATATCACTGTAGCGTTGCAAGCGTTTTCTTTGAGGGCCGAGGCAAGAAGCTTAAACTGTTCGATGTCAACGGGCAGGTGCCTGCGCTCATTACCTTTTGAAAATTCGATTCCTGAGAAGTGGATGTGAACGTAGTCGCCGCGTCCGAAAAGCTTCCGGAGCACGCGCTCATAATCTTCGACTGAGTGCAGACATCCGTTGCAACGGGCCTGTAGATGTGCGAAATCCACCACTGGCCGAATGTCTGGCAATTCGCCGTGTAATCGGAATACTTCATCTATGGTTCCGAACTGACTTTGCCGACCGAGCAGTTCTATACCGAGGTGAGTTCCCTCGATGTCTCGATCGCGGATGTAATTTAGCAAGCGAGTACAGCCTTCCCTTACTAAGTCGAAGGTCTCTTCCCTTGTGTACCTCTTGGAGTAGTATGCCGAATGAAATACAACAGTGGTGGCGCCAAGGTCGTAGCCCCTGTCAAGCGAGAGTTTTACCCTATTGATGCTCTCCTCTATTACCCTTGGACTTTCTGAAGCTAAATTTACCATGTATGGCGCGTGCACTGATAAGCGAATGCTCTTTGCGCGAGCGATTTCGCCGATGCTTATTGCGGTAGCCTCTTTCATGGAAACGCGTCTCACAAATTGAACTTCTAGCGCGTCGAGCCCAAGAGCAGCCAAGTACTTGATTCCTTGTGCTGTCCCCTTTCCTTTTAAAGCAAGAGGGACGCCAGCGATCCCCACTTTGATCATCGGCATACTAAACGCGCTGATTCTGTATAATGATGATGTTTCACACATAGCGTTAGCTTTAGGAACAACGCGTACCAGCATCGCTTAAACGAAAGTTAGAAATCGAAAGAGCTACAGTCTTTGCTTGATAATATGGACGAAATAGATGCGGCAACAGAGAAGCATTTGCACTTCAAGAAAGTCAATGAGGTCTCAATGAGCATGGGCACTGTCATCATTAGCGTGCGGAGTACTGACGAATCTCTAGACAAGGTGAGGGATACAACCTTTGAAATCCTAGAAAAAGTGCAACAGAAGGGCGCGGTTGAGCACAACTACTAAGCGATGTGAGGCTAGTGTCATCCGCTTCGCGCTCATTTTTTTGGCTAGATAAGCGACCGTTTTTTGCTGCTATGAATCCAAAAAATAGGGTCAGGCTTGAACAGCTCTTAAGTAAAATTACCGAGTTCGAGGGGCTCTTAGATAGTACTCTCGACAACTCATTGACCAATCCTTTTATCGATTCAAATCGATACGTCAAGCAGTACAACGACTATCTTCGCGAGATCTTGTCGCTGCTTGATGATGAAGACATTGTCGATATTCTGACCGAAATGTCTCCTTATGCGTACACCGGTGATGATAGAATAGACGTCATGAACACCAAACAACGCCTAGTCGAAGTTTATCTAAAAACAAGACAGCTTACGGCGTACCTTCAGGCACTGCTGGAGCTTGAATGAGGGCAAACAATACCACCAAACGAGAGAATTCGACGCCGGGGTTGGGATTTGAACCCAAGCGATGCATCCTCTTCAAAAGCCCCACAGGCTTCTTAATTCAAGGCATCAACAGGTCTCGAGCCTGCCGCGTTGGGACTCACGATTGATTAGTCCGCTCTGCCACCCCGGCACTACGCTTCTATGACAGTTTCTTATACATAAACCGATATTAAATGTATCCGATGCAAAACAACGGGCTCGACGTGATTGTTGAGCTCAAAGGACAAGCTCGTAAAATACGCGTGCAACAGGGCTCAACTTACGAAGAATTACTATCAGAGCTAGAGCTAAACCCAGAGGAAGTCTTAGCTTTTGTGAATGGGGCGTCGGTGCCGTTAGACGAGTCAGTACGGCCCGGAACGATTCGCGTGCTAAAAATCGTTACTGGCGGTTAGCAGAGCAGCCGCAATGAGCGGCCTCAATGCCCATAACAATGCCATGGTTGCGTCCGCTCTCTCGGGCGAAAGCCTTCTCGTTTGAACGTTACTTCGGCGCTCATGCCTCCAGCTTCGGCTATTTGACGTGTGCTATCCTGTCCAGTTTAACAGCCTGATCAGATTGTGAGAAAAACGGTATCGATGCGATCGCTCCTATGACGCCGCGCCCATCCAAACAGACGTGTACGCCTGCGGAGTCAGCGGCCTCTAAAGCTGCTGAGCGCGTCACTTCGCCGGAACGAGCAGCATCGCCGTACCTAGCGAGCGCCTCGGCATCGAATGACTTCAAGATAGCCATGCCGGTATTTTCGGAGAGAGAGTACTCCTCTAAGCGCTCCTTGAAGTCACGAATTGGCTTTTTACCGCCAAGGCTTGCAAATTCTACAACGGTAGCCACACAGTTTTTAGTCTTCGCTTTTACCGGGTAGAGCTGAACAATAGCGTGTGACACATACCGCAGCGTTCGGCTATCCACCATAGCCGCGATATTATTAACCAGTGACCAAGTGGCGCCTTCTTCAGCCGTATCGGTGTCATCCACTCCGATGATAACACGCGATCGTCTTGGCAGTGTAATTGTCCCACGGCTCATTTTGCTGCCTCCGGCTGGGGTGAGATCATAATCAAGGACGTCTCGGGCCAAGGCCCTGCACATTGTAGCGCCCACCCCGCCGCCTCCGAGACCCGCATACGTCACCTGCACCGTGTTACGCGATAGTTTAACCGTCTCTATGCCTCCTGCTGAAATAGTAGCGCGCAGCTTGAGATCGGACGTGCCCTCCTTAATAACGTATCTCGTAGTGACTCCCAGAGATCGGCTCGAAATAATCAGGGGGCTTGTCTGGGTGTAATGATATCGGGCCCACGCAGCGCCTCCGTAACAGTTGGTGATCTCAATCAGCTCGATACAACCCGCGCCGCCGATAGCGAGTATGTCATTGTATGGCACGATCCAAGGCAATTGGCCGAAGTCGCTTGCAGGCATCAGTGCAACCTCAAGTCCTCTTTATCATGAAACGATTTAAAGCTGCGCTTATCGCTTCAGCGACAGAATTGGAGGCCGCACGCAAGATTGGACTTAAACCATTGCCAAAATCGGTGTTAACAGGTTGGATCCCCACCACAAAAACCGAGGCACCCGTTTCGGAGCTCAGGTACGCGCCCAAAACGGCGAGCGACGCTTTATGGGTGGTGACATCCGCAGCTTGAAGGTCACTCAGAGCGAAGATGTGCGCTTCACCAGGATGCCCGTTAAAATCCGCTGCGTCTATCAGTATGATGCAAGATGGCCTGAAGCGCTTCACGCAGCCAGTGAAGTTTTCCGGCGCGTCTGCGCAATTGAGCACAATGATAAGAGGATCGTTGATGCGACTTTTTAGACTGTCGATTACCGCCAATCCAACTCCATCATCGTGCCGAAACTCATTGCCGATACCTAACACTGCAATGCGTCCATTGGAGCACCTTTCAAGGCTGCTGGCCACTTCAGACTCGAGTTGTTCCATTATAGCGCGTCCTACTAAAGTAATACGGCGGTCCTCACGTGCTGACAAGAGAGATGAGCTCTTGAAATGCCTCTCTTAACGTGTTTTCTCATAGATCTGACTCTAACAAGAGATCGCGCGCGATTCAATTCGATCGTGCCAATGTAACGCGGAGAAAGACATCAACTAACTCTCTCCGTACCTCAGTCGTACCATTGTTCTAACGACCGCTTGTGCATCCGCTTTCTTCAGATCATAGTCGCACCCAGCTAAATACACCCGGATCGCTGCGCCTTTATCCTCGGTGATCAGTCCACCTCTTTGCGCAATCTTCAGCAACCTTGGCACGCTCCTATCAAGGTAAAACATGTCCTGGGCTAGACCGATTAGTGCGTCGCTCACACTGCGATCCAAGAGTTGGGCTTCAGAGAGCAGGTGCATTGCCACCCGGATATTTACGAGAGGGTCTGAGATGGGCTCAAACGTGACGGGATTGTAACCAACAGCAACCTCATCATCGGCTTCTATAATCCCCTTCTTAAAGCAGGAATAGATTCTGCCAACGCCTATCATACCAAAACCATCCAGTTCAGAAGCGCGCAAAGCCCCCATACTACCCCCACCGACTATCGTGACGCGTGACCGCATCGCATCGATGATCTCTCGATGCGAGACTGCTGCCCGGTCATAGAATACGCCATCGATTAAGCCGACAAACCGCGCCCCCGCTCGAGCAGCTTTCGATATATCGCCCCGCGCTGCAGGAGGACGGCAGGTGAGCCGCGTGTCGATAGACTCGACTTCGTGACAAGCCAGACTCGGGCCCGTAAATACTACGCAGTCTTTTGTCGCCATTCTTTGCTTCGTTTCCCGATGCGTTCTTTGTCAAGGAAGTAGACCTCGAAACTCGGAATAATCACTCGCACGACAGGAACTTTGATGGCTCCGACCGTTAGATCGGAGACAATGACGCGATTGGCCACACGGCGTAAGCGATCAAGAGTTGTGCGCACATCTTCGTCGATAGACTGGGTTGACACGTTTTCAACACGGTCGAGCTCAATTAGTTCATCTGGTTCCGCCAGCCAATGTCTGTTGAGTCTCTTCATCCTCTCATAGCCGATTCGTCTCGCGATCGATTCTCGATCTGTATCCTCACGAGCCCCGTGAATTTGCGTCGCGCGTGACTGGGCAACTTCAGTAAGCGCTCTCAAGGCGGCTATCTGCGGATCTGTGTGACTCCCCGCTCCCATGATTAGCAGCGCGGCGTCTCGCAGTCTTTCATCATCAGAGACTGCCACGACGGTAGGAGTGCGGGTATCGGTTTTGAGCCACCAAAGTCGCACAAGGACGTCCTTGGATTCAAATCGCTGCACTATGTCTCCAACAACTCCAGGCCCTGGATTCAGGCCAAATCCGGGATCCCTGGTGACTTCTGCGATGCTTACGGCGTCTCTTTCGACGACTTCCATCAAACCGTGGAATACCGCCTCTTCCATGACGTTGCCAGCAGCAAGCCCGTTTGTGTTACTCCTAAACAGTTGCCACTTTCCTCTCAGGGGGGTGTACGGGTGAAAGACCGCATTCGCAGGAACAAGCACCTCTTCGTTACGAAGAAGATCCCAACTCTTGTACCATTCGATTTTCACATTTGACGATAGAACACCCGGCAATATCAGGTCAAGCGGATTCAAGACGGTGTGGTCCGCAGAGAGTTCATCATAGGATCCATACAACAGGCGGTCCCGAAAGTTTTCAACTTCCGCTGAGAAGCGTTCAACTGCTTCCATCACTACTGAAACCCGTGCCTCCGACTCAGTTGTGCCCTTACCAGCATACACGGATATCGCTCCGTCTGCAGCCGAAGGCCTTATTGCAGAAAAAACGGGTAAGCCTATCCGGTCAAGTCCCGAAATATCGGCGATACGCGTAACGCCGATCTCGGAAATTACGGATTTGATTCGCTTGAGCGTTTCGGCGGGTGCCATTACCCTGTGCGTATCAACACAATATTGCTTAGGTGCAGAATGGAGTTCTATGTTGCTTGTCATAGGCCTTGCTCGCGCTTCGAAGCTGTCGCATGTCTTCTTAAAAACCCTGAGTATACACAGCTTAGCTCAGGCTATTTATGACCATGCTGTTGCTCCATCAATAAATAGGTTAATGTGGTGATCCTCGAACAGCGCCTGCAGAGCGGCGAAAAGCCTTTGAATCAAGAATATCGCCAACACATGCACAGCCGCGAACAGACTGCAGACAGATTTTTTGCGTCAATCGCCCTGCTCGAACTGTCCTTTGAACGTGCCTGTATTTTGCAAGATATTATACCAGCGACGAGTGACTGAATACATGAAATCTTCAAATACGACGGGATCTATCTCCTTCAGAACTGCGCCTTCCACGACGGCAATAAGCCGCTCATCACTCGGAGAGAAGATCCTAAGAATATCCCCGAGCGATGCTTCAATTTCACGTTCTAGCTGGTTCTCGTTTTTCTTCACGCGCGTCCAGTGAGGACCCCAGCGAGGATGGACGCCTGACAGTTTCCAAACGCTTTTTGAACCCTCGATAGTAAATCTGATTGTTGCCTTAGAGTTTTGCACGGTATCCCTCGCGTTCCCTAATGTTTGAAGTCTCATAGGTGAGCTCAGGAGGAATTTTGTCTCCAGATGCCTTGGACTTCGATCAGAATTAAGTCTTTCTTAACGACGATGCGAAATGCGACTCGGCATATCGTTCATAGATAGAGATTGCATCACCAAAAGCGATGCCCCTCAACCCCAGATACGATTGCTCGCCCCGATATATCTTGTCGATAGATAGAAGTATCATAAAATAGAAGTACGTCCAATGGCTCCAGACCCAGAACAAGATGTGAAGGAAGAAGCAGAGGACGTTTACGAGCTTGTGTTGCCGCCTGGCATTCCGAGTAAAGTGATAATTGCGGCGTGCAAGAAGTTTGATACTGACGTTGTGACCGCGTATGCGGACGTGGAAACTGGGTTGGCTGATGTCACCTCTCGAGATCTCCTCGCTTTTAGGGCGGACAAAGACACCATAGAAAAGATCCGCCAGTTTATAATTGAAGAGACGAAAAAATTTATAAACGACTAACCCTGAAGTCGATCGCGAAGGCGAGCGAAGCCGTAAGTTTTTTCACTGAGTTACATCGAGAGCGCCCAGGCTAGTATTCAACCGCCTGGTTCATCAAAGCTCTCCATAGCGGTGCGCATGGATTCCCTCTTGTGGTCCAAGCGCTTCCGAAACTCATCGAGTGATTGGACCTCTTTATCCGCAGCTTCGGCGACCTCAGTTGCAAGCTCTAAGTGTTTCGGGTCATAGTACAGGTCGGTGGAGTCGATCAATACCCATTTGCGATCTCCGTCAGTCCGTATCTCCTTTACTCTCCCGCGAGTATGCGTGCCTGTGTATTTCACGTAATCCCCTTCAGCCATGGGGCGATTTCTCGCATCACACGCAACATTGTCACTCATATCTTTGCACCAATACTCATATTAGGAGTTGCTGCTATTAATGCTTATTCGAGGCTAGGCAAGAAGGGACCGACGTTCGTGCATTTCATCGACATGTCAGCTCCAAAAAGCGAAAGCTCTTACTGGAGATGCCTCAACATTCTTTAGCTTTAGAGGCACGCAGAAGAACAACACGTTTTTTCCCACGAGGAACCTAAGATTGCTCGACAAGTTCTCGATGACCACGACGTCGTTCCGAAATAGCGTGCGGTGCACTTCGTACGTATCTGAACCAAAAGGGTCTACGGAAATGCTATCAATGCCCACTGCCTTCACTTTTTTTTCTACAAACCAGTCTGCCGCAGACTTATGCAGATACGTGTAACCACCAGTGTTCGTGAAGCCAGCATTAGAGCCACTTGATCCGGTGTAAAGAAGAGCGATCTCACCCTTCCGGAGGGGGATGCTATCGCCGTTCAGATCACTTGAACTGATCTGTGAACCTCGCGGTTTATGTGTCAGGTCATACACCCAAGCGCTCCCATAGAAGGTTTCAAGAGGGAACTCGTCTACGGATCGTCCTTCGGGCAATACGTGGCAGGGTGCGTCCACGTGGGTCCCCGTGTGGGTTCCCAAAATAAGCTCTGTTGTGCTTGCCCCGGCTCCTTCGATTGTGGTTAGCAACCGTGTGCGTGGCCTCGGATCGCCGGGATAGACGGCCATGCTTTCGGATATGAGTTGTGATAGATCAATAACACGCGCGCTGCTTGGGAAGCGCCGGAAGTACTGCATGTTATTCGACCCACGAAGTCTTGCCATAGCGCTGACCACATCAGCAAGTGGAGCTGATGAGAAGCTGGTACACGATACAAAAAAAGAAAAAGGTGCTGGTTTACACCAGCCTCATCAGCGGTGTGTTTTCCGTCTGCGGTTCGACTCCTAGCTCTCTGGTGCTCTCCTCAACTATGATGTCGATCATCGCCATAGCGGGGAAGATTATCGTTGCCAAGTCGATCGGACCGTACAAGAGGTAGTCGGCGCCGACAATACCACAGATCATGTTTGAGCCGATACTGCACGGTTCCCACACCTCTGGGTGGCCTTCCTTCCTGTATCTGCGCAACCACGTCCACGCGTCAGGGATGTTGTGTGGTCCACCTCCGGTCGGCAGCCCAAGCACGCCCTTGAATCCGACCATCGATCGAATCGAAGGCCCTGCGCCGACACCGAGTGCGAGCGAAGCGACATCGAGCAGCGGCCTCGTAATGCCGGCCTCTTCACTGGACTGCAGCAGTCCCTGTTCTTGTCCGGTGCCGCCAACAGTGAGTATCTCGATTCGGCCTTTTGTGCTCACGTCCGTCGGATTGAACGCTAAAACGATGGCTGAATCCACGTCTGTCTGCTTTATCGCTTCCCATTCCTCTGGCATCGCACTTGCGTTCACAGAGTTATAAACGGCTAACTTTGCCGCTCCGATTTCGTCCACGTATTTTGCCGCAAACATGCGCACCGACGGCACGCTCGAATCAATGAGGAACCCGATGCCGGGGGCGACGTCCAGGTGCCAGTCGATGTAATTTTTCATCGCCTCGTCGGTCTCAGCGATCACCTGGTTCCAATAGCCGAGTCCTGTCGTATCCGACAGCTCGACCTGTGTGTTCCATTGCGCTTCGGCTGCTTCTTTGTCAAAGATGCCTTTGAGGGGATCTGAAACCACCTTATGCTTGGAGTAGAACATCGAGCTACCGAGCACGGTCGGATATTCACCGGGCTGACCGCCGACGTGAAAACCGCCTATCTCGAAAACGGTTTGCTTTTTGTCATATCTAAACATGCTGTATGAACCTCCTTACGTCGTCATTTAGGGAAATAGCCTGAACAAAACTGACAGACTCGTCAGATTCGCCAGCACTATGTATAGGATGATTCCTCCGATGAAACCATAACAAATGCCGATATCTCTGCCTACGCGCTGACCATATCGCTGAGCGACTTCAGCCATTGCGAATTCTAGTCGCTCCTCAACGGAGTCAAGCCTTTTCTGGAGATCACGGTAATCTGTTTGGTCGACCATCACTTGTGGGAATTGCTTTGGCATACTCACACCTCACTTCAAGAAGTAATAGAGCAATGGCAGTCCCGCGATAAGGCAGGCGCCAGCAAATCCCAACGCAAACCCCATTATCGAGCTGATTCCGTAACCGGAATCGAGCTTGAGCGTGCGCGTGGTGATAAGCGCGCGGTACCTTATGTCGTTAAATAGCGCGTCTAGTGATGCCATGCTTGGGTCTATGGGTTTCGCGATGCCCTGGTCGTACTGGATCATTGTCGTGGGAGGGGCTTCTTCGCCAGCCGGCGCTTGCTCTGCGCCACCTCCTCCGAAACGTTCTGCTGCCATTTTTCACCTCACGTTAGGGCCAATAATCCCAAAATTCCGATCGAGATCAACAGCCCGATCACGATGCCCTCTATCTTTCCTGCGTAGACGCCGGCCGCGTACTTGTTGTAGTTGCCGATAGTCTTCATGTGGAACTGCAAATTCTGTACTCGGGACTGTAAGGCCGCTATCTCTGCTGCCATCGGGGCTTCTACAATAGCCTCCTCGGCCTCTTTTTCTTTAATCTCAACGACGATCGGAGGTTCCGGATACGCACCAGGATCTCGACCGATTAGCTCCTTGACCTTAGCGGATATCGCGCTTACATCCTCGTTGCCAATGATGCTGATCAGTTCTACCTGTTTTTGGAACCTCTCAATTTGCTCTTCGTTCAGGTTTTCTATGAACGGAATTGCTCCCGTTGCGTCAACTATGCGTCCTTCTTTCACACCGTTGTGGTACAGTGCCTCGAGAGACTGGCCTGTCACGTGACCCATGATCTCTGAACCACAAAGAATGACAAATCGGATGTTCGGATTTGAGATGATGTTCACCATGATCTTCTCTAAACCGATGTTCTCTGTCTTCGCGGTGCCTTCGAGTGCTGCTCCGATATCGGTGAACACTTTGCCAAAGTGAGAACCCAAGGTGACGACCGCTACGGGGCTCTCAGGATCCCCTTCAAAGTAATCCCCTTTGACAACTGGCCAAGGTGTAGCCGGTGACGTTTTTTCTGCCATGGTTAGATACCACCTCTGATTCGCAGCATTATGGTCACGAGGGCAAGGAATATCATGGCGACCGTGAACCCGTAGAACGCGTTAGTCCACATGCCTGCCCAATAATGCGCCCTCTCTCTGCCTGGGTATGCTTCGATGAGCGGTTTATTCGCAACGAGCGAGTTTATCACCCCAGTCGCTATGGAGTCATATTCGTCTATCTGAGCGCTTATGGGCTCGAGCGAATAGAATATCAGGTCTTCTCGCTCTTGTGCGACAACAAACTCTTCAACGTCCATCCGCAGGCCAACATCGGATGACATATCGACGAACTTCATACCATCTCCTCCTCCGGTATCAGACCGGTGGACAGCATCGCAGCTGCGTCTCGCTTCGTTTCGTCAAAGAATCGCAGGTAGTAGATGATCCACCCGATGATTGCGATAATCAGCGTCGGCACTGCGGCCGGGACACCGTTTATTGCACCGGAGGCGATCCCTGCGACGGGCATCGTGAGGAACCCCGTCGACAGCGCGAGAGTCAGCGTTCTCTTCTGGCGTTCATCCGGACCCAAACACGCGTTGAACGGATGAAGCATTGCCAATCCGCCAACGATGAAGACCGCTATGATGAATCCCGAAGCGACGACGTAACTCATGATCTTATCGAAGGTGAAGCCACCGGCTATCGCCGTGCTGAATCCCAGGATAATAATTGACGCTGCCATCGCGATTTCTGTCATTGATCGCTCCATAATAGCGATGTTCATCCTGATAACGCGTCTCGCCATGACGCCGTTGACGATGCCTACAATCCCTGCCAAGATGAGAGCGATTATCGGAGCTGCGGCTTCAGGTCCGTAGAACTTGGCGACTGCCAGTCCTAGTAAGACCGCCACTTGGCCCGATCCAATGGAGAGCATGCCTATCGACGGCACGCCTGTGCCCAAACCGTAACTTGCCACTCTCCTGACCGCGTCTGCGCCCCAGAAAACGCCGAGTATCGCTCCGAGCGCCGCAAAGAACGAGAACCATGCGCTATTTGTCAGGACGTTCAGATAGTTGGCGAGGTAAATGCCTATAAGCCCGCCAATAATGCCGATACCCATAAGCTGCCTTGGAGATCTATCCCCTTCAGCCATTTCAGAAGCCTCCTGTCAGCATCGGAAGTATTAATAGCGCAAATAGCCCGCCCACAAACGACACGACAAGGCTTGCTACTATTGATTTCGGTATGCGTTTGAACTTCGGATCGTGGAATCCCTCGATCGTACCGCCGATGTTGTATGACGCCATCACGCAGTTGAGGAAGAAGATTCCGATGGCGAATGCCGCTGCGAGCGAAACATACCACAGAGCCGGGTAACTGCCAAACGTCGCGGTAAATCCCGGTATGGTCTGGTACGTGGCTGCTAGCGCAAAGTATACCAGTGCGCCGCCGAGACCGGCGATGAACGCTCCGATAATGCCGCTGATAAAGCTGACCATGGGTGATCCGTGGCCTTCCGTACCGCGCGACACGTACAGATCTTGGCGCCATCTCGAGACGGGGTCGTACTTGACTTTGGCTGATGACAAGGGGACGCCCGCGCCGTACACGTACATGACGTTCGCGATGAAGGCCAAAATCGAAATCATCAGCGCTGCGCTGACCCCTCCGAGGACTATGGTGTACGCGAAATTTCCGCCACTAGCAGCGTAAGCACTTCCTGCTCCGATAAGTCCTGTGAGACCTGAAGCGGCCGCCAACATCGTCGTTCCCGTCCCGACGCCCGTCGCCTGCGACATGGCCGCAGGGGCGCCACCGACTGGTATGAAGTGGACTCCGGCGCCGATGAATATGCCGCCGAGTACGATGTACAGTAAGAAGAGTAAATCAAACATCATCGTGCATCACTCCGCCTCTTCCTTGTAGGTTCCGTAGCGTTTCCGTGAGTAGCGCTCGAGGTACGTGTTCATGACGATGAAGACGATCACGATGACCACCCCAGCGACTGCTGACCACCATCCCGTAACCACGACTTCTTTCCAGAAGTGCAAGTACACGACGAGACCAAATCCCAGCCCGGTAAGTGGCCCACCGAATTTCGAACAGAACCACGCGCAGTCAATTGAATTTCTAAGGCCGGATTCTGCCCTCCGAACGACACTACCGGAGTGCGCAGCGTTTACCCCAGAGCCATACGGTCTGTCTTGGTAATATCTGTCCGTTCCGAGATGGACATCGCCCACCGCTGAACCTACGCCTCCTAGAGCGATTCCCCATATGAATGCAAGCACGACAAAGGGGAATGGACTCAACCTTTGTTCAATTAATACCCATGTTAACAACAGAATACTGAAATTCGCTACCCAGCCGTGTGCCATTAACACTGGTGTGTGCGTTCTGAGAATGTCCAGGTATATAGGCTGCCCGAATCGCGATTGACTCGCCATTCTGCCCATATACGACGTCGTCGCATAAACGCCGTGTATCAGTGATGTTATGAAGGCACCAGCAACGAGAGCGAAAAAGACGCCGATCAAGCTGTAATTCTTAGTGACAGACATGACCGCTAGAGCAGTTGACGCTCCGATCGCCGCGTAGAATGGATAAGAAGCCGGTTCACCTGAGATCGCTTTGTTGTACAGTCTGTGCAAATACCCCATCTGAGGGGCGAGCTGTACTTGAGAGTTGGGGTTGCTTTGTGAACCGACGTCGGATTCAAGATCCTCTGCCACGCCAGCAATCAGGGCCGCTGCGCCAACCAGCGTCAAAGCGCCTAGTTCTACCATCATGTGCGGATCCATTTAACTCCTCCCTTGTATGGTATTTGGCTTTCAAGCCCAGATTTCCTGTTCACTAACCTAACGAACCAGGGAAGCAGCGTATTCTGTGGCACTAAACTTGCTTAAAATGAATTATCGGGATTATTTGGTTCGCTAGATCACGCATAATTGATAGGTAATACTATTTAAAATTATTTATAAGTTCAGGAACCGATAACGCGGGTTAAATGCAATTCAAATCGTTTTTTCAGCTTTTTTGTGGCTGATTTGATCCCAAACTTTATGAGCTGGCACACGCGCTTCCTGGCGTTTTGCTCTTCGCTTCCACACCTTCGACGGCGGACTTGCGCAGCCTGTAATCACCTTTGCCTTAAAAAAAGCGATGTCCTTCAAAAAACGTTGTAACACAGACGTGCTTACTGCCACGATTTTCCCACGACGATATCACGACGTTCAGGCTTGTCGCTTCTGGTAGAGCGTGTCGCGTACCTGGGGGTTTCGCCCTAAGTCAGTTATCATTCTCACAAACTCCTGGGGCGTCAGACTTTGTCCGGCAGTTCCGCCTGCGCTTCTGGTTATGTTTTCTTCCATTAACGTACCTCCGAGATCGTTTGCACCGCAGGTGAGGGCGATTTGAGCGAACTTCGTGCCTAGCTTGACCCATGATACTTGTATGTTGGGGATATTATCGAGGTACATTCTACTGACCGCGTAAACAAGGAGATCTTCTCGCCCCGTTGCCCCGGGCCGTGCGATTCCTGCCCGGTAAATAGGCGTGTTATAGTGTATGAATGTCAAGGGGACAAACTCCGTAAACCCCGCTGTGGTATCTTGAATAGTTCTCAGGAGCCGCAGATGGGCGATCACGTTTTTGTACGACTCGATATGCCCGTACATCATCGTGCACGTGGTGGGAATGCCCAGCCGGTGCGCCGTCACGATGATGTCTGTCCACGTTTTTGTGTCGATTTTTTGTGGGCACAGCGTTTTACGCACGTCATCGACGAGTATCTCAGCCGCTGTTCCAGGCATCGAACCGAGGCCTGCATCCTTGAGCATCTTCAGCATTTCGGCGTACGAGATGCCTAGCTTATCGGCACCGTACGCGACTTCCGAAGGAGAAAAAGCGTGTATGTGAATATCGGGAACCGCTGCCTTAACCGCCTTGAGGATTTCCACGTAGGTGTTTCCATTCACCTTGGGATGGAGCCCGCTGAACAATCCTATCTCTGTCGCACCGAGTTGCCATGCTTCTGCTGCCTTCTGAACGATTTGCTCTGTGGTCAGAAAATACGCTTCAGGATCTCCTTCGTTCGCTCTGAAAGCACAAAAGCCGCACGATCCGACGCAGATATTCGTGAAGTTGATATTTCGGTTGATGACATAGGTGACGTCGTCGCCAACGCGCGCGCGGCGCACTGCATCAGCGGCTGCGAAGACTGAATGCAATTCGTCGCCTTTGATGCGTAGCAGAGCCAGCGCCTCGCGTTCACCGATTCTTTCACGCCGTTGGGCTTTTTCCAGTATAGCGTACAAAGGAGTCGTCGTCAGATTTTCGTTCATCAGACCTCTCGCTTGAACTTCAAGCTAGCTAATGATTTTTGCACTCATCTCGCAAATTTCTCCACTCTGACCGGATCGATCGTCGCGTCGATGACATAATCAAACGGGAGCGCCGAAGTCCAGCCCACTTGCTCAAACATGTTCATAAATGAGATGCCCACAACCGTGCCCTCTGGCAGCAGAACTTGCTGGATGAAGCTCCTGACATCGTCTTTATCGACCGGCGATATAGGCATAGACAGGCCGCCGAGCACAACTACGACGGCGCCTTTCACCATTTGGACGGGATCCCCAAACTGTATCCCCACGTTCTTAACGGAGATCAACGTCCGAGCCGAATTTGTGTCCACGTTGGGCACAAATATCTGGCTTATGTTGAGTGTTCTTATCGCATACGAAAGCAATTCAATAAAGGGGGTGCAAACTCCTGGCAGTCCGACATAAA
>Ga0187778_10000978_pt1 | contig 20353 bp, 20 predicted proteins | sample 1015_Q2_SP5_20_M_FD_132418 | JGI IMG/M metagenome (GOLD analysis project Ga0187778, IMG submission 132418) | Tropical peat soil microbial communities from peatlands in Department of Meta, Colombia - 1015_Q2_SP5_20_MG | ecosystem: Environmental > Terrestrial > Soil > Wetlands > Peat | place...
GCGCCTGACGCAGACTGGTTGTCGGAAGAATCGCACGATCACCCGGTCGACCACGGCCGGCCGCTTGCGTGGATCGTCGACCCGATCGACGGAACGCGTGCCTATATTTCCGGGCGCGCCGACTGGACCATTTCCGTTGCTCTGACGAAGCATGGCCGTCCGCTGATCGCCGCAATCTACGCGCCGGTAACTGACGAACTGTTTTGCGCGGTGCACAGGGCGGGTGCAATGTGCAACGGCCTCGCTATCAAGGTGACCAACAGCGCGATGCTTGCCGGCGCGAAGATCGCGGGACCCAAGCGCTATCTCGATCGGCTGACCGCAATGACGCCGGAAGCACTCGCGCAGCCGAAAGTTCATTCGCTTGCGCTTCGGTTCGCGCGCGTAGCGCTCGGGGAGATCGACGCGGCCTTCGCCTCGCCAGGCAGCCATGATTGGGATCTTGCGGCGGCTGACCTTTTGGTGCACGAAGCCGGCGGCCTGCTCACTGACACCCGCGGTCGATCGCTGAACTATAGCCGTTCGCAGGCCTCGCACGGTACGCTCATCGCTGCTGGCCACGCTCGGCATGAAATTTTGATAAATCTTTTGCGCGACCGCGAAGCTGAATTCGCCTAGAGTCGGAAAAACAGCGCCAAGGCGGGACGCACATAGGGAGCAACCGATGCCCGCACAGACGCCTAGAACAAAAAACCAATTGCTGCATCTTGTATTCGGCGGGGAACTTACGGCGCTCGGCGGCAACGAGTTTAAGGATCTTGGCAGGGTCGACATCGTCGGGGTGTTCCCGAACTATGCCAGCGCTTACGTCGCGTGGAAGGCCAAGGCACAGCAGACCGTCGACAATGCTCATATTCGCTATTTCATTGTTCATTTGCACCGGCTGCTCGATCCTGAAGCCACGGCCAAACGATAGACTGAACGCCAATGCAGCCACTCAAGCATAGCGTCGCATCTTTTGAAGCCGTTAGAGATCGGAGCAACGAGTCGTGAGCGTCAGGCTGCCGGTAGGCTTGCGGGTTTACCGTCTCCTGTCCGCAGCGGCGGGGCCATTCGCTTCGATCCTGTTGGCGCGGCGCGTCAAGCGCGGAAAGGAAAATCGGCAGCGACTCCCGGAACGTCGCGGTGAAAGCCGTCTCGCCCGACCCGAGGGCGCGCTCGTCTGGCTGCACGGGGCAAGCGTGGGGGAGCTTGTCAGCGTCCTGCCACTGATCGAACGCATTCGCGCGCGCGGCCTGTCCATGCTCGTGACATCGGGCACTGTGACCTCAAGCGGCCTCGCCGAACAGCGCCTGCCGCGTGGAGTCGTGCATCAGTTCGTCCCGCTCGATGTACCGAGATTTGCGCGGCGTTTCCTCGATCACTGGCGGCCGGATCTCGCCCTGTTCGTTGAGTCCGATCTCTGGCCAAATCTGATGATCGAAGCTTCGGCGCGCAACGTGCCGATGGTGCTTGTCAACGGCCGCCTCTCGGAACATTCATTCCAGCGTTGGCGCCGCCTACCCAGATCGATCCTCTACCTGCTTGGCCGTCTCGACTTGTGTCTCGCGGGAACCTCGTCCGACGCCGCTCGATTGGGCGAACTCGGCGCCACGCAAGTCGTTACCACCGGCAATCTCAAGCTCGATGTCCCGGCGCCGCCCGCGGACCAGGCAAAACTCGATGCGCTGCGCGATGTGATAGGTGACCGGCCTGTCATGGCCGCCGCTTCGACCCACGCCGGCGAAGAGGGCGTGGTCATCGAAACGCACGGTCGGCTGCGGGCGAATTTTCCGGGGCTTCTCACATTGATCGTGCCGCGTCATCCCGAGCGTGGCCCCGGCGTTGCCGAAGTTGCAGCGGCCGCCGGCTTGAGCACGGCGATGCGCTCTCGCGGAGAATTGCCAAAACGGTCGACCGAGATTTACGTGGCGGACACTGTTGGTGAGCTGGGTTTGATTTATCGCCTCTCGCCGGTTGTGTTCATCGGCGGTTCACTGGTCAGGCACGGCGGCCAAAATCCGATCGAGGCGGCCAAATTGGGCACGGCCATCCTGCACGGCCCTCATGTCTGGAACTTTGCTGAAATATATGCGGCGCTTGACGGCGCGCGCGGCGCCCAACTTGTCAACGATGCGAACCAGCTGACAGCGGGGCTCGCAGCCTGTCTAGCGCACCCAGATGCCTGCGCGCATATTGCCGCGGCCGGGCGCGCAACCGTTGAAAATTTGAGTGGCGCGCTCGATCGCACACTCTCTTCACTCGACCCCTATCTGATGCAGCTGCAATTGCGTAACCGGAGCACCCATGCGTGAGCCGGCCTTTTGGTGGCGCAATGCCGGCCTTGCTGCAGCTCTGCTGAATCCACTCGGCCAGGCGTACGGTGCCTTCGTTGGGCATCGCATGACGAAAAAAGGCGCGCGGGCTGGCGTACCCGTCCTGTGTGTGGGCAATTTCACGACTGGCGGCGCCGGCAAGACACCGGCCGCAATTGTGCTTGCCCAAATGCTGGCAGATGCCGGCGAGCGTCCATTTTTTCTCAGCCGCGGCTACGGCGGCGATCTACCGGGCCCGAAGCTTGTAGACGCCACCAACGATCTCGCGGCCCGAGTCGGCGACGAGCCGCTGCTGCTGGCACGTGTAGCGCCAACCATTGTAGCGAGGGATCGCGTCGCCGGTGCCGCGTTTGCGCGCGCTCAGGGCGCAAGCGTCATCGTTATGGATGACGGCCTGCAGAATCCTTCACTTGCGAAGGACCTGCGGTTGGCCGTGATCGACGCCCGCCGCGGCGTCGGCAACGGTCGCATATTTCCCGCCGGTCCACTGCGCGCACGGCTGGCGACGCAACTGGCTTGCACTGACGCGCTGTTGGTGGTGGGAGATGGCGCTGGCGCCGACGATGTCGTTGCGCAAGCGCGCAATCAGGGTGTTCAAATTCTACACGGACGCTTGATCCCCGATCCAGCGGCGGCGGCAGCCCTCAAGGGCCGCCAGGTCCTGGCTTTCGCCGGCATTGGAGATCCGGAAAAGTTTTTTGCGACGGCTGTAGCCGCCGGCGTTGTTGTTAAGGAGCGCCGGCTTTTTCCCGATCATCATCGTTATACCGCGGAGGACGCCGGAGCGCTTGTCATGCAGGCGGACCATAGCGGTCTTGCCCTTCTGACGACCGAGAAAGATCTCGCACGGATGGCTCATGAGGAGTCGCTCGCCCCATTGGCCGCGCGTATTCACACACTGCCGGTGACAATGGTTGTCGAGCAGGCCGATGAATTGCGCCGGCTCGCAAGGTCCAGGCTGCGGAATTAGCCGCCTATGATCTGGACGTTTGCGATTTTCGATGCCGCTGCAGGACAGCCTCCGGCGTGGCATAGGCCTCCTGCAACTCGACGCTCCAGTATTTGAGTTCCTCAAGCGGAATTGGCACGCCGCTGACCGCGCAGCGCACGAATGCACCGGGACGAACCACACGGAAATCGCCATCGAGGTATTTCACTTCCGCCTCGCCATTCGTCGGCGGGGAGCGGTCATATCGATTGAGCAATAGCGGCCTCCGTTCGATGTCGAAACAAAGATAGTCGTTCGTGTGTATCTGCGAAACCCTCGAATAATATCGAATTATGAGCCAAACAAGCTGCCCTGCCCGCCTGAGCCCCCGCCGCCCCCGCGCGCCCGTGGTTTAACTTTGCCAGACGGCTGCGGGCCTCGGTCGCCATCGGCGGTCGCACCAATCCGGCCATCGGAAAACTCGATATCGAGCTGCATGCCGGCACTGACCGCGGCTGACGATCTCAGCGGGTGTCCTTCGCCATCGCGGACGAGTGCAAATCCCCGCGCGAGCACGCCGCGATACGAATATGCCGTTAGGAGCTGGCCGGCGCTCCGCAGTCGTTGGACGCGACGATCCCGATATATTCGCAATGCGCGTTGTGCGCGGTCGCCAAAAGCCGCCGTCTGTTCCTTGCATCGCTCAATACGGTGCGACAGTAGCCGCGGCGAGAGGCGCGAGGCCGCACGCGCAAACTCGCGATGATGAAGCTGAGCATTGGCGAGCAGCGCGCGCGGCAGCCGGCCGGTACACGAGTCGAGCCGTTGACGCGGCACGGCCAGCAACTCATCGCGCGCCGGTAACGCGCGTGACAGGAGCGAGAGTTCCTTACGATGCTGCTTGATATTGCGCTGCCAGCAAGCAAGCTTGCGGGAGCCGAGCCCGGCGAGCGTCGCCAGGAGTTCCGCGCGCACCGGCACTGCCATCTCCGCTGCGGCGGTTGGTGTGGGCGCGCGTTGATCGGCGACAAAATCGATCAGAGTCCAGTCGGTTTCATGTCCGACGGCGGAAATCAGCGGGATCATGCTCGCTGCGGCGGCCCGTACCACGATCTCCTCGTTGAACGACCAAAGATCTTCCAGCGAACCGCCGCCGCGCGCGACTATGATCAGCTCGGGACGCGGTAAAGGACCATGCTCGGGCAGCGCGTTGAAGCCTTTGATCGCGTTTGCCACCTCGAAAGCCGACGTTTCCCCTTGCACGCGCACCGGCCAAACCAGCACATGGCGCGGGAAGCGGTCCTCAAGACGATGCAGAATGTCGCGGATCACTGCGCCGGTCGGCGACGTCACCACGCCGATCACGTTCGGGAGGAACGGCAGCAGCTGTTTGCGCGCTTCGTCGAACAGGCCCTCGGCGGCAAGCTTCTTTTTGCGCTCATCTAAAAGCTTCATCAGCGCGCCGATGCCGGCGGGCTCGAGGCTGTCGATGACAATCTGGTAGCTGGAACGTCCCGGATAAGTGGTCAGGCGTCCGGTCACAAGGACCTCGAGGCCCTCCTCCGGTTTGACGCGCATGCGCCCATAGGTCGCCCGCCAGACTACGGCTTCAATCCGTGCGTTTTCATCCTTGAGTGCGAAATAGACGTGCCCCGAGGAATGAGGCCCCTTGAACCCCGATACCTCGCCGCGCACCCGAACATAGCCGTAGGCGTCCTCAACCGTGCGCTTGAGGGCCGCCGAGAGCTCGGTGACACTCCATTCCACAACGTTATTGAGCACGGGCTCTGGCATTAGGGCCGAATCTCTTGCGGGGATGAAGTGACATGGTACACCAAATGACGACCGCACACTAAAGGCCGCTCGGTAACGTATGAATATCCTCATTCTCGGCTCCGGCGGCCGCGAACACGCGCTGGCCTGGAAGATCGCGGCAAGCCCACTGACCGACGACCTTTTTTGCGCGCCTGGCAACGCCGGTATCGCGCGCGAAGCCGAATGTGCGGGGCTCGATATTGCGGACCACAAAGCAGTCATTGCGTTTGCCACGGAAAAGAAGATCGACCTCGTCGTGGTCGGCCCGGAGGTGCCATTGTGCGCCGGTATTGTCGATGATCTGGAAGCCGCCGGTATCAAGGCATTCGGTCCGACCAAATGGGCGGCACGCCTGGAAGGGTCCAAGGGCTTCACCAAGGATCTATGCAAGGCCAATAACATTCCGACGGCTGCCTACTACCGCTTCAAAGGCGCGGCCGCGGCGAAGGATTACGTGCGCAAGCAGGGCGCGCCGATTGTCATCAAGGCGGATGGGCTTGCTGCCGGCAAAGGCGTTGTGGTTGCGGAAACCGTGCAGGAAGCTGAAGCTGCGATTGACATGATGTTCGGCGGCGGCCTTGGCGCGCCCGCCTGGGAGATCGTCATCGAGGAATGCCTCATCGGAGAGGAGGCTTCGTTCTTCGCCCTCTGCGACGGTGACACCGCTATCCAGCTTGCATCGGCGCAGGACCACAAGCGCGTTGGAGACGGCGACAAAGGCCCGAACACCGGCGGCATGGGCGCCTACTCGCCCGCGCCGATCATGACCGACGATATGAACCGGCGGGTGATGAACGAAATCATTCATCCTACCGTGCGCGCCCTCGCGCGCGCCGGCGCGCCCTACAAGGGCGTTCTGTTCGCCGGGCTGATGATCAGCAAGGATGGGCCGAAGCTGATCGAATACAACGTACGCTTCGGCGATCCGGAATGTCAGGTGTTGATGCTGCGCCTGATGTCGGATCTCGTACCCGCGCTTCTCGCTGCACGCGATGGTCAACTCAAGAATTTCGACTTGCGCTGGTATCCGGACGCGGCGCTCACGGTGGTGATGGCAGCCAAAGGCTATCCCGGCAACTATGAAAAGGGTTCGCTCATCGAAGGCCTCGACGCCGCCGCACAGGTGGAGGGCGTCGAGATATTCCACGCCGGCACGAAGGCTGATGGAACCCGCATCCTCGCAAACGGCGGACGCGTTCTCAATATCTGCGCCCGCGGAAAAACCGTGCGCGAGGCACAAAGCCGGGCTTATGCGGCCGTCGACCGTATCCGATGGCCGGGCGGATTTTGCCGCCGCGATATCGGCTGGCGCGCGATTGAACGGGAAAAGTGACTTGGAGTGTCCATGCCCGATCTCGCCGATCTTTTTCCAGGTTTTGCGTCGCATTGGGTCGATACGACAGTCGGCAAAATTTTTGCGCGTGCCGGCGGCAGCGGACCATCGCTGTTGCTGTTGCACGGTTACACACAGACCAACGTTATGTGGCACCGCGTTGCGCCGGTGCTGGCGCAGCGCTTCTCCCTCGTAATTCCAGACCTACCCGGCTACGGCTGGTCGGCGGTGCCAAAGGCCGACCAGACGCATGCGCCATACGACAAACGCTCGATGGCGAAGGTCATGATCGAAGTCATGGAAAAGCTTGGCCATGTACGGTTTCGCCTGGCCGGACACGATCGCGGCGGCCGCGTCGCCTATCGCCTTGCCCTCGATCACCCGGGACGCGTTGAACGCATGGCAACGCTGGATATCGTGCCCACCTACGACATGTGGCATGGCATGGATCGCAACATGGCCATGAAAGTTTGGCACTGGCCGTTTCTCGCCCAGCCGGAGCCATTACCGGAAATGCTCATTTCCAAGACACCGGTTGACTATCTTGAATGGAAAATGGCGAGCTGGACCAAGGCCAAGAATCTATCCGCCTTCGATCCCAGCGCGCTCGATCACTATCGAGCGGCCTTCTCCGACCCCTCGCGCATTCACGCTCACTGCGAGGATTATCGCGCCGGCCGCTACGCCGATCTTGCCAACGATGAAGCGGACCGCACCGCCGGCAAAACCATAGGGTGCCCCTTATTGGTACTTTGGGGCGGCGTTGGCATCGCAAACGAAACCGGCGGCCCTCTGGCCATCTGGCGGCAATGGTCCCCGGGGGCGATTGGCAAAGCGATTGACTCCGGCCATTTCCTCACCGAGGAAAACCCCGGGGCCACCGCCCCGGCGTTGCTGGAGTTCTTCGCCGCATCGTAGCCAGAGAGTGACAATGCATCCGGTACTTCGCCTCTACGAGGACGTGTTGTCAGGCGCCGATAGTGCCGTGTTCCGGCTGCCGGCGCTGCCGCGCTTCATCTTCATCACGCACGGCGCGGCCGAAATTGGCGAGCATAAGTTGAATGATGGTGAGGTTTGGCAGGGCGAAACCGCGGTCGCAGTCAAGCCAGGCAAGGGTGGCGTCACCCTCTGGCGCTGGGAGCTCACGCGCGGCGATCAGGGCAGTACGACAGCCAATGCGCCCGGCATGTTCACGCATGAAAAACTTACCGCCTTCCTTGAAACGCTGCCGAAGGGCGAACTGCTTATGCGCGGGGACAGCGTGGCCTTCCCGCCCGGCGGCTGCGCCTACCTGCACCGTCACCAGGGGCCGGGCATCCGCTGCCTGATCGAAGGCGGCATTCGTATCGACACGCATGGCTGCTCGACGTCATACGGCCCAGGAGGCGCCTGGTATGAAACGGGACCTGACGCGGTTTTCGCACAGGCGGCGTCAGATAGACCCAGCCGCTTCATTCGAGTCATGATTTTGCCGCGCGAACTGCAGGGCAAGAGTTCGATCCAGTACGTCAACGAGGAGGACAAGGCGAAACCCAAATCGCAGCAGTACAAGATCTACGCCGACGCGCCGGTCAGATTCGGCGCGCGCAAGTGAAGCGATCGTGGCGATGACATCAATCGATCGCCAGCAAGCATTTTCCGGAACGAAAGAAACGTCGTCTGTACTGCGTCTCGACGCCATACAGCTCGAGCGATATCTCTCTGCGCAGATCGCCGGTTTTGCGGGACCATTGGTCATAAAGCAATTCAAGGGCGGGCAGTCCAATCCGACCTATTTGCTGGAGACGCCCGCGCGCAGCTACGTGCTGCGTCGCAAGCCGCCCGGCAAGCTGCTGCCGTCCGCGCATGCGGTCGACCGCGAATATCGCGTCATCCGCGCGCTCCATACACAGGGATTCCCCGTTGCCGAACCGCTCGTCTATTGCGCCGATGAGAGCGTCGCCGGCACGGCGTTTTACGTGATGGATTTTGTCGATGGGCGCGTGTTCTGGGAGCCGCAAATGCCGGGCTCGAACCCCGCCGAGCGAGCGGCCGTCTATGATTCGATGAACGCGACGATCGCGCACCTGCATGGGCTCGATCCCGCAAAGATTGGTCTCGGCGACTTCGGCAAGGGCGAAAACTATGTCGCGCGTCAGGTCGAGCGCTGGTCGAAACAATATCGTGCGTCCGAAACCGAAAAGATCGAAGCGATGGAGCGGCTGATCGACTGGCTGCCAAAGAATATTCCGCCGGGCGGACCGGCGCGGCTTGTGCACGGCGACTATCGCCTCGACAATCTCATTGTCGCGCGAGATCAGCCGAAGGTTGTCGCTGTTCTGGACTGGGAGCTCTCGACGCTGGGCGATCCGCTTGCCGACTTCAGCTACCACCTGATGGCATGGCATATGCCGCATTCCGAAAGCGCGGCAGGTACAGCAACACTTGCCGGCCACGATTTACCTGCACTTGGCATTCCATCGATGAGTGATTACGTCGCCGCCTATGTCGCACGCACTGGGCTGGACCCGCGTCCTCATCTGCCCGTTTATCTCGCCTACAATTTCTTCCGTATCGCCGCGATCCTGCAGGGCATCATCGGCCGCGTGCGCGACGGTACCGCAACATCCGAATTTGCGCCGGCCAAGGCGGACATGATCCGGCCGCTCGCCGAAAAAGCCTGGGATTTTGCGCGGCAGGCATAACTGTCCCCGACGCCCAGTAAAGCGGGGCCTTGCGAAAATTTACCTCAACGAATCCTTTCTGCGCTCGCGCGCATTTCACGCATTGAGAATGCACAATATTGAGGCCCGGCCACTACCGTCCGGCAGTTCGGGAATTCGTCCATGTGCACAGTCACGATCGGGATTCAGACGATCATGCCGAAAACCGGGACATCACCAAAAGAGCCGCCGCCGCAGCCGGCCAACGCGCGCGAGTCCGATCAAGCGCCGGCGAACCAGGCCCCGCCGCCTCCCGGCATGGGGAAGCTGGTGGACAAGACGGCTTAGGCCGCCGCAAACCGCTATTCAGTAAATCAGCGACGCGCCTGGAAGAAATCCTTCAGCAGGGCGGCGCAATCGCTTTCACTGATATTGCCATAAACTTCCGGCCGGTGATGGCACGTCGACGCTGCGAAAAACCGAACACCATGCTCAACCGCGCCGCCCTTGGGATCGGAAGCGCCGAAGTAAAGTCTCCTGATGCGAGCGAATGATATCGCCGCCGCGCACATAGCGCAGGGCTCCAGCGTGACATAGAGATCGCAATCGGCCAGCCGCTCATTGCCGAGGGTAGCCGCCGCGGCGCGAATGGCGACGAGCTCGGCATGCGCGGTCGGATCGCGATCGCCAATAGTCCGATTGCCGGCCCGCGCGATCACGTCAGTGCCGCGCACAATGGCGCAACCGACCGGAATCTCGCCTCGTTCTCTCGCCGCCCGGGCCTCTTCGAGGGCGATCTGCATGAAAGATGGCATCATCAGTCATGGCCGGGCTTGTCCCGACCATCCACGTCTTCTATGTCGCACGGTGTATAAAGACGTAGATGCCCGGCACAAGGCCCGTGCTCGGGCCGGCCAAAAGGCCGGACCCGAGTGCCGGGCATGACAAAATCCGAACGCATGTCCGACAAGAGCCCTTCCCCACCACCGGGCGAACGCATCGCCAAGGTGATTGCCCGTGCCGGGCTTGCATCCCGGCGCGAAGCGGAGGCATGGATCGCGGCGGGGCGTGTATCGGTCAACGGCGCGGCTATTTCCTCACCCGCACTCAACGTCACGCCGTCCGACCGCATTGCCGTCGACGGCGCACCGCTGCGTGCACGTGAACGCACCCGGCTTTTCCTCTACCACAAGCCACGCGGGCTGGTGACGACCCACTCGGATCCGCAAGGGCGCGACACGATTTTTAAGTCGCTGCCGAAGGATCTGCCACGGTTGATCAGCGTCGGAAGACTCGACATCAACACCGAAGGCCTGCTGCTCCTGACCAATGACGGCGATCTCGCGCGCGTTTTGGAATTGCCGGCAACTGGTTGGCTGCGCCGTTATCGCGTACGCGCGCTCGGCCGGGTTCGCCAGGAAGCGCTCGATCGCCTGCGGGACGGCGTCACTATTGACCGTATCCACTATGGTCCGATCGAAGCGACGCTCGACCGCGAACAGGGCGCCAATATCTGGTTGACCTTTGCCATCCGCGAGGGGAAGAACCGCGAGGTACGCAAGGTTCTCGAATCGCTCGGACTGAAAGTAAACCGTTTGATCCGCGTGTCGTTCGGACCTTTCGAGCTGGGCGAGCTCGATGACGCTGCTGTGGTCGAGGTCGAAACGGAAAAACTGCGTGAGGCCCTCGGGCCTGAGCTGCTTGCGCAGGCTGAAGCGGATCTCGATTCCCCCCTTGTTGTTGAGAGCGAACGAAAAGCCGACATCCGAAAAAACCTTCCGCGATCACACTCCCGTCCGGTTGCGGGTGTGCCTGACCGTCATGGCAGGAAAACTTCTCACCGCCGCGACCGCGGTGGTGGCCCTCGTCCGTCGCGACCGAGGTCAAAATAATGCGAATTGTCGGAGGCAAACTTCGTTCGCGACCGCTCGCCGGCCCCAAATCGGACGCCGTGCGGCCCACTACGGACCGGCTGCGCGAGGCATTGTTCAATATCCTCGCCCATTCATATGGCGACCCGATCACGGGCGCGCGCGTGCTCGACCTGTTCGCCGGTACCGGTGCGCTGGGAATCGAAGCGATCTCGCGGGGGGCGGCTTACGCGCTTTTCGTCGACGAGGGTGTCGAAGCGCGCGCGCTGCTGCGCGACAACGTGGAGGCTCTCGGCCTCGGCGGCGTTACCCGTATTTTCCGGCGCGATGCAACCAAACTCGGCCCCATCCATCCATTGGACCCATTTTCACTGGTGTTCCTCGATCCGCCCTACGGCAAGGGGATGGCGGAACGCGCGCTCGGCGCCGCGCAGGCGGGCGGCTGGCTCAAACCGAAAGCCCTGATCGTCGTGGAGGAGGCAACCGGCGCCGCGTTTAAAGCTCCGGAAGGATTCACCGAGCTTGAACGCCGTCAGTACGACGACACTGAATTTGTGTTCTTGCGGTCGGGCTAGCGCCGTCCAAAGAGCCGTTCGATATCGGTAAGCTTCAATTCCACGTAGGTCGGCCGGCCATGGTTGCATTGGCCGGAATTCGGCACGGCTTCCATCTCGCGCAGCAGCGCGTTCATTTCGGCGGGTTTGAGTTTGCGGCCTGCGCGCACCGAGCCATGGCACGCCATGGTCGAGGAGACGTGCAGCAAGCGGCGTTCGAGCGGCAGCGCATCATCCCATTCCGCCATATGCTCGGCGAGATCTGTAATCAGGCCGCGAATATTGGCATCGCCGAGCATTGACGGTGTCTCGCGCACTGCCACAGCGCCGGGCCCAAACGATTCGATAGTGAGACCGAAGCGCGCGAGAGCCTCTGCCCGCTCGACGAGCCGCGTGGCGTCGGCTTCGTCGAGTTCGACGACTTCCGGAATCATCAGGATTTGCCGCGCGATGCCTGATTTCTCGATCGCTGCCTTCATCCGCTCGTAGACGATACGTTCATGGGCGGCATGTTGATCGACAATCACCAGGCCGTCGCGGGTTTGTGCCACGATGTAGGTTTCGTGGAGCTGCGCGCGCGCCGCGCCGAGCGGCCGATCGATCTGGTCGGCGGCGGGCTCGAACTGCGCGACCGCGGTGTCCGCAGCCGGCTCGCCGACGTCGAATGCAGCTTGTGCGGGCTCGGCCAGTCCAAGCGCTGCGCCACCCCGGCTCGGCAGAAACCCCGCCGGTCGCGCTTGCGACCGCCGCCAGTCATATGCTCCGCGGCGTGGCGCGGCGGCGGGACGAAAAGTCGCAATGGTCGCGCTACCGCCGGTCGTTGCTGCACGCTGCCCTTCGCGCGCCAGCGCGTCCTTGAGCGCGTTTACAATAAGGCCGCGTACCAGCCCGCTATCACGGAACCGAACTTCCGTTTTGGCTGGATGCACGTTGACGTCAACTTCTCGCGCATCGATGTTTACTGACAGCGCCACCAGTGGATGTCGATCGCGCGGCAAATAGTCCGCATAGGCCGCGCGCACGGCGCCGTACAGAAGCTTGTCACGCACGGGGCGGCCATTGACGAACAGATATTGTGCAAGCGAATTGGCTCGAGATAGCGTCGGCAACCCGGCAAAGCCTGTAATGCGCACACCCTCGCATTCCGCATCCACTACGGCGGCATTTTCGCGGAAGTCGGGCCCGAGCACGTCACCCAATCTCGTGATCTGGCCGCCCTGGGCAACAGATACCCATGTAACCGACGCGCGATCCTCGCCCGAGAGCGTAAATGCGACATCGGGCCGGGTCATGGCGAGCCGCCGGACAACCTCTCGCACTGCTTCTGCCTCGCTACGATCGCTCCTCAGAAATTTCAGACGCGCCGGCGTGGCATAAAACAGGTCGCGCACCTCGACGGTGGTACCCTTCGATAAAGCGGCCGGCTTAGCCGTCGATTTTTCACCGGCGTCGACGGTGATACTCCAGGCGTGCGGCTCGCCGGCATGCCGCGTGGTGATCGTCAACCGCGCTGCCGCGCCAATGGACGGCAGGGCCTCACCACGGAAGCCTAGCGTGCGGATTGACAACAGGTCGTCGCTTTCGAGCTTCGAGGTTGCATGGCGCTCAACGCAAAGTTCAAGATCGGCGCGAGTCATGCCGTCACCGTCATCGGTCACACGGATAAGGCGGCGCCCGCCGCCATCGGTGAGGACATCAATGCGACGTGCGCCCGCGTCGAGTGCATTCTCGACCAGCTCTTTTACGACGCTCGCCGGCCGCTCGATCACTTCGCCGGCGGCGATGCGGTTGATGACAGCCTCGGATAGTTGCCTGACGGGCATGGCGGCGCCTGATTCTGGGTAGCCGACTCTATCGGTCCCCCATGCCGCTCGCGAGGCGGGAACGAAGAATGCCCCCGTTATTCATGGGGTTAATCCCAGCCCGGCTTGCCCCGCCGCAGCTTCTTGATGCTGGAGCGGTGCTTCTTGGCTTCCAACCGCTCCCGGCGTTGCGCCTTTGGCACCTTGGTGGGGCGTCGGGGGGTCGGTCGCACCGCCGCCTGCCGGATCATCGCAAACAGCCGATCGCGAGCATCCTCGCGATTGCGCTCCTGCGTGCGGTGCTGCTGCGCGATAATGACGATGACACCCTCCTTGGTCAGCCGTTTGCCGGCAAGTCGCATCAAGCGCAGGGCTACGTCGTTCGGCAATGACGGAGATTGGCGCACATCGAAGCGCAGTTGGACGGCGGACGACACTTTGTTGACGTTCTGGCCGCCTGGACCCGAGGCACGCACGAAGGATTCCGACAGTTCGGATTCGTCAATCGATATCGTATCGGTGATGCGGATCATTTGCTTGTCAGCCGTCATCGCCGGGCTTGTCGCGGCGATCCCGATAGGGGACGCACTGGCTTTGTCTTCCTAAGCGAGATGGCCGGGGCGAGCCCGGCCATGACTAACGTGAGATCAGGAACTGGTGAGATACTTCTTCGCAAGCACCTTGCCTTCTTCCACCGCCGGCTGGTCGAACGCATCGACGCCGAGCATTTGCGCGGCAATGATCGTCTCCAGCATGAAATGCATCATCAATTCGCCGAGGCTTTCTTCAGTCAGCTTGTTGATGTGAATCGTACGCACCGGGCAGCCGTTCTTTGCGAGCGTCTCAGCGGTGGCGCGGCCTTCCGCGGCCACCAGATCGCCAATGGTTTTGCCGGCAAATCCCGGCTCGCCTGCAAGCTTCGCCAGCTCGCCGTCCATGCGCGGCCCTGCGCCCTTGCTGTCGGCCGTGATCACCGTGAACAATTTGTCGCGCGGCCCGTCGATGAACAACTGCAGCTGGCTGTGCTGGTCAACCGGCCCGAGCGCCGCCAATGGCGTGGTGCCCTTGCCCTTCTTCCCCAGACTTTCAGCCCAAAGCTGTACATACCAGTGCGAAAGGCGCTGCAGACGGTCGCAATAGGCCATCAGCACACTGATCGATTTATTCTTGTTCTCGGCAAGCGCCACTGAAAGCGCGGCGCCAACGGCTGACGGCACCTGGTCCGCGGGTTTTTTCGCCAGCACGGGGGCGAGCGCCAGACCCGCACCCTCACGCACCGCCGCGACGTCGAGGCCCAGCAATGCAGCCGGCAACAGACCGACATTGGTGAACGCCGAATAGCGGCCACCCACAGCTGGATCGTGGTCCAGAACCGGCGCATGATATTTGCCGAGCAGATCACGCAGACCGTTGGATTTTCCGGACTTCAAAGGCTCGCTGATCCCCAGAAAGATATCGGGAATGCGGGTCTGCAATCCGTGATCCTTCACGGCGCTCAATGCAGCGATAGTCTGCATGAGTGTCTCGGCGGTGCCGCCGGATTTGGAGATCGCGATGAAGCGCGTGGTCGCGTGCGGCAACTTGGCGAGCATCGCTCCGTAGCTCTCCGCATCGAGATTGTCGATGAAATGCAGGTGCGGCGGGGGGCGCAAGGCGCCAACGCCAGGTACCGCGAAGCCCGCGAGCTGCGCCAGGGTTTGTCCGCCGAGGCTCGAGCCGCCGGTGCCCAGAACCACGATGTCGGTTGCCTCATTTGCAAGCCGGCGGGCGATATCGCGTATTGTTTCGAGATCGTTGCGTGTTTCCGGCAGTCGCAGCAACGGCAGACTGCGCTCGGCATGGAGCTTGCGCAAGCGGTCGAGCGCGTCCTCCGCCCGCCCAAGGGCAGCCTTTAAAGCAGCCGCACTGATGCCGTGCGCGCCGATGCGCTCCTCGCGGGCGCTATCGATCGAGTGAAGCAGGCTCATGCCGGTATTTGCCTAGAGTCGCGCGGAAGGCGCAACGGCGTAAACAACGTCACAGCTAGTCAGGGGTTCCGCTGGAAGTCAGCCCTTTCGGTCGGCCGGCGACCGTTACCAGCAAGCCGCCGCTGTATAGGCGCCGGGCCACCCGTTTAGCGTCCTCTATGGTTACGGCGTCGATCAACGTGCTGCGGCGTTGCATATAGTCGATGCCCAGATTGTCGATCTGGATCTGTGTGAGCTGCGCCGCAATCTTGCCGGAGGTGTCGAGATTGAGCGCATATGACCCTTTGAGAAAAGACTTGGCCGCGGCGAGCTCATCCGCCGTCGGGCCATCGGTCGCCATGCGTTTGATCTCTTGCTCGATTACAGCAAGCGCATCGGCCGTGCGATCGGCCTGCGTGGCGGTGCCGCCGAGCACAACCGCGGCGCGCTTGAACCAGACCAGGCTGTCTGACACGCCGTAAGCGAGACCGCGTTTTTCGCGCACCTCCCTGTAGAGGCGCGAGGAGAAGGTGCCGCCGCCGAGTATGTGATTCACGATGTAGGCCGTCATGAATTCCGGATCGTTGCGTGCAATGCCCTGTCCGCCAAAAGTGACCACGGCCTGTGGCACGTCAACATTGATGACAATGCGGCGTCCGAGGCCGGCCGGTTTTGCATTTGCCACGGACTTGAGGTCGTTCTTCGCTGGCAGGCCGGCAAATGCCCGGTCGATCAACTCACCAGCCGTTTTGGCGTCAACATCGCCGACGATCGATACCGTAAGCTCGTTGCGCGCGAAGGCGCGGCGCACATACTCTCGAAGATCATCAGCGGTGATGCGCGGCACCGTTTCCAGCGTGCCTTTGGTCTCGCGTCCGTACGGGTGACCGGGAAAAGCAGTCTCCCACCAGCGGCGGCTGGCAAGATCGTTTGGATTGGTCGTATCGTGCTGAAGCGACGCCAGCTCCTGCCCACGCACCCGCTCGAGCGCATCGGCATCAAATCGTGGACGCGTGAGCGCGAGGCGCAGCAGATCGAAGGCTTCGTCACGATGCTCATTCAAAGCACGCAACGAACCGTGCAGGTAGTCGCGACCGACCTGGAAGGTCATTTCGATCGCGCGATTTTCCAGCCGCTCGTGAAAAGTCTTGCTGTCGATATCGCCGGCACCTTCATCGAGCATGTCGGCGGCAAGGTAGGCGGTCCCGGCCTTGTCCGCCTCGTCCTGGCTGGCGCCACCGTGAAAGGCATAATTGAGCGTCACCAGTGGCACGGCCTTTTCGCGCACAAGCCAGGCTTCGATACCGGCAGGGCTGACGATCTTCTCGATCGTCATCGCCGATGCAGCACTCGGAACCGCGATCAGTGCGACTGCGAAGCCAACAACGCAAAGTAGCAGTCGGTTCATGACCGTTTCTCCGCCTGCGGACTGACATCCTTGATCAGATAGCCAGTGACGGAACGCCGCTTGTCGAGCCATTGCCGGGCCGCATCCCGCACCTGATCGGCGGTCACCGCGCGAATACGATCGGGCCACCGCCGCACGTCATTCACAGTCGCGCCGGTGGTCAGCGCGGTGCCGTACCATCGGGCCATGCTGGCCTGGTTGTCTTGCGCATATACCGCGTCTGCAATCAGCCGGGTCTTGGTACGCTCCAGCTCCTCATTGCTCACGCCTTTGTCGATCACCTGCGCGATCACCGCATCGGTTTCCGTTTCGAGCTGAGGCAGCGTGATGCCCGGGCGCGGCGCGCCATGAACGGCAAATTTCGATTGGTCAAGGGCATTTGAATCGTACCAGGCGTCGGCTGCGACCGCGACCTGTTTGTCGACAACGAGCGTGCGATAAAGACGACTATTGGAGCCGCTGCCAAGGATATGCGCGAGAACTTCGAGCGCCTCCGATTCACCGCGCTTGGCGTTAGCGAACGAGGGCACCAGATATTCGCGCTGCATGGCCGGCATTTCTACGCGGGGATCGGCAAGCGTCAGCGAACGCACGGCCACCGGCGGAGGTTCTTGCGCACGGACGCGCGGCCCGCCGATAGTGGCGTGACGGGCAACCTTGCCATAGGTTTCTTCCGCAAGCGCTCGTGCCCGTGCGGGATCGACGTCCCCCGCAATCACGACAATCGCATTGTTGGGCGCATAGAAGCGACGGTAGAAGCCAATGGCATCGTCGCGCGAAAGCTGTTCCATCTCGTGGCGCCAGCCGATGACCGGCTTGCCGTACGGATGATTGAGGTAGAGGGCCGCATCGATTTGCTCGGCCAGGCGGGAGCGCGGATTGTTTCCCACCCGCTGGTTCCATTCTTCTAGAATGACATTGCGTTCGGGCAGCACCACCTCATCGGTGAGCTGCAAACCAGTCATGCGATCGGCCTCGAACTCCATGACTGTCTGGAGCTGCTCGCTGGGTACCCGCTGGTAGTAGCCGGTATAGTCTTGCGCGGTGAACGCATTCTCCTGCCCGCCAATGCGGGCAACCACTTGCGAGAACTTTCCCGCCGGATTTTTCGCGGTGCCCTTGAACATGAGATGTTCGAGGAAGTGTGCAATGCCCGATTTGCCCGGCGTCTCGTCCGCGGCGCCGACCTTGTACCAGATCATATGCGTAACGACGGGCGCCCGATGGTCCGGGATGACCACGAGCTCAAGCCCGTTGCCAAGCGTGAAGTCGGCTATTTCGGGGCCGGTCTGGCCGGCAGCAAGTGAGGTGGATGCGAGCGCCGCCAGGAGCGCAATGAGCGTGGCATTTGTTTTGGTAAGCAAGATATCGATCCTGGACTGAGTTGTGAGTGTGCCGCGGCACGCGATCAACTTACCCGCCAGCAACCGGAAGGGCGTGGGGATAGATTGTCGCCACGCTATTTGGACAATTCGCCGCGCGTGAGATAATCGTTGGTCGCCTTCGGCGCTACCGCCTTGCCCATACCATAAGGCTGATCCGGCGACGGAGTCTGATAGCCGACCGGCGGATCGGTCAGCAAAGCACGCGGCGGTTCGCCTGTGAATTTTGTCGTTTCTTGCTTCGAGCCCCCGAACAAGCCGAAAAAGCCGGTTTTGGTACCCAATTCCGAGGGCGACAATTGGCTGCCAAAGCCCGAGGCCGGCGCCTGATAGCCGTCGTCGCGCGCCGCCCTTGTTTTCTTGCCGCGGCTGCCGGGTGTGAGTTGATCAGGGCGCAGCGGGTTCTGCTCGCGCTCCCTTTCGTCGCTGATGTTGCGGTCCTTTTCCGCAGCCGCCTGCGCCTTGCGGCGCTCGATATCGGGATCTTTGGGCCATGACGGGTTGTTCGCGGTAATTGCACCCGTCTTCTCCGGCGCCGGAAGATCCCGGCTGGGCGGGATCACCAGCGGCGCGCGTTCCTGATAGTTGATTGTAGGCGCGCCGTCCTTCTTGAAGCCGAGCCCTTCCATAATGCCGTTATAGATTTGCTGGTCGATCGACCCATCTTCAGCCGCACGCACCGGAACGGACCCCGCGAGCGCAACAATACCGATCGCGAAGCCCAAGGCCGCGCATGTCGTTGAGAGTTTCGTCAGACGTATCGTGTTCATCCGGACCCGGACCCTGGAACCATCGAATTGTCGCGACTCTTGCGAGGGATCAGGGCGCTTTTGCGGCGCGGCCCCCTGCCACCGATTCATACAGCAGGCCAATAACCCCGGCAACGATAGCGACATCAGCTAGGTTAAATACATACCAATCAAAGCGCCAATTTGCCGTGGAAATGTGAAAAAAGACAAAATCCGCGACCCAGCCATAGACCAAACGGTCGATAGCGTTGCCGATTGCCCCGCCAATAATAAGGCCCAATGAAAGAGCCGTGAGTCGGTCCTTGGCGTGGGCGAGCCAAACCCAGAGCAGCAACACGGCAGCCGCCTTGAAGCCCAGCAATATCCACTGCCCGAGCGGCGCCTGGGTCTGGAACAAGCCGTAACTGATGCCCGTGTTGCGTGCGAGAACAATGTCCAGGTATGGGGCAAGCCGCACCGGGCCATTGGCGGCGAGGTTGAACACCGCCAGGAGATAATACTTCGTGACCTGATCAAGCAGGCAGGCAGCCGTCGCGACTGTCAGGCCAAAGCGGGTGAACGGACCGGTGAAGTTTGACACCGATTACTCCGCCGCCTTGCGCATGGCTTCCCATTCACGCAGCGCCTTTGCGTCGCGCGGCGAAACGTCGGGAAATTCAGGATCGGCGCCGATGGTCGTGAGGATCTTCCATGAACGCGCGCATTTTTTGCCTTCGGCGAGATTGGGCACGACCGCAACGCCCGCAATGTCCGGCAGGCGGAATGCGCTGGCCGGCCCATCGTCCTGGACGAGCGTCGCAGCCGAAGTGATGCAGACTTCGGCAAGATCGCAGTCGATGACCGCCTCGTACAGGTCGGCGTTCGACACGTGCACAATCGGATGCGCTTCAAGCGAGGAGCCGATGCGTTTTTGCGCACGCTCGATCTCCAGCGCGCCGGTGACCACGCGACGAACAGTACGAATCTTGCGCCACTTCTCGGCCAACTTGTCATCGCGCCAGTTCGCCGGCACGTCGGGGAAGATTTCGAGATGCACGGATTTCGCGGCCTCGCCATAGCGCGAGAGCCACGCCTCTTCTGCGGTGAAGCATAGCATCGGCGCAAGCCAGGTGACCGTGCAGCGGAATAAATGATCGAGCACGGTGAGACAGGCTTTGCGCTTCACCGACGAAAATGGATCGCAATAGAGCGCATCCTTGCGGATATCGAAATAGAACGCCGACAGATCGGAGGTCATGAAGCTCGATAGCGCGGCGAAAATGCGCTTATAGTCGAACTCTGCATAGGCCTTGCGGGTGACCGAGGAATAGGGATCGCAATAGAGGGCGTCCTTGCGGATATCGAAATAGAACGCCGACAGATCGACCGTCATGAACTGGTTGACCGCCGCGAAGACCCGTTTGAAATCGAACTCCGCATAGCTGCGGCGAACGCCCTCGTCGAGCTCGGCAAGGCGATGCAGGATGTAGCGTTCGAGACCGGGCATGTCGGCGCGGCGCTCGACGCGGTCGTCATCGCGGAAGTGAACGAGATTGCCGAGCATCCAGCGGATCGTGTTGCGCAGCTTGCGATAGGTGTCGACGGTGGTTTTCAGGATTTCGCTGCCGA
>Ga0187778_10000979_pt1 | contig 20352 bp, 16 predicted proteins | sample 1015_Q2_SP5_20_M_FD_132418 | JGI IMG/M metagenome (GOLD analysis project Ga0187778, IMG submission 132418) | Tropical peat soil microbial communities from peatlands in Department of Meta, Colombia - 1015_Q2_SP5_20_MG | ecosystem: Environmental > Terrestrial > Soil > Wetlands > Peat | place...
CCAGGAGCTGGATTGCGATTTCTATGCTTTTTCCGGTCATAAGGTGTACGGACCCACCGGGATTGGCGCCTTGTACGGGAAGGCGGCTCTGCTCGATCGAATGCCACCCTACCAGGGCGGAGGGGACATGATCAGCTCGGTCACTTTCGAGAAGACCGTCTACAACAAGGTTCCCCATAAGTTTGAGGCCGGCACCCCCCATATGGCGGGCGCCGTCGGGTTGCGCGCGGCCTTGGAATATCTGGACAGGCTCGGGCTGGACGCGATCGCCGCCTACGAGCATGAGTTGCTCACCTATGCAACCGAGAGAGTATCGGCCATTCCGGGTGTCCGGCTGATCGGCACGGCTCGCGAGAAAGCCGGGGTACTCTCCTTTGTGATGGATGGTGTTCACCCCCACGATATCGGAACCATTCTGGACCAGGAAGGAATCGCCATCCGTACCGGTCACCACTGCGCCCAGCCGGTTATGGAACGCTTTGGCGTTGATGCGACCGCCCGCGCATCGATCTCCTTTTACAACACCAACGAAGAGATCGACCGGTTGGTCGAGGGCATCCAAAAGGTGCGGGAGGTCTTCGGCTGATGGCCGATTTACGGGACCTGTACCAGGAACTCATTCTGGAGCATAGCAAAGCGCCTCGGAATTACCGCGAAATGAAAACCGCCGACCGCAAGGCCGAGGGTTACAATCCGCTGTGCGGCGACCGCTTCACCGTCTACTTGCAAATGGAGGGCGATCGCATTCGGGACATCGCCTTTCAAGGCTCGGGCTGTGCCATCTCTAAGGCCTCGGCCTCGATGATGACACAAAGCTTGAAGGGCAAGACCCGAAGCGAAGCGAAGGAGCTCTTCGAGCGCTTTCACGAAGTGGTCACCGGCCGCGCCACGGCCAACGGAGATTCCGCCGGGCTTGGCAAACTAGCGGTGTTCTCGGGAGTGTCCGAGTTCCCGACCCGGGTTAAGTGCGCGGTCTTGGCGTGGCATACCTTTGAAGCGGCGCTTGAGGGAAAACAAGAGTCGGTTTCAACCGAGGGCTGAGGTTAGGCTTATGAGCTACGAATTAGTCGAATTAAAGCGCGAATGCGAGGCCATCGAGATTCCCAGCGGCACCCACCGTTTTCTGCCGGCCAGCATGAAGGTAAGGATCGCCCAGTTTCTGGGCACGGGTTATACCGTGGTGAGTGACTACGGTTGTATGTACCGCATTGAAGCCAAGGACGCCGACGCTTTGGGCGTCACGCCGCCAAGCGCACAAGAGGAACAGGCTCCCGCGACCTCAGGCTTCAGTGAGCAGATGGTGTGGGACCAGCTTAGAACGGTTTACGACCCCGAGATCCCGGTCAACATCGCAGACCTGGGCCTGATCTACTCCTGTGAGATCACTCCGCTAGCCGAGGGCGGTAAGCGCGTCGACATCAAAATGTCGATGACCGCCCCAGGGTGCGGCATGGGCAACGTGCTCAAGGCGGATGTAGAAAGCAAACTGGCGAAGCTGCCGGAAGTGAAGCAGGTGAATGTTCAGGTCGTGCTCGATCCTCCCTGGCATCCCGGCCTGATGTCGGAGGCGGCCAAGCTGCAGTTGGGCTTCGATATGGATTACGGCAGCACGCCTTACACCGGCACTTCCCGGTAGTCTGACCTGCCGCCTCTGCCTGGTACTCAGGGCTTTTAACGGAATTTCAAGATCCGTTAGGCCGAGCCGAGCAGTTCGGCCGGCAGCCCGATTGAAGTAGCCCCCGCGATGTCTCACCGCGTTATGTTTGACACCTTCCTACCGCCTTATCCAGTTATCCATATGTAACGATCCATTTATCCATATGCTTCAAAGAAAGTCGCCGCCTATCCCGAACAGCCTGTCCTCGACATCGCGTGTGTGCAGACAGATAGGGACTACTCTGTGTCCGCTTCGCGAACTCCGCTGAGGAAGCCAATTTGCAAAGGTGTTTTTGATCGGAGTAGATGGCCTTGTTTCCCGATTCGGTATACAATTTTCTTATTCAAACTGGGCCCTGTCACGAGGCCCTGTCTTCGATCTCGGGTAAACATGGCTGCGGACTCTTGTGGCGTGTAATTCAATATCCTAGCGAGGCACCTATGAAGCGTCTTTTGGGGGCAGTTGTCACTGGCCTATCCATCGTCCTCTGCGTTTCGCTTAGCCTGACGATTCTGGGCAGCGAGCAAGCTGCCGCTCAGCAGGCCACGGCGCTCATTACCGGGACGGTCAGGGATACGACCGGCGCCGTGGTGGCCGGCGCGAAGGTCACGGTCACGAATACCAGTACCAACGCGAGCCACAACACAACCACCGGCAAGGACGGCGACTACCTGTTCACGTTGCTGCCCATAGGCACCTATCAGCTCACGGTGGAGGCGACCGGCTTTGAGAAGTACGCGCAGACGGGAATCACGCTTGACATTAACCAGAAGGCGCGTCTCGATGTCGAACTGAAGGTAGGGAGTACGAGCCAGGTAGTCGAAGTACAAGGTAACGTGACTCAAGTCGACACCGTCAGTGCAACGTTAGGGAAGGTGGAGAGTAACACCCGCATCGAAAACCTGCCGCTCGCGGCGCGCGACACCATGCAGTTGGGAATGCTGCAAGCTGGAGTTTTCGCCCCCGATCAAGACGATGGCTCCGGCAACCCCTTCTCGGTGAGCGGACAGCGCTCCGAATCCATGACTTTCTTAATTGACGGCGCCGATAACAACGACTTCCTCGGCAATAACATGATCGTCGATCCCAATCCCGATGCGGTCGACGAGTTCAAGATTATCACCAACAATTACGAAGCCGAGTACGGACGCACCTCCGGCGGAATCGTGAACCAAGTTGTCAAATCCGGAACCAACCAAATCCACGGCGACGCTTTCGACTATTTTCGCAACACGGCGCTTGATGCCAGCGATTACTTTCTCCAGCAAGCGCCCATCTTCCGATACAACATGTTTGGAGGCACGATTGGGTTTCCGATTATAAAGGACAAGATGTTCCTGTTCGCCTCCTATCAGGGAGCGCGGCGGGCCGAGGGGCAAAATCCCGGAGTTTTGACCACGTTGAGTCCGGCGGAGCGGACTGGGGACTTCAGCGAGTTGCTCCCCGGGTTGCAGTTGGTCAATCCAGCGACCGGCGGTAATTTTCTGAACAATCAGGTGCCCGTCGACCCGGTGGCTAAGAACTACATCAACAAATACGTTCCGCTGCCCAATGCTCCGAACAACGGTTTCGTGGAAGATCCGGTGGCGAGTCTGCAAGAAGATCAGTTTGTTTTCCGCTACGATTGGAACATCTCCCACAAGGATACTTTGTCGGCTTTCTACATTCTCGATGATCAGCCGCAGACGTTCCCCTTCGAAATCATCAACGGAGCCTCGACAGGCGGGAATGTTCCGATCGGGTCGGGCTTCACCAACAGCCAACGCTTCCAGGACGGCTCTCTTAGTTGGACGCGGACGATTTCGCCCATTATGCTGAACGAGCTCCGCTTCTCGATCAATCGCTCCGCCACCTACAACTCCGTTCCTCTCGATACGACTTCGCCTTCGGCGTTAGGTTTCACAACCGTCACTTCCGATGACCCCAAGGGTACCGCGCCTCCCATCATGTTCATCTCCGGCGGGGTTAACCTCGGGCCTTCTCCGCAGGGACCCACCAAAATTCACGACATGACCTACCAGTACCAGGACACATTCTCCTGGACACGTGGAGCGCATGCCTTGAAGTTCGGCGCTGACCTACGCTTTGTTCAGAACAATTTCAATTATGACTTCTACAATAACGGATCGTTCGACTTCGGGAGTTACGCTTTTAACACAGGCTACCCCCTTGCCGATTTCGTAGGCGGTTTCTTCGACAACTACTATCAGTTTTCGAACGCCGCGTATGGCATCCGCACCCACCAGCTTTACTTTTTTGCACAGGATGCGTGGAAGGTAACCAGGAATCTGAGCCTGGATTACGGGATTCGCTACGAATACAACTCACCCCAATATGATCCCCACAACGAGATCATGGGCTGGTTCCCTGGACAACACTCGACGGTTTACCCTGACGCACCGAATAATTTCCTGTACCCTCATGACCCGGGTACTCCGAACCGCGGAATGATCTATCCCGATTACAATAACTTTGCTCCCCGCTTTGGCTTCTCCTGGAACATGCTGGGAAGTGGGAAGCTGGTCATGCGCGGTGGCTTTGGCATCTTCTATGACATGGAAGATGGCGGGCTGAATCTGCAATTTGGCGGACAACCGCCCTTCGGATACGTGGCTAATAACTATCCGTGCCTTACGGCTGGCAATTCCTCGTGTATACAATCGATCAACGGATCCTATATGGCGGATCCTTTCCAGACGGCCACGACAGGGTACGCTAATCCTTACCCCTTCATCGCCAGCGGAAATTTAGGAAAGTTCTTTGTTCCGAAGATACCATTCGCCTACGTGGTCACCCCCCATTTCCGCACGCCCTACGCGGAAAATCTTAACTACGGGCTGCAGTATCAAGCGACCAAAGACACGATGATTGAAGCAGTCTACGTAGGCAGCTTCAGCAAGAAGGCAATCAGCGGTCAGAATTACAACGTGCCGGTAATCGGAGGAGCGAATGGGCTGATGGCACAATACGACTACTATACAGCCCCAGCCCAAATCGCTGCGGGCCTCGATTACTTTGACATCAATCCTGATTGTTCCCGGGCTTTGGCGGCCTGTAACGGTCCCGCCGGACAGGCCTACTTGGGAATACCGACGGGAGCGACCCAGATTCTCACCAACCTCAGTGCGGGCAGTTCCTCGAGCAATGAACTGCAAATGACGGTGGAACGGAGGATGAACCACGGTCTGGGGTTCCGCGTGGCCTATACCGTAGCAAAAACGATTGATACCACTTCCGGATTCCGCGCCCGGTCGTCGACCTTCACCGACCCGGCCGACCCCAGATTCGACCGTGGGCTGGCGGATTTTGATACCCCGCAACGCTTGGTTCTCAGCCCCATCTGGCAAATACCCTATTTTAAGAATGGAAATGCCTTCACCAAGAATGTGCTCGGTAATTGGACGCTGTCGACCATTACCGCTTTCCAGAAGGGCAACCCATATACCGTTTTTTCCAACAACTATTCGAGCGACACGAACATATTCTTGGAGCGGCCCGATCAGGTCGGTGCGGTCCAAACGCTAAATCCAAGAAAGCAGTCGACCTTCGCTCCCAGTGCCAATGGGCTGAACGGAAGTTGCCTGCCTGGGCCGACCACCGGACATTTCATGATTAATCCTACGAACTTGGTTTGTGCGGTTGGTCCGCCCAACGGCCTGCCGGTTCCTGCCGGGAGCAGCCTCGTTGCCGGTGGGGTTCCGCTGTTCACCAACGGCAACATGGGCAGAAACGTCTTACGAGGGCCAGGAATCAATAACTGGGATATTTCGCTGATGAAGAACTTCCCGTTCACGGAGAGCAAGTATTTGCAATTCCAGACGAACTTCTTCAACGCCTTCAATCACGCCCAGTTCTTCAGTCCGACCATCAGCGAGGGAACCGTCGGAGGTGCCTCGGCGTTTGGGCAGGTCACGAGCGACAGCACACCCTCCAATTCGCCTTATTACCGAGGCCCGCGCATCATTCAGTTTGCTCTGAAGGTTTACTTCTGACACTTGAATTCGAAAAAGGCCGGGGGACCTTAGCTCCCCCTTTTTTTCGCTCCTGAGAGCCGCCGTTCTAGTTCGGAGACCAAAGCCGAGCCGATTCTCGAAGACAAGCAGGCGGGTCTCGGCGCAGGAACCAGAGGAGTAAGTTACGTTGGGAGGGCGGCCGACGGTGTCAGAAAACGGGACTGGGAGCGCCGGGCCGGACATGCGCCACCCGAAGCTGGAAGCCCGATTGTTGCCGTCGAGTGCGGCCCCCAGAGGGACTATGACCTGAGTAAGCGCTTCGCCACCCCAGGAGTTTGACGGCCCTCTCCATCTCTCTTTAAACTCAAACCTGAGGCTTTCGGATCCAGGTTACGGGCCAAAGGTCCTGAACCGATTTCGACCGAAGGACAACTGTGAGCCCCACTGAAACCAGCAGCAGCACCAAACGAGAACTCCAAATCGAGGTTGCGGCTGAGGAAGTCACACGCGAAATCGAAGCCCTCATCCGGAAATATCAGCAGCTAGCTCGCATCCCGGGATTTCGCCGCGGCCACGTTCCGGCTTCGGTCATCCGCCAGCGCTTTGCCGAAGACATCCGCAGCCAGGTGGTTGACACCCTGGTTCCCCGGCATTTCCGCCAGGAAATGCACAAGCAAGGCCTGGTGCCGGTGTCCGAGCCCCAGGTGACCGATCTCCACGTTCAGGAAGGCGAGCCCTTGCGCTTCAAAGCCAACTTTGAGGTTCTGCCAGAAATCAAGGTCGAGGGCTATAAGGAATTGCGTGCGACGAAGCCTACCATTTCGGTCAGCGATGAAGAAGTCGAAGAATCTTTGAAGAATCTGCAGGAACAGCATGCCACCTTCGTCTCGGTCGAAGACCGAAAGCTCTCCGACAACGATTTCGCCCAGGTCTCCTTGGACGGCAAGCCGGAAGATGGGCAAGGCCAGCCGGTGCACATGGATGATCTGCTGGTCGAAATCGGCGGGTCGAATACCATGCCCGAGTTCACCGAGAATCTACGCGGCCGATCCGTGGGAGAGGAAGCCAGCTTCCCCGTAACCTACGCTCGGGATTTCTCCGATCCTCGGCTGGCCGGAAAAACCTTCCTCTATACGCTGAAAGTGCAGTCCATCAAACGCAAGAATCTGCCCGAGTTGAACGATCAGTTCGCCAAGGAAATCGGGGACTTTACCAATCTGGAACAGGTGCGCCAGCGGCTGCGGGAAGGTATCGAGGCCGAGCGCCGCCGCCACGCCGAGCGTGAGGCCAAGGACAAACTGATCGAGGAGTTAGTCAAGCGCAACGATTTTGAGCTTCCCGAGGCTCTGGTGGAACGGCAAGTTGATCTTCGCCTCGAGCGGGGCCGGCGGGCCTTGCTGGCGCAAGGGGTAAAAGCGGAAGACCTTAAGAAAATCGATCTCAACCGACTGCGAGCCGCCGAACGGGAGCGGGCCCGGCAAGAAGTCAAGGGCTCGTTGTTGCTCGACAAGATTGCCGAGGAGGAAAATATTCAGGTCGACGAGGAGGAAATCAATCGCGAGGTCGAAGCGTTGGCGGCGCAAGCCAAACAATCACCCGATGCAATCCGCGCTCGATTGACACGTGAAGGAGTGCTGGATAGAATCCGGGATAGAATCCGCAACGAAAAGACCCTCGATTTTCTTTATCGTCAATCGGCGTAACTGGTCGTTTCCGACCCTTTCCGAAAGGTGTTGATCGGGGTCGCAGTGTGAAAGCTGAATCAAGGAGCACGTGATGCTGGTACCCATGGTCATTGAGCAGACGGGCCGAGGGGAACGGGCCTATGACATCTATTCCCGCCTGTTGCGCGACAGCATTATCTTCATCGGTACGCCGATCGACGATAATGTGGCCAACTTGGTGATCGCCCAGATGCTGTTCCTGGCCCAGGAAGACCCGGAACGGGACATCCAGCTGTACATCAACTCCCCGGGCGGATCGATCACCGCCGGCATGGCGATCTATGACACGATGCAATACGTCAAGAATGACGTGACCACCATTTGCATCGGTCAGGCGGCTAGCATGGCCGCCTTGCTGCTGGCGGCCGGCGAGGGGAGGAAGCGCTTCGCGCTGCCCAACTCCCGCATTCTGATCCATCAGCCTTCGATGGGCGGGCTCTCCGGCCAGGCCACCGATATCGACATTCATGCCCGGGAAATCCTGCGGATGCGGGAAATTACCAACCAGTTACTTGCGAAACATAGCGGACAGAAGCTGGATAAGGTAGAAAAGGATGTAGAACGCGATTTCATCATGAACTCGCAGCAGGCGAAGGAATACGGAATCATTGACGATATCATTTATAAGACGCGAGAGAAGGTATGATTGGGTTTTTCGATCGTAGCCTCGGCGTAGACCATCTTTCCCGCTCCCCAGGGTTAAAGACGATGTAGAGCCGGGAGGTTAAGTAGAAAAGGAGCATAGCCGAGTGAAAAGTCGAAACGGTACGGAGGAGATTCTACGGTGTTCGTTCTGCCACAAGTCGCAGGACGCGGTGGCCAAGCTCATTTCTTCGCCCAGCGATTACCCCCGGGCTTACATTTGTGACGAATGTGTGGCGGTCTGCAATTCCATTTTGGAAGATGACCGCACCGCCAGCCCGCCGGCCAGCACTCCCAATCAGCTCCCCAAACCCCAAGAGGTCAAGTCCTTCCTGGATGAATACGTCATCGGCCAGGAGCAGACCAAGAAGAAGCTGGCGGTCGCCGTCTACAACCATTACAAGCGCATCTACATGAACCGTCAGCGCACCAGTGACGGAGTGGAGCTGACCAAATCGAATATCCTGCTGATTGGACCGACCGGTACAGGCAAGACATTGTTGGCGCAGACCCTGGCCCGCATGCTGGACGTTCCCTTTGCCATCGTCGATGCCACTACCCTGACCGAAGCCGGCTACGTCGGCGAAGACGTCGAGAACATCATTCTCAAACTGCTGCAGGCGGCCGACGGCGACGTGGGCAGAACCCAAACTGGCATCATTTACATCGACGAAGTCGACAAGATTGGCCGCAAGGACGAGAATCCCTCGATCACCCGGGATGTTTCCGGGGAAGGCGTGCAGCAGGCCCTGCTCAAGATCCTGGAAGGCACGATCGCCAATGTCCCGCCCCAGGGGGGCCGCAAACACCCGCACCAGGAATTCACTCCCGTCGATACCACCAACATCCTTTTCATTTGTGGCGGTGCCTTCGTTGGCCTGGAGAAGATTGTGGGGCGGCGGGCGGGCAAAAAGGCTCTGGGCTTCCGCGGTGGCGAGGAGCCCGAAGCCGACCCGGCTGCTCCGGCCAAGCGAAACTTTGAGCTGCTCAACGATCTCCAGCCCGAGGACCTTATCAAATTTGGCCTGATTCCGGAATTTGTGGGTCGTCTGCCGGTGGTGGGTCTGCTCGAAGACCTGGATGAGTTCGCCCTGATTGAAATCTTGACCCGCCCCAAGAATGCTATCGTCAAGCAATACCAGCGCTTGTTTGAATTCGAGAACGTTCGCCTCAAGTTCAGCGACGAGGCGCTCCGGGCGGTGTCCCGTCAGGCTATGGCCCGCAAGGTCGGGGCGCGCGGCCTACGCATGATTTTAGAAGAACTTATGCTCGAACTGATGTATAACCTTCCCAGCCAGAAAAAGGTGAAGGAGTTTGAAGTAACCCGCGAGATGGTGGAAAAGCGAAGCGCATCTTTGGCTATGATGGAGAAAGCAGGGTAGCCGGTCAGCGATCCTGACCGATAGCGTATTTCGGGAGAGCCAGTGACCTCATCCAAAGAGAAGTTCGAGACCAAGAAGTTGCCCATGATGCCCATCCGGGATGTCGTCATCTTCCCTTACATGATGACGCCCTTCGTCGTGGGCCGCGAATCCAGCGTGCGCGCCCTGGAGGAGGCCTTAGCGGCCGACAAGAAGATCTTTCTCGCCACCCAGCACGATGCCGGGGTCGACGAACCCAAGCCCAATGAGATCTACCAAGTGGGCACGGTGGTCAACATCGTCCAGAGTCTGAAGCTCCCCGATGGAAACATTAAAGTTCTGGTCGAGGGCATCGAGCGGGGCAAAATCCTGCAAATCAGTGAAACCGAAGGTTTCCTGCAGGCCACCATCCGGCTCGCCCGCTACGGTACGGAGACCAACTCGCAGATCGAGAGTGGCATCCAGCGGGTGACCTCCCTGTTTGAGCAGTACGTGAAGCTTTGCCAGTCGCTGAACTACGAAACCATGATTGCGGCTGTGCGCATGGAAGATCCCGCCAAGCTTACCGATACCATTGCCGCCAATCTGCAGCTCTCCATCGAAGAAAAACAGGGCTTGCTTGAGATTTTCGATCCTGCCGAGCGTTTGAGCCGGATCGGCGACGTACTCGATATCGAGATCGAGAAATTGAATATGGACCGCACCATCCAGTCGCGGGTGAAGCGGCAGATGGAGCGCGCCCAGAAAGAGTACTACCTCAACGAAAAGATTAAGGCCATTCAGAAGGAACTGGGGCGGGGCGAGAAGAGCGAATTCGACGAACTGAAGAAGAAGATCGAAGTGTCGGGGATGCCCAATGAAGTTCGCGATAAGGCTTTGCAGGAATTGAAGAAGCTGGAAGCCATGCCGCCCATGTCGGCGGAATCCACGGTTTCGCGAAATTACCTGGATTGGCTGTTGGCGGTGCCTTGGAAGAAGCGCTCGAAGGAGATTCGCAACCTCAACCGGGCGGAAAAGGTGTTGAACGAAGATCATTACGGCCTGGAAAAGATCAAGGACCGCATTCTGGAATTTCTGGCAGTACGTCAGCTGGTCAAGAATCCCAAAGGCTCGATCCTATGCTTTGTCGGTCCTCCCGGGGTGGGCAAGACTTCGCTCGGAATGTCCATTGCCAAAGCCACCGGTCGCAAGTTCGTGCGCATGTCCTTGGGCGGGGTTCGGGATGAAGCCGAGATTCGCGGGCACCGGCGAACCTACATTGGCGCCCTGCCCGGACAGATCATCCAGATGATGAAGAAGGCGGGAACCAAGAATCCCGTGTTCATGTTGGACGAAGTCGACAAGATGTCGATGGACTTCCGCGGAGATCCCTCGGCGGCCCTGCTCGAAGTGCTCGATCCCGAGCAGAATTTCATGTTCATCGACCACTATCTCGACGTCGAGTATGACCTTTCCCAGGTCTTCTTCATCGCCACCGCCAACGTGATGCACACCATCCCTCCGGCGCTGCAGGACCGCATGGAGGTGCTGCGCCTGCACGGGTATACGGAGCAGGAGAAGGTGGAAATCGCCAAGCAGTTCCTGGTGAAGAAGCAGATGGTGCAGGCCGGGTTGACGGAGAAGAATCTCAAATTCACCGACGACGCGATCCGAACTTCGATTCGTTCCTACACCCGGGAAGCGGGTGTCCGCAATCTGGAGCGTGAGATCGGCAATATCTGTCGCAAGGTCGCCCGCAAAGTGGTAAAGGATGGCGGCAGTTACAACGTGGCCATCACTCCGGACAATGTCAACGATTTCCTGGGCGTGATCAAGTTCCGCGACACCCTGGCGCACGAGCGCAGCGAGGTGGGGCTGGTTTCCGGGCTGGCATGGACGGAAGTCGGCGGGTCGATCTTGAGCACCGAGGCTACCGTGGTCGACGGCAAGGGGAAACTGACGCTGACCGGCAAGTTGGGCGACGTCATGCAGGAATCGGCGCAGGCCGCCATGTCCTATGTGCGCTCGCGCGCGCAGCGCTTGGGCTTGCCCCGCGAATTTTATCGCACCATCGATATCCACGTGCATGTGCCGGAAGGCGCCATTCCGAAAGACGGCCCTTCGGCCGGCATCACCATCGCCACGGCTATCGCCAGCGCTTTGAGCCGGATTCCGGTTCGTCGTGACCTCGCCATGACGGGCGAGATTACGCTGCGGGGCAAGGTGCTTCCCATTGGCGGGCTCAAAGAGAAATTGCTGGCCGCCCACCGTGCCAACCTACTCGAAGTCATTCTGCCGCAGGAGAATGAGAAGGACTTGGCGGAGGTGCCAGAGAACCTCCGCAGTGAGATGAAGCTGCACTTCGTCGACACCATGGACCAAGTCCTGGCCTTAGCCCTCGAGCAACCTCTTCCGAAACCATTGCCAGATGTAGTCAGTGACGCCGCCTCGCCCATCGCCCCACTCCCGCCGCCTCCGACGGAGGGGCCCACCGCCCACCAGTAGGTGTTGCCAGCGGATAGGGCTGACCAGCAGCGGCTTGCCGGGCTTGACAGGCGATTGCCGGCATCCGTAGATTGAATGTTCCAGCCAAAAGCAGCGGTTCGCTGAACCGATCGAATCTCAACCCTGGGGCGCGGCGGGCTGGTCGCGCTGGGTCTCCAACCTTAGGCCCCCTACCAGCGCCGAGGAGTGCCGAATATGTCCAGCTCCGACACAGGCAACGCCGAAGTAGGCTTATTCTCGGAGTTGCCCAAGGCCCAAAGCGAGGACCGTCGCACCGGGATCCTGCCTTCGCAGGCGGTCAACCACCTGATCGCGACCGGGAAAGTTGGCGCCAGCCGGCCTATCACCGAGGAGCAGATCCAGCCGGCGAGTCTAGACCTGCGGCTGGGCGATATTGCCCATCGCGTGCGGGCCAGCTTCCTGCCTGGCCTCCAGGGCAGGGTTGAGGCAAAAATCAAAGAACTGCGCATGACACGCGTCGACCTGACGGCCTCCGCCGTCTTTGAAAAGGGCTGCGTTTACATCGTGCCCTTGCTCGAGGAGCTGAACTTACCCGACGACATCTCGGGAAAGGCTAATCCCAAAAGCACCACCGGACGTCTCGACATCTTCACCCGTTTGCTGACCGACTACGGCACCGAGTTTGACCGTGTTACGGCCGGCTATAAGGGGCCCCTTTATGCGGAAATTGTTTCCCGCACGTTCACCGTTGCCGTACGAGCGGGGATGCGCCTAAGCCAGCTGCGGTTCGTGCGGGGCAACCCGATCTACCGCGACCACATGATCACCAAGCTCGACGAGGCCGAAACGCTGGTTTACCTCGATGGGGACAGTCCTCAAAAAGCAAGGGTAGACCGGGGTCTCCGGATCACCGTCAACCTCGAAAGCGGCCCTCAGGAAGTGGTTGCGTACAAAGCCAGACGCAATGCCCCCGCGATTGAACTGGACCGGGTTAACTATTATTCGCCGGAAGAGTTTTGGGAGCTGCGCCACTCCTGTCCGCAACAGGGTCTGATTCTCGATCCCGGCGATTTTTATATTCTTGCCTCCCGCGAACGGGTGCGGGTGCCACCGGATTTTGCCGCCGAAATGGTGCCGTTTGATCCGGCCGACGGTGAATTTCGCATTCACTACGCCGGCTTTTTTGACCCCGGTTTCGGATATGGGTCGAGCGACATCAAGGGAACCTGTGCGGTGCTCGAAGTACGAGCTCATGAAGTTCCTTTTTTGATCGAGCATGGACAGCTGGTCGGCCGCTTGAACTATATGCCTCTGCTCTCACGGCCCGACAAAATTTACGGCCTCAAGATCGGTTCCTCATATCAACAACAATCGCTCACCCTGAGCAAGCAGTTCCGGCGGGGCTGAAGGGAACCGCGGCCGACTGGACCAAGACTGCTGCGAAGAATTCGAAAGAGGGGCCTATGGAAGCCCACTCCGGACGATCGTCATCGAGACTGCCTCTCCGAGGCACGGCCGGACTGCTCATCGCCGTCGGGGTGGTGGTGGTCCTGCTCATCACTTTTCCTGCCTATCGCTGGTTCTTTGCCATCAGCGCCGGTATTGGGGTTGGGGTGGCGCTGATCCTCTTCGTCTGGCACAAGCTCCGCCCAATCCGGGAAGAGGATGTGGAGAATAAACGTCCACTGGGGTTAAAGTAGCAGACGCCAGCCAATGCGCCCTGCGGGAGCGGCAGTAACCCGCGAGACACCCAGCGGAAAGAGGGAGCCTTCACCCACTTCGCGTTCGCCCCTCCCGGCCGACAACCGCGCCAAGATATAAACAGCTGTGGCTCGAGGTGATGTAAGTTTTCGTGTGTAAAAGGTGAGGGGGTGTAACTTGGTTTTGGCTCACCAAGCTAAAACCAAATCCTCAGAAAAGGAGCGTTACACCCGATGGCGAAAGTAACACCGATCAACGAGCATTTCCAATACTTTCTGGACGAGATGAAGGAGACGTTCTGGGGCGATCGGTATGGGCAAACGCGGCAGGCGTGGCAGCGTTTTCTCGAGCTGGAATCGGAACGGCAACGAGACCGATTCACGGGCTGGGCTTGGCACGGGAATCAAGCCTCGGTCTCGGGATTCGATCTCGAACCTCCGGATCAGGGCCTCTGCACGGATCTAACCTTCGTCATGGAGGCAATTAACCTGGCCTCCGCCGTCTACGACGCAACCTCTCACAAGATGTTGTCGGGTCCGGTTTATTCGCCGACTTCACATCCGACCCGCGATGCTACTACGACCCACCCACGCAGCGTTGGTTTGTGACTCTGACCGATCTGGGCCCGCCCAACGTGGCCGTGTCGGACCTTCTGGTCGCCGTAAGCCAGAGCAGCGACCCGAGGGGCACTTACAACCTGTATGCCTTCGACACCACCAATGACGGATTCATCAGTGCCTGTCCGTGTTTTGGAGACCAACCGCTCATCGGGGCGGATACCAACGGCTTCTACATTTCCACGAATTCATTTGGGGCGACCGAGTTTGGAGGCGCACAGATTTATGCGCTTTCCAAGTTGGCCCTGGTCCTCGGGATTGCACCGTTTGGAGTCCACATTACGCCGCTGCCGGCTTCGGGGGGAGTGCCCTTTCCGTTTAGTGTGCACCCTGCACTATCTCCCGACGGCCAAGGGGACTCGGCAAACGGTGGCACGGAGTACTTCGTCAGCTCCTACGACTTGTTCTCAGCGCAAAACAATAAGGTGTCCGTCTGGGCCATGACCAATACCGATACCCTGGCTGCTGAAATTGGCATCCCCAGCTTTACCACCGTGGCGGTGGTTAGCGAAAGCTACGTGGTGCCGATACTAGCGTCGCAGAAAGCGGGCCCCATCCCGCTCGGAATGAGCTTGGGCCAGCCGGAGAGTACTCTCGATCCCGACGACCAGCGCATGCAAATCGTAACCTTTGCCGACGGCGCCCTGTGGAGTTCCGTGAGCACGGCGATTCAGGTCGGGAGCGAGGTCTTGGACGGTGCTGCCTACTTCCTGATCACACCTGGTTGGAAGAATGGAACTTTGCATGCTTCCGTCACCAGGCAAGGCTACGTCGCAACCAAGAACAATCACCTGCTCTATCCGGCTATAGGAGTCACGGAAGGCGGCAACGTGGCAATCGTCTTCACCCTGACCGGCCCTGATTACTTTCCCAGCGCCGCCTACGTCCCGATCAGTACCAGCGGGACGGCCAGCGCCATCCGGCTGGCGGGCAAGGGTGTTCTCCGTCTGCATTGCGACCGAATATATTGGGCCCAAGGCACGCGACAAATCCACGAACTGGGGCACATTCATCGGCTCCCTACCGCTTCCCTGACGACGGGCAGTCTTAGGGAGACGGACGCGTAGAGTAATGGGGCGAGGACGCTCAAAGCGTCTTCGCCCCACACTTGTTTTAGGGTTCCATTCCTAGGCGGCTCGATTCGCCGCTTGCAACTTTCCCTGCTTCGATTGCAAACTGGTTCATGCGTGTTCTCGCCCGGTTGATGATGGCGGCGACCGATGCCCGCCACTTCCCTGCTCCAGCGCTCCCCGAAGTTGCGTTTTTGGGGCGATCGAATGTGGGCAAATCCAGCGTGATTAACTCCCTGGTCGGCAAGAAGCTGGCGAGAACGAGCTCCACTCCCGGCCGAACCCGCAGCATCAATTTCTTCGAGCTGCGCTGGCCCGGACAACCTCGAGCCGAACTCATCTTCACCGACCTGCCGGGATATGGCTATGCCCGCCTGCCCCGTGAAATTTCCGCTCGCTGGCCGGAGTTTATCGAGCCCTACTTGAAGCAGCGGCCCTGCCTGGCACTGTGCGTGGCCTTGGTCGATGTCACGGTGCCATCCCAGGAGACGGATAAGCTGCTGATACGATTCCTGGAAAGCGTTGGGCGGCCCTTCCTGATTCTCGGCACAAAAAGTGACCGGCTATCGGGCAATGTCCTGAGTCAGGCTCTCCGCAACCTCGGACAAGAATTCCCGCAGGCGAAAATTCTCCCCTATTCCGCCCGAACCGGCGCCGGCCGCGACGAGCTCTGGCGGGAGATCCGCCACGCCGCTCTCCCCCGCCCGACCCAGTCTGAGCTTGCCCGCCCGTGAGCGGCGCGCTTCGCCGCTTTCAAGAATTGGGAAGGCGTCGAGTATGATAAAAGGACTCATGTCAACCTACTTAATCACGGGTGTTGCGGGATTCATCGGCTCGTCCTTGGCACGGGCCCTAGTGGCCGAGGGCAATCGGGTGCGTGGTATCGACAACCTGTCCACCGGCAAGCACAAGAACATCGCCGAAATCTTGGGACAAATCGATTTTCATCAGGCGGATCTCCTCGATTTCCCTCGGGTCGAGCAGGCCTGCCAGGGCGTGGATTACATTCTGCATGAGGCCGCCATCCCCTCGGTGCCTCGTTCGGTCCAGGACCCGCTCGAGAGCAATCGCGCCAACATCGACGCAACGGTCAACCTCCTCGTGGCCGCCCGGGACGCCAAGGTGAAGCGGGTTGTCTATGCCGCCTCGTCTTCTGCCTACGGTGACACTCCCACCTTGCCCAAACGAGAGGACATGCTTCCCAATCCCATCTCCCCCTACGCGGTGGCGAAGCTTGCCGGCGAGCACTACCTGCAGGCTTTCTGGCGCTGTTACGGGCTGGAAACCGTCTCCCTGCGTTATTTCAATGTATTCGGACCCCGCCAGGATCCAACCTCTCCGTACTCTGGCGTGTTGGCCAAGTTCATCACCCAGATGCTCCAGGGAGAGCCGCCGACAATTTTTGGCGACGGACGGCAAAGCCGCGATTTTACCTTCGTGGATAACGTCGTCCATGCCAATCGCCTGGCCTTGAAAGCTCCGGGCAAGGATGTGGCGGGGCGCGTCTTTAACGTAGCTACGGGATTCGAGGTCGATCTCAATGTCACCTTCCGCACGTTGAAGAAGCTGCTCGGATTTTCGGGCGAAGTCCGCTACGGGCCGGAGCGCGCCGGAGACGTGAAGCATTCCCTCGCGGATCTCACCCTGGCGCAGAGGCATCTCGGCTACCAGCCCACGATTGACTTCGAAGAAGGTTTGCGGCAAACCATCGCGTGGTACCGGAGCGAGAGCAGTGGTGCTTCCGTCTAACAGCTACGCGCCCGAACCACCGTTACTTTCGTCATCTGTAGCACCTCCTGCCCCGAGGAATAGAGTGACTCTATGATGCTGTCCTCGATTGTGCTTTCCCGCGACTTGCCTGAAATCTGCGTGCTTGAATGTATCCTGGGCGCTCTGCGTTTCGACGTTCATATCGAGAGTGAACCACTGCGCGTCCAGGCCAAAATGGCGAAGTCGAAGATCGACGCCCTCATCGTCGATTCCGAGGTGGAGGGAAGCGAGGAGCTTCTCGACGGACTCAAACGAGACCTGCAAGCCGTGCCCCTGGTGATTCTTGGCAATCCCAGGCACTTTCAAGTTCGCCCCACCGAGGGAACCATCATTCTGGCAAAGCCGATCTCCGTAGAACAAGCCGTGCACACCCTGGCGGCTGCCCGCAGTTCCATCCTCAATGGCAGACTGCGCTACCATCGTCATCCCTTGGATGTTTCCGTATCACTCCATCACGGACACGAACGCTCGACCGCCGAACTGCAGAATGTCAGCCAAGGTGGAGTGGCGGTCCGCACAACCTCCGCCATGGGCTTGCCGGAGCGGGTGCAGATCGATTTCACACTTTCCCGCGATCTTCGCATCAAGGTTCAAGGCGAGCTGGTTTGGAAGCACCCGGATGCCGCAGGTTTTCGCTTCGTGGAGATGACACCGGGCAAGAGACGGGACTTGGAACTCTGGCTGGCGCAACGCTACCTTACCAAGCAAGAGCGCGCCGGCTCTCAGCCATAAAAGCCAGTTCAACGAAATCGGGCTCTGTCCAATTCGGCCTTGGGTGATTGCTGGACGGACTCGGAACGAGCCAACTCGGCCAACCGATTGCCCGGCGTGATCCCAAACCAAACGGCAAACACAAACCAATAGAGCAGGCCAAACACGGCGGTGAGCCCAGCCAGGAAAGCGACTGCCCACGGCCACTGCGGAACAGCGTCCGTCAGAAACAAGGTCAGCAGGCTGAAAAGCAAAACCGCGCACGCCAGGGCCAGGCTGTCCACAAAGCGGGAAAATCGCAATGGGGAGACCGCAAACCACAAGAAGCTAATGCGTGGTGCGTCTCGACCCAGGAGTCCGCGCCGGTTGGCCCAAGCTTGCTCCGGGTTGATACGAATCACGGCCCGCGAAGGATTCGAAAACAAGAGCTCTTCCCGTTCCTCCCGCGCCCAAAACTGTGCCTCGGTTAGAAGTTGGTGGAATAACCACTCCTTCAGCAACTGATGCGACCGAGGCTCGAGAGCAAGAAATTCCAAACCGGCTTGTCCGAGGGAATCGGTCCACACCACCCGGCCTTCGGCTTCGAATCGCACTCTGGGATTGGGCAAGTCCAAGCCTATATGAACGCGCCGATTCAGTTCGAAAGGCGTGAGCACTTGCACCGCCGCGCCGGTTTCACTGACGTCGCGAACGATGCCAGCTTTTTGAGAGTACAACTGGAGATAGGCCAAGCTGCGGAGCTTCTGCCGGTGATGGAGTCGGCGGTTCTCGGGCACGGGCTCGACGGCGGGGTTCATTCGGTGGGGGTTCGACGGCAGTCCCAGCCGTTAATCCTATCTTGTGGGAGGGCGCCGCTCAGTAACCCGGGTGATTCCCCTCAAGAGGCCGTGCGCTCTTGATCGGCCTCGATCGGACGCAGTTTTCTCGGCTGTTGAGATCGAGCCCAGGCAATCAGGCTATTCAGGTCGTAGCTGTACGGTCCGTAGGCGCGGAAGGCGTCTTCATCGAATAATCGTTTGATTCCGCAACCCAAGCAGACTTGATAAGAGTGGCCCTGAGCACGGACCGGCCAGCTCATCTTGCGGTGCCAGCAACCCCGCAGAACAACCACGCCCGCTCCCGCCAGCCCGGTTGCTAGCATGCCCCAGAGCCACAACCAACGCGACTTCTCTTGTTTCCTCACTGCGAGCGCGTAAATCCTCAAGAAACCTCAGCATAGCTCCAATTTGGGAGCCGCGCAAGGAAGCCACAAGTCTCGCTGAAGTGCTTGAATCGCAAATACTTGCTTACGAAAGAGCATACCCCAATCCCACTTTCGTGCCCTGCGCATCTATTGTGGTGGAAAGCCATCGGGCGGTAAGGTAACCATAATGCTGAACGTGAACTGGGAACAGTCAACTTGGAGAATTGACAAATTCCGTCACCCCGATAGGATTGAGTTTCGCCAAGGATTCGGATTTGGCCGATGAGCCTGAGCCACACTAATGCAGATCTAGCACGAATTGAGGCCGAACCTCCTTTGGACTCGGGGAGGCGCCCGCATCTTTCTGATCAGATCGGACATGAAGCCCTAGAAGCGCTTCTGGCGTTCTGCTCGCTGCACCAACAAACCTACGAAAGACGGTCTGAGGAGCAAAGTCTCACCTCCGGAGCCGACCCGGAGCGTTTAGAACTGGAGCAATTCGTCTTTGATGAAGTGTTGCAATTGGTGGCCGAACGCGCTCTCACCATTGCCGGGGCCGACGGCGTGGCCATCGCCCTAATCGACGAGGACGCGATCGTGTGCCGAGCCGTGGCAGGAACAGTGGTCCCCGATCGGGGGATGCGCGTGGATCTAAACTCTGGGTTTTCCGGTGCCTGCTTGGTTTCGCGGAAGGTCGTGCGCTGTGACGACTCGGAGACCGATTTCAGGGTAAGCGCCATCGCTTGCCGTCGCCTGGGAGCCCGCTCCATGGTGGCCGTCCCGCTTACGGCAGGGGACTCGGTGATTGGACTGATTGAAGCATTCTCCAGCGTACCGCATGGATTCAACGACAGCGATGTTTCGAGCCTGAGCCTTCTCGCGGAATTGATTCTGGCGGCTCTGCGGCCCGAGGAAGAGCAACGCCTGATCGACGCATCTCGACGAGTAGTTGGTCAAGAGCAGTCCGCAACCGCCGCGGCGCCTATCGTCACCCACGAGAAGGAATCCATTCCCGAGGCTCCCCGGGAGACTAGTGAAAACCAGCCCCCCGAGCAGGAAGCTCCTCAGGAGTCCGCTCCTGCGGCGGTCGAAGCATCCCCTCGGAAGTTCCGAGCTCTCGGAATCGTGGTTGCCTTGCTGGCCCTGGGACTGGCCGCCTTGATCGTTTGGGGGCTAGCTTTCGATGGCCTTAAGGCATGGAGAACCGGTCGCGTGTCCGAGCCTAGCCCGGCAGTCCAGGTCCCTCCCGCTACCTCCGCGCCAACACCATCCTCAACCACCTCCCCGCCAACCCCATCCTCAACCGCCTCATCCACGCCAACCAGCCCTCCGGCCGACGCTGGCTCAGCGCAGAACCCGCCGAGTTCGGAGACACCTCACGGGCTACCGGCGGTCACTGAAGTCCGCCATTGGTCGGCGGCGACCTCCAGCACGGTGGTGATCGATCTCGAGGATCAGGTTCAATATGAGGCGCACCGCTTGGCGAATCCCGAGCGAATCTACTTTGATTTGCATGAC